>Ga0208604_1000138_pt1 | contig 11048 bp, 7 predicted proteins | sample MicForSoSWNH22_M_FD_188009 | JGI IMG/M metagenome (GOLD analysis project Ga0208604, IMG submission 188009) | Forest soil microbial communities from Harvard Forest Long Term Ecological Research site in Petersham, Massachusetts, USA - MetaG HF016... | ecosystem: Environmental > Terrestrial > Soil >... | reverse complement strand
CCGGCGTCGTCGAGCCGCTCCACCTCAGCGTCCGGCGTCGTCGGCTCCAACAGCGCAACGCCGCGATAGCGGTCCTTGCCGGCTTCGAGCAGGTCGATCAGCACGCGATTGTCGCTGCGATGCGCCGTCGATTGCACGAACACGCCGCGCTGGAAGCCTAAGAATTCGTGCAGGCGGAACAGGTCTTCCTTGGAGGCGTCGGTCGGGGTAAACGCCCGGTCCGGCGCATAAGGAAATGTGCTGTGCGGCCCGAACACGTGGAAATGCGAATCGCACGACAGCGGCGGCAGCGTGATGCTCGGCTTTTTCGGATTCGGGTCCGGCGGCGGGATGGTCGGGGTGAGATCGTCGGGACGGATGGCCATTGGTGCTCTTTCAAGAATTCAATCGCAGCGCGCGGTCATGCCGCCATCTACCACAATTTCGGTGCCGGTGATGAAGCGGGCTTCATCGGAGGCCAAAAATAAAACGGCGGCCGCCGTATCGCGGCCGTCCCCCATGAAGCCGAGCGGAATGCGGGCGACGCGGGATTTGAGCAAAGCCTCGACGTCGCCGCCGGTGCGCTGCTTGGCCAGGCGCGCTTCCACCATGGGGGTGTGCATCTGGCCCGGAATCACCGTGTTCACACGGATGCCGTTGGCCGCATATTGCACCGCCGTCACCCGCGAGAACTGGATCACCGCGGCCTTGGCCGAAGCGTAGCCGACCTGCGGCGCGCCGGTATAGCGCGTGCCCGACGCCGAGGCCGTGTTGACGATGGCGCCGCCGCGTTGCGCGATCATCACCGGGATGACGTGGCGGCAGGCGAGAAAAACGCTCTTGAGATTGTAGTCGATCTGGCGGTCGAAAGTTTCTTCCGACATTTCCGCGACGCCGCCCGCGGCCGAGCCGCCGACATTATTCACCAATATGTCGATGCGGCCAAAAGCCTTGCGACATGATTCTGTCATAGTGCGCACCTGCGCATCGTCAAGCACGTCGCAGACATGGGTCGCGATCTCGCCGTCATTGCCGACGCGCGCCACCGTCTCGGTCATCGAGTCGGCGTCCTTGTCGACGGCAAAGACCCTGGCGCCCTCGCGCGCGAACAGCACCGCCGCGGCGCGGCCGTTGCCCCAGCCCGGCCCAATACAGCCGGCACCGCTGATCAGCGCTACTTTGCCCGCAAGACGTCCCGGCATACGGCCCCGATGTTATTTTGAGGTGAGAGAGCAACCAGTCTAGTGCGAGAGGAGTACGCTGCAAAGCCTGTCGAAGCGAACGCCGATTCGAGCTGCTGTTCACCCGGCTTCGCCGACGGCCGCCGCCGCATTTGTGCGGGGAAAAACAATGCGCGTGTTCATGGCGCCGCGCCGAACAAAGCCGACCCGATCGTAAAGCATACGCAGGCCGGAAACGTCCCGACGAAACATGGATTTCACCCAGTGGTCGAAAGCTGCGACTTCGGCGGGCCAAGCATATCCGCCTTTGATGAAGCGAACCGCTTGGTGCGCGGCTGCCACGCCGGTCATGAGCGCGCGAAGCACGCCGTGAGACGACGCGGGATCCAAAACCGCTCCAGCGTCGCCGACATAAAGAAATCCATCGCCGCCTTGCTCGGTGACCGCGCGCCAAGTCACATCGGCGCCGCGTTCCCGGCCGAGTTGCTCGAACGCGGCAAGAAGGGATGGCCGCCGGAGACGCGTGACGCTGCCATTGCGCCAATCGAGGCCAACCCACGAGCACAGGTCGGCGTCGACCTGCGCAATCCAATACCATCGTCCGGCGGAGATTTGGAAAACCGGCGCAGCGAAGCATGACGCGCTGTCCGACCGCGCCCAGCCGTACCACGCGATGGTCCTCTTGGAGAAACGCTCGATCCGGTCGCCGCGCGCCCTTGCCAGCCAGTGGCGAGCGCCGCTCGCATCGATGAGCAGGCGGCTGAGAATGGCGTCACTGGCGGTCTTCACTCCAATGACGGCGCCGCCACGCATGATGGGCTGCAGCGCTTTTTCGTCTCGCACTGCGACGCCAACGTCCGTGGCCCGCCTGACCAGGATCTGCCGCAGTGTCCGGCGGCGGATTTGATATCCGCGCCATGGCCGGTCCTGCTCGCCGCCGAAGCGTATAAACCGGCGCCGCCCGGACCAATCGGTCCAATGGCCCACGTGCCGCACTCCCGCGGCTCTTTCGACGTCGCCGCTGACGCCGAGTTTCTGCAATACGGTTTCAATTCCTGGCGGCAAGGTTTCGCCGGGTTCGTCCGCGTCGGCGGCGTGGTGATCCAACAGGACCGTGCGCAGACCCGCCAACGCCGCCGCGATCGCCGCCGCCGTTCCACCCGGGCCGCCGCCGACCACGACGATGTCGGTATCGGACATCAGCGCCGCCGATTCGGTTTCTTGCCCATCAAGATCGAGTCGTCGTGCCGAAGCTCGAGCGAGGGTTGGCGCACAAGCCGCCAGGGTCCTTCGTTGGCTCGAAAGACCACGAATTCCTCGGAAATCTGGCATTCGAATTTCTTTTGGACCTGGTAGCGAAGGCGCGTCACATCGGTCGTTTCAATTGACGCTGGATTAAATTTCGCAAACACATACACGTAACCGGATCCGGAAAGTGATTTATCGCCTCGCGGCGCTTCGCTCTCCCAGTTGCGGATTTTTTCCGCGGAAACCAGCCATAATTTGGTGTTGCTGACCCAGTCTTTCTTGGGTGGCAGGACTTCGATGCAACGACGCAGCGCATCCATGCGCCGAATCAACTCCTCGGCAGAAACATGCGATGTCTTTCTGATGTCGATTCTTCGTTTCAGCGCGTTGGATACGTAGTCCGAGCGACCGATATCGGCGGCATTGACGTGCAGCCACCTGCCGTGGCGCTCAAAGAAAGGTCCTTGCTCGCCGTCCCAGCCAAATGAAGTTTTCGCCTTCCTGGCGCGCACGCGTGGATGATCGGAATGATAACCAAGTTCGTCGTCCAAAAGCGGCATCGCAGTGGGACCCTCTGCGACGGCGAACGTCCGCGATGCGTCCGGTGCGGCCGCAGGCCAAAACGAATTGAGTGCCGCACATAGCTTCGCGTCTTCGGGGAATGGGCTGCCCAGCCCGTATGCAGCCAGATAATTTCCCTCGTCGTCGCCGCCGAGCGAAATGTCCCAACCCGGCTCGAACTCGTTCGACGCGGCATCCGTCAAATGACTCGAGAAGCATTTGGAACGGTCCGGAGCGTTGTACTGCCGTGAGCGCGGCTGCTGGCTGACGATTGCGGTGACGGTGTCCTCGTCGCGGCCAAAAGCCCGGTCCATCAGGTCATCGGGGCGCGGCAATTCAATGTTGGCAGGGCGCCGGCCCTCGCACAGCGGCCAGGGCGACCCTTGGGCGAATTGCTCCTGGTAATTGATGAGACTGCGGCGAACCCAGTTCGTTATCTGCAACTGGTCGGCAAGGGGAAAAAAATGCGGCGCAGCCACGAGCGAATAGGCCGGCAACGATTGCAGCGGGCGAGCGAGGCCGCGAAGCGTGACCGTGACGCAGCCGTCGCACGTATCGTCGATGAAATGCGCCGCTTCGTAACCCCCCTTCTTGAGCAGGCTAACGAATTTCTTGCGTTTGGCCTTTTTCAGATCGGTTATAGGAAATTTTCCCGCTCGACCCTTTTTGACTTGATGCCGGATATTGACATATTCGGGCATCAATCTCGCGCTATCGCCAGCGGCCATTAACAGCGACGTTGAATACCGGTTGCCGCGATTTTGCGCCGGTACGGTGAAGCGCACCAGTTCCGACTCTTCGGTCACGGAATTCCACTGCGTTGTGGTGCGGACCAGCGTCGGATGAGGTCGCGGTGCGACCAACACGGAAGCGCCGCATGGGACGAGCGTCACGATGTCGCCGCCGTTGAGACTGTCGCGGATGAATGGGTAGCTTTTAACGTCGAAGCCCTCCACCGTCTCGAGCTGGCCCGTAGTGTGCAGCTTCATCAACTTCTCATTGCGGTGATATTCGCGGAAGACCAGCTCCAAATCCGCGCCCTCGATGCAGTCGGGGCCGGGGAAAAGCTTATGCGTCGGAACGTAGAATGTGCGCGTTGAATCGTCCTGCTCATCCCATCGTCCCATGACGGGAGTGTTGTACGTGCTGTCGTCACTTTTGACGAAAAAAGCGCCGTAGCGGGCGGGACACATCGAAATGCCGCTGCGGCGCAATGGATCAGGCCGGAAATTGCGCCACGGTCCGTACCAAGCCGGTTTCGCCGTCCCTACGCGCGCCACTCCGGTGCGGGAAAACACCAGATCGGCGTGATAGCCGTGAGCGCCGCTGGCCGCCGGCCGATATTCGTAAGCGAACACGCCGACGATCAGATCGGTCGATGCGGCAAGCTTCAGCGGCTTGCGGCTGTAAATATAGTTTTCGATTTCATCCAGCTCTTCGAGCGTAGGATATGACCTTGCCGCGTTCCTTCGTCCGCGCAGGTCAGGATGAACATCGGGACTGGCAAGCGCATGGTACAGGAAGCTTCGCGCCGGATCGCCGGGCGTAACGCCCTTGTCGCCGCTCAAACAGAAATCGGCAAATCCCGTTTGACGGCGATCGATGTCCAGCTTGCGATCGAGTTCGTCCTCCAAATCCTTCGCTCTGAGATTAAGGCCATGGTGCCGAAACAAATCGTTCCAGCCGCGTTCCGCGAGCGAGCGGCATGTTTTCACGAGGTCATTTATCCGGCTCATTCAAGCCCCCATTGGCGCGCCGGGCGATTGGCTCGACTGTGTTATTGCCCCATCATTTTCTCAGATGATGCCTTGTCAGCTTATCGCGAACGCGCCAACGTGAAAAGTGCAGTATACCGCTGATGCAACCTATCCCCACAATTCCTTGGTCGCGAGCTTGGCGCCTTCGGCGAGCACCTGCAATTTGGCCCAGGCGATTTGTGGATGGATGCGGCCGCCGAGGCCGCAATCGGTGCCGGCGATGACATTGTCGCGGCCGACCACCTTGGCGTAGCGCACGATGCGGTCAGCCACGACCTGCGGATGCTCGACGATGTTGGTGGCGTGGCTCACCACGCCGGGAATGAGCAATTTGCCGTCGGGCAGTTTTGCGTCCTGCCACACCCGCCATTCGTGCTCGTGACGGACATTGCCGGCTTCCACCGAATAGGCGCCAGCGTTGACGCTCAACACCAGGTCGACGATGTCTTTGAGCGGAATGTCGGTGGTGTGCGGGCCGTGCCAGCTGCCCCAACAAATATGGAAGCGGATGCGGTCCGGCGGCAGGCCGCGTAGCGCGTGATTGAGCGCCTCCATGCGCACTTGCTCGAATTTCTTGAACTCCTTGAGCGGCGGCTCGGGATTGATCATGTCCCAGTTGTCGGGAAGGCTCGGATCGTCGATCTGCAGCACGATGCCTGCGTCGACGATGGCCTTGTATTCGTCGCGCATGGCGTCGGCCGAGGCAAACAAAAACTCTTCCTCGGTCTTGTAATAGAGATCGACGCCGCGGGCGAAGCTGCCCGGGCCGATCGAGCACATGAAACCTTCTTCCGCGCCGGTCGCGGCCAAGGCCTTTTTCAGATTATCGATATCCGCTTGCAGTGCCGCGTGCCCGGTATATTTGATCGGCCCGGTGCAAGCCGGCCGGCCCACCGGCCGCCGCGCCGCACTCCCCATAAGACTGCCGCTCGATTCCGGATCGAGATAAAACTCGCCGAATTTCTGCCAGTCGCGGCGATTGGCAAACGAAGTCAGCGCCACGTCGGCGACGGTCGATTTCTTGTGCTGGGTTTCGTGGGCGGCGGCGGCCGGGCTGCCCGCCGGCGAAAATCCCGACATCCGGGCAAAGGCGTAATTCCACCATGCGCCGTAATCGTAGGAGCCGCCCACCGGCTTGCCGAACTCGCCGTCGTCGGGAATGTCGACGCCGAGCTCGCGTTGCTTCTTGACCACGTCGGCCACCGACGCGGCGAGGACTTGCGCATAGGCGGCATCGCCTTTGCTTTCGCCGACGGCGATCGCCTTGCTCATGGCGATGAGGTTCGCCGGCCGCGACAGGCTGCCGGCGTGGGTGGTGAGAATGCGATCGGTACTGCGCTTCATGATCCCGGCTCCACATTACGACGTAACCAAATGGTAGTGGAGCGCAGGCCGCTACGCCAGCGCATGACGAACGATACGATAACACTGATCGGGTGGCGGCCTTGATCGCTTGGATGCGAATTGTTCGTGTTGATGATCTTGTCAAGGATCGCAGACCGCCCATTAGCGCGTTTACGCGCGTCTTCGACGCGCTATGGGCGGCGGCGCTTCGCGCCGTCCTTGACAAGATCATCAACACGAACAGAATGCCGTCCAAGCGATCAAGGCCGCTTTCTAAGCCATCTTACATCTATCTTATCCCAGCCCGCGCAAGCCGCTTTACTCCCCCGCGATCACCGGCAAGATCAGGCACGACGCATGCGCGCCGTCGTGATGCAGCGTGTCGGTCCCCATCAGCGATGGATGATAAGGATGCGAGAACACGCCGTCGGTCGCTGGCGAGTCGCCATTGGCGAGCTCGAGGCGGATGCGGTGGCCTTGTTTGAATACATAAGAGATCGGCAGCACTTCGATGTCGAACGCGTAGATCTCGCCCGGCGTGAGCGGCTGCGGATTGGTGTGGGTGTAGAACGGCCGCTCCGGTTTCGAGCGCGACGCATCCTTCTCGCGATGCGATGCTTTGAGCCAGCCCTTCGACACCGGCGTGAAAGCCGGCTGCTCGCCCTTGGCGCGCGCCTCGACACTTTGCGGATGCTGGTCGGTCAGCTTGACGATGAACTGGGTATCGATCGCGGTCGATGATGCGAAGAGCTTCAGCACGATCGGCCCGGTGACTTCGAGATCGCTGTCGAGCGGTGCGCTGGTGAACGTCAGCACGCGCCGCGCCGGATCGACCCGGCCATCCTGGCCGATCACCGCGACGCCATTGACCCATTCCCAGTCCGGATAGGTGTAGCTGGTCGGCGCCTCGTCGGCCCCGGGTTTTTCCGCCGACAGCGCACCGTCGTTGAGCGATGTGACGCCCCCCGAGGGACCTTTACGCAGATAATAGGCGACGCTGGTTGCGCGCGGCGGCCAGGTTTCCCGGCTGCGCCAGACATTGGCGCCGCGCACGAAAAGTTTGACTGGATCGGCATCCATGAAGCCGTTGTTGGCGCCCTTGAGATGTAGATCGTAGAACGGCAACAGCTCCTTCTCGTGGAATTCGACCTGATCGAACATGCGGTGCGCCTCAAACGTGTTGCGCGCGCCGGTGACCACGAGCTTCTTCGGCGCCTTGACCTCCTCAAAACCCAAAATATTGCCGCGCAGATGCAGGCCCATCTTGCCCCAATGGCCGATCGACAGCACCGGACACTTGATCTTGTCGAGCCGCCAATAGGGCGAGCGCTGCCGCCAGAAGTCGTCGTCGAGCGGGTGATTGATGATTTCGCCGACCAGATCAAATGTCATCGGCGGCCGGCCGTGCTGACCGGCAAGACGGTGCTGATTGTCGGCGCGCAGCGACGTGTACCAGACCGAGCGATACGAGCAGTAGATGCCGCCGTGGTAATTCGAGCCGCGATACTGATCGACCAGGCCGTCATAAGGCGCGATACAGGCTAGGCCCGGCGGGTTGTAGCTCGCCATCAGCCACTGCGCCATCGCGTAATAGGACTGGCCGATGCCGCCGATGCGGCCGTTGCACCACGGCTGCGCCACGATCCAGGCGATCAGTTCGAGATAGTCTTGCTGCTCGTTGAGTCCCATGAATTCGAACTCGCCCTCGGACTGCCCCGAGCCGCGCACGTCGGCGTGGACATAGGCGTAGCCCCGGCTCACGTACCATTCGACCGGACCGGTCTCGCGCCACAGGAACAACGGATAGGCGGGCACGTCGTCCATTTCGTATTGATAGGGTGAAGCCGCAAACAGCGCCGGAAACCGGCCTTCGGCATCGGGCCGATAGACGCAGAGCGAGATGCGGACGCCGTCGCGCATCCGCACCGTGATGGACTTCTCTACTTTCATCCGATAGTCCGGCACGCTTGATCCCTCTCTTCCGACATACCGCGCGGCCGCCACTTCTGCGCGGTTACGCCACATGCTCATGCCGCGTTCCGCTGCGGCATTGTTCGCCGCGACGACAATAGAACACCCGGGAGACAATGACATGCACCGCTGGTCTGCAATTTTGGCGCTGCTCGCGTCGGCCGTGACCACGTGGCCGGCGGCGGCGCAGGATTATCCGACGCGGCCGATCCGGGCGATTGCGTCGCAGGGGCCGGGGGGCTTGAGCGATCTCTTCATGCGCGCGCTCGGCGACCAGATGGGGCCGGCGCTCGGCACCTCGATCGTGGTCGAAGACCGGGTCGGCGCCGAGGGCACGGTCGGCGCCAAATCTTGCGCTGACGCGGCACCCGACGGTTACACGATCTGTATTCTTCCCGGCGAGACCATCGTCATCAACCCGCTGATCCAGCCGTCGGACTTCGATCCGGCCAAGGCCTTGGTGCCGGTGGCCCGGCCCTACTATTTGACCCAGGTGTTCGCGGTGAATGCATCGCTCGGGATCAAATCGTTCGCCGAGCTTGCGGCGCTGGTGAAGTCCAAGCCCAAGACCTTCAACTACATGGCGCCGTCGCTGTCCAAGGTCGCCTTCATGGAGGAGTTCAACAAGAAGAACGGCACCGACATCGTGCGCGTGCCGTTCAAGGGCGGCGGCGACGCCGTCAACAGCATGCTCAACGGCACCGCGCAGATCGCGATCTTCGGCATCGGCAATTTGGTCGGGTTCATGCGCGACGGCAAAATCATGGGAATGGCCATCGACGGCGACACCCGCTCGCCGCTCGCTCCCGAGATTCCGACCTTCAAGGAAGCCGGCTACAACGACCATATCGCGGCGACCTTCTTCGGCATTTTCGCGCCGGCCGGCACGCCACAGCCGATCGTCGACAAGCTGAACGCGGCAATCGTCAAGGTGGAATCGAACCCGGAATTTCAGCAGAAATTCCTCATCAACCGCGGCCTGAGCCCGGTTTTGATCTCGGCGCAACAGTTCGCCAAGGAGCTGCCCGCCGACCGCGCCGAGGGTTTGGCGGTGGTCAAGGCCTCCGGGCTTTATCCCGACGTGAAGTGACGCTGCCGCGGGCCGGCAGCGCCGCCCGCGGCGTCACCGTCAAATCAACGGCCCCGGATTGTTCTTGTATTTTTTCACGATGGCGTCGGCCGTCATATAGGCCAGCGCCTGGATGGTCAGCGTCGGGTTGAAGCCCGCGCCCATGGTCGGGAAGGTCGATGAGCCGACCAGGAACAGATCGGGGTGATCCCAGGTCTGGCTGTATTTGTTGACGACCGAGTCCTTCGGATCAGAGCCCATGCGGGTGCCGCCCTCATGGTGCGCGCCCGGCGCGCCGGCCGGGCTGACCGGCGCCGGCCAGACTTGCGGGGCGCCCATCGCCTTGCCGATCTCCATCAGCTTGTTCTGCACGAAGGCGACGCGCGCCTTTTCGTTCGGCCGCCGCCAGTCGTAGGTGACGCGCGGCGCCGGCATGCCCCAGGCGTCGCGCACGTTGGGATCGAGATCGATGGTCTGGTCCGGATACGGCAGGTTCTCGGTCTGCGCCACCATGGCGCCGTGGCGCGCATAGGCCTTGGCGAAGAAGTCGCGGAAGCCCGCGCCCCAGCGCGGCACGCCGGGCGGCATCGCCATGGTCGATGCGGCGATCGGACCGCCTTCGAGGTTCGGTGTGCCGATCGACAGTTGCGCGCCGCGGATGAAGCCTAAGCCGCCGTGATCGAAATTGTCGGCGTTGAAGTCATCGATGGTGTGTTTCTGGGCGCTCGGGCCCATGAAATTGTTGACATAGCGGTCGTCGAAGGTGACGAACACGTTGGCCATCATGTGCGCCATGATGTGCTTGCCGAGATGGCCCGACGAATTGGCAAGCCCGTTCGGGAACTTGTCCGTCTTCGACAGCAGCATCAGCCGCGTATTGTCGTAGATGAACGGCGCCACGATGACGATGTCGGCTTCGATGGTGTTGTCGGAGCGGTCCGGCCCGTAATAGGACACCCCGGTCACCTTGCCGGCATTGTCGCTGTTGACGCGATGCACCATGCCGCCGGTGATCAGCTTGAAATTGCCGGTCGCGTCGGCCTCGGGCAGCTTGGTGACGAGGATCGACGATTTCGCGCCGATATAGCAGCCGAACGACTGGCAGAAGCCGCAATAGGTGCAGGCGAGCCGGTCTTTGTAGGGTTGCGACAGGATGGCGCGCGGCGACGGGAACGGATGCAGGCCGAGCTTTTTGGCGCCGGCTTCGTACAGCAGTCCCGACTGATCGACGAGCAGCGCCGGCATCGGATAGTCGCGGCTGCGCGGCGCCTCGAACACGTTTCCGCCGTCGACCTTCTTGCCTTGCAGGTTGCCGGCCTTGCCGGAAACGCCGAGATCGTATTCGGCCTGGTCGTAGAACGGCTCGAGCTCGGCATAGCTCACCGGCCAATCGACCAGCGAGGAATCGTCCGGGATCGCCGCGGCGCCGTAACGCTCGACGGTTTTGCTGCGCACGCGGAAATCGTCCTCGTGCATGCGCCACGACAGGGTGCCGTAATGCACGGTGCCGCCGCCGGCCTGGTTGCCGTTGTTGAGCACCGGCATCGGTGCCGCGTGCGCATTGGCGTTCGGCCGCCAGGTCACCGGCTCTCGCTTGATGTTCGGCCGCAGATCCTGGCGCTCGAAATAGCGCAGCTCGTCGAGCCCCTCGAAATCCGCGGTCTGCAGGCGCGGGCCGCGTTCGAGGCCGATCACTTTCATGCCGGCTTTGGCGAGCTCGGCCGCAATGATGCCGCCCGCGGCGCCGACGCCGACGATCACGACTTCGGTTTTCTCGGTTGCCATGGTTCAGCCCTCCCGCGTCGCGGCGCGCGATTGCAGCCCGGTGATGGGCTCGCGCGTAAAAGCCTGCGTGCTTTTCAGATCCTCGGGCGTGAAGATCGGCTGCGCGCCGGGGAAACCGACGAGCCGCCAGCCGGCAAAGTTCTTGTTGCCGCC
>Ga0208604_1000137_pt1 | contig 11136 bp, 12 predicted proteins | sample MicForSoSWNH22_M_FD_188009 | JGI IMG/M metagenome (GOLD analysis project Ga0208604, IMG submission 188009) | Forest soil microbial communities from Harvard Forest Long Term Ecological Research site in Petersham, Massachusetts, USA - MetaG HF016... | ecosystem: Environmental > Terrestrial > Soil... | reverse complement strand
AGCCCTCGCGGTCGGGATCGTCGCCGGCCCAGCGGATCAGGGTGCGGATCGCGCCCTCGGCCTCGGCGCGCGACGGCCGGACCGGCCCGGCGGATTTGGCACGCGCGCGTTTGGAACTCGTCACTTTAGCCATTCTGATGTCTCCGGCCGCAATCCATACACGAACCAAGTCAATGGGACCAAGGTGATGGGTCGAAATCGGTGAGCCCAAGTCCTAATCGCCCAATGCCGATGTTAACAAAGCATCAACCCTCCCTCCAATCGCCCTGAAGCCGCATTGCCGACTGCAAGGGATGCGCAACACTCATGGGCCAAATTGCCCGTGTCACATCGATAAACCAGGCCTGAGCGCGGCGGCGCGTTGAGCCGCGACCAACAGGCCGAGCGGGGATAGGGACCATGCTCCCGCGCGTCACCCTTTTAAAACCCGCCATCATCACCCGCCGGCTGTTCACTCTCGCCGTCCGCGCCGTTGTGGTGACGACAATGTCGTTCGGCATCGCTTTCGGCTTCCTGTCGGGAACGATGTCGCAGGGGGCAAGCTACGATCCGAACGCTTTTGCCATCGGCGTCGCCGCCCTGTTCGGCGCCGCCTGCGGCGCCATGGGCCTCCTGATTTCCCGCATCCACCAGATGAAGACCGAACTGCGGCGCCTCGAGGCGCATCTCGAGGAGGCCTCCGACCGCAATTGGGAGATCAGCGAAGCGCAGGAGCGCGCCAAAAGCTTCTTCGAGGCCCAGGGTGATGTCATCGTGCGCCGCGACGGCGGCGGCACCATCACCTATGCCAATGATGCGTTCTGCGCGCTGGCCGGACGCCCGCGCGAGAAATTGCTCGCGACCACGTTCGCGCTGCCGGTGGAGGTCCAAGGCGACATTTCGAATCTTGCCGACGGCACCCGCGTGCATGACCAGAAAATCGCCGCGCCGGGCGGCGCACGCTGGATCGCCTGGCGCGAGGTCTCGGTGCGCGTCGACCGCGGCAGCGAGGTGCAGAGCGTCGGCCGCGACATGACCGACCGCGTCATGGCGGAGCGCGCGCTCGCCGACGCGCGCGATCAGGCGGAAGCGGCGAGCCGCGCCAAGTCGCGGTTCCTGGCGATGGTTTCGCATGAGATCCGCACGCCGCTCAACGGCATCCTCGGCATGGCCGACCTGCTCGGCGATACGCCGCTGTCGCCCGAACAGACGACTTACTTGAACGCGATGAAGACGTCGGGCGACACGTTGCTGTCGTTCATCGAAGAGATGCTCGATCTGGCCAAGATCGAAGCCGGCCGGCTCGATCTCGAGGCGCGGCCTTTTGCGCTTTCAGCCTTTGTCGAAGAGGCCGTCGAATTGCTCGGGCCGCGCGCCCAGGCCAAGGGCCTCGAAATCTGCTGCTATGTCGACGAGCGCCTGCCGGCGCGTGTGGTCGGCGATGCGGCGCGACTGCGTCAGGTGTTGTTCAATCTCGCCGGCAACGCCATCAAGTTCACCGAGCTTGGCGGCGTCTCGATCATCGTCGAGCCGGACGCGCAGCCGGACGCGATCGCGATCTCGGTGCGCGACACCGGCATCGGCATTTCGGCGCAAGACCAGGCGCGCATCTTCCTCGAGTTCGAACAGGCCGACGGCAGCTCGACGCGCAAATTCGGCGGCACCGGCCTCGGCCTGACCATCTCGAAACGCATCGTCGAGCGCATGGCAGGCACCATCGCGGTCGAGAGTGTAGCCGGCGAAGGCTCGACGTTCCGCGTCAGCTTGCCGCTGCCCCGCACCGGCGATAGTGACGAGCCCGCGGTCGCCATACCCGACCTTGCCGGCACCGATATTCTCATCGTCGCGCCGGCGGCGATCGAAGCGTCACTCCTGGCAAGGCGCCTGCAACGCTGGGGCGCACGAACCACCATCGTTCCCGATGAGAGCGTGGCGGCGGCCATTTTGCCGGAGCAGGCCTGGAGCGCGGTACTGGTCGATCACACGCTGGGCACCGCGGCGAGCGAAGCGCTCGCCCGCATGGCGTCCGTCATTCCCCGCCGCATCGTGCTGGTGACGCCCGCCATGCGCACCGAGCTCGCAGCCCTCAAGGACGCGGGATTTACCGGCTATTTGATCAAACCGGTGCGCGCCGCCTCGCTGGCCGCACGCTTCGCGCCGGACGACGCCTTCGATCCCGGCGCCGCAAACGAGATTGCGGAAACGCCGCGCGAAACGCGTTCAGGTCACGGGCTTTCGATCCTGGTTGCCGAGGACAACGAGATCAACGCGCTATTGGCGCGCGCGCTCCTGGTCAAGCTTGGCCACCGCCCGACCATGGCGGAGAGCGGCGCCGCGGCGATCGAGAGCTGGCTTGCGGCGCGGGCGGGCGGCGCAGACTACGATTGCGTGCTGATGGATCTGCACATGCCGGGGATGGATGGGTTGGAAGCGACCCGACGCATCCGCGCCCTGGAGGCCGAGCACAACGACATGCGCACGCCGATCGTCGCGCTCACCGCAAATGTCTCCGTCGAGGACCGCGACGCCTGTCTCGCCGCCGGCATGGATGGTTTTTTGGTCAAGCCGCTCGACCGCGAACGGCTCGCCGCCGTGCTTGCCGATTCGAGCGCTTCCGCGCTTGCTGCCTAACGGCCAGAGCATGATCCCGAAAAGTGGGAACCGGTTTTCGGATAAGATCATGCTCAAACAAGGATTCTAGACTGCGATCCGATTCAATTGAATTGGATCGCAGTCTAGAGCCTGCGCAGCGCCACTTCCTCAACCTGGTGGCTCTCGCCCTTGGTCAAGATCAGATCGGCGCGCTGCCGCGTCGGCAAAATGTTTTCATGCAGATTGACGAGGTTGATGCGATTCCAGATCGAGGTCGCGGTCGAGGCCGCCTCCTTGTCGGAGAGCCGCGCATAGCGGTGGAAATAGGATTTCGGATCGGCGAACGCGGTGCCGCGCAAGGTCAGGAAGCGGCTGACGTACCATGACAGCAGCACATCCTCCTCCGCGTCGAGATAGATCGAGAAATCGAAAAAGTCGGAGACGAACGGCACCGCCTTGCCGTCCTTGGGCAGGCGTCCGGCTTGCAGCACATTGAGGCCTTCGACGATCAAAATGTCCGGGCGGTCGATTTCGATCCACTGGTTCGGGATCACGTCGTAGATCAGATGCGAATAGACCGGCGCCCGCACCGGGCGGCGGCCCGCCTTGATGTCAGACAGAAAGCGTAAGAGCGCCGGCAAATCGTAGCTTTCCGGAAAGCCCTTTTTCTCCATGAGGCCTTCGCGGTCGAGCACGGCATTGGGATAAAGAAAGCCATCGGTGGTGATGAGATCGACCTTGGGCACGTTCGGCCAGCGCGCAAGAAGCGCCTGCAGCACACGCGCCGTGGTCGACTTGCCGACCGCCACCGAGCCGCCGACGCCGATGATGTAGGGCATCTTGGCGTCTTCGGTGCCCAAAAAACCCTGCTGGGCGCGAAACAGATTTTGCGTCGCGGCGACGTAGAGCGACAACAGGCGCGACAGCGGCAGGTAGATGTCGACGACCTCCGACATGTCGAGCCGGTCGTGCATCGAGCGCAGCCGGGCGACTTCCGCCGGATCGAGCGTCATCGGCGTATCCTGGCGCAGCGTCGCCCATTCGGCGCGGGAAAACACGCGGTAGGGCGAGACGTCCTGCTCGGTGCGCTGCTCCATTGTGCCTAGCCGCTCTTGCGCGCCGCCTTCTCATCGAGACCCGATTGCTGCGTGCGCGCGCCGAGCTCGGCCTCGACCTCGGCCAGCGTGATGCCGCGGGCATGGAGCACGACCAGGAGATGGTAGAGCACGTCGGCGGCCTCGCCGACGACGCGCTCGCGGTCTTCGCCGACCGCCGCAATGGCCGCCTCGACCGCCTCCTCACCGAGCTTTTTGGCGCAATGCGCCACGCCGCGGTCGAGGAGCTTGCGCGTATAGGACACGTCGGCGCTGGCCTGCGCGCGCGCCTGGACGCGTTTTTCGAGGTCGTTGAGGGTGAATGTTTGGGCCATTTGCATTCCTTGGGCGTTCCTTAGCATCTTCACGCCCAAGCGGGGAGAGGCGATCAGGGATCGAGCCGCACCGGCAGACCGGCCCGGGCCATATGGTCCTTGGCCTGGCGCACGGAATACTCGCCGAAGTGGAAGATCGAGGCGGCCAGCACCGCGCTGGCATGGCCGTCGCGAATGCCTTCGACCAGGTGATCGAGATTGCCGACGCCGCCCGAGGCGATGACCGGCACGGTGACGGCATCGGCAATGGCGCGGGTCAGCGCGATATCAAAACCCTGCCGGGTGCCGTCGCGGTCCATCGAGGTGAGCAAAATTTCGCCGGCACCGAGCCCGACCACTTCGCGGGCATAAGCGATGGCGTCGATGCCGGTCGGGTTGCGGCCGCCATGGGTGAAGATTTCCCAGCGGTTCGCCTCGCCCGGCTGCGAGACTTTCTTGGCATCGATGGCGACCACGATGCACTGGTCGCCGAATTTTTCCGCCGCTTCCTTGACGAAAGCGCGGCGCGACACCGCAGCGGTGTTGATCGACACCTTGTCGGCGCCCGAGCTCAACAGCGCGCGGATGTCCTCGATCGTGCGCACGCCGCCGCCGACCGTGAGCGGCATGAAGCAGGCTTCCGCCGTGCGCCGCACCACGTCGAGCATGATGCCGCGGTTCTCGTGGCTCGCCGTGATGTCGAGGAAGGTAAGCTCGTCGGCGCCGGCCTCGTCATAGGCGATCGAGGCCGCGACCGGATCGCCGGCGTCGCGCAGATTGACGAAATTGACGCCCTTGACGACGCGGCCGTCCTTGACGTCGAGGCAGGGGATGACGCGGACCTTGAACATGTCAGACTGTTGCCCGAGCGGTGCGCAGCAAGGCGAGCGCTTCCGCCGCATCGAGCCTGCCATCATAGAGCGCGCGGCCGGCAATGGCGCCCGCGAGTTTTTGCGCGCGCGGCTCTAGTAGCGCCCGTATGTCATCGATCGAGGCGAGGCCGCCCGAGGCGATCACCGGGATCGATACCGCGTCGGCAAGCGCGATGGTGGCGTCGAGGTTCAGGCCTTTGAGCATGCCGTCGCGCGCCACGTCGGTGTAGACGATCGCGGCGACGCCGGCGTCCTCGAAGCGTCGTGCGATGTCGAGCGCGGATAGCTCCGAAGTCTCAGCCCAGCCTTCGACCGCGACTTTGCCGTCGCGAGCATCGAGCCCGACGGCGACGCGGCCGGGATGGGCGCGTGCGGCTTCCTTCACCAGCGCCGGGTCGCGCACCGCCGCGGTGCCGATGATGACGCGGGCTACGCCCTTGCCGAGCCAGCCATCGACGGTGGCGCGGTCGCGAATGCCGCCGCCAAGCTGCAGCGGAATTTTTACGGCGCCGAGAATTCCCTCGACCGCCGAAGCATTCATCGGCTTGCCGGCAAACGCGCCGTCGAGATCGACCAGATGCAGATATTCAAAGCCCTGCCGCTCGAACGCCTGCGCCTGCGCCGCCGGATCGCGGTTGAACACAGTGGCGCGCGCCATGTCGCCTTGTTGCAGGCGCACGGCAAGGCCGTCTTTGAGATCGATGGCGGGAAACAGGATCACGGCACGACTATGCTTACGGATTCCATTGCAGAAAATTCGCGATCAGCGCCAGGCCGAGCTTTTGGCTCTTCTCGGGATGGAATTGCGTGCCGAAAATGTTGTCGCGCGCCACGATCGCGGTGACAGCGCCGCCATACTCGGCGTCAGCCACGAGATCGCCACGCTGCGCGGGATTGAGCTGATACGAGTGCACGAAATAGGCGTGCCGGCCGGCGGGCCCAAATGTCAGGCCGTCGAGTACGGGGTGCGACCGCATCACATTGAGCGTATTCCAGCCCATGTGCGGGATTTTCAAGTTCGCATCCCTCGGCACGATGCGATCGACCTCGCCGGCGATCCAGCCCAAGCCTTCCGTCACTTCATATTCACGGCCGTGTTCGGCCAAGAGTTGCATGCCGACGCAAATGCCGAAGAACGGCCGGCCTCTTTGACGCACCGCCTCGTCCAGCGCTCCGACCATGCCGTCCACCGCGTCGAGGCCGCGCCGGCAGTCGGCGAAGGCGCCGACACCCGGCAGCACCACCCGGTCCGCCTTCGCCACCACCGCGGGATCGTTGGTCACCACGATGGGTTGGCCGAGGCCGGCCTCGTGCGCGGCGCGTTCGAACGCTTTTGCGGCCGAGTGCAAATTGCCGGAGCCGTAATCGACGATCGCCACGCTCATCGCCGCGCTCCCGGTTCGGGAAAAAGCCCGATCACCTCGGACCCGGACGGCCCACGCCAGACCGGCACCGCAGACGCAGGCCCGGCCGCGGGCGCGCGCGGTCCGCCGGCGGTCGAGTTCGTTCGCTGCAGCCAGGCATCGAAGAAGCGCCGCTCGGCGTCTTCGAGATCGTCGCCGCTGACGACGCCGAGATTTTTCCAGCCGCGGCGGCTCAGGGTGAAGCGGCGCAATGTCCCGGCCTCGAGCCCGACCAGGAGCGAAATGAGGAGGCCGATGACACCGACAATCGCCCCGGACACGCCCAACATCCGAACCAGAGTCGCAAGGCCGGCCGAGATCACGGCGTAGAAGACCAACACCAGCCACATCCGGTGCCGCAGCATCCACAGCGGCGTGACCAGGAAGGCCCACCACGAGAAGCCGTCGCGCACGAACGCAAAGCGTTCCACGTCGGCTGCGGCGGCGCCGGCCCGTCTGGGCGGCTCGTGCACGGTGTAAACGGACATAACCGGTTCTCGCTTCTGTCACCCCTCACGTAATGCGAGGGACGCCACAATCAATTGCCGAGCGTGCCTTTGGTCGAGGGCACCTCGTTGGCGGCGCGCGGATCGATGGCCACCGCCGCCCGCAGTGCCCGCGCCAGACCCTTGAAGCAGGATTCGGCGATATGATGGTCGTTGCTGCCGTACAGCGTGGCAACATGCAGTGTCACGCCCGCGTTCATGGCAAAAGCTTGAAACCACTCCTGCACCAGCGCGGTGTCGAACGCGCCGATCTTGGCGCGCACGAATTCGACCTGAAAAACCAGGAACGGCCGGCCGGAAATGTCGATCGCGACGCGGGTCAGCGCCTCGTCCATCGGCAGGTGGACATCGGCATAACGCGTGATGCCCTTCATGTCGCCCAAGGCCTGCTTCAAGGCCTGGCCGAGCGCGATACCGACGTCTTCGGTGGTGTGATGCTGGTCGATATGCAGATCGCCCTTGGCCTTGATCGTGAGGTCGATGCGCGAATGCCGCGCCAACAGGTCGAGCATGTGGTCGAGGAAGCCGATGCCGGTCGCGATCGAGGACGCGCCGGTGCCGTCGAGATCGACCGCGACCTCGACGTCGGTTTCCTTGGTGGTCCGTTTCACGGACGCCTTGCGCATGACAATCCTCGTAATTTGCGCGCCTTTTATCAGGGTTGGTCTGCGGCGCCAATGTCGCGTGCATTTGCATTGCTACCCGCCAATTCCTAAATCATGCTTGGAACGAGGGTTTCCAGCGCATGCAGTCCCCTGAATCCGGCCTCTGGCACGGCACCACCATCCTGACCGTCCGCAAGGGCGGCGTGGTGGCGGTCGGCGGCGATGGCCAGGTCACGATCGGCCAGACCATCGTCAAGGCCAATGCCAAGAAAGTGCGCCGGCTCGGCAAGGGCGAGGTGATCGGCGGCTTTGCCGGCGCCACCGCCGACGCTTTCACCTTGTTCGAGCGGCTGGAGGCCAAGCTCGAGCAATATCCCGGCCAGCTCACCCGCGCCGCGGTCGAGCTTGCCAAGGATTGGCGCACGGACCGTTATCTGCGGCGCCTCGAAGCCATGATGATCGTCGCCGACAAGGAGGTATCGCTGGTGCTCACCGGAACCGGCGACGTGCTCGAGCCGGAAGCCGGCATCGTCGGCATCGGCTCCGGCGGCAACTATGCGCTCGCCGCGGCGCGTGCGCTCATCGACGGGCCGCTCGATGCCGAGGCGATCGTGCGCAAGTCGCTCGATATTGCGGCGGATATCTGCGTCTATACCAACCGCAATGTCACCATTGAAACGTTGCAAGCGTGACCGACTTTTCCCCCCGCGAAATCGTTTCCGAGCTCGACCGCTTCATCGTCGGCCAGGGCGACGCCAAGCGCGCGGTGGCGATCGCGCTGCGTAACCGCTGGCGCCGGCTGCAGCTCGACGAACGCCTGCGCGAGGAAGTGCAGCCGAAGAATATTTTGATGATCGGGCCGACCGGCGTCGGCAAGACCGAGATTTCCCGCCGCCTCGCCAAGCTCGCCGGTGCGCCGTTCCTCAAGGTCGAGGCGACGAAATTCACCGAGGTCGGTTATGTCGGCCGCGACGTCGAGCAGATCGTGCGCGACCTCGTCGAAGTCTCCATCACCCTGACGCGCGAGCGCAAACGCAAGGACGTCCAGGCCCGCGCCGCGCAAGCGGCCGAAGATCGCGTGCTCGACGCGCTGGTCGGTGCCAATGCCAGCGCCTCGACCAAGGAAGCGTTCCGCAAGAAACTGCGCTCGGGCGAGCTCGACGACAAGGAGATCGAAATCGAGGTGCAGGCTGCCGGCGGTGGTATGCCGCTGTTCGACATTCCCGGCATGCCCGGCGCGCAGATGGGCGCGGTCTCGATCGGCGACATTTTCGGCAAGCTCGGCGGCGGCCGCACCAAGACGCGCCGGGTCACCGTGCACGAATCCTACGACATCCTGATCAACGAGGAATCCGACAAGCTCCTCGATAACGATCAACTGACCCAGGAAGCGATCAAGGTCGTCGAGAACAACGGCATCGTGTTCCTCGACGAGATCGACAAGATCTGCGCGCGCGAGGGCCGCGTCGGCGCCGACGTATCGCGCGAGGGCGTGCAGCGCGATCTGTTGCCGCTGATCGAGGGCACCACGGTAGCCACCAAGCATGGCACGGTGAAGACCGACCACATCCTGTTCATCGCCTCGGGCGCCTTCCATATCTCAAAACCGTCGGACCTCTTGCCCGAGCTGCAAGGCCGCTTGCCGATCCGCGTCGAGCTCAAGCCGCTGACCCGCGACGACATGCGGCGCATTCTCACCGAGCCGGAAGCGTCCCTGATCAAGCAATATATCGCGCTGTTGGCGACCGAAGGCGTGACGCTCGAATTCTCCGAGGACGCCATCGACGCGGTCGCCGACGTGGCGGTGGCGGTGAATTCAAGCGTGGAAAATATCGGCGCCCGCCGGCTGCAGACGGTGATGGAGCGCGTGCTCGATGAGGTCTCGTTCGCCGCGCCGGACCGCGCCGGGGAGACCATGAAAATCGACGCCGCCTATGTGCACAAGCACGTCGGCGATCTTGCCAAGAACGCGGATTTGAGCCGGTTCATTCTCTAGCGCCGCCCGCGACGACCGGCGCGCCCGGGCAATGTGACGCGTTTCCGCACCGTTGGTTTGGACTGCCATAGCCGCTAGACTTGCACCATCTCGTCCGGGGATGTGGCCGTGCCGACACGTCGCCACTTGATTGCACTCAGTGCCGCATCGGTGTTTGCGCCGAGCTTTTTGCGCGTGGCGCGGGCCGGCGCGTGGCCCGATCGGGCCGTGCATCTGGTCGTGCCGATCGCCGCCGGCGGGCCGACCGACACCAATGCCCGCCTGGTCGCCGAACAACTGTCGAAGATTTGGGGTCAGCAGGTCGTCATCGACAACAAGAGCGGCGCCGGCACCAATATCGGCAACGCGTTCGTCGCGCACTCCGATCCCGACGGCTACACGCTGCTATACGGCACGTCATCGATGTCCGCGAACGGCGCCTTATACCGCGCGCTCGACTACAATCCCGAAACGGATTTCGCGCCGGTCTCGCTGGTGGCAAAATTTCCGTTCTTCATGTTTGTGCCGAACTCCTCGCCGGCCAAGACCGTGAAGGACTTCATCGACGATGCCAAGGCGCATCCAGGCAGGCTCATCATGGGCTCGCCCGGGACCGGCAGCGGACCGCATCTCGCCGAGGCGCTGTTTCTGGATATGGCGAACATAAAGATGACGCATGCGCCTTACCGCGGTGCGGCGCCGGCGTTCGTCGATCTGATCCCAGGGCGCATCGACTGCTATTTCGGCAGCGGCGAACTCTTGACCTATTCGCGGTCCGGCCAGGTGCGCGTCCTGGCTTCGACCGGCGCAAAGCGTTCTCCGGCGGCCCCGGAAGTTCCGACCATCACCGAATCCGGCATCCCCGGCTATGTGGTCGACTCGTGGCAGGCGGTCTTCGCGCCGGCCAAGACGCCGCCCGACATCATGCGCACCATCAATGCCGGCGTCGTCAAAGCGCTCGCCGATCCGTCGCTCGTCGACAAGCTTGCCCACACCGCTTATACGGCAGAGAGCTCTTCGCCGGACGAATTGGGAAAATTTCTGAAAACAGACACCGCGAAATGGAAAGCCGTCGTCAAAACGACGGGTCTGAAGATCGACTAATTCTTCACCGGCTCGCGGCTGATCTCGCGGATCGTCTCCATCCACTTCTCAACCTGATCGAGGGTGCGTTTATCTTTGGAACTATCGCGCGCCGACTTCGGCTTGGTTTGGATATCGATGGTCTCGGACATGATCTGTCGCACTCCGATTACTCTTTAGTGGAGCATGATCTTTTCGGAAAACCGGTTTCCATCCTCGGATCAAGTCCGAGGACAGGCTTTTTCCGGATCATGCTCTGGCGATCGCGTACGCCGTTGTCGCAGACGACATTGACCAATTCTTGCCCGCGGTATGAAATTCCAATGGTTAAGGTTAACGGCGCCGCTTACTTGCCACGTCGCAGGCGCACATAAAGCGCGCCTTCTCCGCCATGACCGACATGGGCGTCGTCGAAACCGACGACAAGCGGGCGGAATTCCGGCAAGGCGAGCCACATTGGCACCTGTCGCTTGAGCACGCCGGGCCTGCTTCCGGCATCGTACTCGGCGCCGCTCGACGATTTGCGCAAGCCCTTTCCGGTGACGACGAGTGCGGTCTTGGCGCCGCTGGCTTGGGCGCGATGCAGAAATCGCAACAGTGCCGTGTGTGCTTCTTGCTGCGTCATGCCGTGCAGGTCGAGGCGCGCGTCGATCGGATCGCGGCCGCGCGCAACGCGCTGCTTGAGCCGCCGGCCGAGCGGCGCCAGCGGCGGC
>Ga0208604_1000136_pt1 | contig 11222 bp, 8 predicted proteins | sample MicForSoSWNH22_M_FD_188009 | JGI IMG/M metagenome (GOLD analysis project Ga0208604, IMG submission 188009) | Forest soil microbial communities from Harvard Forest Long Term Ecological Research site in Petersham, Massachusetts, USA - MetaG HF016... | ecosystem: Environmental > Terrestrial > Soil >... | reverse complement strand
CGTGATACTCAACTACATGGGCTTGCTTGGCACCAGCGCCCAGTACAGTGCATTGTTCCCGATGCTGCCGCTGGGCTCGGCGAGCCAGCTGGACGCCCTGACCGTCTTTCAGCCCATCGCGTAACGATCCGCGCCGCGGGCCTGCCGCGCCGCCGCCGGCCTCCGCCGACGCCATGGTGGCGCTGGGCGCAAATTTCTGGCCGCTGCAGCTCGCCCGCGAGCTCGATGACGCGATCCTCAATATCCGGCTCAACGAGCTCGATACCGCCGCGATCGTGTTCAAATCCTCGGGCGAGCCGGCACAAGTCCTCGCCTACGACCATTTCCTCGATGCCAACAAGGAATATTGGCTGGCGCGCGAAATCCGCCATCTGTGGAAGCGCGTGCTCAAGCGCGTCGACCTCACCTCGCGCTCGCTGGTCAGCTTGATCGAGCCGGGCTCATGCTTTGCCGGCACGCTCGCAGAACTGCCGTTCGCCAGCGACCGTTCCTACATGCTGATCGGCGTCCGCGACGGCGATAATAAGCCGCCGGCGACCATTGCGCTGACCGACATCAATTTTGGCGCTTATCCGATGTCGAACGGGCTGACGCGGCTCGGCTGCCGCTTCCTCGGCAACCCGTCCGATGTCGAAGCCGCCAAAGCCGAGCGCGAAAAGATGCTTGACGCCGAAGCCGCGGAGCGGCTCGGGCTCATTACCTTTGCGCTCGACGACATCGACTGGGACGACGAGGTGCGCGTGTTCCTGGAAGAGCGCGCCAGCTTCTCGCCCGACAGTCTCACCGGCCTCGAAGCCAATCTGCGCTTTGCCGGGCCGGAGACCATGGAATCGAAAATCTTCGCCCGGCTGACCGCGTGGCAGAACTGGATTTTTCAGCGCCCCAACGCGATCGGCGAGGAAGGCGCGCTGAAACGCTACGGCACCGGCCAGAAACCGGTGTTCGATACGCGAAGAGTTTGATTTCCCCTCCCCCTTGTGGGGAGGGACGGCGAGCGAAGCGAAGCCGAGGGTGGGGAAGTCTTCACCGCCGCGGCTCCCGCTTCCCCACCCCTACCCCTCCCCACAAGGGGGAGGGGAAAGAATCAAGGAGTCCGCCATGACCATCGACAACGTCGACTACACCACCAAGATCCCGAACAACGTCAATCTCGCCGAAGACCGCCAGGTGCTGCGCGCGCTGGAGAGCTGGCATCCCGGCTATATCGACTGGTGGATGGACATGGGGCCGGAAGGCTTTCAGGACGCGGAGGTCTATCTGCGCACCGCCATCTCGGTCGATCCGAAGGGCTGGGCAAAATTCGACTACGTGAAGATGCCCGAATACCGCTGGGGCATCCTGCTCGCGCCCAAGGAAGAAGACCGCAAGATTCCGTTCGGCCGCCATAAAGGCGAGCCGGTCTGGCAGGACATCCCGGGCGAATATCGCGCCATGCTGCGCCGTCTCGTCGTCATCCAGGGCGACACCGAGCCGGCGTCCGTCGAGCAGCAGCGTCACTTGGGCAAGACCGCACCCTCGCTCTACGACATGCGCAACGTGTTTCAGGTGAACGTCGAGGAAGGCCGCCACCTGTGGGCGATGGTCTACATTTTGCAAAAATATTTCGGCCGCGACGGCCGCGAGGAAGCCGCCGAGCTGCTCAAGCGCCGCTCCGGCGACGCCGACAAGCCGCGCATGCTCGGCGCCTTCAACGAGGCGACGCCGGACTGGCTGTCGTTCCACATGTTCACCTTCTTCACCGACCGCGACGGCAAGATGCAGCTCGAAAGCCTGGCGCAATCCGGCTTCGATCCGCTGTCGCGCACCTGCCGCTTCATGCTGACCGAAGAGGCGCACCACATGTTCGTCGGCGAGACCGGCGTCGGCCGCACCATCCAGCGCACTTGCGAGGCGATGAAGGCGGCCGGGGTCGAGGACCCGAACGACATCGGCAAAGTGCGCGACCTCGGCGTCATCGACCTGCCGACCATGCAGAAGAAGCTCAATCTGCATTACACGCTGTCGCTCGACCTGTTCGGCTCGGAAATGTCGACCAACGCCGCCAACACGTTTACGGCGGGACTCAAGGGCCGCTTCCAGGAAACCAAGATCGACGATGATCACCAGCTCGAACACGCGACCTATCCGGTGCTGAAATTCGTCGACGGGCAGATCAAACGCGTCGACGAGCCGGCGCTGACCGCGATCAACATGCGGCTGCGCGATGATTACACCGCCGACTGCCAGCGCGGGCTCGACCGCTGGAACAAGATCATCGACAAGGTCGGCGTGCCGTTCAAACTCGAACTGCCCCATGTCGGCTTCCATCGCAACATCGGCGAGTTCAAGGACGTGAAAGTGTCGCCGGCCGGCAAACTGATCGATGACGCGACCTGGAAACGCGACTCCGGCCAATGGCTACCGTCGAAGGACGACGGCGACTTCATCGCCAGCCTGATGCAGCGCGTGGTCGAGCCCGGCAAATTCGCCAGCTGGATCGCCCCGCCGCGCATCGGCATCGACAACAAGCCGGGCGATTTCGAATACGTGAAGATCGCGGCGTGACGCTTCATCCGCCCCCGCGATAGCGGGGGAGGGGGACCACCCTGCGCAGCAGGGTGGTGGAAGGGGCGCGGGCGGCGACGAAATAAATTCGTTGCCGGTTTGTCGCTGATGCACTCACCTTTCCGCTGATCGCGTCCGCGACTCAGAGGCCCCCTCCACCACCCTCCGCTCGCTGCGCGAGTCTCGGGTGGTCCCCCTCCCCCGCTTCGCGGGGGCGGAAGATGTCAAAACTCTTTCGGCTCCGCCAACGGCCCTTCGCGCAGGCGGGCGAGATCGAAGCGGTCGATCTCGCGGAGCAACTCCACGAACGCGCGCGCGCCCTGCAGGAGCGATGCTTCGCCTTTTTCCGCCGTCGCCAGCGTGGCGTCGCCGAGCGCGCCGCTCGCATGGAGATCTTGCGTCATCCAGGCGAAGCCGGCGGGCCGGTAGGCGCCGAGCCATTTGAACTCGCGCGCCATGGCGATGGTCTCGGGCTTGGCGTTCGCCGCTTTGTCCATGCGCACGGTGCCGGGCTGCGCCGCCAGCATCAGCGAGGTCTCGACGTCGCCGGCGTGGATGCCGTGCCGCTTTTCCTCGGCCCCGAACGCGCCGTCCGGATAGCCGAAGCGATGCCAGCCCACCGTCACCGCCAGCATGCCGAGGCGGGTGCGCAGGTCGCGCGCTACGATTTCCATGGCGGCGACATTGCCGCCGTGGCTGGTGATCAGGACGAGCTTGCGCACGCCGGCGCGCGCCAGGCTCTCGCCGAGCTCGGTCCAGGCCGCGATCGCAGTCGTGGCCGAAAGCGTCAGCGTGCCGGGATAGGACAGATGCTCGGCCGAAATGCCGATGCGCTGCACCGGCAGGAACGACACCGGCAGCTCTGCGGGGAGGATTTTTTCGACCCGCGCCAGATAGGCTTCGGCGATGTAGGTATCGACACCGAGCGGCAGATGCGGCCCATGCTGCTCGACCGCGGCGAGCGGCAGCACGGCGATCCAGCGCCCAGTGTCGGCGCAGGCGCCGGCGACGTCCTGCCAGGTCATGTCCATCCAGTTGCGTTTGGGCAGCGTCATCAGGGTCCCACTTTCCGGCGGCATGCTCTATTGTCGCGTCGCCGTTGAAAAGGAGCAACCGATGCGATTGGTAAAGACCTGCCGGGTGATGCTGGCCGGACTCGGGATTTGGGCCGGCGCCGCGGCGGCACCGGCCTTTGCGCAGGCGCTCGACAAGGTGTCGTTCGGCACCAATTGGGTGGCCGAGGGCGAGCATGGCGGCTTCTACCAGGCGCTGGCCGACGGCACCTATAGGAAATACGGCCTCGACGTCACCATCGTGCCGGGCGGCCCAAGCACGAACAATCAAATCCTGCTGCCGGTCGGCAAGATCGACTTCTTCCTCAGCGCCAACTCGCTGCAGGGATTTGACGCCGTCGCGCAGAACGTGCCGGTGGTCGAGGTCGCGGCCTTGTTCCAAAAAGATCCGCAGGTCTTCATCGCCCATCCCGATCAAAACATCGAGAAATTCGAGGATTTGAAAAATTTGACGTTGTTCGTCTCTGCGGAAGGCGTCGCGACCTATTATCAATGGCTCAAGGCCGATTACGGTTTCAAGGATTCGCAAGTGCGGCCCTACACCTCGAATTCGCAGCCTTTCATCGTCAACCCGAAAAGCGCGATGCAGGGCTATGTGACCTCGGAGCCATTCGCCATCGCCAAGGCGGCGAAATTCACCCCAAAGGTGTTCCTGCTCGCCGACCAGGGCTTTTCCGATTATTCGACCTTGATCGAAACGCGCCGCGATCTGGTCGACAAGAAGCCCGACCTGGTGCAGCGCTTCGTCGATGCCTCGATCGTCGGCTGGTACAATTACATCTACCACGACAATTCCGCCGCCAACGCGATGATCAAAAAACAGAACCCGGAGATGACCGACGATCTGTTGGCCTATTGCGTCGCCAAGATGAAGCAATACGGCATCGTCGATTCCGGCGACGCCACGACGCTCGGCGTCGGCGCCATGACCGACGCGCGCATGAAGGATTTCTTCGACAAGATGGTGCGCTCGGGCGTCACCAAGGCCAATCTCGATTACCGCAAATCCTATACGCTGCAGTTCGTCGGCAAGAAGGTCGGGCTCGATCTGCGGCCGAAGTGACAGCCCCTGCCGCCGTCGCCCGCCTTATTGTCATCATCCGCGAAGGCGGATGATCCAGTATACTCCGGCGTTTGCGACGATCCGCGGTGGCGGCGATTACTGGGTGCCCCGCCTTCGCGGGGCATGACAAGGAAATAATGGCGGCGACTTCACATCAATCCGGCAATCCCATCGTCGCGCTGCGCGGCGTCGGCAAGACGTTTCCGAGCGGCACGGTGGCGCTCGCCGGCCTCGATCTCGACGTCCGGGAAGGCGAGTTCCTGTCGCTGCTCGGTCCGTCGGGCTGCGGCAAATCGACGGCATTGCGGATCGTCGCCGGGCTGACCGAGCCGACGCAGGGCGCCGTGGAATGGACGGCCGCGGCCAAGTCCGAAAACGAAAATCGATTGGGCTTTGTGTTTCAAGACCCTACACTGATGCCGTGGGCGAACGTGTCCAACAACGTGTTGCTGCCGCTCAAGCTCAAGGGCGTCGCATCGGAGCCGGCATCCGACCGCGTCGCAGCCGCGCTCGAGCGCGTCGGCTTGCAAAAATTCGGCGCCGCCTATCCGCGCGAATTGTCGGGCGGCATGCGCATGCGGGTCTCGATCGCGCGCGCCCTGGTCACCGAGCCTGAGCTGCTGTTGATGGACGAGCCGTTCGCGGCGCTCGACGAGATCACCCGCTTCAAGCTCAACAACGATCTGTTGCAGGTCTGGCAGGCGCTGCGCACCACGGTGGTGTTCGTCACCCATTCGGTCTTCGAATCGGTTTATCTGTCGAGCCGCATCGTGGTGATGGCGGCACGGCCGGGGCGGGTCTTCACCGAGCTTTCGATCGACGCGCCCTACCCGCGCGACCAGACATTCCGCACCTCGGCCGACTATGCGGCGCTGTGCCGGCGCACCTCGGAGGCGCTCAGCCAAGCCATGGCGGCGAGAGGCAAGGAATGACGCCGCGTGGCTCAGCGCAGGAACGCCGCGACCGCGCGCTACGCATCGTGCTGCCGGTCATCGTGCTGGCGCTCAGCCTCGCGGCTTGGGAAATGGTGGTGCGGCTCTTCAGCATTCAGCCTTACGTCCTGCCGGCGCCGAGCCTCATCCTGCAGACATTCATTGCCGACAGAGTGCTGCTGACGCAATCGCTCCTGGTCACGCTCGTCACCACGCTGGAGGGCTTTTTGCTGGCGGCGATCGGCGGCGTCGGGCTTGCCGTGCTGTTCAACCTGTCGCGGCTGGTCGAATATTCGTTCTATCCCTTCGCGGTGGTCCTGCAGGTGACGCCGATCGTCGCCGTCGCGCCGCTGCTGCTGATCTACCTGCCGCAGCCTTTGGCGGTGCTCGCCTGCGCCTGGATCGTGGCGTTCTTTCCGGTGCTGGCCAACACCACGCTCGGGCTCAACTCCGTCGACCGCAATCTCGCCGACCTGTTCGCGCTCTATGGCGCGTCGCGCGGCCAGGTGTTGTGGAACCTGAAGCTGCCGTCGGCGCTGCCCTACATCCTCGGCGGCCTGCGCATTGCCGGCGGGCTGTCGCTGATCGGCGCCGTGGTGGCCGAAATTGCCGCCGGTTCCGCGGGTGCCGGCTCCGGTCTCGCCTATCGCATCGTCGAGTCCGGTTACCGGCTCAATATTCCGCGCATGTTCGCAGCCCTGGTGCTGCTATCCATCGCCGGCATCGCGATTTTCTACGCGCTGGCATTCGTTAATCATATTGCGTTGCGCCGCTGGCACGAGAGCGCACTGGAAGCCGGCAGTTAAGAGTAGCCGGTGTATTGACCATATTCCCGGGGCGAACTTGCCCGAAAGATTAACCCAATGTATCCGGGCGAAAATATCCCCGGTGCATCTGCCATGCTGCGTGACATCGCGCCTGCCACGAGAGCCGCACGAACAATGCAAGACTCTCAGCTGAAAACGTCCTCGTCGGCGATGACCGATGAAGCGCGCGCGGCGGTGTGGACCGGAATCCTCGGCGCCGCCAAGCATCTTGGCAACAAAGCGCCGCCGCCGCTGCGGCAGCGTCCCACGGTGGTGCAGCTGCGGCAGGGTACGTCCGAGACGCCGGTCTATTTCATCGGCGCCGGACTTTACGAGCTCCATACCGCGCAATTGATGCCGCCGCAGCATTCGATCTTCGCGGCCGAAATCGCCTGGCCGGCGGCGTGGCATGACGCCGCGGCCAGAAACGACACCGACGCCACGCCGGTCCTGGAAGACATGGTGGTGCCCTATGTGACGGCTTTGCGGGCGCACGCCGGCTCGACGCCGTGCGTGCTCGCCGGCTATTCGTTCCATGCGTCGATGGCGTTCGAGATCGCCCATCAACTTCTGGAACAAGGCGGCCAGGTCGAGCTGGTGATGCTCTTGGATGCGCCGGCCGAGTATCCGCTCCCGCACAAGATCGCCTGGAAGAATCTGCGGGACACCTGGATGCCGAGCACGAGCGAACGTGCCGCATCGATCGCATCCCGCTTCGCAATTTCGCTCTCGATCGTGCGCTGGACGCTCGCGGTGGCAGAAAGATTCCTCAAGCGCCGCTTCTTCGAGAGCGCGTTGCGCGATCCGGGCGAGCTGACCACGAAGCTCGATACGCTGGGCCGCCCGATGCATTGGCCGCTGATCAATCGGCTCTACGACAATTCGCTGCGCTCCTACCGGCTGCGCCGCTTGGACTGCCGCGGCGTGCTGTTCCGCGCGGACCGGACGGAAGATTGTCCGGCGGCAACAGTGGATTACAGCCTGGGCTGGGCCGATCTATTCGGCAAAGGGTTTGAAATCATCCAGGTGACCGGCGATCACTTCACGATGATGCGGGAGCATCCGCACGATCAAAATCTCGCCCGGGAAATGAGCGATGCGCTCGATCGCCATTGCGCCAAGCCGCGACGCGCGACCGAGAGCCCCGCCATTGCCGTCTCGTAAGCAAGAGACTTATCCGAGACTCATCGCCAGGACGCGCGCAACGTGGAGTGCCTCGCGCCCCGTGCCATCTTTGATCTGATGCCGGCACGACGTGCCGTCGGCGACGATGATGGCGTCCTCGGGCGCTTTGCGCACCGCAGGCAATAGCGACAGCTCGCCCATGGCGCGCGACACGTCGATCGTATCGGCGTGATAGCCGAAGGCGCCGGCCATGCCGCAGCAGCTCGATTCGATGGGCTCGACGTCGAGCTCGGGAATGAGTTTCAGCGTCGCCGTGACCGCAGTCATGGTGTCGAATGATTTCTGATGGCAATGGCCGTGCAGGAACGCCCGCTTTTTCGTCGGCGCCAGCGGCAGTTTGAGATTGCCTGAGGCGGCCTCACGCGCCAAAAATTCCTCGAACAGCAGTGCGCGGCTCGCGACTTGGCGCGCCATCTCGCTTTTCAGCAGCGAAGGTATTTCGTCACGGAAGCTGAACAGGCAACTCGGCTCCAATCCGATGATCGGCGTATCGGCCGCGGCGAACGGCGCCAACGCGGCGAGCGTGCGTTCCATTTCCTGGCGTGCTTCATTGACCTTGCCGACAGAAAGAAATGTACGGCCGCAGCACAGCGGCCGCGCACCGTCGATGGGCGTTGCCACCGTCACGCGATAGCCGGCGGCTGCGAGCACCGTGAGCGCGGCATCGATATTTTCCCGCTCGAAATAGCGATTGAAGGTGTCGGCGAATAAGATCACGTCACCGTTTGCTCCGCCGTCATGCCCGGCCTTGTGCCGGGCATCCACGTCTTGTTTCAAGAAAGACGTGGATGGCCGGGACGAGCCCGGCCATGACGACTTGGACTCGTCGAAATAATCAGGTCGCCACTTCGGCAGGCTGCGCTGCGCGCTGAAGCCGGCGATGGCTTCCGACAATTTGTCCGCGCCCGGAACCACGTCGCGCAGATTCAGGAGCCAGGACAGTTTTGCGGCCGTAGGCGCGTAGCGCGGCAGATAGCCGACCAGGCGGTCATGCAGCGACAGCCCGAGCTTTTCACTCCGCGTGCGTAAAACTTCGATCTTCATGCGGGCCATGTCGACGCCGGTCGGGCATTCGCGCCGGCACGCCTTGCAGGAGACGCAAAGTTTCAGCGTCTCCGCCATGGCATCGGATGTGAGCGCGTCCGGGCCGAGTTGGCCGGTGATGGCGAGGCGCAGCGTATTGGCGCGGCCGCGGGTGACGTCGCGCTCGTCGCGGGTGACGCGGTAGCTCGGGCACATGACGCCGCCCGAGAGCGCGCGGCAGGCACCGTTGTTGTTGCACATCTCGACTGCGCCCTGGAAACCGCCGCCGGCGCCGGAATAGGCCGACCAGTCGAGCGCGCTGGCGATGTCCTCGGCGCGATAGTCCGGGCCGTAACGGAAATTTTCGCGGTCGTCGAATTTCGGCGCCCGCACGATCTTGCCGGGATTGTACAAGCCGCGCGGATCGAAGCGATCCTTCACCGCCTCGAAAGCGTGCACCAGCTCGGCGCCGAACATTTGCCCGTGGAATTCCGAGCGCACGATGCCGTCGCCATGCTCGCCGGAATGCGAGCCCTTGTATTCGCGCACCATGGCGAAGGCGTCCTCGGCAATGGCGCGCATGGCGCGCACGTCCTTGTCGAGCCGCAGGTTGAGCACCGGGCGCACATGCAGGCAGCCGACCGCGGCATGCGCATACCAGGTGCCGCGCGTGCCATTGCGCTCGAAAACCTCGGTGAGCCGCGCCGTGTAATCGGCGAGATGCTCGAGCGGCACGGCGCAGTCTTCGACGAACGAAACCGGTTTACCAGCCTCCTTCATCGACATCATGATGTTGAGCCCTGCGGTGCGCACTTCGGTGATGCCAGCCTGCAGCTTTGGATCGAGCACCTCGACGACACCGCCCCACGTGGCGCCGCTATGGTCCCAGGCGATGCCGAGATCTCCGAGCATTTCGCCGAGCCGCTTCAAGCGGCGCAGATTTTCGTCCCAATCTTCCTCGGCGAATTCGACGAACAGGACTGCTTCCGGGTCGCCGCGCAGGAACGCTTCGACCGTAGGCTTGAACATGGCGATGTCGGCCGCGAGCCCCAGCATGGTGCGGTCGATCAGCTCGACCGCGATCGGCCCGAGCGTGACGACGTGCTGCGCCGCCTTCATGGCTTCGTGGAAGCTGCCGAAGTGGCAGGCGCCCACCGCACGCCGGCCGAGCAGCGGCGAAAGTTTTAGCTCGATTTTGGTCGAAAACGCCAATGTGCCTTCGGAGCCAACAAGGATATGAGCGAGATTGATGTCGTTGCGCCCGGGCACCAGCGCATCGAGATTATAGCCGCCGACGCGGCGCTGCACTTTTGGAAAACGCCGCTCGATCTCGCCGGCCTCGCGCGCCGCAATGGCGAGCAGGTCGCGCACCAGATCCGGCGGCACGTTGACGCCAGAGTCGCCGATGCGGCCGAAATGGGCGCGCGTGCCGTCGGCCAGCACGGCGTCGATCGAGAGAACGTTCTCGCGCGTATTGCCGTAGCGCAGCGAGCGCGCGCCGCAGGAATTGTTGCCGACCATGCCGCCGATGGTGGCGCGCGAGGCGGTCGAAATATCGACCGGGAACCACAGGCCGGAGGATTTCAGCTTGCGATTGAGCTCGTCGAGCACGATGCCCGGCTCGACCGTGCAGCGCCGGCCAGCGACATCGAGATCGAGCACGCGGTCGAGATTGCGCGAGCAATCGACCACCAGCCCATCGTTGACCGTCTGCCCGGCCTGCGAGGTGCCGCCGCCGCGCGCCGTCACCGGCACCCCTTCCGCCCGGCAAATCCCTATGGCGCGTTCGGCTTGCTCTATGGTGCGCGGGGTCACCACGCCGAGCGGCATGATCTGGTAGTGCGAGGCATCGGTGGCATAGCGCCCACGGGTGAAGGCGTCGAAATGCACCTCGCCCACCGCTTCGGCCTTCAGGCGGCGTTCCAAGCCGGGCAACAGCCGTATTGGCAAATTATCCTCCGCGACCCCACTTTCCTGTCATCATCCGCGCATGCGGATGATCCACGACGCTTATGCCTGAATTTGGCGGCTTGCGTGGACTGGATGCCCCGCTTTCGCGGGGCATGACAATTCCGGGCTTGACCCGAATGTCGCATTCGCTATTCAACCCCACAAGCCGCGCGCGCCCCCGGACTGCGCCGCCGGAAAATCGATCGTCCGAAGGAGTGCCGATAATGCCGCAGAATACTTCGCGCGCCGCCGGGCGTCATTTCCTGCAGATTCCGGGCCCGACGCCGCTGCCCGACCGCGTGCTCCGCGCGATGGACACCCCGATCATCGACCATCGCGGGCCGGAATTCGCCAAGCTCGCCAAGCGCTGTCTCGACGGCGTCAAGACGATATTCAAGACCACCAATCCGGTCATCATCTACACCGCGACCGGCACCGGTGCGTGGGAAGCGGCGCTGGTCAATACGCTGTCGCCAGGCGACCGCGTACTGATGTTTGAGACCGGCCAGTTCTCGACGCTGTGGAAGGTGATGGCGGAAAAGCTCGGGCTTCGCCCCGAATTCATCAAAGGCGATTGGCGCACCGGCGCCGACGCCGCCGCGATCGAGGAGCACCTGCGCAAGGACAAGGCCCACGAGATCAAGGC
>Ga0208604_1000135_pt1 | contig 11364 bp, 11 predicted proteins | sample MicForSoSWNH22_M_FD_188009 | JGI IMG/M metagenome (GOLD analysis project Ga0208604, IMG submission 188009) | Forest soil microbial communities from Harvard Forest Long Term Ecological Research site in Petersham, Massachusetts, USA - MetaG HF016... | ecosystem: Environmental > Terrestrial > Soil... | reverse complement strand
CGCGGCAAGATCGCCGGTGCTGAAAGCATCTTTGCCGCGCTTGAGCAGCATGGCGATTTCGTCGGAAGCGAGCGACAGGGTAACGGAAGGCGCCGCTGCGGCATCGTTGCTCGGTGGCGCTGATGTCGGCTGCGGCGCAGGCGTGGGCGCCGGCGTCGGCGCCGGCAATACCGCCTCGACCGGCGCCGGTGACGCGTTGGCCTCGGTAAGGCCGTGTTGCAGCAGAAGGCCCGCCGCGGCGGGCGTGCGCAACGGATCCTGCTTTGGCGTGTCCACGACGGGCGGCGGCACCTGAATGTCAGCGTGCACGACGTCGTGGCGCAACAGCCGCGTGCCCGACAGCGATATCACCAGCCACGCCACCGCCGCGGCGACGCCGGCGACGGCGCATAGGCGGAGCGCCATCGGCCACAGCGATTGAATATCGTCCACCGGCGGCTCCGGGACCGCGTCGGGATCGAGCGCCAGCTGGCGTTGCAGCTTCACCATCGCCCGATCGCCGCTGAAGGCATCGTCAGCGACGCCGATGCGCCACCGGCTTGGCGGTGATCGGACCAGCGCGGCAGCGGGCCGCAGCGGCTCCCGTTGTCCCTGCTCGCGCGCCCACGGCGGGGCATAGTGCAACGCTTCATCGAGGTCTTCGGCGTGGTGGATCGGAGAACTCATGATCGCCTCCCTGTGCTCTCAAGCTCCGATATTTCGTTACAAATCGAATTTTAGATCGTCTCCGTCATTAGTGTTGGCGCGCCTGCCACTGCAGGAATTGCTGGAACAATTGCTCGCGCTCGGGCGAGCTATCGGTGCCGATGTTGGTGCCTGCGGCGCGCTTGCCCGCCAAGAACTGATCGAACTGGTCGCGCGTCGCCGCCGGCGCCGGCTGCGCCTGACGATTTTGCGTGAGCCATTCGTCGGCGCCGGCAAACCGCGTCCAGCCCGGCAGCGTCGCGGCGAGATTGGTCTCGCGCCATTTCGGATGGTGCGGCGGCTTCTGCAACGCGGCGATCTTGGGAAAGAACGCATTGACGAAGCTGGCGATGCGCCGGTAGCGGTCGGAATCCTTGGGCCAGTTGTAGGCGATCAGCACCGCGCTCGCCGCGATGGTGTTGACGTCATGGCCGGTCTCGACCATGCCGGGATAATCGCCGTGGCCGAGCACCGCCGGCAGATAATCGGCCTGCAGCGGTTTTGAAAACGGCACCGACAGGAACTGAAAACCATCGCTCGAACGCAGCTTGCCCATGGCGCCGGTCGGCTTGCCGGCAATCAGGATGGTCGCCGCAAGCTCGCCGGTTTTCAGTTTTTCCAGCGCATCGCCCTGCCCCATATTGACTTCCTGGGGGTGCACGCCGAGGCGGCGGAAAATATCGCGGCTGGACAGTTGGCTGCCGCTGCCGATGTCGCTGAAATTGACCTTCTTGCCGTCGAGCTGTTCGAGCGAGGTGATGCCGGAATCGGCGCGCACCACCACGTGCATCTCTTCGTTGAACAGTTTTGCGATATAGACGATCTTGTCGTCGATATTGCCGATCTCGTTGCTCTCGCGGAATCCGTTGAGAATGATCGACTGCGTGATGCCGAGATCGACGCCCTTGAGGAAGCGCACGTCGCGGATGTTCTGGCCGCCGCCTTTGCCGATTACCGGCAGGATGCGGAAATTATCGCCGTCATCGAGCACGTCCGACATGTCATAGGCGATAGTCAAATAAGTGGCGTTGGGATTGCCCGACACGATGGCGATCGTGTTGGCATTGAGCCGTTCGCCGAGCGTGCCCAGATTGGGCTTGTCGGGCAGCGGCCGCGCACCGGGATGCGCGGCATACGCCGCGTAGACGGCTTGGAGGGAAAAGGCTGCGGCCAGCAGTACCGCGACCAATACGCAAATCACCTGGAATGGCCGGTACGGCCACCGCAAGCCCCCCTTCTTCATTGCAAACCCCCGACGGCGGACTGCCGCTTACGCACACACACACCGGCGTTGCAGACCGCAACGTTTGAACGCTTACCCTGCCGCGCTTGAGTTCTTAAACGCGTTTGATTGCGATACGCGTTGTGGCGCGGACTTGAGCTTCACGGTCGTCAGGCAATGGGGCGGCGGTATGATCTTGCCTTGATGATTCTTGGGCGGCGCGCGCCGCAATTCTGCGCTCGGCCACAATTTGAATATGCTTGAACGCGCAGTCGGATTGTGGCGCGTTTCGGAGATAGAGAGCCGCACAAACCCGGTTGCGCAGCCAAATTCACCTGCTATATCCCTTTTCCCACGCTTACCTGCGTCCGTAGGCAGCGAGTGAGCAACAGGAGCTTTCGACAATGGTCGCCGTGACCTTTCCCGACGGCGCGCGCCGGGACTATCCGCAGCACACCACCGGCCTCGACATCGCCAAGGGGATTTCGCCGTCGCTGGCCAAGCGCACGGTGGCCATGGCGCTGGACGGCAAGCTTGCCGATCTGTCCGATCCGATCGACCACGACGCCAAGATCGAGTTCCTCACCCGCGACGATCCGCGGGCGCTGGAGCTGATCCGGCACGATGCCGCGCACGTTCTGGCCGAAGCGGTGCAGACGCTGTGGCCCGGCACCCAGGTCACCATCGGGCCGGTGATCGAGAACGGCTTTTATTACGATTTCTTCCGCAACGAGCCGTTCACGCCCGAGGATTTCGCCGCGATCGAGAAAAAGATGCGCGAGATCATCGCGCGCGATAAACCCTTCACCAAGGAAGTGTGGTCGCGCGAGGACGCCAAGAACGTGTTTCGCGACCGCGGCGAAAGTTTCAAGGTCGAGCTGGTCGACGCCATTCCCGAAGACCAGGAACTCAAAATCTACAAGCAGGGCGACTGGTTCGATCTATGCCGCGGCCCGCACATGACTTCGACCGGCAAGATCGGCAATGCGTTCAAGCTGATGAAGGTCGCCGGGGCCTATTGGCGCGGTGATTCAAACCGCGAGATGCTCTCGCGCATCTACGGCACGGCGTTTGCCAAGCAGGAAGAGCTCGATGCTTACCTCAAGCAGATCGAGGAAGCGGAGAAGCGCGACCACAGGAAACTCGGCCGCGAGATGGATCTGTTCCATTTCCAGGAAGAAGCGCCCGGGTCGGTGTTCTGGCATCCGAAAGGCTGGACGCTGTTCCAGACCTTGGAAAATTACATCCGCCGCCGCCAGAGCGAAGCCGGCTATGCCGAAGTCAACGCGCCGCAGCTCATCGATTCCTCGCTGTGGGTGGCATCCGGACACATGGCGACCTTCCGCGATGGCATGTTCCTGGTGCAGCCGCGCGAGGAGGACGAGCGCACTTTTGTGATCAAGCCGATGAACTGCCCGGGCCATATTCAGATTTTCAAGAACGGGCTGAAATCCTATCGCGACCTGCCGTTCAAGATCGCCGAGTTCGGCAAAGTGCACCGCTTCGAGCCGTCGGGCGCGCTGCACGGGCTGATGCGGGTGCGCGCCTTCACCCAGGACGATGCGCATATTTTCGTCACCGAGGAACAGATCGCCGACGAAGTGCTCAAGGTCAACGATTTGATCCTGTCGATCTATGAGGATTTCGGCTTCGAGGACGTGCGCATCAAATTCTCCGACCGGCCGGAAAAGCGCATCGGCGAAGACGCCGTGTGGGACAAGGCTGAGGCGGCGCTGATGCAGGCGCTCGAAGCGTCCGGCAGGCCGTGGACGCTCAACAAGGGCGAAGGCGCGTTCTATGGCCCAAAGCTCGAATACGTGCTGCGCGACGCCATCGGCCGCGACTGGCAGTGCGGCACCGTGCAGGTCGATCTCAACATGCCGGGCCGGCTCGGCGCCTTCTATATCGACGAGCACTCCAACAAGATCACGCCGGTGATGCTGCACCGCGCGATGTTCGGCTCGCTGGAGCGCTTCACCGGCATCATGATCGAGCATTATGCCGGGCACCTGCCGCTATGGCTGTCGCCGCTGCAGGCGGTGATCGCCACCATCACGTCGGACGCCGACGATTATGCCCGCGAAGCGATCGCCGCGGCGCGACGCGCCGGCCTGCGCGTCGAAGGCGATCTGCGCAACGAGAAGATCAACTACAAGGTCCGCGAGCATTCGCTGGCGAAAGTGCCGGTGCTCCTCGTCGTCGGCCGCAAGGAAGCCACTGAGCGCACCGTCTCGATCCGCCGTCTCGGCCGCGAAGGCCAACAGGTGATGCCGCTCGACGCGGCTCTGGCGATGCTGGCGCAGGAAGCGGTGCCGCCGGATGTCGCGCGAATGAAGCAGGCGGCATGAGATCGTGTGCTAAGCGGCAACCTTGAGCTTTAGGCCTAGCGCACGCATGACCTTGAGCACGGTCGCAAGCTCCGGATTGCCACCACGTGAAAGCGCCTTGTACAGGCTTTCGCGGCCCAGACCGGCCGCCTGCGCAATTTTCGTCATACCCTTGGCGCGCGCGATATCCCCCAAAGCTGCGGCCACCAATGCCGGATCGCCATCCTCAAAAACAGCTTCCAGATAATTGGCCACGTCCTCAGCGGTTTTAAGGTGCGCAGCGGGGTCCCACGGGAAGGTTTTCAACTTCGTTCGCCGCTTGGACTTGGTCGCAGCCATGAAAGTCTCCTAGAGCTCGCGCGCTAACGCGCGTGCAGTTTCAATATCCCGATCCTATGTGCGCTTGTCTCCACCAGCGAGGAGGACAACCAGCGCTGCTCCACGCTGAACGAAATACACGCGATAGCCGGGACCGTAGTCGATCCGCATCTCAGATACGCCCTCGCCGACTGGCCTTACATCGCCAAAGTTACCAAGCGAAAGCCGACGAATTCGGGCTTCAATACGCACCCGTGCCCGACCATCCCGCAGACTCGTAAACCAGCGCGCGTAGCGCGCAGTTTGGCGAATTTCGAACACCGGGTATTGTATCCTATGAGATACGTGTGTGCAAGCGGCCGGAAGCAGGTGATCCTATCACCGCGCCAGCACCTCGACCTCGCCGTCGACGCCGGTGATGACCTTGAAGTCGCGCTGATAGGTTTTGCCCGAGTTGCGCGCGACCAGGTGATAATCGCCTTCGGCGAGCACGACGCGGGGAAAGGCGCCGATCGATTCCTTGATGACGTCGCCGCCGGGGGTGAGCACCGTCCATTGCGTGTTGGCGAGCGCCTCGCCGCCGGTCTCGTTCACCAGCTTGAAGGTCAGTGCCGCGGCGCGGTGGGTGACGACGATGTCGGTGAGCTTGGCGGCCTGCACGCGCACGTCAGAGCGCACCACGGAATTGGCCTCGCCGTAGTTCGACACGATGTAATAGGTGCCCTCGGGCAACAGCACGACGTCGCCGGTGACCACGTTCTGCGCCAGCGGCCGGCGAGTGGAGGTGTCGAATTGGCTGCCCGGGTAGATGTCGAACGCAATCTGCCCGGGGGGAATGCGCACGTCGCCGACGCGGCCCTCCAGCCGCACGCCGCCGGCGGGGATATCGAACGTTTCGCGCACCGTGTCGGCACGCAGCTGGATCGCCTTGGCGGCGCTGGCCAGCCCCAAGCTCGCATGCACGACGTAGCTGCCGGGCGGCAGGATGAAAGTCGGCGCCGCGCCGCGGTCTTCCTTGATCAGGCGGAACACGCCGGTGGTGTCGGCCTTGGCCGCATAGACGCGCCAGATCAGGCCGCCGGAGATCGCCGGCGCGTCGCGGCCGTAACGGGCGGCAACCGCGAGCGCCACATGCCCGGCCGGAACGATCGGGGTCACTTGCGCGACCGGGGGCGACGACGGCGGCGCCGCCAACGGCACCGGGCTCATCATCGTTGCGCCGGGTGTTCCGGTGCCCGGCGTCAGCGGCACCGGCACGGCGGCTTGCGGCGCCATCAGATTTTGCGCCGAGGCGGCGGCCGGCGCAAAGCAGATCAGCGCCGCCACAAGCAGCCGCCAGCACCGAAATGAAGTTGAGCCCCGCCCAGACATGCCGTTTTCTCGTTCTTAATCGCGGCAATTTCATGCCGAGGCCGGTCACTGCGGTGGCGATATTCGGCGAGCAGATCGTCTGCCAGGTGAGCTGCGCCATCGTGCAGTTCATGACGCAGAGGTCATAGCATTCTCTGTAATCAACTGATTTCCACGGAGGAATGTCTTCAGATTGCAAACGCCGTCACCACAGGCGTACCGCAAAACCCCAAAAAGGGGCGATTTGGACTATTGACCGACAGGAGGTGCGGGCTGAGGCGTTAACTGTAACCCCTGGGAAGCACTACGAGAACAGACGGTTTGACAAGCAAGCTGCGTCGTCGAGCAATTCATGACGCACGACGTGCTCGACGTCGCATTGGGACCTGGGGCCTGGGCCTGGGCGATCGCCGACGTTGTCGAACCCACCGCCGACGCCGACGGGACGAAACAGGCGGTTTGGCACGTCGCCGCCTGCGCATTGCAGGTCATCATGCAATTCGTCGTGGTCGAGGATTGCGCCAAGCGGATTTTTTTGCCGGCGGACCCCTCTTTGGCGAAGCCCACAACAGCCACGACGGCAAACAGAACGGCCAAGCACCGCATGGCTGCCTCTACCGGTCTTCAGTCGCCCCCGGCATTATAGCCCGGTAGCGGCCGGTCCGGAATGCGCTTGCGCGCCGGCTACGCGGTCAGGATGTAGTCGCGCATCGCCGCCGAATCGCGCTCCATCTCCTGCAGACGGTGCTTGACCACGTCGCCGATCGACACGATGCCGGTCAGCCGGCCCTGGTCGACGACGGGCACATGGCGGAATTTGCCCGCCGTCATGCGCTCCATGATCGAGGCGACGGTCTCGCGCTCATGAGCGGTGGAGACTTTGCGGGTCATCGCTCCACTCACCGGCTCGTCGAGCGCCGCCGCACCGCGCTCGGCGAGCGCGCGCACGATGTCGCGTTCGGAGAGGATGCCGACGACACGGCGGTCGGCGCCGAGAATCATCAGCGCACCGATGCGCTTTTCGGCGAGCAGCGCGACCGCGGCGGCAAGAGTGGCATTGGGTTCGATGGTGACGACCTCGCGGCCCTTGCCGGCGAGGATGATGCTGACTGTCATCATAGCCTCCCTACGCTTCACCGCGCTGCACTCGCTTCGGCGGGTCAGCACGATGAAGGTGCTAGACTCAATGTTTTACACCGGTGCCGGGTTCCGACGGCATCACAAATACATGTGTTGCAGCGCACTGCTTGCAGCGCACGGCGCGTGGTGCAACGCGGGAAGAAAATACGTTGCTATCCGCTCGGCCCAGTATTGGTCGGTTCCGTGTTGCTCGGCTCAGGGTTCGGTTCCGCCTGCGGAACTGCCGGATCGAAAGCATTGAACAGGAACAGGCCGGCAAAAAAGCCGCCGATATGCGCCTGCCAGGCGATCGCCTCGCCGTCCTCGCCGCCGATCGACACCGTACCGAGGCCGAACAGCATGTTCAGTCCGAGCCAGACCACAAGGAACATCAGGAACCGGACGTCGGTCAGCGTCGCCAAGAGCGGCCGCGCCGGCACGCGATGAGCGCCGGCTTGGCCCGATAGACCGAGCATTCCGCCCTGTTGGAAAACAAAGCGCATCGCCGCCGCCATGGCGCCTGAAATCGCCGCCGACGCGCCGATCATCGGCGCCATCTGTTCGGGATTGCTGATGAGATAGGCCAGCGCGCCGGCGGCCGACGTGACCAGCATGAAAGCGCAATAGCGCACGGCGCCGAAGCGCCGCGCCAGCGCTGTGCCAAACGGCAACAGCCATGCCAGATTGAGACCGATATGTAAGAGGTTGGCGTGGATGAAGGCGTAGCTGAAGAAAGTCCACAGATCGGCGCCAAAGCCGCCCGGGAAACCGCCGGCCAGACCGGCGTCATAGCGCGCCGGAATGAAGGCAAAGATCAGGAGAAACTGCGTGTCCTGCGCTTCGGTGAAGACCCACATGCGCAGCGCATGAACGAGCAGCAGCACGACAACCGTCGCAACCACGACCGGCGGCACGTTGAAGATCGGCTCGTGGCGTTGTGTCACCGGGCGGATACCTGCGTCTTGTCGAAATAGGCCGTCGTGGCGGCTGCGGCAAGCGCGCAGCGCCAGGCAAAACAAAACAAAAGGGAGGGTTTTTGGCCCTCCCCTTTGCACCCTGTATGCGAGTTTCTGCGTCGACGACTGTGATTTTCGGGTTCTTCCCTCAACCTTGTCGCGGCATCCATTGCCGCGCCGTCGCACGCAAAAACCTCGCCTCCCTCTATGTGCTGAACGCCGCCCAGGATCCGGGGGGCGGCGTCTGATTGAAATTTTCGTGGGCGGACCCTAGGCGGCCGCACCGGGGCAGCCAACGTCAACGTTTCGTTAAGATTAATTTTGCGTCAGCGCCGCCACTGCGCTGCGGCACGCCACCGCGGCACGCCACCTGCTCAGCACTCCAGCAAACAGCCGCACGAAGCAAAAGCTGTCCCGTTCAGGGACAGCCGGGCGGTCGCAATGCAGGAGCGGGCGCCATGAAACACGCAGCGAGCCGGGAGCTTTACGCTTACTGGGAAGAACGGCGCGGCCAGCGCCTGGCGCCGGAGCGTACCGACATCGAGCCGGGCGCCATACGGGCGGCCTTGAGCGATACGTTCATTCTCGAACTGGATGCCGCCGACAGCCATACGTTCAGGCTCGCCGGCACCCGGGTCTGCGCTTTGTTCGGCCGCGAGCTCAAAGGCGAATCCTTTGTCGACCTTTGGGACCTTGGCAGCCGCGGTCCGATTGCGGATCTGCTCGCCATCTCGACGGACGAAAGCGTCGGCACCGTTGCCGGCGTGACCGCGCATTCCACGGCGGGCGATCCGCTCGAGCTCGAGCTGTTGCTATTGCCGCTCGGCATGCGCCGGCCGCGGCTGGCGCGTACCATCGGCATATTGGCGCCGCTCAAGGCACCGGCGTGGCTCGGAGCGAGCCCGATCGGAGCGCTGACGCTCGGCAGCCGCCGCCACGTCGGCGCGGTGGCGAAGACCCGCATTTTGCCGCGCTTCATGGCGCCGCGACGGGGTCTCGTCGTCCACCAAGGCGGACGTTCTTAAGCCTTCCGGCCGGCGTGCCGGCCGATACCCCGCAATTATGACAAACGCTTACCGATGGCGGCTAACGAGGCATTAACATCGCGCGCCTAGGTTTGGCCACGAGTGGTGGCAGGCGCATTGATCGCATGGCTTTGGTTGAACGAAAGGCGAGTTTGCGGGCGCTCAGCCAGGACCGCCGCCGCCACCAGCGCGTCAAGGTCAACCTGCTCGGCCGCTACATGCTGGCGGACCGCCGCGAATTTCCCTGCCAAGTCGTCGACATGTCGCCGGGCGGCATGGCGCTGATCGCCCCCGTGACCGCCGCGCAGGGCGAGCGCATCATCGCCTATGTCGATCATCTGGGCCGGCTCGAAGGCCGCGTCGCGCGCATTTTCCAGAACGGCTTCGCGATGACCATCGGGGCGACCGCGCGCAAGCGCGACAAGCTCGCCGCCCAGCTCACCTGGCTCGCCAACCGCAACATCCTCGGCCTGCCGGAAGACCGCCGCCACGGCCGTATCGTGCCGCGCAACCCGGTCGGCCGCCTGGTCATGCCGAACGGCGTCAACCTCACCTGCCGCATCATCGACGTCTCGCAATCGGGCGCCGGTATCGCCTCCGATCAACGGCCGCCGATCGGCGCCCTGGTCACGCTCGGCACCATACAGGGCCGCGTCGTGCGTCACCTCGAGGACGGCTTCGCCGTCGAGTTCACCCGCCTGCAGCATCCGGACTTTCTGGAAGACAACGTCACCGGCGGGTAAAGGCCGGCGCGACAATTGTCGGCTTCGCCGCGGCTTGCGCGCCAGCCGCTGCGCGCGTTTTTCAAGCATCCACAGCCCGCTGATTGCAAACGCCACCGCCGGCGCGAGGTCGCTTGCGCATTGGCAAACCTGCGCGCAGCGCAATGGCGCCTGGATAGATAAAATTTGAATCAAAATAGAATAGTTCGAATTTTATACAATATTCGTCCCAACAATCCCGCGACTTTTGCAGTCTATTGAACCGATTTTACTTCAAATTGAGCGATTCAACTTAGCAGCACCGCAAAAGCTTTGTGCGAAACGTGTCCCCGTTGAGACGGGATGGGGTCACATGCGTTCGCGTACAAAAACAATTCTGCGGCGGAGTGCGGTCGCGATCTTCGTCGCCGCTACCCTGATCGCTACGGAAAAAACCAGCACGGCGCAAGAACGGGGGCAAGAACGGGGACAAGAGCGTCCGCTGTTCATCTCGGTCGGCGAGGCCACACGTGCGCCGATCGGCTGGGTCGAGTTCTGCGTCGAATACGATCCGGAGTGCAAGACGAAACCGTCGGCGCCGCGCGACGTTGTGCTGTCGGGCCAGGCCTGGAAGGACCTGGTGCGGATCAACCGCTGGGTCAACACCACCGTCAAGCCGATGACCGACATGGATCATTGGGGCGTCGTCGAGCGCTGGAATTATCCCGACGACGGCTACGGCGACTGCGAGGACTACGTGCTGCAGAAGCGCAAAATGTTGATGCAGGCGGGCTGGCCGCGCGAGGCGCTCTTGATCACCGTGGTGCGCGACAAGAACAACGACGGCCACGCCGTGCTCACGGTCAAAAGCGACAAGGGCGAATACGTCCTCGACAACCAGACCGACGACATCGTGCTGTGGTCGGACACCGGCTACCGCTTCGTCAAACGCCAGTCGCAGTCCGATCCGAATGTCTGGGTCGCGCTCGGCGAACCGCGCCCGGTGCCGCTCACCGCAACCGCACGCTGATTGCGAACAAACACAGGAGCTACGCGAGCCCGGTCACGTCCCCACCCCTCCCCGTCCCCAGACCGGGTTCGCGCGCGGCCAGTCCTCCCCCAAGGACTGGCCGCACCTTTTTTGGACGACATAACAGCCCGGTGCCGCGCCTAAGGCGGGCAAATATAGCCCGGCCCGCTTGGGTTTTTGAAACAGCCGACCGAAACCGGGATGACCTGCTTCGGCAGCCACAACACGACTTTTGGAAAGTAGATCGCGAACGAGATGGTGATCAGAAACACGACATAAATCGGCAGTGCCGCGCGAAGTGCCTTTGAGAATCGTACGCCGACGAACTTCGAGGCCATCAACAGCACCAGTCCGTAAGGCGGCGTTATCAGGCCGAAAGCAAGCGTGGCGATCAGCACCACGCCCATGTGCACCGGATTGATATTGCCGGCCTGGGTCAGCGTATTCACCAACGGCATGAAGATGATGATCGTCGGCACCGGCTCGATGAAATCGCCGATAATGGTGAACAGCGCCACCATGAGCAACATCATCAGATGCGGGTCGTTGCCGGCAATCCAGGTGATCCAGTCGGCGATAACCAGCGCGCCGCGCAGATAAGCGAGCATCCAGCCGAACGCATTGGCGGCGCC
>Ga0208604_1000134_pt1 | contig 11382 bp, 10 predicted proteins | sample MicForSoSWNH22_M_FD_188009 | JGI IMG/M metagenome (GOLD analysis project Ga0208604, IMG submission 188009) | Forest soil microbial communities from Harvard Forest Long Term Ecological Research site in Petersham, Massachusetts, USA - MetaG HF016... | ecosystem: Environmental > Terrestrial > Soil... | reverse complement strand
CCCCCGTCCCCTGGAAGCCCAGGTCCGGGTTTGCGTAAAGTTTCTCGTCGGCCGGTGCATGCTCGACCCTGACGAGACTCCAATCCGCATCCAACTCCTCCGCCAAGATCATCGAGATGGAGGTGTAGGTGCCCTGGCCCATCTCGACCTGCGGCATGATCAGCGTGATCTTGCCGGCATGATCGATACGGATGAAGGCGTTGGGCGCGAACTCGTCGGTGGTATCGTCGGGCGGCTGCTCCGGTTCGTTCGCGGCCTGAAGCGGCAGGCGGAACGCGAGCGCGAAGCCGCCGGCCAAAGCGCCCGTCACAAGCATCCGGCGCGAGGGGAGCGGGCCGAAATTTGAAAGCGCGTCGTGCATGGCGGCCTCCTATGCCTGGCCGTCCGCGGCGCGCTTGATCGCCTCGCGGATGCGCACATAGGTGCCGCAGCGGCAGATGTTACCCGCCATCGCCGCATCGATATCGGCATCGTCGGGACGCGGCGTGGCCTCCAGCAGCGCCGCCGCGGACATGATTTGACCGGACTGGCAATAGCCGCACTGGATCACTTCGAGATCAAGCCAGGCCTTCTGCACCTTGGCCCCGGTCGGCGTTGCGCCGACGCCTTCGATCGTGGTGATGGCGCGATTGCCGATCGCCCCGACCGGCAAGAGACAAGAGCGCACGGCTTTGCCGTCAAGGTGCACCGTGCAGGCGCCGCATTGCGCGATGCCGCAACCGAATTTCGTGCCGGTCATCCCCAAGAGGTCGCGGAGCACCCAAAGCAGCGGCATGTCGGGCGGCGCATCGACCGTCTTGCCCTCGCCATTGATTGTCAGCGCAACCATTGTCGACGCAACCATGGGGCCTCCTACATTCCAGCTTCCCATCGGAGCTTGTAGTCCGGCTCGTGTATTGTGCCATGATCCGGCACGGTTCCGTTGTCACGGTTGCGCGATCTTATCTGTGAAGATTCACGTCATATTCCAGATCGGCCGGCGATCCGGCCCCGTTTGAATGCCAACGTCCGAATGCCATGTCCGATCTTGATGCCATCGTCATCGGTGCCGGCCATAACGGGCTGACCTGCGCAGCCTATCTCGGCATGGCAGGCATGCGCGTGCGCGTCGTGGAGCGGCGCGGTGTCGTCGGCGGCGCGGCCGTGACGGAGGAATTCTGGCCCGGCTTCCGCAACTCGACCGCGGCCTATGCGGTGAGCCTCTTGCAGCCGAAAATCATCGGCGATCTCAAGCTGCACGAGCACGGCTTGCGCATCGTGGAGCGCCGCGCGCAGAATTTTTTGCCGCTGCCCGATGGCCGTTATCTCCTCACCGGCGAGGGCCGCAGCGAAAACGAAATCGCAAAATTCAGCGCCAAGGATGCCGCCCGTTACGGCGCCTATCAGGCCGAGATCGGCCGCGTCGCCGATGTGCTGCGCAGCCTCGTGCTCGCCGCGCCGCCCAATCTGGCGCTGCGCAATTTCGGCGATAGTGCGCGCCAGCTCGGCAAGCTCGCGGCGATCGGCAAAAGGCTATGGCGGGACGATGCCGTCGCGGCAGCGTTCGGCCTCTTGCGCAAATCGGCCGGCGACGTGCTCGACGGCTGGTTCGAGTCCGATCCGATCAAGGCCGTGCTCGGCTTCGATGCGGTGGTCGGCAATCTGGCGAGCCCTTACACGCCGGGCTCTGCTTACGTGTTGCTGCACCACGTGTTCGGCGAAGTGAACGGCAAGCGGGGCGCCTGGGGCCACGCCATCGGCGGCATGGGCGCGATCACACAGGCGATGGCGCGCGCCGCCGGCACCCACGGTGTGCGCATCGACGTGGACACCGCGGTGCGCGAAGTCATCGTCGAGCGCGGCCGCGCCGCGGGTGTTGTCCTCGAAGACGGCACGGCGATCCGCGCCAGCGCCGTCATCGCCAACGTCAATCCGCAACACCTGTTCCAAACCTTGGTGCCGCAGCAGGCCGTGCCCAGCGCGATGGCGGCGCGCATGAAGACGTGGAAGACCGGCTCCGGCACCTTCCGCATGAACCTGGCGCTGGCGAAGCTGCCGGATTTTTCCGCGCTGCCCGGCGCCGGCGACCATCACACCGCGGGCATCATCATGGCACCGAGTCTTGCCTACATGGACCAGGCCTATCGCGATTGCGTCGGCCACGGCTGGAGCCGGGCGCCGATCGTCGAGATGGTGATCCCGTCGAGCCTCGATGACACGCTCGCGCCGCCAGGCGCCCACGTGGCGAGCCTGTTCTGTCAACACGTCGCGCCGCAATTCGCCGACGGCGCGTCATGGGACCAGCACCGCGAAACGGTCGCCGACCTGATGATCGACACGGTCGAGACCTATGCGCCCGGCTTCAAGTCGAGCGTCATCGGGCGGCAAAGTTTTGCGCCGCTCGACCTGGAGCGCATCTTCGGCCTGCCCAACGGCGACATTTTCCACGGCGCGCTGACGCTCGACCAGCTGTTTTCGCTGCGCCCGATGCGCGGCTATGCCGACTACCGTATGCCGCTACGCGGACTTTATCTGTGCGGCTCGGGCGCCCATCCCGGCGGCGGCGTGACCGGCGCGCCCGGACACAATGCGGCGCAGGCGGTGATCGCGGATCTGTCGCGACGATAAATGCGCGGCCACCATCCGGGTTTTTGTGAATATCCGGCGAACACGAATGACATTTGGAAAAATTGCGGCTAATCGCAGGCGATGTCCTCTCGTTCCTTTCGCGTCGGCCGCGCGTTGACCGGGCTTGGCCTGTTCGCGACCAAGCCGATCAAGCGCAGAGCCACTATCGCGACCTATCGCGGCCGGCGTATGAACACTGAAGAAGCCGACCGCCTCGAAGCGCGCGGCTCGCGCTACATGTTCCAGGTGAATAAGCGCGTGACCATCGACGGCTCGCCGCGCTGGAACGTGGCGCGCTACATCAATCATTCCTGCAAGCCGAACGCCGAGCCGGTGGGCCGCAACGGCGGCATCGTCATCGTGGCGCTGCGCCGGATCGAGCCGGGCGAGGAAATCACCTACGACTACGGCAAGGAATATCTGGAATATTTTTTGGAGGAAGGCGGCTGCCGCTGCGACTCGTGCCGCCGCAAGAGGGCCGCCAAGCGCCGCAAGCAGCGCAGAGCGGCGCGGAAGCGAAACTAGAGCGTGCACTCGTAAATCCAGATCGATGGACCACAGTCGGTCATTGTCCGCTTTGCCGCGGTTGAACCCACCCCCAATTGCGGACACGTCGTTGCACCGCATCGAGTGACGCTCCGGGCATTGGGCCAACAACGGGCATACGCACCCGCCGTCTAAGCCGCACCACCAATGCGGTCCGCTTCGCGCGAAGTCATGAGATGCGCGGTGCAATTGAGCAAGCTTACCCGGTGCGGCGCATCTTCATCTATGACGGTCATGCTCGCGTTGTCGAAGCGCGCCGGAACGGCCACGCCTTCGGGCAATAGCGCATGGCGCTCGACGAGGGCGCGACAGACCAGACCATGCGTGATCACGACCAACGTGCCGTTCACGCTTCGGCGCCTGCTCACGATGAAGGCGAATGCATCGGCGACGCGCGCATGAAACGTCGGCCAGTCTTCGCCATTGGGTGGCCGGACGTCGGGTCCAAACGGATCCTCGGGCAGCGCGGCATAGGCCTTACCGCGCAAATCGCCAAAGTTGCGCTCCTGCAACAGCGGGTTTTCGTCGATCGCGATTCCGGATCGGGTCGCGAGCGGAGCCGCCGTCATGCGCGCGCGCAGTAAATCGCTGCACAAGATGCGGGCGAAACCGAGGGCGGACAAGCGCCGCGCGAGCTGTTCCGCCTGACGTAACCCCCGATCGTTGAGCGGCACGTCGGGGCGCTGCAGGACGCGCGCTGCGTTGCCGTCAGTCTCGCCATGACGCACCAGCAAAATCGTCATGCCGCGTTGTTAGCAGCGTTGCTGCGCGCAAGCGAGTTCGGAATTGTGTTCGCCGCGACTTGTGTCCCTTGCCCTTGAGACGGCTCTCTCATTTGGCCGATGACCCTCCGGCGCTGCTTCGACTGTGCTTTGAACACCTCGGCAGGGGCAGTTATGATGACCTGACGGCCATCGATCGCCAGATCAGACTGTAGCGACGTATCATCCCCCGAGGATCGCCTCCGGAATGTCCCGAACGATTGTCCCGAATGCCAGCCAAGCGCGGCTGATCTTGGTTGGAACCGCCCTGCTGCTCACGCTGGGCATGGGGATACGCCAGAGTTTCGGACTGTTCCTGGCGCCCGTCACGCACGATCTCGCGGTGACGGCGGCGGATTTTACGCTGGCTCTGGCGATCCAGAATATTGTGTGGGGCCTTTCGCAGGCGCTGGTCGGCGCCATCGCCGACCGCTTCGGCCTGCGCATCACCATGATGGCGGGCGCGGCGATCTACGTCATTGGCTTGGGCGTCATGGCCGCGGCGCAAGGCGCGCTGGCGCTGATCGTCTCCGGCGGCCTCATGGGCGTGGCGTTGTCATGCACGGCGACGTCATTGGCCATGACCGCGTGCGTGCGCGCGGTTTCGCCGGCGCGGCGCAGCCAGATGCTCGGCGTTGTCTCCGCCGCCGGATCGCTCGGTACGCTGGTGGTGCCGCTCGTCACCCAGGCCGTGCTCGCGCGCGAGCCCTGGCAGATCGGCGTGCTGCTGTTCGTGCTGATGGCGATCGCGATGCTGCCCGCCGCCTACTGGGCCGGCGGCGCCGACAAGTTTCCGGGGCACTCGACCGCAACGACCTCCATGCGCGAGGTGCTCGGCGAGGCCATGCGCAACCGGCCGTTTCTGGTGATGTCGGGCGCTTATTTCGTCTGCGGTCTCAATCTCGTCTTCCTGACCACGCATTTGCCGGCCTATTTGGCGATCTGCGGCCAGGACCCGATGCTGAGCGCGGAGGCGCTGGCCACCATCGGCGGCGTGAGCGCCGTCGGCTCATTGCTGACCGGCTGGCTCGGCGGGAGATATCCGAAGCACATCATCCTGGGGCTGCTCTACATCCTGCGTTCGCTCATATTCGCCGTCTATTTCGTGCTGCCACCGACGCCGACAAGCACGCTCCTGTTCGCAGCCGCGATGGGTATGCTGTGGTGGCCTGGCCTCGCGCCACTCATCGGCGGTCTGGTCGCCGAGATTTTTGGCACGCGCTATATGGCGACGCTGCTTGGCCTGTCCTTCGTCGTGCACCAGGCAGGGTCGTCGCTTGGCGCTTGGGGCGGCGGTTTGATCTTCGATCTTTTCGGCTCCTATGACCACGCCTGGCAGATCGGCACGTTGATCGGGTTCGCCGCCGGTGTCGTCCAGATCGTGGCGGGCGGTCCAACCCGGCGGCAGGACCGCTTGATCGTGCCCGCGGTGGCGACGACTTAGGCGAAGCCGCCGACCGCAAGTCCGCTTCGCATCCATGCGCGGACGTCTAGCGAGTCATTGCTCAGGTCATTATCGTGTAAACTCTCCGGCATGAAACGCGAACAGCGGCAGTTTTGGCGGCCGTGGCACGAAGTGCCGCAATTTTTGCGCGCTGCGGGACTGCTGCTCGTGACATCGCTGTCGCCCGCGGCCGCACAGGATATTCGCGGGATGGAAGTTTGCACGGCCGAAAAGCAGATGGAGCGACGGACCGCATGCTTGCAGGCGAATGTCGAGTTTCTTCAGCAAGCGCTGATCAAGCTTTCCCGCGAAACCCAGGAGAAGATGGCCGCCGCCGATCGCGATCTTGCCGCCGCCCGCGCCGAAATCACCGCGCTCAAATCGACCGTGGAGAAGCTGAATACCGAATTGAAACAAATGAAAGTGAAAGCCGAACCCGAAAGCAAGAAGTAGACGGCAAAGCGCACAGGAGGAGCCATGGCCGGACGCCTATTTCCGTTCTCTCTGCAAATCGCCGTCGCCTTGTCCGGTATCGTTTGTTGCGGACCAAGCACCGCGGCACAAACGATCATGCCGTGTTACCGTTCTACGATGGCAACAGTGGAGAACGGCCAGACATTCAATGGAAAAGCCTGCAGGGGAAAATGGGGTTGCGCCTGCACGGTCGTGTTTTGTCCGGTTTGTAATTCCGCGCCGGGGTCGTGGCCCGCGTCTTGTTCTTTGACGACTTGCAGCGTCCTTCCGCCGCCGAAGAAACAGCAATAATTTCTGACTGTCAGCGAAGGACTGATGGCGACGTCAGCCGACGGGTACAGCGTATTGGCGCGGTGCAGCTTCGCCATCGCCGGCCGACCGGGCGTCCTTTCGCCGCCGGGTGTGGACTGCTATCATCACAACCGAAACCTTCGTCGGGCGGCAGCCCCGGCAAACAGCCGATTCACAATGCGGCAGCCTGCCTTGGGGGAGCCTTGCGCCTACCTCAATGCGCATTTTGCCTGCTGGTTGCGCTCGCGGCGCCGATGGCCGCGCACGCCGATAGCCCACCGCAGCCGCTTCCGGCCGACGGCACCTGCGCCGTCCCGGTCGACCCAAGCTGGACCAAGCAGGAACAATTCGTCTGGCTCAATGCCTGCGCCGGCAAAGCGGCGGATTTCAACAAGGAGCCGGGCTATGGCGGCGACCTCGACCCCAAAAGTCCGAAGGTATTATCGGAGAGCCGTATCCTGCGCTCATCCTTCCTCGAGACCATTCTGCTCAAGGACAAGTATCGCAGCGCCTTGACCCGCCTCGGCGTCCGCATCGTCGGCGCGCGTTTCACCGAAACCGTCGATTTGCAGAATGCCGAGCTTGAGCACGATCTTTGGCTTGAACGCAGCCTGCTTGAAAAGGACGTCAATCTCGAAACCGTCGAGACGGGTCGCCGAATTTCGTTCGACGGCTCGAGAATTCTCGGCACGTTCAATGCGGCGGGATCTCGGATCAGCGAAGATTTGTCCCTGCATCAAACGGAATTTTTCACTGATGTGAATCTTTCACGCGCCCACATAGGCAATCTGCTCCTGAACGGCGCCACGGTCGCGGGCCTGCTCAACGTGTATCAAGGTCATGTCGACCAAGATCTGTTCATGCGCGATAAGGCACAGTTCAAAGAGATCGCTCTTGTCGACGCACATATCGCCGGACAGCTTGACCTGAGGAGTTCCACGGTCACAGGCCTGCTCAACATGAACGGATTGAGCGTAGGCCAAGGCCTGTTCATGCGTGACAAGGCGAACTTCACCACGATCGATCTCGGCAACGCACATATCAGCGGCCCGCTTGACCTGAGCGGCTCCACGGCCACGGGCATGCTCAACATGAACGGGATTGTCGTCGACCAGGGTCTGGTCATGCGCGATAAGGCGCACTTCAACGACATCAATCTTGTAGCCGCACATATCGGCGGAGCGCTTGACCTCAGCGGCTCCACGGTCGTGGGCATGCTTAACATGAATCAAATTCGCGTCGACTACTCCGTGTTCATGCACGACAAGGCAAACTTCAAGGAAATCAATCTTGCAGTCGCGCGTATCGGTGGAACGCTTTATCTGGACAGCTCCACGGTCACGGGCATGCTCGACATGAACGGGATTAGCATCGACCAAGTTCTGGTCATGCGCGACAAGGCGCGGTTCGAAGCGATCGATCTCAGAGGAGCACGTGCCGAACAGATTGACCTGAACAGTTCAACGGTCACGGGCATGCTCGACATGAGTCAAATTCATGTCGGCCAAGCGCTGTTCATGGGCAATAAGGCGAATTTCACTGGCATCAATCTTGTCGTCGCACATATCGGCGGACAGCTTGACCTGAACGGCTCCACGGTCACCGGAAAATTGAACGGTGATTACGTCGATGTCGGGCAGACCGTGTTTCTAGGCAACAGCGCCACGTTTACCGATGAAATAGATTTGCGTTCCGCGAAACTAGGGCAAGACCTCTATCTGTCGGAAGGGACATTTCACAACAATGTCGATTTAGCCGGAACGAAAATCGGCGGCACTCTTGGACTGAAGTCCACGCAATGGCTCGGCACCGCGACCCTTAATCTGGCCGGAGCCGCGGCAGGTGGGATCGATCTGTCGCATAGCTGGCCGGACAGAATCTTTCTCAACGAGTTTACTTATCGCAATTTGTCCAACATTTCGGAGAATATCAGCCAACAAGCTGAAAAATGGTTCGGCAAGCAGGCCTATGCGCCGCAGCCCTATGAACAGCTCGCCAGCGTCCTGCAGGCCAACGGCCTGATCGACGAAGCCACCGACATACGTTACGCCGGCAAGGTGCGGGAGTGGCGCGCGTCGTCGGGATTGAGCTGGGCGTGGCTGTTCCTGCTCAACTATTCGATCGGTTTCGGCTATCACCTCGAATACGCGTTTGCCTGGGCGCTGGGCTTGGTGCTGCTGGGTTGGGCGGTGTTGTACGCCACCGGGCAGAGAACCAAACACGGCATGACGCTCGGCCTCGCTTACAGCTTCGATATGCTGCTGCCGCTCGTGCAATTGGACAAGAAGCACGATGACGTCGATCTCGACCCGTGGCCGCAACGCTATTTCTATGCGCACAAGATCGTCGGCGTCTTGCTGGCTTCGTTCATCGCCGCCGGAATTTCCGGCCTGACCAAATAGACGTAACGCTGCGAAGCGAGCAGTCCGCCTACACCCTATTCCCCGCGCTCCACATCCAGAAATCGCGGCCCTCTTCGCGCATGAATTTCGCCAGCACCATCTTGTGCACCTCGTCGGCGCCGTCGACCAGGCGGGCGGCGCGGGCGGCGCGGTAGACCCATTCGGCGATGGTGTCCTTGGAATAGCCGCGGGCGCCGTTGAGCTGGATGGCGACGTCGGCGGATTGGTGCAGCGTGTTGGCGCAGTGCAGCTTCGCCATCGACACTTCCTTGCGGGCGAAATCGCCCTGGTCGAGCTTCCACGCCGCGTGCATGGTGAGGAGGCGGCCGATATGAATGTTGTGGCCGACCTCGCCGAGCTTCATCTGCACGCTCTCGCGGTCGGCGAGTCTTATGCCGAACCCTTCGCGCCGGCCGACGTACTCTTGCGCAATCTCGACGCAGCGCTTCGACCAGCCGAGCCAACGCATGCAGTGGGTGAGCCGCGCCGGGCCGAGCCGCACCTGCACCACCTTCAGGCCGTTGCCGATGCCGCCGAACACGTCGTCGTCGTGCACTTCGAGGCCGTCGAATTCGAGCTCGCAATGGCCGCCGTGCTCCTCGGGGCCCATGATCTCGATACGGCGCAGGATGCGCCAGCCGGGCTGGTCCTTATGAAACAGGAATGTGGTGATGCCCTTGCGCTTATCGTCGGAGGTGCGTGCCGCCAGGATGAAATGCGCGGCGCCGTCGGCGCCGGTGATGAACCACTTGCGACCGTAGATTTTCCACGTATTGCCGTGCTTATCCGCATAGGTCTTCATCATGCTCGGATCGGAGCCGCCGCCCGGCGCCGGCTCGGTCATGGCGAAGGACGAGCGCACCTTGCCCTCGACAATCGGCCGCAGCCATTTTTCCTTCTGCGCCGGCGTGCCGAGCTTTTTCAGCACATTCATGTTGCCGTCGTCGGGCGCCATGCAGTTCATCGCCAGCGGCCCGAACAGTGAGCGCGCCGCTTCCTCGTACATCACCGCCCAGGCCACCATCGGCAGGTCCATGCCGCCGTATTCCTTCGGCGATTGCGGCGCCCACAGCCCGGCCTTTTTCGCCTTGGCGCGAACCGGTTCGAGGCGCTCGTGCGGGATGTTCTCGTGGTCGGAGAAATTATGCCGATCGGCCTCGAGCGGCAGCACATGCTCGTCGACGAAGGCGCGGGTGCGGACGCGCAAATCCTCGATCTCGGGCGAAAGGGTAAAATCCATGCCGGCGCCTCTCGTTGCGGTACAGAGGGGGACGGCATAATCTTTAGCCTATCGCGCGGTCGCGACAACCCTTCGCCCCTGCCCTGTCCTTCGCCACGAGGCAAATCATGGCCAATTTCACTCCGGTCTCGGCGGCCATCGGCGGCGCGCTGATCGGGCTTGCCGCGGTGCTGTTGATGCTGTTCACCGGCCGCATTGCCGGCATCAGCGGCATTGCCGGCGGCCTGTTCAATCCGCGCACCGACGACCGGCTTTGGCGGCTCGCCTTCATCGCCGGTCTGATCGCAGCGCCCTTTGCCGCGGCGTTGATCGGCCACGCGGTGCCGATGCCGCAAATGCCGGGCAGCACGATCACCATCGCGGTCGCCGGCCTGTTGGTCGGCTTCGGCACCCGGCTCGGCAATGGCTGCACCTCCGGCCACGGCATCTGCGGCATCGCGCGGCTGTCGCCGCGCTCGATCGCGGCGACGGTCGTGTTCATGGCAGCGGCGATCGTCGTCGTCGCGCTGACGCACCACGTCATCGGAGCCTAAAGCCATGCCCGCCTTCGCCAGTCTCCTCTGCGGCTTCATCTTCGGCACCGGCCTCGTGATCTCCGGCATGGTGAAGACCACCAAAGTTCTTGGCTTCCTCGACATCCTCGGCATTGGGAACGGTACCTGGGATCCGAGTCTGATCGTGGTGATGGCGGCGGGTCTACTCGTCACCGGCATCGGCTATGCGCTGCTCCGGCCGCGCACGCCGATTTTTGCGCCTAAAAGCCTGTGGCCGAGCGCGACCGACATCGACCGCCCGCTCATCACCGGCGCGGCGCTGTTCGGCATCGGCTGGGGCCTGGTGGGCTTATGTCCCGGACCTGCGATTGCCGACTTGGCGACGCTGTCGCCCGGCGTGATCGTCTTTGTCATCGCCATGGCGGTCGGCATGGCGGCGCACGATCTGTGGCAAGCGCGCGGCGCGCGGCCGATCGAACAAAAACTCGCCACCGCGACCGACGGCTGATTGATGCTCGATCCTTCGCCACGCGCGTCACCGCAATTCTCGCTCGACGAGGATCAGATCGCCGTGCGCGACATGGCGAAGAGCTTTGCCGACGAAGTGTTCGCGCCAAACGCGGTGGCCTGGGACGAGGCGCGGCATTTTCCCGTTGCCGAGATGCGTAAAGCGGCGGCGCTCGGCATGGGCGGCGTCTACATCGCCGAGGACGTCGGCGGCTCCGGGCTGTCGCGGCTGACCGCGACTTTGATCTTCGAGGCGCTGGCGACCGGATGCCCGACGGTCGCCGCCTACATATCGATCCATAATCTCGTGGCCTGGATGGTCGATGCCCATGGCTCGGAAGCGCAGCGTAAGCAGTGGCTGCCAAAACTGTGCACCATGGAGCTTTTGGGCAGCTATTGCTTGACCGAACCGGGCATCGGCTCGGACGCTGCGGCGCTGGTGACGCGCGCGGTGCGCGACGGCGACCATTATGTGATCGACGGCCAGAAACAATTCATTTCCGGCGCCGGTTCAGGCGACCTCTACGCGGTGATGGCGCGCACCGGCGGCGACGGCGCAGCCGGCATTTCGACCTTGATCGTGCCTGGCGACACGCCGGGCATTTCATTCGGCAAT
>Ga0208604_1000133_pt1 | contig 11409 bp, 8 predicted proteins | sample MicForSoSWNH22_M_FD_188009 | JGI IMG/M metagenome (GOLD analysis project Ga0208604, IMG submission 188009) | Forest soil microbial communities from Harvard Forest Long Term Ecological Research site in Petersham, Massachusetts, USA - MetaG HF016... | ecosystem: Environmental > Terrestrial > Soil >... | reverse complement strand
CCGCCGTGGCGTGCTCGGTCGGCACCCAATACGGCGTGAAATTCCTGGTCGACGTGTTGTCCGATCACGATGCCGCTGGCGTGTGGACGGCGTTCCTCGTGCTCGGCGCGCTGATTGGCGCCGATAATCTGCTCTGGCGGGTGGCGAGCTGGACCGCCAATTTCGCCTTCGTCGGCGTCAGCGGCGACCTGCGCCGCGATCTGTTCCGCCACCTGATGGGCCATTCGCCGGCCTATTTCGCCGACCGCCTGCCCGGCACCCTGACCAGCCGCGTCACCGCGACTTCGAACGCAATATTCACCGCCGAAAACATGTTTATGTGGAACGTGCTGCCGCCGTGTGCGGCGACGGTCGCTGCGATCGCGCTGGTGCGCACCATCAGCCTGCCGATGGCGCTCGGTCTTGCGGTCGTCGCCGGCATCATGGTCTGCCTGATGTTCCGCCTCGCCGCCGCCGGCCGGCCGCTGCATCACGACTTTGCCAACAAGGCCGCCGCCGTCGACGGCGAGATGGTCGACGTGGTCGGCAACATGCCGCTGGTGCGGGCGTTCTCCGGTTTCGCCCGCGAGCGCCGCCGCTTCGACACCACCGTCGATCGCGAGATGGATGCGCGGCGCAAAAGCCTACTCTATCTGGAAAAGCTCCGCATTTTCCATGCCGTCGTCACCATCGTGCTGACGCTCTGCCTGGTCGCGTGGGCAATCGTGCTGTGGCAGCAAGGCGCGGCGACGACCGGCGATGTCGTGCTGGCTTGCACATTGGCGTTGTCGGTGCTGAGCGCGACGCGCGATCTCGCGGTGGCGCTGGTCGACATCACCCAACACATCGCGCGGCTGTCCGAAGCGCTCGCCACGCTGCTGGTGCCCCACGAGCTGCGCGATCATCCGCAAGCCGAGCCGCTGGTGCGGCGCGGCGCCAGCGTGAAATTCGAGCACGTCGATTTCCGTTACAGCGACGGCCGCGGTATTTTTGTCGATCTCAACCTGCACTTCCGGCCGGGCGAGCGCATCGGCCTGGTCGGCCACTCCGGCGGCGGCAAATCGACCCTGTTCGCGCTCTTGCAGCGTTTCTACGACCCGCAATCGGGCCGCATCCTGCTCGACGGCCAGGATATCGCACGCGTGACGCAAGCCAGCCTGCGCGAGGCCATCGGCGTGGTGCCGCAGGACATCTCGCTGTTCCACCGCTCGGTCATGGACAATATCCGCTACGGCAAGCCGGATGCCTCCGACGACGAGGTGCTGGAAGCGGCGATCACGGCGCGTTGCGATTTTATCGAAGACCTGCCGTCGGGCATGCGCACCATCGTCGGCGACCGCGGCATAAAACTGTCCGGCGGCCAGCGCCAGCGCATCGCCATTGCGCGCGCCTTCCTCAAGGACGCGCCGCTATTGCTGCTCGACGAGGCCACCTCGGCGCTCGACAGCGAATCCGAGGAAATCATCCGCGAGGCGCTCGGCCGTCTGATGCGCGGGCGCACAGTGGTCGCCATCGCGCACCGGCTCTCCACGGTGCGCAATTTCGACCGCATCGTCGTGCTGCAGGCCGGCGAGGTCGTCCAGGACGGCGCGCCCGATCTGTTGATGCGCCGCGAAGGGCTTTATCGCCAGCTGGTGCAGCGCGAGATGACCCGACTCGGCAAGGAGGCGGCGTAAGTCGTCGGGTACGCGGCCGGGTGCATGAGAGTTGCCTGCGCTCAGGCCCTGGCGATGCCGACCTCCACGCACCCGATGCCGGAGAATTCGGCCATGGCGGCGTCGCCTGGGTGCAGCGGGAATTGACGCACGAACGACCCGGTCATGACGATGTCGCCGGGGCGCAAGCTTCGCCCATATTCGCCGAGCTTTCCGGCGAGCCATTGGATCGAGTTCAGCGGATTGCCGAGCACCGCGGAACCCAAGCCGGTTGCCACGTCCTGGCCGTTGAGCGCAACGCGCGCGGTGACCTCGGCCAAGTCGACATTTGGCGCGAGCGGCACCGGGGCGCCGATGACGACGGAGCGTTGCTGCCCGTTGTCGGCCACAACCAGCTCCATCTGGTGCACAGGATCGCCGCGCGTTTCGATGATCTCGAAGGACGGGTGGATGACATCGACCGCAGCGCGGACTTGTTCCGAGGTGACCTTGCCTTCGAGGCCGCGGCCAAGGCGCACGCACAACTCGGTCTCGAAGCCGGGATGGATCAATTCGGTCGCGCCGAACACATGGCCGGTCGGCCGGGTTTCCAGGATGCAGGCGAATAGCGGCTCGTGAAAACTGAACTGCTCCTGTATGGCCTTCGCGGTCAAACCGACCTTCCAGCCGATGTGGCGCTCGCCCGCCGCCACCCGACGCTCGATCAGCGCAAGCTGAATGCGGTAGGCTTCGTCCATCGTCAGCCGGTCATAATAGGCTAAAGGAAAAAACTCGCCGCGCATGCGGGCGATCCAGAAGTCGTCGATCGTGGCTGCGAGGTCGATGGTCACGCCGCGATCACCTGCGGCAATATCGGCGAGTCGGCGTCGAAGCGCTTACCGGCGCGCAGGCAGAATGCCGGACGCAACAGCCGCTCGGCGACGACTTTGGTGTCCTCATTGTCGCGCAGGATGAAGCGGCCGCGGTCGTCCCACAGCACCGACACGTCGGCGGCATAGCCGGGAGTCAGCGCGCCGAGGCGATCGCTCATGCCGAGCATCTGCGCCGGATGCGTGGTCACCATCGGCACCACGTCTTCGAGCGCGATGCCGAGCGCCAGCATCGAGCTCATCGCTTGCGTCAGGCTGAATTTCGCCTGACCGCGGAACGGGTGGTTCTCGTCGTCGTCATGCTGGGCCGGCGTGCCAGGAGGCGGCGGCACTTCGGTGTTGTAGCCGTGCATGTCGGCGCCGAGCGTGTGCGGCACGATGCCGGCGGCGAGCGCGTGCCGCGCGATGCGGTAGGAGAAATGACTGCCCTGGCCGACATCGACCTTCAGGCCGGCGTCGATGGCGGCGCGAATGACGCTGTGCACTTCGCCCCGCCGGTTGACGAAGCCGCCGGGATGGCGCGTGAACGGATGGGCCAAAATGTCGCCGGGCCGCAATTTCGGGATCACCCGCTCCAAAATCGTATCGGCGTCCTCGCCGTTGGCGCCGCTCTCCGGCAAGCCCCACAGCGTGCCGAAATGCACATAAAGCGGCAACTCCGTGCGGCGGCCGATCTCCGCCGACATTTCCAGAACTTTTATGCCCCAGCGCGCAAAACCGCCGATCTCGGCGTGGCCCTTGATGCCGCGCACAATGTCCTTGTTGGCGTTGGCTGCCGTCACGGTCGCGTCGATATCGACGCCGGCCGGGCTGTAGAGATTGGGGTAGTAGTGGCCCTCAAGGCCACCGACCAGATAGGCCGACAGGAAGGCATAAACCTGCGTCGCCGAGGGCTCGACGATGAAATGCCGAAAGCCCGGCAAGGTCATGCAGGACGGACCGCCCTGGTCGATCACGGTGGTGACGCCGGAGCGCACACCGACCATGTCCGGGTTCAAGCCGAAGCGGCCGGTGACGTATTGGTAAACGTGGGCGTGGGTGTCGATGAGGCCCGGCAACACCAGCTTGCCTGAAACGTCGATCACCTCTGTCGCGCTTGACGGCAGGATGGTTTTCTCTACCGCGGCGATCCGGCCGCCGCGCACGGCAACGTCGTGGATGCCGTCGATATGCGAAGCCGGGCAAATAACGCGGCCGCCGCGAAGTAAAAGATCATATTTCGGATTCTCGGCCATTGACGTTCTCGTTGTTCGGCGTAGCTGCTGTTTTCTAGGCGAATATTCTACGCAAAAAGCGGTTCGCCGGCAATCGACCTGCATCGTCGCGGCGTGCCGCATGGCGGCAGCGGCGAGCTAAAACATTCTTTCTCGCGCGGCCAGCGCGAGGCGATTTCATTCGCCCAAAACATCGCCGCTCAAACAAGACTCTCTTATTTTTGCTCGCCGCATTGACTATTCGCAGCGGCGTGGCGAAATCAATCATCCGATCAAAAATTTGATCGGGTCGCGGGATTTGATGGAGCAGCTTGCGCCGCGGAAAAACGCTAAAGCGCCACGAAGTGTCTTCGTGGGCTCCTCAACCATGGAGATGGACCGATGACGCTTGGGATTCTGCGTCGTGATTGACGACTTGGCAAGTTAACGCCGCCGCCAGTCAAAATTCGTCCATTGAAAATCTCTGCAAGGAACGCCGGCGACCGATGCCGGCGATGAGGATCAACATGTCCAACGCCTATGTCACCGACTTTCGCGTCCCGAGCACGACCGAATCCGCACCTGTCCTCAACGAGGATTGGCTCGCCGTCATCCTCGGGCTTTTCATTTTCGTCTTAGGCCTCGCCGCGCTGGTCCATGTCGATCTGATCGGCTGGGTGGTGTCGACGTCGGTGTGGAGCAATTTCGGCCAGGCGCTAGGGCCGGCGTCGAAAGGCTATGCCGCGCTTGGCGGCGTCGGCGCGCTCATCGCGACTTATGTCGCGCTCACTTTGGTGCTCACCGCCGGCGCCGCGGCGCTCAAAAGCGATGTCAAGCGCTTCGCGCTGGCGTTTACCGCGGTGTTCTGGATCGCCTATGCGAGCTGGATCGTCGGCAACTACGCGCATTTTGCCGCGGTGACGCCGGCCGAGCAGCAGAAATTCGGCATTTCCTGGTCGCTGAAGCTGACCAATGAGGGCGCCTATATTTTCGCGCTGATCGCGGGCCTGATCATCGCCAATTTCCTGCCGCGCTTTGCCACAGCGATCAAGGACGCGGTGCGGCCCGAGCTTTACATCAAAGTCGCCATCGTCATCCTCGGCGGCTTCTTCGCCGTCACCGCGGCCGGCAAACTCAGTCTCGCCTCTTCGCTGATCCTGCGCGGCACCGCGGCCATCGTCGAAGCCTATCTGATCTATTGGGCGGTGGTGTATTTCATCGCCCGCAAGTGGTTCGGCTTCTCCCGCGAATGGGCGGCGCCGCTGGCTTCGGGCATTTCGATCTGCGGCGTCTCGGCGGCCATCGCCACCGGCGGCGCCATCAGGTCGCGGCCGGTCGTGCCGGTGCTGGTGTCGTCGCTGGTCGTGGTGTTCGCCGTCACCGAGGTGTTGATCCTGCCGTTCGTGGCGCAGACCTGGCTCTCCCATGAGCCGCTGGTCGCCGGTGCCTGGATGGGGCTGGCGGTGAAGACCGACGGCGCCGCGGTCGCGGCCGGCGGCATCACCGAGTCCCTGATCCTCGCCAAGAACGCCGCCGAGGGCGTGCACTATCAGCCCGGCTGGATCCTCGGCACCGCGGCGACCATCAAGGTGTTCATCGACATCTTCATCGGCATCTGGGCTTTTGTGCTCGGCTATATCTGGACCAACCACATCAACGTCACGCCGGATTCCAACAAGGCACGCTTAAGGGAAATCTGGCAGCGCTTTCCCAAATTCATCATCGGCTTCGTGGTGACCTTCATCGTCGGGCTTTATCTGGCGCTCGGCACGCCGGCCGACGTCGCCAAGAACGTCCCCGCCGCGATCGGCGAAGCCAACACGTTCCGCGTCATCTTCTTCATTCTCACCTTCTTCTCGATCGGCGTGCTCTCGAACTTCCGCGCGCTGTGGCGGGAAGGTTTCGGCAAGCTCGCCGCGGTCTATGTCACGAGCCTGTTCGGCTTCGTGGTCTGGGTCGGCCTGTTGATCTCGTGGATCTTCTTCCACGGCATCACGCCGCCGCTCGCCAGCTGAAAATCCCCCAAACAAAAATGTACGATTATCAGGAGCTCATCATGTCGCAATACACCCAGTCCGACCTGCGCGAGGAACTACGCACCGCCCCCGTCGAGCCGCTGTTGCCGGTCGAGAAGAAGCTGATCGTCTGGAGCTTAAGTCTCGGGCTTACGCTCCTCGTCGTGCTGGCGGCGATCAATCATTTCTTTCCGGTGACGCTGTAGGCGCTGCAACGACGATCGGGCATCAGCGCATCTGACACGTGATTCCAGTCTCGACGCTCTTTCCTTCCGTCACCGTCAGCAACGCGACTTGCGGCGGTGGCCCGGGGCTGTAGCGCCCCTGGTACGAGGCTTGCGGCGGCCCGCCGTGGAACAGCACGTTGCCGGTGCCGGGATGGACCGACATGGTGCCGCGAAAGCCTTTGGTCGAGGTGTAAATGTTACCGGGGCCGACGGTGAAATTCAATTCGGCCATCGCGCCGCTTGCGCCGGTACACTGATAACGGCCCGCCGCCGGAATGGTCTGTGCCACGGCAACGCCGCCGCCGGCCACGAGCCATAGCGACCCGGCGAGAACGGCGGCAACACCGATGCCGGCTCGCTTCATTTGCGGCATGACTGATCCCCGTTCACTTCACGCCGGACAATAGGCGAACAGCCCGCGGTTTTGCATGCGAAAAATCGAGCGCCGCCAACTTATCGACCTGGCGGCGATGTGATTGACGCGCAGCTTGAGCCGCGGATTTTCGGGTCACGAAAGCTTTAAGCAAAGTCATTCCATCGCGTCTTGGTGGGACGGCAGAAATTGAGGTCCCGGCAGTGCTTCTCTGCGGCAGTGAACTCTTGCGGATACTGCCAAACGCGCTAATATGCTTATGGTTGAGCCTTTGTACTTTGCGGCAGTAGGTAGCAGCGGTCTGCACGTGCGCGGTGATGTTGCCGCGCGTAGCACGTGGTGCCGGAATGCGGGCGACATTGCAATCCAAAGCGGTCGTAAGTGGGCCCCGTCATGGCGCTTGCCATGACACGACGAACTGCCGCCGAGCGCTTGCAACGCGATCCACTCGTACTGATGCCGAGCTTCGATAGCGCCGGAAGGTGCCGGCGCGAGGAGTGCCGTTATGGTTGCCAGTTTTTTCGAAAGCGTGATCGCCGCCGTTTTTCGCGCAATCAACCGCTGGCGAGTCTGGTATCGTCTGCCGTTTCCGATCGCCGTCGTCAATCTGGTGTCGCTGCGGGTCGATTTGCGGTGGCGTAACCTGTTCGACACCGAGACAGCGCCCCCCGATCCGGCACCGCCAGGCGATTTTGACATCCGCCATTGCCGCACCGTGGACGGCACGTTCAACGATTTGTCGAAGACCTGGATGGGCATGGCCAATGCCCGCTTTGGGCGCAACGCGCCCCTGCCGCAGACCTACGGCGAACAGCCGCCCAGCCTCTATGAACCCAATCCGCGCCTCGTCAGCCGCGAACTGCTGGCGCGCCGCGACTTCGTGCCGGCAACGACGGTCAATGTCTTGTTGCCGGCATGGCTGCAATTCATGGTTCACGATTGGCTCAGCCATGGCGTCAATGACAAGCAAAGCCCGCCGTGGCGCTTCCCCGTGCCCGAAGGCGACGACTGGCCGCAAAAAGAGATGACGATCCTGCGAACTTGTCCGGATCCTCAACGCGGGCCGAAGGATGAAGGGCGTCCCGCGGCCTATCGCAACATGGTCACCCACTGGTGGGACGGCTCGCAGATGTATGGTTCCGACCTGCCGACACAGCACTGCGTGCGCAGCACGCCGGCCGGCGTTCTTCTGCCGAGCGGCAAATTGTATCTGGACGATACCGGCCACCTGCCGCGCGATCCGAAAGCCGCCGATGACGATCCCGAGCAGGAGCTCGCCGCCGTCAACGGCAATTGGTGGATTGGGCTTTCGACCATGCATACGCTGTTCACGCGCGAGCACAATGCGATCGTCGATCGGCTCCATCTCGAATATCCGGACAAGGACGGCGAGTGGCTGTTTCAGAAGGCGCGGCTGATCAATGCCGCCCTGATCGTGAAGATCCACGCCACCGAATGGTCGCACGCGCTGCTGCAGGACACGACGCTGCAATATGCCATGCGCGGCGAATGGTGGGGCGCACTGGGCGAAGCCTATTTCAAGGCGTTCGGCCGGCCGTCGCACAACGAGCTGCTCGCGGGTATTCCGACGTCGCCGGCCGATCAATATGCGGCACCCTTTTCCATAACCGAAGAATTCACAGCGGTGTATCGCCTGCACTCGCTCATTCCGGACGATTTTTCGTTCCGCCGGCACAGCGACGACAAGGAGCTCCACGCCTGCACACTTGCCGATTTGTTCGCCGGCGGCACCACGAAGGTCCAACACACTGTGCCGTTCGAAGATGTGCTCTATTCGCTCGGCACCAGCTATCCCGGTGCTCCGGTGTTGCACAATTATCCCACGCACCTGCGCCGGCTGCCTGAGGACATCGACCAGGGCATCATGACCGATCTGGCCGCGACCGACATCTTGCGCGATCGCGAGCGCGGGGTGCCGCGCTATTGCGCGTTCCGGCGCATGCTGCGGATGAGCGTGCCGAAGACCTTCAAGGAGCTCACCGACAACGAGCAGTGGCAGCAAGAGCTGGAAAAAATCTATGGCGACGTCGAACGCGTCGATCTGTTGACCGGAACGCTGGCCGAAACCAAGCCGCCGGGCTTTGCCATTTCGGACACCGCGTTCCGCATTTTCATCGTCATGGCCGGGCGTCGCATCAAGAGCGATCGCTTTCTGACCGACGACTACACGCCCGAGGTCTATACGCCGGCCGGCATCGATTGGGTCGAAAACAACGGCATGCGCGAGGTGCTGCTGCGCCACGCACCGTCGCTGCGCCCCACTCTGGCGAACGTACTGAATAGCTTCTATCCGTGGCCCAAACCGGTGAGCTGACGTCATGGCGCGGCACATTCGCGTGCCTGGAATTGTCGACGTGGTGCTGGTGTCGGACCCGGCCGAAATCCGCGCCCTCAACGACCAGCCGCGGATCGATCGTAACTTCATTGCACGCGGACCGCTGGTCAATCGCCTGATCACCGGGCGCATCCGGCGCTGGTTCGAAATCATGGGGCAGCTATTGCCCTCGCTGATGCCACGGTCCGATCAGGTTCGCGCCGATCACCAGCAAAAGCTTGCCGCGGCGCTCAACCCCGCGGGTGGCGCCACGCTGTGGACCGACGCACAGATCGCCGCACTCGCGTCATATGTCTGCGGCGGCAGCAGCGACGACGACGCCTCGATCATGACGCAGCAGATCGTCGGTAATCTGTTCGATCCGCTTTACCGCGCCGACCGGGGGACTTGGAACGCCGCCAAACTGATCGACCGGTTTCGCGACGGCTTCTCACCGGTGCAGATCGTGTGGCAGCTGACCGGGAAGCTGCGTCGCGCCCGCGACCTCTTGGTGGAGCGCGCCAAAGACGACCGTTGGGCCATGCATGGGACCGCGATCGGCGTGCACGGGATCGTGCAAGCATTGGCGCGGATGCGGCAATTACGCGCGTTGCCGACGGCGACATCGCTCAGTGACGACGCCGTCCTCGGCCAATGCCTGGCGCCGCCGAAACAGGTTCCGCGGACCGTGGAAGCGCCGTTCGCGACGCCGCTGGTCAAGGACCCGTTGGCCGCCGGCGCCATCGTCATGTTGCAGCTCGAAGCCGCGAAGCCGCAGGCTCCGGACGCGGAGATGACATTCATGCGCGGTCACTGGAACGCCTGTCCGGCGCGGGACTTCGTGACGGCACTCCTGCAAACGGTTTGGCACCGCAGCTTACAGGAGATCGTTGTCGCATGACCCAGGACATCATCTTCACGCCGTTGCAGTTCCGCAATCTGCAGGTCAAGAACCGCATCTTTCGCTCCAGCGTATCCGGCCGTTTCGACAACGAGGACGGCTCGCTGACGCAAACCCGCATCAATTGGGAATGCAAATTCGCCAAAGGCGGCACCGGCGCCATCATCTCGTCTTACGTGCCGGTTCTCATGGAGGGCCGCATCATCGCCGGTTATGCCACCGTCCATCGCGACGAATACATCCCGCTCTGGCAAAAGCTCGGCGACGCCGTGCATAGCTTCGACAGCAAGTTCATCATGCAGTTGTCGCATTCGGGCCGGCAGATGGACATTCCCGGCGTCCACAATTACGCGCGGCCGACGTTGTCGTCGACCAGCAAAAGGGAGTCGTTGCACGGCTTCCTGTGCCGCGCGATGACGCTCGAGGAAATCCATTACACCATCGATGCCTTCGCCAAAGGCGCCTGGCGCGCGCGCGAGGCCGGGCTCGACGGCGTCGAGCTTCATGCCGCCAACGGCTATCTGTTTACCCAATTCCTGAGCTCGGGCATCAACGACCGGACCGATGAATACGGCGGTTCGCTGACCAACCGCGCTCGCTTTCTGCTCGACGTCATTCAGGCCATTCGCGCCAAAGTCGGCAGTAAATTTCATCTTCAGGTCAAGATCAGCGCCGTCGATCACAACAATGTCGTGCCGTGGGAAAAGAAGGGCAATACGCTCGACGACAGCGTGCAGATCGCGCGCTGGTGCGAGGCTGCCGGCGCCGACGCCATGCATGTTTCGACCGGCAGCCTGTTTCCGCACCCGTTGAATCCGCCGGGCGGCTTCTCGTTTGAAACCATCACCGCGACTTATGACGCGATGATTTCGTCCGGCATGAGCACGCTGCGCAATTATTTCCTGTTTCGCTATCCGCTGCTACGGCCGATTTTCTACTGGGCTTGGTTCCGCATGAAGCGCGGCCGGCCGGTGGAAGGCGTCGGCGAAGATGAGGCTCGCGCCATCAAGGCCGCCGTCAAGATCCCGGTAATCTCCACCGGCGGCTGGCAGCACGCCTCGAGGATTCGCGAAGCGATCAATTCCGGGGCCTGCGACGGCGTTTCGATCGCCCGTTCGCTGATCGCCAATCCCGATCTGCCGCGATTTTGGGCCGACGGCCACGACCTGCCGCCGTCGCCCTGCACCTATTGCAATCGGTGCCTGCTGAATGCACCGAAGAATCCGATGGGCTGCTACGAACCGCTGCGCTTTGCCAATCACGAGGCGATGGTCGACCAGCTCATGACAATCTACAACACACACCCGACTTTGCAGATACCGACTCCCGGGCAGGTGGTGCCATGATCCGCGAACAGCCGGTCACGGCCGTCGAAGACGCACTGCATCGGCGGTGGCGTCTACTGACGCCGATATACATTCTGCTGGCGCTGATCGCGCTCATGGGCATCGTCGCCGCCATCTTAGGAGCGATCACGCTGTGGGCGCTGGCGCAGAACCGCACGCCGCACTACGCCGATATCGTCGACGAGTTCAAATACGGCTCGATCGGCGCCGAGCCGAACAGCGGCATCCCTTATCGCATCTGGAGGGCGCTGCCGACGCTATTTCCCGAAGCCTTCGCGGGCCGCAAAGATTATTCGGCATTCGGTTTTATCTACGAGAACGACGGCAACGGCCGGCCGCGCGATCTGCCGATCGGCATTTCAAAGCGCACGTATCGCGACGTCGACATCGTCTGGTTCAATTGCGGCACCTGCCATACCGGTACCGTGCATGCGACGATGACCGATCCGGACGGCCAGGAGCGAACCGGCCTGCACATCATTCCGGGCATGCCGTCCGATAATCTCAACCTCTATG
>Ga0208604_1000132_pt1 | contig 11433 bp, 11 predicted proteins | sample MicForSoSWNH22_M_FD_188009 | JGI IMG/M metagenome (GOLD analysis project Ga0208604, IMG submission 188009) | Forest soil microbial communities from Harvard Forest Long Term Ecological Research site in Petersham, Massachusetts, USA - MetaG HF016... | ecosystem: Environmental > Terrestrial > Soil... | reverse complement strand
TCGGCAACGGTACCTACGCCCATGTCGCCATGGAGGACTTCAAGCTGCGCACCGGCACGCAGATCTTGCACGTCCCATACAAGGGGGCGACGCCGGCGATCACGGCGCTGTTGCGCAGCGAAGTCGCGGTGGTGATCGTGAACATGAGCAGCGTCGACGCCCACGTCAAAGCCGGCACGGTGCGGATCATCGCCGCCGCCGGCGCCGAAAGAATTCCGACGCGTCCGGACCTGCCGACCATTGCGGAGTCGGGCGTGCCGGGTTTTTCGACCGGCGGCTGGTGGGGGCTATTCGGGCCGGCCAATCTGCCTCAGCCGGTGGTCGACAAGATCAGGGCCGATGCCGACAGCGCCCTCGTCTCGCCGGAAGCGCGCAGCATGTTTGCGACCAACACGTTCCAGCTGGTTCGCAAGACGCCCGAGCAATTCGTGCAGTTCATCCGCGACGACCTCGACAATTGGGCGAGGCAGATCAAGGCCGCCGGCATTCAGCCTGATTGAACGGGTGAGCCCCATGGTGTTGTTCCGGCTTGCCAAGATCGCGACGATCGCCGCGCTCGCGGCTTTTGCCTTCATCGTCGCTTACGACAATATCGTGGACTACGACTCCAACTACGAATTCGTGCGCCACGTCTTGAGCATGGACACGACGTTTCCCAACAATGCCTTGATGCGTCGCGCCATCACCGACACGCGGATCTGGACGGTCGCTTACACAACGATCATCGCGGTCGAGGCATTGACCTGCCTTCTGCTGTCGGTCGGCGCACTGGCATTGCTGACACGGCTTAAGGCGCCGGCCGAGCGCTTCAACCGCGCCAAGGTTTTGGCCGTGGCCGGCTTGACGGTCGGCTTCGGCCTCTGGTTCTTCGGCTTCCTGGTGGTCGCCGGCGAATATTTCGCCATGTGGCAATCTCAAACCTGGAACGGGCAGGAGGCCGCATTCCGCATCGTCATGGTGATGCTCGGCGTGCTGATTTTCGTCACCCTGCCCGACCGCGACGCTGCGTGATATGCGCTCTGGCTGGTGGAGCGGCGACAATTACGAAGAAAGCGACAACCACAATGAAGAAGAGCAAGAGCGGCTTACAGGAAGCAAAAGGAGGCGATACCCCCTCGCGGCAAATCGATGCAAGAATCAAGGAGCTGGGCGATTGGCGGGGCGCGACCCTGGCCCGAGTCCGAAGTCTCATCAAAGAGGCCTGCCCCGACGTGGTCGAGGAACGGAAGTGGCGAGGGGTTCCGGTGTGGGAGCGCGCCGGTATCATCTGCACGGGCGAGACGTACAAGGCTGTCGTGAAGTTGACCTTCGCCAACGGCGCCTCGTTGGAGGATCCTTCAGGCCTCTTCAACTCCAGTCTCGAAGGCAATATGAGACGTGCGATCGATATTCATCAAGGCGACAAGATCAATGAGCAAGCGCTAAAAAATCTCGTCCGTGCCGCCGTCGAATACAATCAGGCAAAAAAGCATAAGAAAGCGCCTGCGGGCCCTCGAGCGAAAGTCCGCAAAAGTAAAAAGACATGACGCGTCAAAACCGGCGAGGAGCGGCCGGATCATGGCCGCTCCTCGCCTCAAATCGGAACCGCAGGACGCGATTCAGCTCGATCGCATTCCGCTAAGAACCGGAGGCCGACAGCACGTCGCCGAACAGCCGCCACGTCGTGCCGTCAAACTTCTGCAATTGCATTTGCTTGATCGGATCGAAATTGTCGGCCGAGGTGGAGAGCGTAATGCCCGGCAGCAGCATCGGCAGCTTCACATCGTGCAGGCTGGCGGCCTGCTTCATCACGTTCTCGCGCGTCAGATTGTCGCCGCAGGCCTTGAGAACCGCGACCATGGTTTGCGCGAACGAGTAGCCGATGACGGCCTGAACGTCGGTGGTGTTCGCCGACAGCCCGGCCTTGTTCATGAAAGCCAGCCATTCCTTGTACTCGGGCGTATCCTGCCATTGCGGATCGGTGGGATCTTTGGCAAACGCCGCCGAGATAATGCCGACGCCTTTCTCGAGTCCGGCGGGCTTCATGACGGTGCCGACCGCATTGCCGACCGAATTGAGGAAGTGCGTCGGCTTCCAGCCGATGTCGTAGACCTTGCGGACCGCCTGGGCGGCAAATTTGGGTATAGCCGCCGTCAGCAGCACGTCGGCGCCGCTCGACTGCAGCGCGACGATCTGCGAATCGACGGTGGGATCGGTGGTCTCATAGGATTGCGTGGCGACGATCATCTTGCTGGCCTTGTCGCCCAGCCCGTCGCGCAGGCCGTTGAGATAATCCTTGCCGTAATCGTCGTTCTGATAGAGCACCGCGATTTTCGCGTTCGGCAGATTCTTGAGAATGTAACGGGCGTAGATGTGCGATTCGATGCTGTAGCTCGGCAGCCACATCATCGTCCAAGGAAAGTGCTTGGGATCGTTCCATTGATCGGCGCCGGTCGCCGGGAACAATTGCGGCACCTTGTTGTCGTTGAGGTAGCCGTGGATCGCCATGTTGGGCGGCGTGCCGAGCGAATTGAAGATCAACAAGACCTGGTCCTGTTCGACCAATTGGCGCACCTGCTCGACGGTCTTCGGCGGGCTGTAGCTGTCGTCGCGGCTGATGAAAGTGATCTTGCGGCCGTTGATGCCGCCCTGTTCGTTGATCATGGCGAAATAGGCGGCGTCCACTTTACCGATGACCCCATAGGACGAAGCCGGGCCGCTATACGGCATGGTATTGCCGAGCTTGATTTCGGTATCGCTGACACCGGGCCCGTATTGGCCCGCCGCGAAGGCTATGAGACTGCTTGCGAGTATGAGCCCGGCCGCTGACAGGCCGGCCGTGACGGCATGTTGCACTTTCATGGCATCCTCCCTTTGTGGTCTTGGTCACCTTCTCCAGGCGCGGCGCGGCGCGACTGAAATCGCCGCAACAAAAGCCCGACCGAGCCGGCCACGCCGCGCGGCATCGCGTACATCAGCAGCAGCATCGCCAGCCCATAGATCGCCCATGGGGCGGCGTCGGAAATGTCGTTGGCGAGGTTGGGCACGAATTCGATGAACAAGCCACCGACAATGGCGCCGCTGATTGTCGCAATGCCGCCGACCGCGGAGCCTACCAGGAAAGACAGCGACAGGAACAGGCTGAAGCTCTCGGGCGCGACAAAGCTGATGACCATGGCGGAAAGCGCGCCGGCGATGCCGGTCAGCGCTGTACTGGTGCCGAAGGCCAGCGTTTTGTAGCGGGCAACATCGATCCCCATGGCCGCCGCCGCGATCGGCTGGTCGCGGATCGCGACAAAAGCCCGCCCGGTGCGGCCATTGAGCATGTTGGCGGCGACCCGCATCGCCAACAGCAGCACCACGAGCACCACCAGATACAGCCAACGATCGCGGTCGATGCCGAGCCCCGGCGGCGGCTGTATCTTGACCAGGTTGATGCCCTGTTGACCTCCGGTCCAGCTGTCGAAGTATTTGAGCAATTGCGGCGTGGCGACCGCCATCGCCAGCGTGACGAGGGCGAGATAGGGACCCTCGAAGCGCAGCGCCGGCAGCCCGAACAGGACGCCGAGCGCGAAGCAAACCAGACCGGCGGGCGCCAGCGTCGCCCAATACGGCACGCCGTAACGGTGCATCAGGATGGCGGCCGTATAGGCGCCGGCGGCGAAGAAGCCGCCATGTCCGAGCGAGATCTGGCCGTTGTACCCGGTCAAAATGTTGAGGCCGAGCACGGCGATGGCATAGATCATTACCAAGGTCAGCTCGAAGGCGTGATAATTGCTGATCGCGAACGGCAGCGCGGCGGTAAGCGCGATCAGTGCCAGCGCCGCGATCCAGCGCCAGGCGCCGGCGTCGAGACCGCCGTAACGTGCGGCGGCGGCGTCTTGTGGCACGGCGAGACCTTCGCTCATCGTCACACCCGCCGCACGATCGCGGTGCCGAACAAGCCGTTTGGCCGAAACACCAACACAAGAATGATCAGCGCCAGCGCGACCGTGAGCTTGAGCTGGCTCGCGATCAAATAGGTGCCGACCAGGTTCTCGGTAACGCCGACGATCAGCCCGCCGACGACAGCGCCCACGGGGCTGGTGATGCCGCCGAGCAGCGCGCCGGTGAAGGCGTAGAGCAGCACGCCGCCCATCATGTTGGGGTCGAGAAACAACACCGGCGCTACCATGATGCCGGCGGTTGCGCCGATGGCCGCGGCCAAGCCCCAGCCGATCGCGAGCATGCGCCCCACCGGAATGCCGCACAGCCGCGCCGATTCCGGATTCTGCGCGGCGGCACGCATGGCGAGACCGGTGGCGGTGAAACGGAAGAATGCGAACAACAGAAGCAGCATCACCAGCGTGACGCCGATCACGCCGAGGTCGCGCGTCGTCATCAGCGCGCCGAATAGGGGCCGGTCGGGAAACGGGCTCGGGAACTCCTGCAGGGTGTAGGTGAAGATCCAGCCCGCCAGCGCATTGAAGATCAGCAACAGCCCGATGGTGACGACGACCGTGACCAGAACCGGAGCGTTCTCGACCGGCCGGATGATAATGCGTTCGATCGTCATGCCGCCGAGAAACGAGGCCACCAGCGTGAGCACGAAGGCGGCCCAGAACGGCAGCCCCGCATTGACCAGCGTCCAGGCGATGTAGGTGGAAAACATCGCCATCTCGCCTTGCGCGAAATTCACCAAGTCGGTCGCCCGGTAGATCATCACCAAAGCCAAAGCGAGGCTGGCATAGACGGCGCCGGCGGCAAGCCCTGAGAAAATCTGCTGCAGAAGCTGATGCATCAGGGCGCCATCAATATCCGAGATAGGAGCGGCGGATTTGCGGATCGTCCGCCAGCGTCTTGGCGGGACCCGACATCACGACGTAGCCGGTTTCGAGGAGGTAGGCCTGATCGGCCAATTCCAGCGCCAGTGTCGCGTTCTGTTCGACCAGCAGCACCGCGACGTGTTGCTCGCGTCGTATCCGCTCGACGATGGCAAAAATGTCCTCGACGATACGGGGCGCCAGTCCGAACGAGGGCTCGTCGAGGATCAACAGGCGCGGCGACATCATCAGGGCCCGGGCGATGGCCAGCATCTGCTGCTCGCCGCCCGACAAGGCACCGGCCTGCTGCCGCCGGCGTTGGCCGAGAATCGGAAAGTAGTCGTACATGCGCGCCATGCCGGCATCGGGCCGGCCGGCCCGCGTATAGGCGCCAAGCCGCAGGTTTTCCTCGACCGTCAGGCCGGTCATGGTGCCGCGCCCTTCCGGCACGTGGGCGACGCCGAGGCCCGCGATCGCTTCGGTCGAGCGCCGTTCCAGCCGCTGCCCGGCGAAATGAATTTCGCCCTCGCTGCGCACCATGCCGGAAATGGCGCGCAGCGTCGTGGTTTTGCCGGCGCCATTGGCGCCGAGCAGCACGCTCATGCCACCGTCCTCGACGGCAACATCGATGCCGTGCAAAACCTCGGACTGGCCGTAGAATGCCTTGACGGCGCGCAGCTCGAGAATCGGCGCCATCAATGCTTCCTTCCCAGATAGGCTTCGGTCACGGCCGGAAGCTTGCGTACCTCGTCCGGGGCGCCGTCGGCGATCACGCGGCCGAAATTGAGCACCACGACCTGGTCGGAGAGGCTCATCACCAGGCCCATGTGATGCTCGACCAGGAGCACGGTGATGCGCAGCGAATCGCGAATCGCGCGGATGAGAACGCCGAGCTCCGCCACTTCGTCGTGATTGAGGCCGCCGGCGGGCTCGTCGAGCAGCAAGAGCTGCGGCTGCGCGGCGAGCGCGCGGGCAAGCTCGACGCGCTTGCGTGCCGCAAAGGACAGGCCCGCCGCCGGAAGCGCTCCGGCATGTTCCAGCCCGACGAAGGCCAGCATGGCGCGTGCGGTGCGATCGCGCTCGCGTTCCTCGCGCCGCGCCGATGGCAGCGTCACGGCGTCGCTTAACGGCGTGTTGCGGCCGCGCGCATGGGCGCCGACCTTGACGTTGTCGAGCACCGACATGGAGGCGAACAGCGCCGGGTTTTGGAAGGTGCGGCCGATGCCCTTGGCGGCGATGTCCGACGGCGCACAGTGGCGCAGCGATGCTCCGTTCAAGCAGATGTCGCCGCGTTCCGGCCGATAGAGCCTGCTCAGGCAATTGAACAAGGTGGTCTTGCCGGCGCCGTTCGGTCCGATCAATCCGACGATGCGGCCATTGCTCACCGCGAAGTTGACGTCGTCGAGCGCAACGATGCCGCCGAACCGCATGGTCAGGTGCGCGATCTGCAGCAACGGCGCCGCCGCGCCGTCGGACGCTGTCCGCAACGATGTCTCGGTCATGGCGATCAGGCAGCCATCTGGACGTGAACCTCCCCGGCCCCGCGTCGTTCATTGTTTTTGTTTTACGGGTGACGAGGGGTTGAAAAACGTGACACGACGCATGGTTGCGCGTCAACGCGAGCCGGAACGATATTTTGCCGCGCCGGCCGGAATATTTCGCGAAACCGACTTTTTTGCCGAACGCCGAATGCGAGCCTCAGCGCGACAAAATTCGTTGCAAGAGCTCCATCAGCGCGTCGGGCGCGGTGACATTCGGGCTGTGGCTCGAATCAAGCTCGTCGAGCCGCCAGCCTTCGGCTTTGGCCCGCGTGGCAAACTGACCGAACGGGCCGTGGTCGGCGTAGCGCATGCACTGAATGTAGCTGCGCGGCAGCGTCGATTCGGCGCGAAGACGAATGGGCTGTTGAAAGCACCTGACCGACTGCGGCATGCGGAATTTTGCGACCCACGCCGCATCTTCATCGGACGTGTCGGGCGGAACCGGATTCGGCGCGACGCGCCAGCCGTCGCCGCTCTTGACGCTGTCCAGCATTCGCTGCCGTGCCTGCTGCGGCAAGAAGTCGACGAGGGCTTGGCCGTTTTCCGGGACGAAGGCGTCGAGATATATGATTTGGGCAATGCGCTCAGGCGCGCGATCGGCGACACCGGTTGCGACCATGCCGCCATAGCTGTGGCCGAGCAGCACGACATTGCGCAGCTCCTCGCATTTGAGCACGCCGACTACGTCGTCGATGTGGGTTTCGAGGTCGTTTTCCGGCCGCGCCAAATGCGCGCGCTCGCCCAATCCCGTGTAGGTCGGCGCAAAGAATTCATGTCCGGCCGCCGCCATCAGCGGCCGCACCTTTTTCCAAGCCCACGCCGCCGACCAGGCGCCATGAGCAAGAACGACGACCGCCAAACGGGCCCCCTCAGTTGTGCGCTACAACGCGCCCCAGAGCGAAATAGCGCTGCGCTACACTACCGTCGCTATGGGCTAACAGCGGACTCATGCACCTCAACAGGATTTGGCCTTACTCGATCACTTCGTCGGCGAGCGCGAGGATTTTTGGCGGAACGTCAAGGCCAAGCGATTTGGCGGTCTTGAGATTGAGCACCAGCTCGAACTTTGTCGATTGGATGACGGGAAGGTCGGCGGGCTTTTGGCCCTTGAGAATGCGCGCGGCGTAGCCACCGGCCTGGCGATACGCGTCGCCGATGCTCGCGCCGTAACTTATCAGGCCGCCATCGATGACGAACTGCCGGCCCGAATAGCTCGTCGGCAGCCGGTAGCGCTCGGCCAGCGCCACAATGTGCTTGCGGTGCGTCAGCGTGAAAGCGCCCGATCCGACGAGGACCGCACCGACGCCGCGTTCGGCGAAGGTCGCAAAGGCGGCATCGAAGGCCGCGTCGTTGCTGGCATTGAGGAAAATGAAATCCTGTCCCATGGCCTGGATGTCGGTGCGTTCCCGCTCGCCATTGGTGGCCGGATCCACGACCACCCCGATCGTCTTGTTCTGCGGGACGAGTTCGCGCAGCAACTCCATGCGCTTCGAACTCACCACGGCGGAGAGAAAGAACAGGCCGGTGACGTTGCCGCCCGGCCGATTGAGGCTGGGGACAAGACCGAGCGCGACGGGGTCGTCGCCGACAACAAAAACAATGGGCACCGTTGTGGTTGCGCTCTTCGCCGCCTGCGCCGGCGCGATGTTGCCTACGATCACGGCGACCGGCCGGCGGATCATGTCGGCGACGAGGCCGGGCAAATTCGCGACCTGGCCCTCCGCCGATCGATATTCGACCGCAACGTTCTCGCCCTCGACGTAGCCCGCGTCTTTGAGACCTGCACGAAATTCTCTCACCAAGTCGCTTTGGCTTGTCAGCGGCTCGCTGCGTAAGAAGCCGACAACCGGCAAAGCGGGTTGCTGCGCCCGCGCCGTGAGCGGCCAGCCGGCCGCCGCACCGCTAACAAGCGTGATGAATTCGCGCCGTCTCATCGCTCGCCTTGGCCCCTGCGAAGCGGCATCGTAACTGGTCTGGCTGCCTGACTGGAAGGGCCAGCTCGGAAATCGGCAATGCCCGCTCCGGACCATACATTGGGCCAATTGCGTTACGTCGGGCGGGCTTTGAACTTCCGATTTAGCCGGGAGTCGGCAGGACCAGACCTGCCGATTGGTGCGTGATATTCTGCCTCACATTGCGGCGGGCATGATCCCGCCGGAGGCGAGGCGAATGGTCATCGACATCGGAAGACGTGAATTCATTACGCTTGTCGGCGCGATGATCGGTTGCCCGCGCGCGGGGCGCGCGCAGCAAGCGGGCAAGGTGCCGCGGATCGGCTTCTTGGGCATATCGTCGCCGTCGACGTTTGCCCCTCGGATCGAGGCATTCCGGCAGGGTCTGCGCGACTTCGGCTATATCGAGGGCTCGACCATCATTATCGAGTACCGCTGGGCGGAGGGGCACTACGAGCGGCTTCCCGAACTGGCGGCGGATCTCGTTCGTTCAAACGTGGACCTGATCGTCACGCATGCGACGCCTGGAAGCCTTGCCGCCAAGCGGGCAACAACGACGATCCCCATTGTCATGGCGGTAATCGGAGACCCGGTCGCGTCCGGCGTTGTCGCCAATGTCGCGCGGCCGGGCGGAAATATTACGGGGCAGAGCTTCTTCAATGCTGAACTCAGGGCAAAAAGACTTGAGTTGCTCAAGGAGGTGAAACCAAACCTCACCCAGGTTGCCGTCATACTGAATGCGGACAATCCGGCGACCAAAGCGGAATTTCAAGCGATGGAAACCACCGCGCAGTCGCTCAAGATCAAGCTGCAACCATTCCGACTGCGGGCGCCGAGCGAGTTTGTGAGCGCCTTCGAGAGCATGGAGCAAACACAGGTGGAAGCGGTCGAGACCGGGGACGATCCTTTGGCCATGGGCGACGTAGGAGCAATCGTAGCGCTGGCGGCAAGGGCACGGTTCCTATCGATCGGACCGGAGGATGTCGCTCGCGCCGGTGGCACGATAGGCTACGGCGTGGAAATTGTTGCAACCTATCGCCACGCGGCGTTCTTTGTGGACAAGATTCTCAAGGGCGCCAATCCTGCCGATCTTCCGATTGAGGGGGCGTCGAAATTCATAACGGTCGTGAACCTCAGGGCCGCCAAGGCGCTCGGCATCGATATACCGACAGCGACATTGCTGCGTGCCGACGAGGTGATCGAGTAAATCTTCGGCAAAGCAGTAATTGACGGTTCGAAGTGTCGCTCATCGCCAATAGCGACAATTCGCAGTACAGTTGCGCGAACTCGGTTGGGTCCTCGGATCCAGTCCAAGGACAGGCTATTGCGGAATCACGCACTAGGCCGCGCGCGTGTCGGCGACCTTCTCCGGCACCAGCCGCACGCTGTCGAGCGCGCTCTGCACGCCGGACTCGCCCGCCTCGTGATATTGGGCGTCTTCGTTGACGTTCCACACGTCGTAGAGCCGTTGCCCGGCGAGGATGTTGCGCGCGGTGAGCATCGCCGTCATCATCGCGTGGTCCTGGTTGTTGTATTTGTGCATGCCGTTGCGGCCGACCAGGTGCAGCGTCGGATAGCTGCCCTCGAGGTCGAGCCGGATGGCGGCGATGTTGTCGCGATAGTCTTCGTCGTAGACCGGATAGGCCTTGGGCTGGCGCACCACGCAGGCGTCGACCACGTCGTCGGCGGCGATGAGGCCGATCTGCGCCACTTCTTTTTTGGCGAGCGCGATCAGATCGCGGTCGGACGCAGCCCACAGATTGTCGCCCTCGAAGCAGAAATATTCCAGGCCAAGGCAGCTCATGCCGGCCGGCACCATCTCGGGCGACCAGGAGCGATAGTTCTGCACCCGGCCGACTTTGACGCTCGGGTCGTGGATGTAAATCCAGTTGTCGTCGAACAGCTCTGGCTTGCGCACCATCAGCGCCACGGTGAGGAAGTCGCGATAACGCAGCGCGCGCGCGTGCAAGAGCGAGATCGACACCGGCTTGATGCGCGGCACGAGTTCCCGCACCGGCGCCGAGCTGACGACGTGGCGCGCGGTAAAGCGTTCGCGCTCGCCTTTCGTGGTCTCGACCTCGATGCGCCAGAGATTGGCGGCATCGTCGAATGCGAGCGAGACAAGCTCGCGCCCCATCAAGAGCCGGCCGCCTTGCGCCCTGATCTTGCGCGCCGCCGCGTCCCACATCATGCCCGGGCCCTTGCGCGGGTACTGGAAGCTTTCGATCAGGCTCTTGACGGTGTCGCCGTTGGCTTTGGGCTTGCGGCCGATATGCAGCGAGCGCTTGAGCCCGTTGACGACGGCGGTCAACAGATCGAGGCCCTTGATGCGCTGCGCCGCCCAATCGGCGGAAATCTCGTCGCACGACATGCCCCACACTTTCTCGGTGTAGGTCTTGAAGAAAATCTGGAACAGCCGCTCGCCGAACTGGTTGCGCACCCATTCGTGGAAGGTGCGCGCCGGCGCGACGGGAAACATCTTGGCACAAGCGTAGGACGCCATGCAGGCGGTCGAGGTGAAGACGCCGAGCTTGAGCAGCGCCTCGAAGGCTTTCAGCGGATAGGAGAAGAACTTGCCATTGTAATAGATGCGCGACAGCCGCGGCCGGGCGATGAAATCGTCGGGCAGGATCTCCTGCCACAGCGCCACGATCTCCTTGGACTTGGAGAAGAAGCGGTGGCCGCCGATGTCGAACAGGAAATCCTTGTATGCGACGGTGCGGCTGATGCCGCCCACATAGATCGGGTCGCGCTCGATGATGATGACGGAGCGCGCCTCCTTGGTCAGGCAATAGGCGGCCGTGAGGCCGGCGGGCCCGGCACCGATCACGAACACTTCGGCATCGACGCTCATTACTGACTGCCTTCAGAAAGGGTTCGGCTGGCGGGGCGGCGGGGTGCGCGGCCGGAAGGCGAACAGCGCCTGGCCGCTATAGGAGACCAGGGCGCCACAGGCGGCGCCGGCGATCACGGCGAGCTGCGGCAGCGCGCTCAGCGCGGTGACGACAAGGGCGGCAAAAACCACGTAGCTCACCGCCTGGGCCGAGGCGGCGACCGCGGCATAGCGCAGGGCTTCATCGGCGGTGCGGCGGCCGCTGCGGTCGAAGGTCAGCGCGCGGTTGAGCCGCCAAGTCACCAGCGTCGCGATGGCGAGCGAGA
>Ga0208604_1000131_pt1 | contig 11466 bp, 12 predicted proteins | sample MicForSoSWNH22_M_FD_188009 | JGI IMG/M metagenome (GOLD analysis project Ga0208604, IMG submission 188009) | Forest soil microbial communities from Harvard Forest Long Term Ecological Research site in Petersham, Massachusetts, USA - MetaG HF016... | ecosystem: Environmental > Terrestrial > Soil... | reverse complement strand
GACTGCCGCTACTGCGATGTCGCCGTCTTCAGTTTCCATCCGGTCAAGATCATCACCACCGGCGAGGGCGGCGCCGCTCTGACCAACGACGCCGAAATTGCCGCGCGCATGACCCGCCTGCGCAGCCACGGCACCACACACGATCCGGCACGCATGCAGGGCGATCCCGGCGGCGCCTGGTATTACGAAGTCGCCGAGCTCGGCTGGAATTACCGCATGACCGACATCCAGGCGGCGCTGGGGTGCAGCCAGATCGAGCGGGTCCACGATTACGTCGCGCGACGCACGGCGCTCGCCGAACGCTACCATCGGCTCCTCGCCAATAGCGGGCTCACGCTGCCGTGGTGCGATCCCGACTGTGCGTCGGCGTGGCATCTCTACGTGGTCGGTTGGAACGAGGAGGCGTTCGGCATATCCCGCGCCGATGCCTTTGCCAAACTGCGCGCCGCCGGAATTGGCGTCCAGGTCCATTATATTCCGCTCCACACCCATCCCTACTTTCGCAAGCTCGGCTTCCGGCCGGGTCAATATCCGAACGCCGAAGCGCATTACGCGCGCGCCATCACGATCCCGCTGTTTGCTACGCTGACGGAGGCGCAGCAGGACAGCGTGGTCGACCGCATCATGAAGCTCGCGGCGTGAAATGATCGCGCGCAAGATCCGCAAGCTGGCACTTGGCGGAGCACAATTCGGAATGCACTACGGCATTGCCAATTCAATCGGACAACCCTCCTATTCCGTAGTCGATCAAATACTTCGCAAGGCAAATGAGGCCGGAATTTCCTTGATTGATACTGCTCAAGCGTACGGCGATTCTGAAGCAATGTTAGGTCGCGCCCTCAGCAAGGATGCCGGAATCCGCGTGGTAACCAAGACGCGGCCAATCCGGACCAGTGCGATCGAAAAAGTCGATATTGAAGATACCAACGACAGGTTTCACGCGTCGCTAGAGCGGCTTAATCGTCGAAAAGTCTACGGATTGCTTGTCCACGATGCGAACAACTTGCTGTCGATAGGTGGCGAACTGTTATGGGATTGGATGGAAACCGCGAAGGCGGACGGCAAAGCCGAAAAGATCGGCGTGTCGGTATACTCGCCTGACCAGCTGCGAAAGGTGCTAACGCGCTATCCTGGGATCGAACTCGTTCAGTTGCCCTTCAACATCTATGATCAGCGATTCGTGCATTCTGGTCTGCTGGACATTTTGAAGACTCGTCAAATCGAGATTCATTCGCGAAGCGCGTTCCTCCAGGGACTTTTGCTGATGGAGCCCGAACGTCTGCCAGCTCAGTTTGACGTCATCAGAGGGAGGCAAGCAGATTTGCATGAGCGGCTGCGCGAGCAAGGCCTGAGCCCGCTCGCCGGTGCGCTCGCCATCTGCCTCGATGACCCTCGCATCGATATCGTCGTCGTCGGTTGTGACAGCGTGCGACAGTTGGAGGAGATCATCGCTGCTGCGGAGAGCCATTGCCCGTGCAGCCTCGGTCGTTTCGCTATCTTGGATGAAAGTATCATCAATCCAAGCCTATGGACGGATAGGAGATGATTCTTGCCGTTCTGCAGGCTCGAATGGGTTCGGTACGATTGCCGGGCAAGGTGATGAAGCCGATCCTCGGTACGCCGATGCTATTTCTTGAGATCGAACGGATCAGGCGGGCGCGCCTTCTCGATGCCCTGGTGGTGGCGACGACGGTCGACGTGTCGGACGACATGCTCGCGGACGAATGCGTCCGGCGTGACGTCGCGGTCTATCGCGGCAGTGTGTCGGATGTGCTCGACCGCTATGTCAAAGCCGCAAGGGACCTGAAACCGGTGGCCGTCGTTCGCCTCACCGGTGATTGCCCCTTGATCGACTGGACCGTGATTGACCGGGTCGTGCAGACCTATCTTGACGGCAATTTTGAGTATGTCGCGAACGTCGATCCGCCAACCTATCCGGATGGACTGGACGTTGAGATTATCGACCTCGCGGCGCTACACGTCGTTGAGGCCGAGGCGCGGCTTGCCTCGGAACGGGAGCACGTGACGACCTATATCCGCAAATACCCGGGGCGCTTCCGGGCCGCGAATGTCCGTTCGCCGGTCGATCTCTCCGCTATGCGGTGGACTGTCGACAACCCGGAGGACTTCGAACTGGTTCGGGCCATTTACGAAGCGCTCTACCCATCTAACCCGGCCTTCGAAACGAAAGACGTTTTGGCTTTTCTTAAAGAGCATCCCGAACTCCTCCGGCTGAATCAGCATATGGTCCGTAACGCCGGACTGCTCAAGTCGCTCGAAGCGGACAAGAGATCTTTTGGCTTGTAACTGACTCGTGGCCGACATGTCGCATCGATATCAAAAATCCGAAGAGATGTTGCAGCGCGCCGAAAGAGTAATTCCGCTCGGCAGCCAGACATTCAGCAAGAGCCGCACGCAATATCCTTTCGGCGTAAGTCCCTTTTTCATCGAGCGGGGCAAAGGTAGCCGCGTCTGGGACGTCGATGGCAACGAATATATCGATTTCATCAATGGTCTTGCCTCGATCACTCTCGGCCACTGCGATTCCGATGTCACTGCAGCGGTACGTGCCCAGCTCGAAGAGGGAACGATTTTCTCGCTGCCACATCCGCTCGAAACCATTGTCGCCGAAAAAGTCGTGGAGATCGTTCCGTGCGCGGAAATGGTTCGGTTTGCAAAAAATGGTTCAGACGCGACCGCGGGAGCGATCCGGTTGGCGCGCGCCTATACTAAGCGCGATCATGTCGCGGTGTGCGGATATCACGGCTGGCAGGACTGGTATATCGGCTCGACGTCCAGGCATCTCGGAGTTCCCGAGTCCGTTCGCCAACTCACGCATACTTTTCCCTATAATGATCTTCCCGCGCTGGAATCCACCCTTAATGTACGAAAGAACGAGTTCGCTGCCGTAATCCTCGAGCCGATGAATGCGGTGGAGCCCCATTCCGGCTATTTGGAAGGAGTGAAAGAACTCGCCGCGCGGCACGGGGCGGTGCTCGTGTTCGACGAGACCATCACCGGATTTCGCTACGCCGATGGCGGCGCGCAGGAGCTTTTTGGCGTAACGCCGGACCTCGCGACCTTTGGCAAAGGCATCGCCAACGGTTATCCGTTATCGGTCGTTGCTGGCCGCAGCGACATCATGCGACTGATGGAAGAGATTTTCTTCTCGTTCACGTTTGGCGGCGAAACGTTGTCCCTGGCAGCCGCGAGTGCCACGCTCGACAAGCTACGCCACCAGCCGGTTACGGCGACCTTACGTAAGCGCGGCGAGGGGCTATTGACCCGTCTGCGCCAGTTGATCGAGCGCCATGAACTCGGCAGCGTTCTCGCGGTTTCAGGCGATGCGACGTGGAGCTTCCTCCTGGTCCGCGATACGCCGCGCTACACGCAATACGAATTAAAGACGTTGCTTCTGCAGGAACTGTTCGCGCGCGGAATTTTGTCGATCGGCACGCACAATCTTTCCTATGCGATGAGCGAGGACGATATTGTGCGCCTCCTTACTGTCTATGACGAGATATTTGCTCTCGTCGCGCGGATGCTCGTCGATAACGCTCCGCTCGACCGATATCTGAAATGCAAACCTTTGAACCCGTTATTCAACGTTCGCTGAAGTTTTTTCGCAATATGGATGCTCCCTCTCAGAAAGAAAGGTTTGTCGCCGGAGAGGGCGACGCATGGTTTCGCCGAAATCGAAAAACATTGGCGGGTCCCCATCAAGATACCTGCCCCGTCCTGGAACTGGTGTCGCGGATCAATCCTTGCCCCTCTCGTGTGTTGGAGATCGGCTGCGCCAATGGCTGGCGGCTGAACCGGATCATGGCATTCGGCGCGCGAGAATGCGCAGGTGTCGATCCTTCGAAAACCGCGATCGATGAGGGCAGGCGTTTGTTTCCCGCGTTGCAGCTCCAGATCGGCACCGCGGATCGGGTCCCTCGACACAGTCGAGGTTTTGATCTCATAATTTTCGGATTTTGCTTGTATCTCTGCGATCCGGCAGATCACTTCCAGATCGTGGCGGAAGCGGACCAGGCACTCGCCGACGGCGGTCATCTTATCGTTTACGATTTTGATGCGACAGTGCCCTATCGGAACGCGTATTCGCATGCCGACGGCCTCTATTCTTACAAAATGGATTACGCTCGTTTGTTTCTTGCACACCCGCATTATTCACTGCGCCATCGGCATACCTTTGCTCACGTCGGCGAACAGGATGATCTCCCCGACAACAGGCTGGTTGTGTCCTTGCTGCTCAAGAATACCCGATTGGCTTGGCCGCCTGATCCATCGCGCGATGAAACGTTCTAAGCAGTCTGGCCCATCGCTGACCTTGGTCAGCGTCTATCGTTCGCCGAAACTCGCGCCGCACCTACTTTACAGGCTTCTCGAGGAGCGAGAGCCGCACGTGAATGTCAGCCATCGTACGATGCCGAGTTGGACGCAACACCGTAAATTTATCGCGCGCCGGCCGTATACGGCCTGGTATTTGATCAAATCACGCGGCGACTATGTCGGCGCGATTTATCTGACGGCGATGAACGAGATCGGCATTTCAATTCTGTCGCCCTGGCGCGGGTTTGGGTTCGGTCCATGTGCGATCCGATTACTGATGAGTAAGCACGGGCACAGACGCTATCTTGCGAATATCAATCCTCGCAACGAAGAGTGGATTCGGATGTTTCGGCGATTAGGCTTTCGTATTGTCCAAGAGACCTATGAGCGCTGGACCTGATCAACGCGCGGTGCGCCCGAGCGCGATCGCGGAAATCGCCGATGGATTGACGTTGCGCGAGGTTATAGAATTGGATCGAGCGGCCCAATTGCGTTTGCTTGAGCTGCGCAATCAAGACAACGTCCGTAAATATATGTTTACAAGCCACCGTATCTCCGAGCTGGAACATTTCGAATGGATCGCGCGTCTGAAGAACACGAACACGATAAGAGCCTATGCAGCCTATATGGGCGATAAAATTATCGGTAGTGCGAGTCTCGCCGCGATAAGCGCGCGTGACCGCCGTGCCGATTGGTCATTTCATATTTCCGAATCCCTGCGGGGGCGGCACCTTGGCTCAGCACTCTTGTTCAAATTTCTGGACCACGTTTTTTTCACGAGCGGACTCGAAAAACTGAACGGTGCAGTTCTCGAATGCAATATGCTCGGCGCAGCGATGCATAAGAAATTCGGGTTTGCCGAGGAAGGCTTTCGGCGCCGTCACATCCTGCGGGAGAACAAGGAATGCGGCGTCATCTTATTTGGGCTTACCAAGCAGGATTGGCTTAGGCACAGGACTCAATTCGCCGCCAGCGCCTGACAGGAACGAATCGCATCATTTAACGTTCGCCGGTGCAATAAATGCCACAACAATATGTCATTGCGACCGCCAAGCCCTGGAATATCGACGCCTTTCATCGTCGCGCGCCGAAATTGCCGGGCGATTGGCACTTAATCGAGCAGGCCGGCCAGCTTACACTCGAGCGCCTTGCGATTCTCTCGCCGCGCTATATTTTTTTCCCGCATTGGTCTTGGCGTGTTTCGAATGAGATATTGTCGCAATACGAATGCGTTTGTTTCCACATGTCTGATGTGCCGTATGGCCGCGGCGGTTCACCGTTGCAGAATCTCATCATGCGCGGACATACATCAACGATGTTGACGGCACTTCGCATGATCGATGAGCTCGATGCGGGACCAATCTATCTGAAGCAACCCCTGTCGCTTCTGGGCAGTGCTGAAGACATTTTTGTGCGAGCTGCGGACATGGTATACGATCTCATCGCCGAGATCGTTAGGAATAATCCCGCACCAGTCCCGCAAGTTGGCGAACCGGTCTTGTTCCGGCGTCGAGCGCCTGAAGAAAGTCGACTTCCGTTTGAAGGAACGACATCGAATCTATGTGACTTCATCCGAATGTTGGACGCACCAACGTACCCAAAAGCGTTTCTCACCTGGGGTAGGCTAACGCTTGAATTCGACCAGGCGCGCCTGGCGGACTCCGGTGTTCTCGAAGCGCGCGTAAAGATTCGCCAACAGAAACCGGATGACCGATGACGATCTTGGTAATCGTAGCGCATCCTGATGATGAAGTTCTGGGTTCTGGAGGAACCTTGGCGCGCCATGCGGTACGCGGAGACGAGGTGCATATAGCCTTTCTTACCGATGGGGTGGGCGCTCGCAGCGAGGATCGCGCGGCAGCAGCGGAGCGCGCGGCCGCGTCAAAGCAAGCCGCAGCCCATCTTGGAGCGCATGAACCGCGCTTTCTCGGCTTTCCGGATAACCGGCTCGACGCAGTAGATCTGCTCACGGTAGTCAAGGCAATCGAGGCGGTCGTCGCCGATGTAAAGCCCGACACCGTCTATACGCATCACGGCGGGGATCTCAATATCGATCATGTTCTCTGTCATCGCGCGGTATTGACGGCGTGTCGTCCGCTTCCGGGCTCGACGGTACGGCGCATTTTCGCTATGGAAGTTGCCTCCAGTACGGAGTGGGCGCCGCCAGCATCAGCTGCCTTTGTTCCGACTCGCTTTGTCGATATTTTCGGCTTCCGCGCGGCCAAGCGCCGCGCGCTTGAGGCCTATTCCGAAGAAATGCGTTCGTTTCCGCACGCACGCGCGTTTGAATCCATCGAAGCCCTCGAGCGTTGGCGTGGTGCATCGGTCGGGCTTACCTGCGCCGAAGCTTTCATGGTGGTCCGTGACATCGAAGCTTGAGCAGCGGTTTGGATTTATGTCGCATGAGGTCAAAATCGCTGGGCGGGCCATCGGACCGGGATATCCGCCCTATATCATCTGCGAGCTGTCGGCCAATCATAATGGTCGCCTCGAACGCGCATTCGAGCTGATCGAAGCCGCCGTTGCGACCGGCGCCGATGCGATCAAAATCCAGACCTATACGCCCGACACGATGACCATTGCCCACGACTCACCGGAATTTCGCATCCGCGGTGGGTTGTGGGACGGCTATACCCTCTACGACCTGTACCGTGAGGCCTATACACCCTACGAATGGCATCCCGCCCTAGTGCGGTGCGCGAAGGACCTTGGTATCACGCTGTTCTCTACGCCGTTTGATGAAAGCGCTGTCCAGCTTCTCAGTGGACTTGACGTTCCAGCCTACAAGATCGCGTCGTTCGAGGCCGTAGACTTCGCCCTGATCGAATCCGTGGCGCGTCAAAAAAAGCCGATGATCATTTCGACCGGCCTGGCAAGCAAGGCGGAGATTGCGGATGCAGTTCGGACGGCGCGTCGCAATGGCGCCGACGAGCTAATTCTCCTGCATTGCGTGTCCTCCTATCCGGCGCGCTTTGAGCAGGCTAATTTGCGCACCATTCGCGATCTCTCCGATTCCTTCGGCGTGGTCGCCGGTCTCTCCGATCACACGCCCGGCACGGCGTGTGCGGTTGCAGCCATTGCGGTCGGGGCCTGTGTGATCGAGAAGCATTTCACGTTGCGGCGTGCCGACGGCGGCCCCGATGCTGCGTTCAGTCTGGAACCCGACGAGTTCAAGCGGCTGGTAGAGGATTGCCGCGCCGCCTGGCTCTCGCTCGGGCGCGTCGACTATCAGCGCAGCCCGGCGGAGCGCGAGAGCCTCGTATTTCGGCGCTCGCTCTATGTGGTCAAGGACGTGGCTGCCGGCGAAGAACTAACGTTGCGCAATATCCGATCGATACGGCCCGGTTACGGACTGTCGCCGAAACACTTGCCGGAGGTCCTTGGACGGCGGGCGACGCGGCCGCTCAAGCGCGGCGAACCGCTGCAGTGGCAAGATATCGATTCGTGATTACCTTTAACGCGTCGCCTCGGCGCCACCGTCGGCTGCGCCGAGGCGGAGGCCTTTATACTCGGACGTGAGATACGGCGCTGACGCACGCTTTGCGGCTCAGACGCGGGAGATTGATTGAAAAGCCGATGCCGCAAACGACGACGACTGCGATACTCCACGACTCCAATAGCTCCATTGACAGCGCACTCGGCACGGCAGTCGCCAACCCGGCTTCGACGCAGCGCGCGCTGCCCTGCCTGGATACCCGCATCTTCGCGGCCTACCATGGCACGCAATTGCTGGTGATCCAGCATCTTCGACGCCACTTGCGGCGGCCGCCGGCACGGGAATTTCTGCTCTGGCACCCGTTCGAAAACAACCCGGCCGTGGATCGATTCATGCATGCGGTCGTGCTGGAAGCCGGCTTCGACGGCACGCTCGACATGCGCAATTTTGAATCGCTCAAGCCGAGAACACAGGGCTCGCTGGCGTGGTGGTTCGAATCGGCGCGGCGGCTGCGCAGGGACGCGAGCGCGCTGCGCGCCTGGATGGCGGAAAACGGCATCGACGAAACGACGGTCGAGCTGTGGGCCGACGATCCGCTACACTTCTATGCGATATTTCCGCGCGCGGTGCTGTGCCGGGCTTGCCAGATCAAAATACCGCACTGCTTCAATCATGAAGACAGCCTGTCTGTCGATGCCAAGCAGGGCCTCGAAGCAAGCTGGGCGGCTGTGTCGTGGCCGAAGAAATATTTCTTCATGCCCTGGCAACGATGGACGTCGGGGGTGGACATGCGGATGGAGCGGATCGTCTACGACCGGGCCTACACGTTCGCTTCGCCCAGTCCCTGGAGCGCAAACAGCCTGGATCTATCGGCGCTGATAGCGGCGGATGCCTTTGCCGGCACTTATGGCGGCCTGCCGCGCGCCATGCGCGCCGAGGTCGACACACTCCTCGCGCCAGTTCGCGCCAGCGCAAAGCCGCTGGTGCTGCTGCTTTTGTTCGGGCTCGGCGAGGACGACGCGTTTCGCACGCGCTATCAACGGGCGATGGCACGCCTTTTCTCCGAGCACGCTGCGGAGTTGCAAGGCGGCTCGCTTGTCGTGAAGTGGCACCCGGGAGCAAGCGGTGAGCAGGAGCCTTTGCTGGTCGAATGGTTGAGAAACAACATTTCGGCGCAAGTCCACGAAATCCGCCACCCGTTGAATCTCGAATTCATGCTGCCGCAGCTGCAGCCGGATTACGTCGTCGCCGGCCTGTGCGGCAGTCTGCCGATCGTGCGGGACCTTGGCGCCGGGCGACCGATCATAATCGCCGAATGGCTGGACCAGTATCTTGCGGAAAGGCCCGGCGAGCGGCATGCGGTGACGCAGTTTTTGCGCGGCATCGAGGTCTGGTAGCGGCCCGGCGCCATGAAGTTATCCGGGAATTCGCCGCTGTCGCGCTACGCCTATGCCGAGGACGTGGTGAAGCGCAGGCTCGGCGCAGCCAGCGCGAAGACGATATTCGACGTCGGCGCCGGCGACGGCATCATGAGACGTCCGCTCGAAGCGGCCGGATTCAAGTGGTTTGGCTTTGACATCGCGGCGCGAGACGGCATCGGCCAGTGGGACCTTGGCAATCCTTGTCCTGTTCAAGGCACCGCTCCCGATCTGGTCCTTTGGCTCGACGTGATCGAGCATCTTGCCAATCCGGGCATCGCCCTCGATCACATCGCAGCAACGATGGCGCCCGGCGCGACACTGCTGACAACGACGCCGAATCCGCGCTGGAGCCGCAGCCGGCTGTGGGCATTGCACAGCGGTTATCCGGCCTGCTTCACCCAGGGCGACCTCGATCTGAATGGGCACGTTTTCCCGGTTTGGCCGCACGTTTTGGAGCGAATGCTGACCGAGCGAGGATTCGAGATTGCGGAATATGTAACGTTGGACGGGCCAACGACCTGGCCCGGCGCGCCTTACTCGCTGCGCTATCCGGTCCGCTGCGCGGTTGCCGCGATCATGATGGTTCTGGAAAGCGGCGATCCCACTGCGTGCGGCATGTCTTACGGAATCGTTGCGACTCTACGTGGCGCGCCGGACACCCCGGTGCGCACGCACATTGTCTGATCGGATGGATGGTATTTTGTAGCGGCCCAACGGATGGATTTACAAAGATTAAGGGAGAACACGGCGGTCGCGTGGAGCAGGCGGGCGAGCGCGGCCGATTTTGCCCGGCGGATGGCTTGGCTCCATTCCGACAAACTGCCTGCAGGGCTCAAGCCACAGGAATGGACGATCCGCTTTCGCTATCCGGATCCGATCGGTCTCGTGGTTCTGCATCTGCGTGCCAATAACGGCGCCGATGCATTTGTGCATTCCGAGGTGTTCGAAAATCATTACTACCGGCTGCCGCTGCGTGTCGCGCCGGCGACCATTCTCGACCTCGGCGCCAATATCGGATTGAGTGCGATTTACTTCGCGCGTTGTTACCCCGGGAGCCGCATCGCCTGCGTCGAGCCGATGCCGGGCAACCTGAAACTTCTGATCCGCAATCTACGGGAAAACGCGGTCGAGGCGGAAGTCATCGCCGCGGCAATCGATGCCAAGGACGGCATGGTTGCGATGGAGTATGGCGCGGCCGACTACGGACATAAGATCGCCCCGGCAACGACGAGCGCTTCGCTTGAAGTCGCAAGCGTCAGCGTACCCTCCATCATGCACCGGCTCGGATGGGATCGCATCGGCCTGCTGAAGATCGACATCGAGGGCCATGAACACGTGCTGCTGTCGAACGCTTGCGAGTGGCTTGCCGATGTCGATGCGCTGTGCGTGGAATATCATCACCATTTTGCCGAAACGGAATTGGGGCGCTTGGCTCGGCAGTTCGGATTTCTTCCGCCGACGCGATTGCCGGGCGAGATTTGGTTTCTCACCCGGCCGGATGACGTCTGCGCACAGAAACCGGTCTCGTGCTGAATTTATTCTACGAAGAGCCGGACGGCGACCGCTGGCTGCCTTTCGACCGATATCCGCGGCAGATCGTTCGCCGTGTTTTGCGCGGCGAGCCGGAAATCAGCGGGCACAAGAGAATTTCGCTCAATTTGCGCGCCGGCCTTGACCGTCTCGGCGTCCGTTGTCGTCTCAACGATTATGAGTATGCGCGGCGAAATCCGCACGAGCTCGTCTGCATCATCGGCAAGGCGCATGTCCTCGACAAGGTGGAATGGAAAAATCCGATTCTTTTCGGCGCCGCGGTGTTCTCGCATCCGCTCGACGATCCGCACTTGTTCGAACGGCTGCCGGTCAGAAAAGTTCTGTTGCCGGGAGCGTGGATGAAAGAGATGTGGCGGCCTTATTGGGACGAGCCGGTCGCGGTCTGGCCGGTCGGCATCGACACCGATCGCTGGCGGCCGCACGAGCCGGCCGAAAAGCCGTTCGATGTGTTGCTCTACGACAAGGTCCGATGGGATCACGAGCGCTATGAATCGAGCCTGATCGAGCCGATCCGCGGCAGGTTGCGACAAGCCGGCAGGTCGTTTCGCGAAATCCGCTACGGCGCGTATCGCGAAACGGAATTTGAGGCGGCGCTCGCCCAATGCCGCGCTATGGTCTTTCTTTGCGAGCACGAAACCCAAGGCATCGCCTATCAGCAGGCGCTGGCCGCCGGCGTGCCCATCCTGGCGTGGGACCGCGGCGGCTATTGGCAGGATCCGGCCT
>Ga0208604_1000128_pt1 | contig 11653 bp, 9 predicted proteins | sample MicForSoSWNH22_M_FD_188009 | JGI IMG/M metagenome (GOLD analysis project Ga0208604, IMG submission 188009) | Forest soil microbial communities from Harvard Forest Long Term Ecological Research site in Petersham, Massachusetts, USA - MetaG HF016... | ecosystem: Environmental > Terrestrial > Soil >... | reverse complement strand
CAGGCTCGATCACGTGCAGATTTCGATCCAGGACAGCACGCCAAAGAGCGCCGACCACATCGCCGGTTATGACGGCGCCTTTGCGCGCAAGCGCGCCCTCGCCGCCGAGGTCGTGGGTTTGAAAATTCCGCTCACCGTCAACGTCGTCGTGCACCGCGCCAATATCGATCGCATCGAAGACATGGTCGCGCTGGCGCTTGCGCTCGGCGCCAGCCGGGTCGAGATCGCCCATGTGCAATATTACGGCTGGGCGTTGCGCAACCGTTCCGCGCTGATGCCGAGCGCCGCGCAAGTCGAACGCGCCGCCGCCACGGTCGAGGATTTGCGCAAGCGTCACCACGGCGAGATCGTCATCGACGCCGTGGTGCCGGACTATTACGCGCGGCTGCCGAAACCGTGCGTCGGCGGCTGGGGCCGCCGCTCGCTGAACGTGACGCCTTCCGGCAAAGTGCTGCCGTGCCACGCCGCCGAGTCGATCCCCGGCCTCGAATTCTGGTCGGTGCGAAATCATTCGCTGGCCGACATCTGGAAGAATTCGCCGGCGTTCAACGCCTTCCGCGGCACATCTTGGATGAAAGAACCGTGCCAGAGTTGCGCCCGCCGCGACATCGATTTCGGCGGCTGCCGCTGCCAGGCCTTTGCGCTCACCGGCGACGCCGCCGCCACCGATCCGGTCTGCCATCTTGCGCCGCGCCACGACGAGGTCGCTGCCCTTGCAGCCCTCCAGGACGACGCGCCTTACGCCTACCGGCGCATGTGACGCGCCGACGAAGCCCGATCGATAATTCGCCAAATCGTACGCGACCCGATTGCACCCAGGGGTCGAAATGTCGGAGACTGCCGGCAAGGAGGCCGGCGGGACCGGACTTCCGCACTCGGGAGGAACACGATGACTCGACGCGTACCGCGTGGCACGTTGTTTGCCGCGACACTCGCACTTCTGGCCACCACAGCGCTGGCCCAACAACAGCAAGAAGCGCCCGCGCAAACGCCCGCTCCTGCTGCCACGCCGGCGCCCGCGCCCGCACCGGCCGCAGCTCCGGCTGCGACGCCCGCGCCCGCTCCGGCACCCGCCGCACCCGCACCTGCGGCTCCCGCCGCCGCGGCACTGCCGCCCGGCTCGCCGCTGATCGGACGCCCGGACAGCAATCCGGCCGCCGCCAAACTCGCGCCGGTGCCGGCGCCGCCGCTCGCCACCGCGGAAAACAAGCTGCCGCTCGACAAGCTCAAAGCGCCGAAGGGCTTCAACATCGAGGTCTATGCCTCCGGCATGCCGAACGCGCGCTCGATGGCGCTTAGTGAAAAAGGCACCGTCTATGTCGGCTCGCGCCTGCAGGACAAGGTCTATGCCATCACCAACAAGGACGGCAAACGCCAGGTCCATGTGCTGGTGTCCGGTCTCTATCGGCCGAACGGCGTGGCCTACAAGAACGGCACGCTCTACATCGCCGAGCTGTCGCAGATTTCCAAGATCGACAATGTCGAAGACCAGATCGACAAGTCGCCGAAGCCGGTCGTCATCTACAAGGATCTGCCCAAGGACGAAGCCCACGGCTGGAAATTTTTGGCCATCGGCCCGGACAACAAGCTCTATTTCGAAGTCGGCCAGCCCGGCAACAACGTGCTGCACGACGACAATCACGGCCAGCTGCGCCGCATGAATCTCGACGGCACCGGCGCCGAAAAGATCGCCTTCGGCATCCGCAACACCGTCGGCTTCGACTGGAATCCGAAGACCCACGAGCTCTACTTCACCGACAACGGCCGCGATTGGCTGTCGGAAGACCTGCCCAACGACGAGCTCAACCGCATCACAAAACTCGGCCAGGATTTCGGCGAGCCGTATTGCCATCAGGGCAATATCCCCGACATCGAATTCGGCTGGGGTCACGACTGTAAGGACTACGTGCCGCCGATCGCGCTGATGGGTCCGCATGCCGCGGCGCTCGGCATGCGGTTCTACACCGGCTCGATGTTCCCGTCGGAATATCGCGACCAAATCTTCGTCGCCCGCCACGGTTCGTGGAACAAGAGCAAGAAATTCGGCGGCGACATCGCGCTGGTCAAGCTCAACAAGGACGGCAGCGTGAAATCGGTCGAGCCGTTCATCACCGGCTTCCTGCAGCCCGACAACAACTACGTCGCGCGGCCGGTCGACGTGATGAACATGCCGGACGGCTCGATGCTGATCTCCGACGACTGGAACGGCGCGATCTGGCGCGTCACCTACGGCCCGAGCAAAAAAGTCGCCGGCCGCTAGAACCGGTCGTCGCCGGCGGAGTTGACGAAACGGTCGAGGGCGGCGTTCGCCCTCGACGTGTTTGAGCATGATCTTATCCGAAAACCGGCTTCCACTTTTCGGGATCATGCTCCAGGAGGCGATTGTTTGATGCGCAGCTTCGTCGCAGCTTTGGCGCTCGGATGCTTCGCGGCCCTGCCGGCGTCGGCGCAGCAGTTGGTGAAGGAGCGGCTGCCGACCTGCCTCGCCTGCCACGGCGAGAACGGCCAGTCGCAACTTGAAGGCGTGCCGTCGCTCGGCGCCCAGCAGGCGTTCTACGTCACGGTCCAGCTCCTGATGTTCCGCGAAAAGATGCGCCTCGCCGATCCGATGAACGACATGGCCAAGGACTTGACCGACACCGACCTGCAGGGTTTCGCCGACATCATTTCCCAGCTGCCGGCGCCGCAACCCGCCGCCGGTCCGGTGGACGACGCCCGCATGCAACGCGCCCAGGTTTTGGTCCAGCAGAACCGCTGCAACTTCTGCCATTTGCCGAATTTTGCCGGCCAGCAGAACGTCCCCCGCATCGGCGCCCAGCGCGAGGATTATCTGGTCAAGGCGCTGCGCGGCTACAAGGACAATTCGCGCCACGGTTACGATTCGTCGATGGCCGACGTCATCGCGCCGATCACCGATGAGCAGATTTTGGATCTGGCGTATTATGTCGCACGTGTAAAATAGACGACGGAGGACGGACGACAGAGGACAGATATAAGGTACTATTCTCCATGCGCTGTCCGTCGTCTGTCCGGTCGAGGAGCAGACGTACGACAGATAATAGAGAGCAGATATCAATGTTTTTCCTCATCCGTCGTCTGTCGTCCGTCGTCAGTCCTCTGGCGGCCTTGATCTTCGCCGCCTGTATTTCCGCAACCGCCGCCGCACAGACCTATCCCGAGCGCCCCATCACCATGCTGGTGGCGTTTCCGCCCGGCGGCGCCGACGACGCCATCGCGCGCATCATCCAGGATCCGCTGCAGAGAGCGCTCGGCCAGCCGATCGTGGTCGAGAACCTCGGCGGCGCCGGCGGCTCGATCGCCGCCGCCAAGGCGGCGCGCGCCGAGCCCGACGGCTACACCATCCTGCTGCACCAGGACGCGCTCGCCGCGGCGATGACGCTTTACCCGAACCGCACCTTTGACGCCGAAAAGGATTTCGTCCCCATCGGCCTCATCAATACCGCGGCGACGACGTTTGCCGGACGGCCGGACCTGCCGCCGAACAATTTCAAGGAGCTGTTGCCGTGGATGAAAACGCCGGGCCAGAACCTCAAGGTCGGCCATCCCGGCGTCGGCTCGTTCGGTCATCTCGCCGACGTGCTGATCATGCAGGAGCTCGGCCTGAAGGTCACGCAAGTGCCGTATCGCGGCGCCGGCCCGGCACTGGTCGACCTGTTGGCGGGTCAGGTGGATCTGAGCATCATATCGGCGGTCGTCGCCGGCCCTCTGGTCCGGGACGGCAAGATGAAAGCCTACGCCGTCGTCGGCGGGAAGCGGTTTGCCGGCCTGCCGGAGCTGCCGACCTTCGCCGAGCTCGGCTATAAAAAGCTCAACATCGATTTCTGGCACATGCTGCTGGCGCCGGCCGGCACGCCGCGCCCGATCGTCGACAAGCTCAACGCCGCGCTGCGCACCGCGCTGGCCGATGCCCGCGTGCAACACACCTTTGCCGAGGGCGGCATGGATCTGTACCCGGCCAACGAGGAAACCCCGGAAGCCGCGGCTGCGCTGCTCAAGAGCGAGATAAAACTGTGGGGCGACGTGATCCGCGATAACCACATCGCGGCCGCGTCGCAGTAGTGCGAGCCGCTCAGGCATCGGCGAGGCGCTGCAAGCGAAACGCCGCGTTGCGCAGCGTCTTGGGTTTCTTCTTGGTCAGGCGCCACAGCTTGTCGCAGCAGACGCTCGGATCGTCGCCGCAGCACGTGCGCGCGCGCAGGCATCGTTTGTTCCGGCAATGGCGAAACGATCCGAACAGGTCGCACTGCGCCCGCGTGGCCAAATCTTCGCGCGCCTTGCGCGGCAACGCCCGCCACTGTTCGCGCGTGCGCCGGCCGGGATAGCTCTGTTTGGGCATGTGAAATCCTTTCGTTGTTCCCGTCATCCTGAGGTGCGAGCGAAGCGAGCCTCGAAGGACGACGGGCCCGAGCGCCTCGGCCGTATCCTTCGAGGGCCGCTGCGCGGCCACCTCAGGATGACGGTGAACAGGCAAGCTTCCTCGTTCTCGCGACGCACCCGCGCCCGAGTTTTGCAAACCAAAGCCACCAAGCTTTTGCCTCCAAAAAATAAGGGGAGGCGGAGCGCCGAAAAGGCGCAACTGTCCCGTGGGGCCTCGCCACGCAGCGGATGTTGCCATCCGTATGCGCTTCGGGCGAAGGCCGCGCGTTCAGCGGAACGCGCTCGCCTTTCGGCGCTCCACCGCGGCGCTCATCAGGCTGTGACCCCTGACTCAGCTCCGGGCCGCGTTTCCTGGAATTACCGGGTGCAAACGGGAGGACCCTCCCCGGCGCCAGTGCAGCGAGCTCCTCGCGGACCGGTCATAGTGCCGGACGAGCGGGGCCCCGAAGCCGCCCGGGAGCGGAGTGTGTCGTTCCGCTCGCGGGGACCGCTCTCGCTCCACTTTCGAAAGCACCCTCGCGAAGGTGTCCCTAAAGAGCGAGATGACGCGCTTGTCAGCAAAAACGGACGCAGCGGTCAAGCGTCGTCGCCAAGTGGCGATGCTTCGTCCGTGTAAGCCGCTGGAAAGCAATTTGTTTTGCGCGTTCTCACAAAACCGCGAGCGGCCATGGCGGAGCACCGCTTTCTCAAGCGCCCTATTTCACTCGAAAGATTCGCAAGGCCGTGATCCGTAAAACCCATCACCTTTTGCCGCAACGCTGCATGATGGGTTTCGCTTCGCTCTACCCATCTCACCGGCTAACATCCACGGCCGATGCTGGGAGGGGAAACGCCATGAAGCTGCACCGCCGTCGCATTCTGCATCTGGCAGCGGGCGCTGCCGCCGTGCCGGTCCTGCCGCGCATCGCGGCGGCGCTGGATTATCCGACGCGGCCGGTGCGGCTTATCGTCGGCTATACGGCGGGCAGCGCGCCCGACATCGCCGCGCGGCTGATCGGGCAATCGCTGTCGGACCGGCTGGGCCAGCAATTCGTCATCGAGAATAAGCCCGGCGCCGGCACCAACCTGTCGACCGAGGCGGTGGTGCGCGCCACGCCGGACGGCTATACGCTGCTGGAGATCGCGACGCCGAACACGCTCGGCAACCTGCTGCACGCCGATCTCAGCTTCGACTTCGTCCGCGATATCGCGCCGGTCGGCTATATCGGCGCGACGCCGTTCGTCGTGATCGTGACACCGTCGTTCCCGGCGCAGACCGTCGTCGAGCTCATCGCCTATGCCAAGGCCAATCCGGGCAAGGTCAACATGGCCTCGAACGGCACCGGCAACCTCACCCATATTTCCGGCGAGCTGTTCAAGATGATGGCCGGCGTCGACCTGTTTCACGTGCCATATCACGGCGAGCTGGAAGCGCAGGCCGATCTGCTCGCCGGCCGCGCCCACGTCATGTTCGATCCGATCATTTCGTGCCTGGGCCAGATCAGGGCCGGCAAGCTCCGGGCGCTGGCGGTGACGACGCCGCAGCGCATCGATTCGCTGCCCGGCGTGCCGACCGTGAGCGAGACCGTGCCGGGCTACGCGGTCACCGGCGGTTTGGGCATCGGCGCGCCGCGCGATACGCCGGCCGAGATCGTCGACAAGCTCAATGCCGCGCTCAAAGCCGGGCTGAACGACGACGCGGTGAAGGGCCGCCTCGTCGAGCTCGGCAACATCCCGATGGCGATGAGCCCCGCCGATTATCGCAAGCTGATCGCCGACGAGAATGCCAAGTGGAGCAAGGTGATCAAGTTCGCGGGGATCAAGCTCGGATAAAGTGTAGCCCGCATGAGCGAAGCGACATGCGGGATAACGGTCCGATAGGCAGGCCCCGGATATCGCTTCGCTCATCCGGGCTACGTTTGGTGTTCACCCCTTCCCATAAAACACCGGTACCGGAACGCCCCGCGTGATCGCCTCGATGCGCGCGTCCTCGTCTTTCTTCTTCTTCTCGCACAGCTCCAGCACCTCCAGGATGTTCTCGCGCGGGATGAAGCAGACGCCGGTGTCGTCGGCGACGACGAGGTCGCCGGGATTGACCCGCACGTCACCCATCTGGATCTCGCCGTTGATCTCGACGGTTTCGAGCCGCCATTTGCCGGTGGCCGGCGTGATCTCGCTGGCCCAGATCGGATAGCCGATGCTGCGTGAGTGCCGCACGTCGCGCACGCCGCCCATGACGATGGCGCCGCGCTCGCCCTGGCGCTGGCCGGTGTAGGACGAGATGCCGCCCATGTTCGACATGCCGGCAACGCCCGCGATCACCAGCACGTCACCATCTTCGGCGAGATTGTGCGCTTCGAATTCGGCCATGCGGTTGACGTGGGTTTTTGCGTCGAGCGGATCGGAACGCTGGCGGATGTTGCGCACGGTGAGCGCCGGACCGACGATCAGCTTGCCGGGCAGCGTCGGTTTCAGCACCGTCGCGCCGATCACGCCTTCGGGCACGCCAAGCTCGTCCATCACGTCGGAGATCAGGCTGGTGCATTCGCCGAGCGCGAGAAAGCGCTCCACCGCGCCCGCCGGCGGTTTCGGCGTCGATTGCATTTTGATGCGCTCGGCCGCGATCCGGCCGGTGAGTTTCTTCTCGGGCATGGCGGTTCCTCTGCGGGGCTGTAGCCCGGATTGAGCGTAGCGAAATCCGGGAGAGAATGCCCGACCCAAATGCCATGTTTCGCAGCCGCTCAACCCGGGCTACGATGCGGCGCCACAGGTGCGATCATGATGAAGCTCGGCTTGTTCGTCGAAGGCACCGGCCACCATGTCGCCGCCTGGCGCGATCCCGACGTCGATCCGCACGGCCGGCAGACGCTCAAACAATATGTCGACATCGCGCGGCTGGCCGAACGCGGCAAGTTCGATTTGTTGTTCATGGCCGACACCAACGCCACCTTCGGCCCCGACGACGTCGAGACCTGGACGCGCACCACGCAAGCCTCGCGGCTCGAGCCGATCACGTTGTTGGGGGCCCTTGCCGCCGTCACCGAGCGCATCGGGCTGGTGGCGACGGCGACCACGACTTATTTCGAGCCGTTCCATGTGGCGCGGTTCTTTGCTTCGCTCGATCAGATCAGCGGCGGGCGCGCCGGATGGAACCTGGTGACGTCGCTCGCCGTAGCGGAAGCTTACAATTTCGGCCGTGAGAGCCATCCGCATCACGGCGACCGCTACGCGCGGGCGCGTGAGTTCGCCAAGGTGGTGCTCGGGCTGTGGGACAGTTTTGAGGACGGCGCCGTCATCGCCGACAAGGACAGCGGCATCTATTTCGACGCGGCAAAGCTGCATTTCCTCAACCACAAGGGCAAGCACTTTGCGGTGCGCGGGCCGCTGACCGTGCATCGCTCGCCGCAGGGCCATCCGGTGATCGTGCAGGCCGGCCAGTCCGACGACGGCCGCGATCTTGCCGGCGAAACCGCGGAGATCACATTCACGGTGCAGCAGGATTTCGAAGCCGGCCGGGCGTTCTACGCCGACATCAAACGCCGCGCCGCGGCCTACGGACGGCACCCGGATTCGATCAAGGTGATGCCCGGCGTGATGACCGTGATCGGCGCGACCCGCGCCGAGGCGCAGGACAAATACGAGCGGCTGCAAGCGCTGCTGTCGCCCGAACTGGCGATCAAGGATTTGTCGTCGCATTTCGGTTTCGACATGTCGCGCTTGCCGCTCGACGGGCCGGTGCCCGATCCGGCGCCCGACGTCGAGCAGAAAGGCCGCGTCAAGGTCATGGTCGAGCTGGCGCGCCGCGAGAATTTGACCGTGCGCCAGCTCTACAAGCGCGTCTACGGCCAGCGCGGCCATCGCGTGGTCATCGGCACCGCGGCCGAAGTCGCCGACGCGCTCGAACAATGGTTCCGCGGCGGCGCCGCCGACGGCTTCAACATTCTGCCGCTGACGGTGCCGCGCGGCATCGAGGACATCGTCGATCTGCTCATTCCAGAGCTGCAGCGCCGCGGCCTGTTCCGCACCGAATACGAAGGCAAGACGCTGCGCGAAAATCTCGGGCTGCCGTTTCCGCTTAATCGCTGGGCGGTCGAGCGGGAGCAGAAGGACGCGGGATAAATCGGCGCGTCATTATCGTGCCCTCTCCCCTTGCGGGAGAGGGCTCCTCCGCACATTCAACAAGCTCTGTCGGGTGAGGGGTCGGGGCCGCAACCCCTCACCCATTCTTGTTGTTGAACCGCCGCGTTGCCCTCTCCCGCAAGGGGAGATAGATTTTCATTAAGTAATTGACTTAACTGTCAATTCTGCTATGGTAATTCATGCACAGGCCCTACTCAGCTTATGCGAATCAAGCACTTAGCGGTTTAAAACACACAGTTTCTACACAGAAGGCGGCGTCCCATGGCCTTCCTTATCGATACGCAGGAGCTTAAGCCCGGTCTTATCATCTTCCGCCGCGCGGATGTGAAGCACCGGAATTGGTATTGCCGGATCAAGGTTCCCCGGACGGACCGCTACAAGTCGGTTTCCCTAAAGACCGCCGACATCGACGCGGCGAGGGAGAAGGCCTTCGACCAAGACGCGGACGTGCGCTTTCGCGTCAAACACGAGGTGCCGATTTTCAATCGGCCCTTCAGCCTGATTGCCAAGGACTACGCCGACTTCCAGAAGGAGCGCGCCGAGGCAGGCCAGATCACGCAGCACCGCTATGACGTAATTGTTTCCATCATTAACGCCCAACTGAACCCTTATGTGGGCCCAATTCAAATCAACCTGGTCGGTCAGGACCGTTGGGAACGCTATCCCCTCTGGCGGCAGAAGAATGGGAAGGGCCGCAAGGATCGGGACGGCATCAATAACCGCGTCAGCGACGCCTCGATCCGTACCGAAATGTCGATCTTCCGCGCGATCATGGCTTTTGCCGCGGGCAAAAAGTACATCCCCGAAGGTCACGTCTTTAAGGGAAAGCTGCCTTTGGGCAAGGTACGCCGGGAGGAGTTCACGCCCGAGGAGTACCGCAAGCTTCATACCTTCGCGCGCGGATGGCTCAAGAAGGGGCGCCGTTCGGCCGATGTATGGAGCCGCACGGTCGCCTACAATTTCATGCTCATCATGTGCAACACGGGGATGCGCCCGCCGGAAGCGAAGAATCTCCGTTGGCGCGACGTTGCGATCAGGACCGACAAAGAAGGCCGCAAATTTGTCGTCCTGCATGTGCGCGGAAAGGACAAGTATCGCAATCTCGTTGCCGCCGGCAACGTTGCCGATTATCTCGAACGCATCCGCGCCATCGGAAAAGCAACGAAGCCGGATGACTTCGTATTCACCAACACGACCGGCACGCGCACCCCGAGCCTCTACGCATCGCTGATCGAGAAGATGTTGAAGGAAACCGGCCTGCTGTTCAGTTCGTCCGGCAGCCGTCGCTCGACTTATTGTTTCAGGCACACCTATGCGACCTTCCGGCTGTCAGAAGGCGTGGACGTGTATTTCCTCGCGACCCAAATGGGCACGTCCGTTCAGATGATTCAGGATCACTACGGGCATGTGACCCCGGTCAAGAACGCGGACCGCATTCTCCAAGGCTTGCCCGGATGGGAGCCGATCACGGCCGCGCCCAGGGTTTTGCCGGAGACTGGCCCCGTGAACGGGGAGACGGCGAAGGACGGAGCCGTCAAGTCGAAGGCCAGAAACGGGCGAGGTACCAGATTGAGCCGGAAGAAGCCGGATTAACACGTCGAGATTCGATGTGGCGGCGCTAGGCTCGATTTGCACCCATGCGCCGATGGCGCTCTTGATTGGTGCGAAGTGCGGCAGTCAAGAATGCTGTTCAATTTTGTGGGTAGCATAATCGACTGACAGCCAGACCGGCTGAGCCGCTGTTATCCGCCGAGAGCGCGGGGCTAGCACCACCTTGTGAACTGGCCCTCCATAAAGCCGAAAGATCGCTGAAATTTCTTCCGCGCCAAGAATTCGACTGACTCTTATCCCGATGAGATGCCGCTTCGACGAGAGCTTCTCCAGGGCGACTGGAAACCGCTGGCGCGACTTGAGGTCAAACGGTAGCGGATCATCCCCAGTTAATACAAACCGCCGCGCCTGATCGAAATTTGAAGCGCGGAACGTCTCTAGTCCCGACGTATGGGCAATGACGTTCAACCCAATTTTGGCGAGCACGCGGATAAACGCCTCCATGTCAAATGAATAGCTTTGCTTGATTAAAGGCAAAAAGGCATTTTTCTGTTCATCGCCTCGTACTGTGTGGCGCGGCAGTGCGACACGCAGGATGCCGAGCGCAATTCCAGCGGCATCGATGTTCCCAGCTCGGCACGTGATAGAGCCGCTCGAATGGCGAAAGACCCGCGGTGTAAGCCTATACCCGCCGGTAATGAATTGACGCACGGGATCAAGTGAGGCGAACCAGACGCCATTTCGAGGAGCCCTCGTTTCGGTTCGCCGGCTAATTTGCTGATACCGATCCGTGTTCCACCGCATTTTGTAAACGATATAGGCTGTCCTGCCTGCTTGGCTCGTTTTGTCGACGAGTTCGATTTCATCGACGAGGCCACGCGTCAACTCTGCAAGCAGACTGGTCATCGCCTCGGGATTCGGACCAATGGGAAGGGTTTCAATTTCGTGTTCGCCCACTCGGATGAAGTGAATTTGAGGTAGGTAAACCGGAACAAGGCCTGCACCGCCAACGAAGACCGCCTCCGACACAACAAGATTGCGGGGGTCCTGGATGAAGCTTTCTTTTGGCTGGCTGGTTGGAGGCCGGCTATGGCTCCCACGATTACGTGTCCTTGCCTGAAATGCCATGCGTGGAATCGTGATTGGAGACGAATTCGAAAACTTCGTCTCCAACGGGGAGAACACATCAGTATTGCAGCGTGCGCACACACATCCTTTCAGGAGCCAGTTTCGATCATCGCCGCCAATCGATGCAGGGACGACGTGTTCGTCGCTGAATGGACCGGCCGATCCACAATAAATGCAGGTGCTTTCACTTGCGGTCATCGGCAGCGCCTTGACGTGAACTGGTCCTACTATACCAGCTCAAAGCGCCAGTGCCGTCGATACATCGCCTAACGCGAACGCGTCGGCTTGAGTTGATTTCAATCGCCATCGCCTTTCGGTCCACTAACTCGCCTCGCAAGGCGTCCTCCCTTTGTGCGCGGTTCTGCCGCGGCGCGCGGTACTGTCAAAGACCTCGGTTTCGAACTGGTTTCGTTTGGTGTGCGCTCGTAAGCGTTACCCTCAATGTGGATTGCGGGAT
>Ga0208604_1000127_pt1 | contig 11699 bp, 9 predicted proteins | sample MicForSoSWNH22_M_FD_188009 | JGI IMG/M metagenome (GOLD analysis project Ga0208604, IMG submission 188009) | Forest soil microbial communities from Harvard Forest Long Term Ecological Research site in Petersham, Massachusetts, USA - MetaG HF016... | ecosystem: Environmental > Terrestrial > Soil >... | reverse complement strand
AATTGCTGCGCGGCGGCGGTGAGCGCGGTGGCGCGGCTCAGGCGCGGCGCATCGATCTCGGCATAGGCGATGGTGTTGATGCTGGTGAATTGCAGCGAGCGGAAGAAGCCGCCGGAGAGCAGGATCGCGATCATCGCCCAGAACGGCATGCCGGGCACGAATGTCGCGCAGGCCATGAGAAAGACGCTGCTGATCAGGCTGTTGTAGAGCAGCACATTGCGGTAGCCGAGGCGCTTGAGCACGCTGGCGACGGCGGCCTTCATGAACATCGAGCCGAGTGCGCCGGTGAACGTGATCAGGCCGGATTGAAACGGTGACAGGTTAAATCCGATCTGCAGCAACAACGGCAGTAGGAACGGCAGCGCCCCGACGCCGAGCCGGAACAAAAAGCCGCCGACGATGCTGGCGCGAAACGTCGGCAGCTTGAGCAGATTGAGATCGAGGATCGGCGCCGGCGTGCGCCTGGCGTGGAACACATAGGCAATCGTCGCAATGGCGCCGACGCCGAGTAGCGCGGCGACAATGCTGACCGGCAAAAAGTCGAGCCCCAACACCGAGAGCCCGAAGGCAAGTCCGCCGATGCCGAGGCCGGACAGGACGAAGCCCAGAAAGTCGAACGGGTGGCGGTGCTCGACATGCACATTGGGAATGAAGCGCGATGCCGCGACGATGCCGACGAGCCCGATCGGCACGTTGATCAGAAAAATCCAATGCCATGACGCGTAAGTGGTGATGAAGCCGCCGAGCGGCGGCCCGCAGATCGGCCCGATCAGCGCCGGCACGGTGACCAGCGACATCGCGTTGAGCAGAAGATGCTTGTCGATGCTGCGCACCATGATCAGCCGGCCGACCGGCGTCATCATGGCGCCGCCCATGCCCTGGACGATGCGGGCGATGACGAATTCCGTAAGCGAATGCGACGCCGCGCAGCCGATCGAGCCGAGGATGAACACGCCGATGGCGATGCGGAACACGTTGCGGGCGCCAAAGCGGTCGGCGGTCCAGCCGCTGGCCGGAATGCAGATGGCGAGCGACAGCAAGTAAGAGGTGACCGCGAGCTTCAGCGCCAGCGGGTTGGTGCCGATGGCGCGGGCAATGGCCGGCAGGGAGGTGGCGATCACCGTGGAGTCCATGTTTTCCATGAACAGCGCCACGGCGATGATCAGCGGCACGACGCGGTCGTTGCGCTTCGACTGCATGCGCGGTCTATTGGCTTTTCGGCGGGCCGGCTTGCAGCCGCTTTAGACCATCGGCCGGCTGCTGGAATTTCGGATCGAGCTTGAGCGCCTGGCGGAAATCGGCGATGGCGCCGTCGGTATCGCCGCTCTTTTCGCGGATCAGGCCGCGCGTCGAGAATGCGCTCGCCGAACCGGCGTCGAGCGCGACGGCGCGATCGGCGTCGGCGAGCGCTTCCGCGCTCTCGCCGGCAAGATAATGCGCCCAGGCGCGGTTGTAATAGGCCAGCGCCGCGTTCGGCGACAGCGAGATGGCGAGCGTGTAGTCGGCGATGGCGGCAGCGAGATCGAGTCGCTCGCGCCTGGCGTTGCCGCGGTTGATATAGGCGTCGGGCAAACGCGGATCGAGTTTTATCGCCTGATCGAGATCGGAGAGCGCGCGGTCGATCTCGCCCTTGGCGGCCCAGGCGCTGCCGCGATTGTTGTAGGCCACAGCGCTCGGATAGAGCTTGATCGCCTGGTCGTAGTCGGCAATGGCGCGGTCGGGATCGCCTTTGTGGCGCCAGGCGATGCCGCGATTGTAGTACGCGGCGGCATAATTCGGGTCGATGCGCAGCGCTGCAGTGTAGTCGGCGATGGCGCGGCCGGCATCGCCCTTGTCGTCATAGGCGTTGCCGCGATTGTTGTAGGCCACGGCGAATTGCGGATTGAGCGCGATCGCCGCGTCGTAATCGGCGATGGCGCGGTCGAAATCGCGCTTCTGATAATAGGCATAGCCGCGCTCGTTGAAGGCGCCGGCCAGCCGCGGATTGAGACGCACCGCCTCGCTCAGGTCTGCGATGGCGCGGTCGAGATCGCCGCTGCGGCGCAATACGAGGCCGTGATCGTAGCGGACATCGGCATTGTTCGGATCGAGGCGAACGGCCGCGTCGTAATCGGCAAGTGCCGAGTCGCGGTCGCCCTTGTCGGCAAAGGCGTTGCCGCGATTGGCGTAGGCCTGGACGTTGTTGGCATCGAGCGCGATCGCCGAATTGAAATCGGCGATGGCGCGGTCGTAATCCTTTTGCTGGTATGAGACGAGGCCGCGGTTGTCGTAGGCGAGAACGAACTGCGGCGAGATCTTGATGGCGCGGTCGAAATCGGCAGTGGCGTGAACGAAGTCGCCCTTGGCGCGCAACGCATCGCCGCGATTGTTGTAGGCGGCGGCCAGATTGGGATCGAGCCGGATTGCCTGATTGTAATCGGCGATGGCGCGGTCGAGATCGCCTTTTTGAAACCAGGCAATGCCGCGGTTGTTGATGGCGGAGGTATTTCGTGGATCGAGTCTTATCGCCTGGTCGTAATCGGCGATCGCGCGGTCGAGATCGCCTTTATGGCGTAACGCCAGCCCGCGATTGAAGTAGGCCGAGGCGTAATTGGGCGATAGCCGGATCGCCTCGTTGTAATCGGCGATGGCGCGATCTGCGTCGCCCTTGCCGTCGTAGGCGTTGCCGCGCGCCATGAACAGGCTTGCATCGGCGGCGTCGAGCTTGATCGCCTGGTTGAAATCGGCGACGGCGCCGTCGAAATCGCGCTGCGCGAATGCGAGGTTGCCGCGATTGGCATAGCCGCGCGTGTAGTTTTGATTGAGGCTGACCGCCTGGTCGAAATCCGAGCGCGCGTTGGTCAGGTCGCCCTTGGCGCGGAACGCCATGCCGCGGTTGTCGTGCAGAATGGCGAGATTGACCGGCGGGTAGCGGCCGGAATCGATCAGCGTGGTGCACGATGCGACGCGTTCCTCGACCGTGGCGCGCCAGAGTCCGGTGCAGCGCCGCTCATCGGCGGAAAGATTCGGGGCCGAAGAGTCCTGCGCGCGCGCCGGCAGCGCGGCGAGCAAAAGGATTGCGGCAATCGGCAACCGGCCCCGATCACGCCGCAGCGGCGGTGATTCTCGCATCCGGGCAATCTACTCTGCGCCCCCGCAGTGGACCAGCGCAGGCGCTTCGGCCGCCTGCAGTATCGGACTTCCCGCCCCGTAAAATCATCCCAAACGTTTCGCCGCTTCCGTAACCATGCTCAGGTCGGAATACTTCTTCACGTCGATATCGTCCTTGAGGAAGCCGACCTGTTTTTGCAGCTGCAGGTTATCTTGCAGCGCCGCGATATTCGGCATGCCGTTCGGATCGCGATATTGGTCGCGCTCGCCGAACGCCCACTCCATGCGCGCCGGCGGCGCCTTGTTGAGCCGTGCCACGATGGCGACGGCTTCCTCGTGGTTTTTCGGATCGGTGAACCAGCGCACCGCCCGCACTACGTCCTCCAGAAAATCGACCAGCGCGGCGCGGTTCTGCTGGATGAAGCCGGTGCGCGCCGTCCACATGGTGAGTTGGGTGATGCCGAAGGCGTCTTTTTGCGTGAACAGCGTGTTGGCCACGTCGCGCAATTGCGGATCGAGCGAGAACGGCGGCACCGCGCTGATCAGGTCGGCTTTTTTCTCCGACAGCACCGCGCGCATGGCCGGGAAGGGCGCCTCGACGATGGTGTAGTCTTTGTTGGCTTCAAGGCCGTTCTTCCTCAGCATCGCCCGCATGGCGATGTCGACGGCGCTGCCCATGGCATTGGTGGCGAGCACCTTGCCCTTGAGGTCGGCGACGGTTTTGACCGGCCCGTCTTTGAGCACCATGAATTCGTTCGAGCCATGCCCCGCGATGCCGTCCTGGATTTCGTCGCTGATGACGCGCAGGTCGTCCATATGAGCGTTCTGGATGGCAAGCCCGAAGGAGGAGAATGCCAGCGGCCCGATGTCGAGCTCGCCGGACGCCAGCGCGGTGATGACCGGCGGCGTGCCTTCGAAGCGGGTCGCCTCGGCGATGTAGGACTGGCCAAAATGCTTGAGAATGTCCTTCTTCTCCAGGATGAGCGGCGCCAAGGAGGCCGGCACAACCACCCAGCCGACGCGAATTTTTACGGGCGCGGCCTGGGCGCGGGCGGGGCGGCCTGCGCTCGCAAGGGCGGTGCCCGCGGCCAAGGCGCCAAGGCTGAATTCGCGACGATTGAACCGGGTTTTCATGACGTTTCCACCTGTTTTCCGCGGCGATGGCTATTATTTATGGCCAAGGCGTGCTATCGACCGCCGCCAACCCAAAAGCGGGCCCACGAAGCGGGCGATCCAGTTGGGCGAGGGGATTTATGTCCGCTCGTCCGCAAGGCGTCACCCCAAGGGCCGGCCCGCAATTTAGGCCACGCGGAGTTGGCAATGGCAGTGAATTCAAGGGACATACCGCGCGAAGCTTACACCTTCGACGACGTGCTGTTGAAGCCTGGGCTATCCGATGTCCTGCCGTCGGATGTGGACATTCGGTCGCGCATCACGCGCAACGTCTCGCTCAATATCCCAATTCTCGCCTCCGCCATGGACACGGTGACCGAAGCCAATATGGCGATCGCCATGGCGCAGGCCGGCGGCATCGGCGTCATTCACCGCAACCTCGAGCCTGATTTGCAGGCCGCGCAGGTGCGCCAAGTGAAGAAATTCGAGTCGGGCATGGTGGTGAACCCCGTCACCATCCAGCCCGACGCTACGCTTGCCGATGCGCTGGCGCTGATGCAGGAGCATCACATTTCCGGCATTCCGGTGGTCGAAGGCGGCGGCAACGGCCGCGCCGGCAAGCTGGTCGGCATCCTCACCAATCGCGACGTGCGCTTTGCCACCGACAAGCGGCAAAAAGTGTCCGAGCTGATGACCAAGGAGCGGCTGGTCACGGTGCGTGAGAGCGTCGGCCAGGACGAGGCCAAGCGGCTCCTCCACCAGCACCGCATCGAGAAACTCCTCGTCGTCGATAGCGAGTACCGCTGCGTCGGCCTGGTCACGGTGAAGGACATCGAAAAGGCGGTGGCCAATCCCAATGCCTGCAAGGACGAGCAGGGCCGGCTGCGGGTCGCCGCCGCCACATCAGTCGGCGAAGCCGGCTTTGCGCGCAGCGAAGGATTGATCGAAGCCGGCGTCGACCTCGTCGTCGTCGACACCGCGCACGGCCACTCCCGGCGCGTGCTCGAAACCGTCACCCGCATCAAACGGATGTCGAACGCGGTGCAAGTGGTGGCGGGTAACATCGCCACCGCCGAGGGCGCCAAGGCGCTGATCGATGCCGGGGCGGACGCCATCAAGGTCGGCATCGGGCCGGGCTCGATCTGCACGACGCGCATCGTCGCCGGCGTCGGCGTACCGCAGCTCACCGCGATCATGGATTCGGTCGAGGTGGCGAAAAAGAATAATACGCCGGTGATCGCCGACGGCGGCATCAAATATTCCGGCGACCTTGCCAAAGCCGTTGCGGCCGGCGCCGATTGCGCCATGGTCGGCTCGCTGCTCGCCGGCACCGACGAGACGCCGGGCGAGGTTTTCCTGTTTCAGGGCCGTTCCTACAAAACCTATCGCGGCATGGGTTCGGTCGGCGCCATGGCGCGCGGCTCGGCCGATCGTTATTTCCAGCAGGAGATCAAGGACACGCTCAAGCTGGTGCCGGAAGGTATTGAGGGCCAAGTCCCCTATAAGGGGCCGGTGGCCAACGTGTTGCACCAGCTGATTGGCGGCCTGCGCGCCGCCATGGGCTATGTCGGCGCAAAAGATCTGACCGAATTCCACGACAAGGCGGAATTCGTGCGCATCTCCGGCGCCGGCTTGCGCGAGAGCCACGTCCACGACGTCACCATCACGCGCGAGAGCCCGAATTATCCGAGCCGAAGCTAGGGCATTGTCCTGAAAGGCCCGCCGCGTTCCGGTTCGGCTGGGCGTTTTTGGGCCCTGAGTCCTCTTGCTATTTTAGCGACTTGGTCTTTAGCGCCAAGTTCCGGGAGCGTAGGGAAAGTCCTGCAAATCAAGCCTTTTTCACACCCGTTAACCGACTCTTGACTGAGGTTGACGCACACTCAATATGTAGCGCTCACCCCCTTGTGCCGCGATTCGGCAGGTGCAATCCTTCCGAACCAATGGCCGGCACGGACGTTACCGTAGCGAGGATGCCATGCTTGTCACAATGAAAAGCTCCGAACTGATCGATAAGCTTGTGACCATCGCGGACGGCAACTTGGACCTTGTCCAAGAGGCAATTAATGCATGCGCCAAGGGCGATGATGGTGCCGATCTTAAGGACGTAGTGGAATACATCGAGGCCAACAGGCGTCGCGCCGCATAGCCATCGCTGCTCATGTCTATCGCATGGGCACCAATTGCGCTTATCCTTTTGCTTCTTCCCGGCATTTTCTTCTTCATTGGGCTGGCTAGTTACGAGCGTCTTTCGCGGGAGATCATCCGGAGCAGTGTGGTCAGCGAAGTGGCGATGGCAGTCGTCATCGCTGGCACAATTCATTTTGTGGCGGTCTGTGCATTAAGTGCGACCGGATTCCGGTTAAGTCGATTTCTGCTTCCTTTAGTGCAAACGGAGCAAAAGTCGGTCGACGATTTTGTACTATTGGTATCGCACGACATAGTTCCTGCCGTCATTTATCTGGCGATCACCACCACGATTGGTTTTGGCTTTGGCTTGCTCGTGGCCGAAGGGGTCATTTCCGGGCCGCTACGGTTCCTTGCTCATCACAAGTGGATTTATGACATCGTCGATGCTGACAGAAAGAGGGGTATCATCACCGCATACGTGATGACGAACATTGTCGATTCAGAATCGAGGATCATAATGTATAGGGGAAGATTGCATGACATCTTCCTTAGCGCAGAGGGGAGCATATCGTATTTGATACTCAAAAATTGCTCTCGTTACTACATGACTTTCAAAGATGGAGAACTTGTCACGAGCAAACAGCTTAATTTGTTCTCGAAACAAGGTACTCGCCCCGCGAACGTCTGGGACCGTCTATTGATCGAAGGGACTAATATCGCTAATGTTCTTTTTGACTCCAGCCCAGAAATCAAAGGACAAGCTGAAGGTGCGGAAGCACTCGACAGGGCCTTTCAGCAGGCGATGGAGCGCCTGCGGCAAGCAGCGCGTTCCAGCACGTCGCCTAATGTCTCGCTCCCGGGCTCGTCCTGAACTTTGTCTATCTCACCCTATGCCCATCTGCCGAGCGGGCGGCAAATTAAGATTGAAAAATTTGGTTATCCTTTTGGCCGTGTGCCGGAGAACAGGAACAAAGGGACAGGGCAAAACGGACGGCCCAATCAAAAGGAGACACCATCCGCGCCGTTGCGAGGTCTAGCGCGCTCTTAGACCAATGAATATTTTATGTTGACTGATCGACAACAGAACCTCGCCGGGAGTGAATGGCCGCAATGAAAAAGCCCTTGGCCGATCCATTCGCGGCTATCCGCACCGCTACCGACGCGCACCGCGCGCGTCATGGCTGCGGCGCTTATCCTTACGACAACGGCCCGCTGCTGGCGGCGCTGGCTGCCGCCGCCAACGCGCGCCGCATCCTCGAACTGGGAACGGCGCTCGGCTACACCGCGCTGTCGTTTGCGTCCGGCGCGCCGGACTCGACCGTCGACACCATCGAGCGCGATCCCGCGCACGTGCAGTTGGCGCGCGACAATATTACGGCTGCCCGCTTGGATCATCGCATCACCATCCACGAAGGCGATTTCGCCGTTGTGCTGCCGACGCTTGATCCCGGCTACGACGTCGCCTTTTTCGACGGCCACACGCCGTCGCCAGCGCTTCATAAAACATTGCGCGGGCTGTTGCGCACCGGCGGCACGCTCATCACCGCCAATCTGAATCATGGCGGCACGGCCGACGCCGTGCGCAAGGCGTTGTTCGACGGTAAAACCTGGCGCAGTGCGCTGCTCGATGACGACGGCGAGACCGCGATCAGCGTCAAGCTGTAAGGCTTCGACATTGGCGGTGTGCGGGCGCCATGGTAGGACGATAGGCAGCCGGAGAATTTGCACCAATGTCGGCTAAAATGATCTTGCTGCCGCTGTTCGTCGAAGTGATCCTCACTTTCGCGCTGTTGTTCTGGCTTGGTCCGTTGCGGGCGCGCGATTTCCGCTCGGGTCTGCGGGAAGAGGATATTGCGCTACGCCAGCCGAACTGGTCGAAGCCCGCGCTGCAGGTCCAGTATTCCTTCAGCAATCAGTTCGAGTTGCCCGTCCTGTTCTATGTCTTGACGATCCTTGCCTATGTCACGCACCACGCCGGCACATTGTTCGTGGTGTTGGCCTGGGTGTTCGTGATCTTCCGCCTGTTCCAGGCTTATGTGCATGTGACGAACAATAAAGTCCGGCAGCGCGGCATATTCTTCATCGTCTCGGCCTTGGCGCTCGTGATCATGTGGATCGTCTTCATCGTCGAAATTCTCACCGGCACCTGAGGATCCCCGCCATGCCGCTCGATTATTGCCATCCCACCGCCCCGCATAAAAAGCTCCGGCTGCCGGAATGGTACGTCTCGAGCCTGATGATGGATCGCGCGCTCGATGCGATCTGCCGTCGCGTCAAGAAACTCGACCGCAGCCACGATATTCCCTACCTCGCCGGCTATAGCCTCGACGGCAAGACGATCTATATCGACCGTCACATGCCGCAATTCTTCAAATTCCGCGGCCGCAAGATCGACACCGATCGCTTTCTCATCCTGCACGAGGAGGTCGAGAAGACGCTGATCGATCAGCTCGGCCTGCATTACCTGCACGCCCATCAGATCGCCACGCGCGCCGAGGAGGCGGCGGTGCGCGCCGCCGGGATCACCTGGCGCAAATACGACGCATTCATGCAGAAATATGTCAAAAGCATCGGCGACGAACGGCTCACCAAAGTGCCGAAGGATCTCGATCTCAAACCCTATCGCGACGAACAGGACGACGATTTGCTGCGTCGCATGCTTAAGAGCGTGCACGCCGGAAAGGCGCCAAAAGGCATTCATGTCCACGACCTGTCGGAAGCGATACGGGAAGTGCGCCAACGCGTGCGCTGGCACGATACGCCGGGAGCGCACCGCGCCGCCGCCATCAAGGCCAAGACGAACGATAAGGCGAGCGAAAAGACGAACGGCAAGAAAATCGCCAAGAAGAAAAAGTAATCGCGTGCCGTCGCCAACGCTGCAGCGTTTGCCGAAAATCGCGAAATGACGCCGTCGGCCCGCTTATCTGCCGCGATCGAAGTACTCGCCGACATCGAGGCGCGGCGGCGGCCGGCCGTTGACGTGCTCAAGGACTGGGGCCTGTCGCACCGTTTCGCCGGCTCGTCCGACCGTGCCGCGATTGCGGGGCTGGTCTATGACGCGCTGCGCCGCAAGGCGTCTTCCGGTTGGCTCATGGGCGAGGCGAGCCCGCGCGCGGTGCTGCTCGGCATGCTGCATCGTGAGCGCGGGCTTGATGTCGCCGCCATCGCGGCGCTGTGCAGCGGCGAGCGCTTTGCGCCCGCGCCGTTGACCGAAGCGGAGCGGGCTGCCTTCGATGCCCGCTCGCTCGCGGATGCGCCCGCGGCCGCACAAGGCGAATACCCGGATTGGCTCGATCCATACTTCGCGCGGGTCTTTGGCGACGAGCGCGGTGCTGAGGGTGAGGCGCTGGCGAGCCGCGCCCCACTTGATATGCGCGTCAACACGCTCGTTGCCGAGCGCGAGGAGGTGCTGCCAAAACTCGCCCATCTCAACGTCGAGCCGACGCGGTGGTCGCCGCTGGGCTTGCGCATCCGGATGTCCGCCGATGCCCGAAGCCCGGCGATCCACGCCGAGCCGGCGTTTCGCAAGGGCTTGATCGAAATCCAGGACGAAGGCTCGCAGCTTGCCGCGATCTTTGCCGGCGCAAAACCCGGCGAGCAGGTGATCGATCTTGCCGCCGGCGCCGGCGGCAAGACGCTGGCGCTCGCCGCCGCAATGGAAAATCGCGGCCAGATCTACGCGACCGACATCGACAAGCGCCAGCTGGTGCCGATCCACGAGCGCCTCGCGCGCGCCGGCGCGCGCAACATCCAGGTCCGCACCCCGCGCGGCGAAAGCGACGTGCTGACCGATTTGGCGGGCCGCGCGGATCTGGTGCTGATCGACGCGCCCTGCACCGGCACCGGCACCTGGCGGCGCAATCCCGACGCCAAGTGGCGCATCCGCCCGGGCGCGCTGGCCGAAAGGATGAAGCAGCAGGCCGCGCTGCTCGACCGCGCCGTCACGCTGACCAAGCCAAAAGGGCGTATAGCCTACATCACCTGCTCGGTGCTCAATGAGGAGAACGGCGACCAGGTGCGGGACTTCGTCGGCCGGAATCCCGATTTTTCCGTGGAAAAACCCGCCGAACTGGCCCAGGCGCTGGGCGAGCGCGCCTATCTTTTTACCCGCGCGGCGCTTATCTCCGACGAAGGTTTGCTGATGACGCCGCGCCGGACCGATACCGACGGGTTTTTTGTCAGCCTCTTGCGGCGCACCGGATGACAGCAGTTGCAAAATCTCGACAGGCCGAGGCGATTCCCGTAGAATCGTCCATGGCACCTTCCAGCAACACGTCATCCCACGACAAGATTCTCATCGTCGACTTCGGCTCGCAGGTCACCCAGCTCATCGCCCGGCGGGTGCGCGAGGAGGGGGTCTATTGCGAGATCGCGCCGTTTCAAAAGGCTGAAACCGCGCTGCGCGAGATGCAGCCGAAGGGGGTCATCCTCTCCGGCGGACCAGCCTCGGTGCTCGACCAAGACGCGCCGCTCGCCCCGATGGCGATCTACCAGGCCGGCTTGCCGGTGCTCGGCATCTGTTACGGCGAGCAGGCTATGGCGCATCAGCTCGGCGGCAAGGTCGAGGCCGGCCATCACCGCGAGTTCGGCCGCGCCGAGGTCGAGCTGACGACACCGTCGCCGCTCACCGACGGCGTCTGGCAGGTCGGCCAGCGCTATCCGGTCTGGATGAGCCACGGCGACCGGGTCACCAAGCCCCCGCTTGGATTTACCGCCATCGGCACCTCGGCCAATGCGCCGATCGCCATGATCGCCGACGACAAGCGCAAGTTCTACGCGACGCAGTTCCATCTCGAAGTCGTGCACACGCCGCACGGCGCCGCCATCCTGCGCAATTTCGTGCGCAACATCGCGGGCTGCGCCGGCGATTGGACCATGCGCGCCTTCAAGGACGAAGCGATCGAGAAAATCCGCCGCCAGGTCGGCAAGGGCAGGGTGATCTGCGGGCTCTCCGGCGGCGTCGATTCCGCCGTTGCCGCGGTCCTCATCCACGAAGCGATCGGCGATCAGCTCACCTGCGTGTTCGTCGATCACGGACTGTTGCGGCTTGGCGAAGCCGAGAAGGTTTTGGCGCTGTTCCGCGGCGCCTACAATATTCCGCTCGTGCATGTGAACGCGGCCGATACGTTTCTCGACGCGCTGGCCGGCGTCGAAGACCCCGAAATCAAGCGCAAGACCATCGGCAAATTGTTCATCGACGTGTTCGAGACGGAAGCAAAAAAACTCGGCGGTGCCGAATTTTTGGCGCAAGGCACGCTCTATCCCGACGTGATCGAGAGCGTGTCGTTCACCGGCGGCCCCTCGGTGACCATCAAATCGCACCACAATGTCGGCGGCTTGCCGGCGCGCATGAACATGAAGCTGGTCGA
>Ga0208604_1000124_pt1 | contig 11815 bp, 6 predicted proteins | sample MicForSoSWNH22_M_FD_188009 | JGI IMG/M metagenome (GOLD analysis project Ga0208604, IMG submission 188009) | Forest soil microbial communities from Harvard Forest Long Term Ecological Research site in Petersham, Massachusetts, USA - MetaG HF016... | ecosystem: Environmental > Terrestrial > Soil >... | reverse complement strand
CAAAGGCCCGGAAAGCGGCGGAATCCGGAGCATCCTCCCGTGAGCTTCACCGGCCACGCGCACTTCGCGCACCGTCCCTGCCGGATCATCCAAATGCACGTAGTAGACAACCAGCTCCTTCGGCAAGCCGGGTGCCGGATCGCCGAGACAATCCCCGTCGACGACCAATTCAGCACCGGTTTGGCCATTCACCAATTCGGCGAGCCTGTCGGTCACATTTCCTATGCGTAGAGGGACATCAGCCGGTCGCTCCAATGATCGACCGATTTGGTTCAAGCCATAACTCGCCTGGACAATCTTGATCCCCCTTGCTGAGGGTTGTGAAAGTGGCGAAATCCGGAGCTTTCTTCCCTGAGCCTCGCTTGCGACGCGCACTTTCCGCACCGTCCGCGCAGGATCTTCCAAATGAAAGTAGTAGACGACCAAGTCTTTGGGCAAGCCGGGTGCAGGATCGCCGAAATGGCTAGTATCGACAGTCCAGTCCACTTCGGGTTTGCCATCCACCAGCGCGCCAAGCCTGTCGGTTACGTTCCCTCCGCATAAAGGGAGGCTGCCTGGCCGCTCCAATGGTCGGCCAAGCTGATTCACACCATAGCTCGCCTGGATGATCTTGATTCCTGTCCGTGGGCACGGCGGAATCCGAAGCTTTTTCCCATGTGCTTCAGCAGCAATGTGCACTTCACGCAATGTCTTTGCCGGATCGTCCAAATGGACGTATTGTACGATCAACTCTTTCGGCAAGTTTGGCGCCGGATCGCCGATGACATTGCCGTCCACCATCAGGTCCGCCTCAGGCTGACCGTTTAGCAATTCGGCGAGCTTCTCGGTCGCGTTTCCTTTACACAACGGTACAGTTCCCGGTCGATCCAGGGATGGGTCGATTTGGTTCAGACCATAGCTCGCCTCAATGATCTTGATCCCGCTGCCGAGGGGGCGCGGAATCGTTCCATCGAAGCCTCGATCGTTTGCAGCCTTCATCACACCGAGATATCGGAAAGACTTGTTCCAACGCAGCGGCACTTGCGCCAAGTCCTGCGGAGAGGGACAAGCGAACACCTCATAAGAACGAGCAGACTTTTGGACTCTCTGCAAATTGTCGCGAAACACCACCCACTCGACGTTCTGGCGGTACTGATCTTGAGAGGGGATGCGGTCCCAAGTGGATTGCTCGCCCTTTTCAGCGATGACGATAACCGAGAAAGGCAAACCCATCCCGGCATTGCCAAAGTCGCTCACGAACTGATCGCTTGGATTGAATGTCATCCCATAAAAATGCGACGCATGCCCTTGATGCGCGAAGTAGATCTTGCAATCGGCAAATCCATTCATAACAAAATAGTCAAAATACCACGCAGGTGATGTGATCACATAAGGATGGAAGTGGAAGCTGCCGAGGTTTTGATCGATGAGCCGGCCATTCGGGCCCATGAGGCGGGCGATATTCTTGACGTAGGTCGCAGGATCAAAAATGTTGTCCAGGACACTTCCCCCGTATACGAACTCGGCAGTCCCAGCCAGATCGGCGGGCAGCGGCCTATTGAGGTCAATGATAATATCCGCCCCTTCGAAATCGCTATGATCGATCGCTCGGATGTCCTCTACTCCCAGCAACCCAAAAAATGTCATGTCGCTGATGAAATCCCTTTGCAAGGCGATCGCCAATGACGTGGTTCGGTCGATCTCGACGCGAACAGAGCGCGGGACGATGCCGTGCCGGTCCAGCATGTCGGTCATCTCATCATAAGTGAGCTGGACGGTCTGCCGGCCAATTAGATGAACAGTTTTCGGTAATGGGCGAAACTTGTGCTCCCGAACAATCAATTCAGCTTGAACACGCGAAATTCCCATGAGCAATCTTCGGCGGCTACATCAAGAATGATTGGCAGCCCGTCGCTGCGTCACCTTTTCGGCAGACGCTGCCCGCCGAGCGCCGGAAAACTCCAGTGCGCCAGCGGGATTGACCCCAAAAGCGGTCCGCATCAGTTCTTGCCTGCCATACCCCCTATCATACGTATCCGCGAAGTCGGCGTGGTCGTCAATGCCTCCCGGTCGCGGCAGCCGTTCTTACCGCGGTGGCGCGGTCGCTTCGCAGTCAAGCGACAACTGCTTCCCGAGCGCTTCGCCAGGAATGTACGCCTTATGGACGCTGCCCGATCCGTAACAGGAGTATTCGACGGTAAAATCCTTCCCGCAACCGTTGGCCGGATCGCCTCCGGCCATCGACAGATCGACGACCGGACTGCACTGCTGCTGGCCTTCGCAGGCGCGTCTGAGCGCTGCCGTCGCGTTGCCCGGCGCCACCATATTGCGGAATGGCGGCCGCTCCGCAAAATCCTTGCAACTCATTCCGTAAGTGGCCGAGACAATTTCGATGTCCGGACGTGCGCCCGCCCACAGCCGATGCAGCTTGCGCCACGCCGCTTCCGACTGCGCTGCCTCTCCGGCGATCGCGACCGCGCCAAGCAGCATCAGCGCCGACATCGAGAATGCGAGCTTCAGCCCTGCGCTCGAAGGCCTCTTAGCGACCTCCCCCGCCGCCACTGGGACCGCACTCGCCCGGCCAGGGTGCCTGGAGCGGTCGCCGAACGCGTTGCCGATGACCGCGCCAAGCTTGCGCCGCAGCCACGCGCGGCTCGGCACTTCGATCAGCCGATAGGTCGCATAGGCCGTGACCAGCGTCAGCCCGATGCCGCAGACGACGCGCAGGAGCGTATCGATCCCCCATTCCAGATTGAGTGGCGGCGCCTCACGAATGAAGAGACGAAGCGTCCAGGTATGGAGCAGATAGATCGAATAGCTGGCATCGCCGAGCAGAATTAGCGAGGGCAATGACAGCATGCGGCTGAACCACGAATCGTAACGCGCCACGTGGAACATCACGAACGCAATCGCTGGTGCGCAGAGAAAATTCAGATACAGATGCCCGATATAATCGTTCAGCACCCCGATCTGCAGGACGTTCAGAGAGAGCAGCCCGCACAGTGTCAGGTACAGCACCGCAATGACTAGGACGAAGTTCGCATATTGCTGTTCAGCCGAGCCGAGCGGGCGCTCATGCGTGAGAATGAAGGCGTGCGCGGTGAGGCAACCCATCAGGAATTCGAACACGCGCACATAGGGAGAGAAATAAAACAACCATCGATAAAAGGAGTTCTGGAAGTCGGCGGGCGGAATATATTTTGGAACAAAATGCTCCGCGCGAAACAAAATTGATCCCAGATAGTGCCGGGAGAGGACAAACAAGCACATAACAACAACGCCGTAGGCAATCGCCGCCGCTACCGCAGTTCGTCCGCGCCGAATCAGCAGAATGACGAAAACGACGGCGACATATGCAACATAGAAGTACATTTCGGTCGAGATCGACCAGGACAGGCTGAACAGCCAATTGATGATCAACCGGTTATCGATAACGACGTACCACCAGGATTGGGTCAGGGTGATGTAGTAGGCCAATATTCGGGCGAATAGCGTGTGATCGCCCTGGACTTCGCCGAGCAGATTGTCGGCGCAGATCGCGACCAGGAGCAGGCAGAAATAAAGCGGAAAAAGCCGGGCGAACCGCGCAGCGGCAAACTCGCAAGTCGCGCGCGCGATCGAACGCGACAGGAAGAGCTTTCGGTAGTTATAGTGGATAACGAAACCGCTCAGGACGAAGAACAACGGCATGCCATACATGCCCAAGAAAACGAAGTATTGCCGGACATTGCTGTTGGAAAACCGCGCCAGCCAATCGGCGGTATGTTCCACGAGAATAAAGGCAGCGGCAAAAAAGCGCAGGCCGGTCAGGGCAGGGATTTGCGGCAGGTGCAACCCGATCGCTTCGGCGCGGCCGGGTTCCGCTTCGTTTCGCGCAGCGCGACTAAGGTTGAGCGCCAGGACCAATGCAAATCCCCCAAAACCCACCACCTGCGCAGTCAGCCCTGCTCATAGTATCAGCGGCCCAGTCAGTCAATTGATCGGCAGCCCGGCCGCCGGCCGGCGTTCATTGGACATGGGAAACGCAAAACACATCGTTCGGTAGCTTTATCCCTCGGCGGGAATTTGTGGAACGATCAGCAGCCGCCGCAAGGTCAGCTTTGCACCTGTCGGATATTGCAGCACGACGTCATTGCTCCCCGCGGACAGCGCGATCGGCTGCGTGAGCAACGCCGGCCCGCCATCGGCCGGCAATGACATTTCCCCGACCTTTTGCTGGTTCACCAGGACGGCGACCGTCTGGCCTGGCGGCCCGGCGCACTCGATCTGCAACTCGGCGCCGACAGCGCGCGCGGCATACGTCCGCAAATAAGCAACCCCTCCAGTGCTAACGCGGGCACCGTCCGCCTCGCCCGAAGGATTGACAATACCCGAAACCGCATGCCAGCCGGCAAAGCTGCCGCGACGCTGAAACACTGTGACGGTACGGCCATTGGGCCCATAGAACCGGTCGATCGGCATGTAGCCGGGGTCATGCGATATGGCGGCGAGGACTGGCTCTTCCGCCAGCTCGGCCCACTCGGAATAAGTGAAGCCGTTGTCGAAATGCCCCGCGATGACGAAATCCTCATGCCCGGAGTGGATGGAATTGATCTGCTCCTGGGGATCCGACACGACGACGCCGGACTCCAGGTTCCAATGCAGCGTCGGATCCACTTTCAGCATGTAATAGAGAAGAATGTTCTCTGCATACGCGCCGATGTTCGTCAGATAGACCTTGGTGTGGCCGTACTCTGTCGCATTTCCGAACAGCACGGTCTTCAGCCGCTCGATCGCATCGAAGGCGAATTGGCGATCGGTCGAGGTCTGCGGCGTATTCGGGACGGCCTGGTGCGTCGTGTCCGAAACAAGCAACAAAACCGCTATCGACGAGGCCGCCACGGTTCCGAGAGTGCCGCGGAGCATCTGCGAGATCGAGCCGAGCCCCATGACAGTCAGGAATATGACGGCGTATCCGAATGCGGCAGCAAAAAATGGAGCCTTGACCGGCGAGAGTGTCGGGACGAGCCAGAACAACGTGGCGATCAGAAGCAGTTCGATTTGCCGCGCGGCCAGTCGCCTATCATCACGCCACAAAGCGACCGTAATGCCGGCTCCGACGATTGCAGCGCAAATCCACAAGCGGTTTCCGAATAAGTATTCGCCGCCGCTCCCGAACAGATAAAAGCCGAGATGCTGACGTAGACTGAGACTGGCGTCCACCCACCTCCATCGCGTATCCGAATTCAAGGTGGTCCGATAGAAATATTGCCAGTAAATGTCGAACCTCGGGATCATGTAGAGCGCTGCCAACCAGGTTGCCAGTACGAGGTTCAGCAATGATTGGCCAATCGCCGCCCGAATCCGATATTTGCTTGCAAGAAGGGTATCCCGTAAGAACATCAGACCGACGGTTCCCAATACGGCGATGAGTGTAAATGCAAACGCCGATGGATGGGCAAGAAAGCCAAGGCAAAAGCAAAGTCCCGCGACCACTCGCGCAGAAAGACGTGCGCCAAACAGCGGCAGCCGCAACAGGAGCACCGCACCAAGCGCCGTGAATAGGCTGCATACCAGTTCCGGCGCGAATTCTACGACAGTGTGAGATGTCAGCGGCATCGAAATGACGGCCACCATGGCGGCGGCAAGCACAGGGAGCGAACAGTCCCGGAGCAGATACGCTGCGACGCCGAGCAGGATGAGGACGTAAGCGATGTTTGACGCGTACGGCGCCCAGTCAGTGATTCCGAACATGAGGTAAGCCAGCATCGCTTGATATGAATTGATCAGCGCGTGACTTGAATTATGAACGAGGTCGTCGACGACCGCGAAAAACCCGTGAGTTCGCAAAAGGACGACGTCATGAATGCCGATGATAAAGTAATTCACGTCATTGTGGGTTATCGGGCTCGCCATGCGGCCGTCGTAGAACGATCGCGACATGGCGGCGGCGGCGAGGAGCAAGGCCGCCGTAACTACCATCAAGGGGACGGCGATGCGACGATCGGGCGAATAGGCCTGGAAGCCGGCGGCCGCACGACGGTGCAGCTCGATCGCAGCGTCCTCGTTCATGCACAACATCCCGCGGCTAGCGCCACGACATTGGTCGGCGCACAGTGGCCCAATCCAGTCAGCGATCCCATCGCGCACGCTCCACCAAACGCGGCTCGCTCGGGAGCGGGACCGGAGCGCCGCCTTGTCCGCCATGTGCGACTGGTAGTCAATCCTGTATGGCACACCGGACGCCGGCTGGCTGCGAACCTCGGCGGGCTCCGCCGAAGCGGATCCCGGCCGCAGGTGACGTACCCGGAGCTTGAGAAACGCCTTTCGATCATGTAATGGCTGGCCACCGCCGCCAAAAAACGCCGAAGGCCGCGATCAGAAAATCGAGTGCATAGGTGTCGATGCATCCGTCGAACGGAATCAATGGTTGCACTGCGCAAAGACGACGGATTGCCACACGTACATGCTGAAGCTGACGTGTCCCGACGAAAGTGTTGAAGAACAGCTCATAACGCCGAGCCGACAAATTTTCGCGAGTCCTCCTATTCAGCCGCAACGAAGCGCGTGCCAATGCCCGCGCTGCCAAAATCGCGGATGAATGGATCGCCCCGAATTAAATTTTAGGGGCCTCGTCAGCGATGGCAGACCTATTTGTCCAGGCGCTTCCGGTACTCAGAAACCTCGTCGAGGGTTTCAAAGTAGGTCACGTCGAGCACCTCTTTGAAATGATAAAACTCATAATCGCTCGACGATTCACAACTGCGATAGTGGCAACAGTGCGTTCATGAAAGGAGCTGTGGCACAATTTTGTCCCATTCGTTTGGAACGTTGACGATCGCAAGCGTGCGATCCTTGATTGGGCCGCGCAATTCGAGGCTGTATCTGGTTTTGTTCGTCGATATTTGCTGCGTACGATGGAACAACATCGAAGTGAAGACTAGTGCATCGCCAGCCCGCAACTTTGGTGTCCAGAAAGAATCTAATCCGTAAGTTCGCTCAATATAGCTCCGCATACGATCGGCTTGGCAACAGTCTGCATGAGTGAATACCGGGGCTCCTGATCGGACGACCACTTCGAGACTTGGCGCATCGACGCCGCAATCCTGCAGCGGTGTCCAGAAGTTGAACCATGGCTCGCTACCAATAAAAAAGGCGTCTTGGTGAAACTCCAAGGGGTTTTGCTTATTGCCCAAGGTGCTCCTGCGTACCGCATAGCCGCGCGTCGTGCTGCCGAATACCTTGGTCGCGATCTCGTCGAATGCTGATCCCGTAGCGAGATCTGCCCACGTTTCTTCCACATCAATGTCCGTTTCGGGCAGATGCCCAGCCTGAAAGGGTCCATCGACGTAGTCCTTGACGTCGCTTGTATAGCCTTTCTTGATCATATAGTCCCACGCTCGCGCGACGAAATCGACGCGGTCGCGAATTCTGGCAATGGCAGAAGGGTCGAACATGCTGGATATGACAAAGCAGCCGCAATCGGCGATCGCGCGGCGCATCATTTCGTAGTTACTGCTGCTTGCCGGAATGACCATTCTCATGAGTCCCCTCCTCGATGTTGTCCACTGCTTATCAGAATCCGCGGGTTCCGGCAGAGAGGAACGAATCGCCTCAACTTGGGGAGCCTTTGAACAGCCACCGTCGCTACTATCAAGCTGCCAATTAGATGCCGCACGGTTGGTTTAACGATGCAGTTCCGCCGGAAAACTTCGCTGAGAGCCTTACTCTGCGATAGAGATCGATGTACGGTTCGCAGGAGACAGGATAAAGCTAAGCATGGCGTGGTCAAGATTGGTCGAGGGTCATGCGTCCTTCATGTCGGCCAACTCGCCAGACCGGGTGCTCGGGCTGATGGACGGCCTTCTGACGGTATTCCTCATGCGTGAAGGCGATATTCTGCAACCGATCGAAAATGACAAATCGGCGCACTTCTCATCACCGAAGGCGACGAACGCCTTCATCTCGCGGAAGTTCTCCAACTGAGAAGTGAAAGAGAATTTCAGCATGATATGGGGTTCGTTCCCGAACCCGCTTTCATACGACAGGCAAGCTGACAAGCCTCTGCCGCGCCTCGTCCCGACTTAAGTTATCGACGCCGTCGTAGTCGAAATCATGCACCACTCGCTGCTTTCGGAAGGCCGGATCCTTGATCACTTCGATGAACTCGCCGTAGAGCGGATGGTCGGGGTAATGAACGGCTTTGCGTCGATATTCCTCTTGAGTGAAGGCAATATTCTGCAGCCGTTCGAAAATGGCAAAATCGGCGCGCATCTCGTCGCAGAACTCGACAAATGCCTTCATCTCCCGAAAATTATCGAGCTGATAGGTGAACGAGAACGACAGTTGCGGACAAACGCCACTGACGCGTAACTCCCGTAAAAAACGCATATTTTCGCAGAAGATGTCGTATTTACCCAGCCGGCGCAGTTTCTCGAAGGTCTCCTTGCATGCCGCATCGGTGGAGATGCGGATCTTCCTAATCTTGTTATGGATCCCGGGAAACTTGTTCCATTCCTCTCGACTGAACAACGTCCCATTGGAAATAATATCGAGTTGTAGTTCAGGGCAGCGCTCGTCGTTTATGAGTTCAAGTAATCTTCTCGACGCTTTGCTGGCGAAGAGCTCGCCCGCCGGGTTGATATGAAGGATGCGGGCGTTTGGCAGCAGAGGCAGTAATTTCTCCTCGACGACGCGCGCCTTCTCGGTGGATTGCGAGACCTTTTCAGTTATGACCTGAGCCCGGCACGACGGACACGAGAGATTGCAACTTTGATCGAACGCAAACATGATTTCGTCGACGCCGTCCAACTTATAGTTCTCGTCGATTACGGCTTTACGGGTTCGCGGATGTTGCAATTCATCGCGACGCGGCAGCGCGTCCTGTGTCATCACCGTACACTCGAGATGATTGCAATACTTGTAGGAGCCATCGGTGACCGATTGGCGGATCGCCTGTGCTGTTGGGGAATTAAGTACGTCCTGAACCGGGTGAGTCATGAAATTGCCGATGTGGGTCGGCAGCCAGTGGCCGCAGCAGACCATGACTTGGCCATCCGGCCCAATGTCGAAGCGCTCGAACGGTGCCGGACAGACGAATTGACGCAAATAGCCGTTGTCATCACCCACAAACTTTTCCAGGCGGGGTGGAACGTGCCTGCCCTTCGACTTGAGCAACAGGGTATGTTTTGCGGCCTTCAAGTGAATCGAGTAGGGCTTTACGGTGAGCCCCATGTCCACCGCCGATAGGGCCTGCTCGTACTTCGCATCAGCTCCGAATGCGCGGCTGAGTGCGAACGCCGTTGCTTCAATAATTGAAAACCGCAGCGCATCATTTCCTTGGTTTCTCGAATATGTCTCCAGCATCTCGAGTAGAACCTCGGTACGCTCTTCGGTACCGCTTGGTGTATCGGCGCAGTTGAATCCGAACGCAGGATAATCGTAGGGAGCGCATATGAGCTTCTCGACGGTTGGGCAAAAGCAAACTGTCTCGGCGACCCCGCCGTCCGACCTGGTCCAACGGTAAAGCAATTCGCCGGCGTCATAAATCTCTTGTTGGAGAGCGCGCTCGATGCCGCGCAGCAGCATGCTCTCGGCAAAACGGGGCACGATCGCCAGTTCGCCGACAAACGCCGCCGCTTCGTTCTGGGTTCTACAGAAGATGAAGCTTTCGGAATCGGGCCTTTGTCCTATGTTGACAAGGATAAAAGGATGGATTCCGATTTGCCGGATTTTGTCCACAAACCTCTTACCCAATCCAAAAGACGACTCCAGAGCCGCGGAGTGCGTTTGGTCAGCGAACATAGCACTCTCCATTTGACGATGCCCCAGATTGCCTTCTTGACAAGGCGAAATTGGATACTTGCGGATCGGTTAAGCTATTACCAGGGGTGACGCCAGCCTGCAAGTTTGGCGAGGCTTCAAATAAGCGTTCGCGCAAGCGTTGAAGTTCGCTCACCATCCGCGCCGCCAGTGCGGAAAATCTCGGAATACCGCCGCGAGAGCTTCGTCTGAGCTCGGTATCAGTCCATTCGCGCTAGAAGAAGGCAACCCCGACAGCACCTTTGAAATTATACGATGGAACACCGTACTCGTCGGCGAAGTCCCAGACGGAAGCGTTCCAGGATACATCGTCGCCAACGATCAGGCCACCTGGTTTGAGCTTCCGTTTAGCCTCGCGAAACTCGAACATCATGTGGTTATAAGTGTGATCGGAATCGTGATAAAAAAGATCGACGGAGTCGACTTGATCGATCATCTTCGGCAAAAGGACCTTGGCGTCGCCGGTCCATACCTCGAACCGATCCCGATAGGCATCAGGTATCATCCAGCCGGATGATTGCCCCTCCGGGATAACGACGCCATACACTTTACCCTTAGCCGTCCACCCTAGGTCGTTTGAGTTGAACACCGGCGGCAAATCAATGACGTGCAATCTGCCGTCTGAACCGTTCTTGACGAGCCCGAGCATCATGAAAGCCGATGACATCCCATTGCAGACACCGGTTTGCACGATAGTCTTCGGCTTAAGCTTGCGCACTAGCCAATATAGAAAAATCGCGTCGTCGAGATTGACCCATCCGGCAGCGTAATGCGCACCATATTTCTTCGTAATTTCCTTAATGTAATTCTCAATGTACGCCCGCCGCTCAAAAACCTGATTGGAATGAGGGACCGATTTTGCCTCCTCAAGCGCGCTGTCGAGGACCGGTCTCCAAGTCGCATCTGCAACGCTATCGTACTTAGCGAGCTGTTTGAGATTCGCATAGACGATGTTGTTGGTCGCTCTATCGGCGTTAAATATTTGGCCCGGATAATTACGAACAAGGTTGGCATCATAATCGGGATGGGAAGTATTGTAGGTCTTGCTATCGATCATTAGCGGCAAACTTGCGACTGCGGCGTCGAATGATACACTTTTAGTATCTTGTTGCTGACTCTGCAGCGGAGAATCTTGGACTGAGTCCCGGACTGGAGGAGCCTGAATGGTGGATAGATCGGCGCCGCGGCCACTGCCAAGCGGTAGCAGTTCGCGAATAGTAGCGATTTCGGCTTTATGTAATTCCATCATCGCATCTTGGCGATGAATAATTGCCGTGAGCTTGTCATTGAGTAGGCGGGATTGGTTCCGCATACCTTCGATAAGTTCTTGAAGCTTTCCGTTCAGCAACTGGCTCTGATTATCGACACCAATAGCCGTCTTGTCCAGCAGCTGGACCGATTTGTCGGTGTTCCTGATCACTCGCCTAAGGATATCAATGGCCTTCATCTGCAACTCTTTGAGACTCTGATCTAGCGTTTCGTTCAATCGCCTATCAGCACACGGAACGGCCATGCCCTGCGGCTAAATTGCGGTCGTCTTCGGGCTCGGCTGATACCTGCGTGCAGGCAATAACCCTTAAAGCAGCGCGCCAACAAATGCAATGTGGCCCGCCGGCTTCATGGCGAAGCGGCATCCGTTAGTGTCGCCACGATGTGCCTCACCTCATGCCGCTGAAGATCCTGAGAAAATGGCAGACCAAGCGTCGATCTTGCCAAATGCTCCGTAACCGGCAAGCTGGCTCGTGGAAGTGCGGCAGTCGCTGGTTGGGTGTGAGCCCCGCCGCCCCACCACATTCGCGTATCGACGCCGGCATTCGTCAGTGCCTGCTGCACCTTACTGTGGACACGCTCGTCAACTGAAACGATGCATGTCGAGCTTACCCATGCCTCGCCGAATCCTGGTTGAAGGCTGATACAGTTGGATTTTGCAAACGCCCGGCGATAATCCCCTGCTACCGACATCCATGCGGCTCGGGTTTCGGTCCACATGTCGAGCGCGGCAAGACCGATCGCGGCGTGGTATTCGCTAAGTTTG
>Ga0208604_1000123_pt1 | contig 11854 bp, 10 predicted proteins | sample MicForSoSWNH22_M_FD_188009 | JGI IMG/M metagenome (GOLD analysis project Ga0208604, IMG submission 188009) | Forest soil microbial communities from Harvard Forest Long Term Ecological Research site in Petersham, Massachusetts, USA - MetaG HF016... | ecosystem: Environmental > Terrestrial > Soil... | reverse complement strand
ATCGAGCAACTGCCGCGCCATCTGCGCTTGTTCTCGCACAATCGCTTCAATGCCTTGAGTTTCTTCGACGCCGATCACGGCGATGGCAGCGGCCGGCCGCTGCGCGACCAGGTTGAGGGCCATTTGCGCGCCGCAGGCTTGGCAACCGATGGCGGGGCCATCCGGCTGTTCTGCATGCCGCGGATTTTCGGCTATGGCTTCAATCCCTTAAGCGTGTATTTCTGTTATCAACGTGACGGCTCGCTTGCCGCCATCCTCTACGAAGTCCACAATACGTTTCGCGAACGGCACTCCTATTTGATTCCCGTCGAACGCGACGTGGGGGCGGCGGGGGTGGCGGGCGCACCGGGGGCGGTGATCGATCAGCATTGCCGCAAAGACTTTTATGTTTCGCCGTTCATGGACATGGACATGAACTATACGTTCCGTGTGGCAGTGCCGGACCAGCGCGTCATGATCGCGATCCGCGCCGCCGACCAAGACGGCCTGCTGCTGGCCGCGGCGCTGACCGGGGAGCGGCGCGCGTTGACCGACTTGGCGCTGCTGCGCGCGCTGGCGACCCATCCGCTGCTCACCTTGAAGGTGGTCGGCGCGATTCACTGGCATGCGCTGCGGCTGCTGCTCAAAGGGCTTAAGCTGCGGCCGCGGCCCTTGCCGCCCGCCGCGCCAATCACCGTCGTGAACACCGAAGGCTAGCCGCCGTGACGTCCGCTGGGCCCTCGTTTTCGACAGAACCCGCCAAGGTCTCAGCCCGCCGCGGAGTTCTCTGCCGCATCATCGACCGCGCGATCCCGGCAATGCCGGCCGGGCGATTGCAGCTTACGCTGCCGAACGGTGACATCATCGAACGCCACGGCAGCATTCCGGGGCCGGACGCCGCCATGACGGTGCATCGCTGGCGCGGTTTGCGCCGCATGCTGCTCGACGGCGAGCACGGCTTTGCCGACGGTTATCTCGACGGCGACTGGTCGACGCCGGAGCTCGGCCAGTTGCTCGAGTTCTTCATGCAAAACGAATCCGCCCTGACCGCGACGGCAACCGTCGGCCGGCTCGGCCTCATGCGCAATCGGATCGTGCACTGGCTGCGCCACAACACCCGGCGCGGCAGCCGGCGCAACATCGCGGCGCATTACGATCTCGGCAACGATTTCTTCCGGCCCTGGCTCGACGCCGGCATGAATTACTCGTCAGCGCTGTTCGCCAACTGCGACACGCTGGAGCGCGCGCAAGAAGCCAAGCTCGACCGCGCCGCGGCATTGCTCGAGCTCGACGGCGGCGAGCGCGTGCTCGAGATCGGCTGCGGCTGGGGCGCGTTCGCCGAGCGGGTCATCAGGCATTACGGCGCCAGCGTCTTCGGCATCACGCTGTCGACCGAACAGCTCGCCTACGCGCAGACGCGGCTCGCCGGCGAGGTCGAACGCGGCCGCGCCGACTTGCGCTTGCTCGACTATCGCGACGTTCCCGGCACCTTCGACCGCATCGCCTCGATCGAGATGATCGAGGCGGTCGGCGAGCGCTATTGGCCGAATTATTTCGGCAAGATCCGCGACTGTCTTGCCAGCGGCGGCGTGGCTTTATTGCAGGCCATCACCATCGACGAGCACCGCTTTGCCACCTACCGCAAATGCCCGGATTTCATCCAGCGCTACATTTTCCCGGGTGGCGTGCTGCCCACTGTCTCCATCATCGAACGCGAGGCCGCGCGCGCCGGGCTGAAGCTCGTGCATCATGAAGCATTCGGCGACAGCTATGTGCGTACCTTACGCGAATGGCGCAGCCGGTTCCTGCGCGCCTGGCCAAAACTCGAGCCGCTCGGCTTCAACGACCGTTTCCGCCGCATGTGGGAATATTATTTGGCCTATTGCGAAGTCGGCTTCCGCACCGGCTCGATCAACGTCGGCTTTTTCAAGCTGTCCGGCTGACGCCTGATCGTCGGGGCGGCCGAAGCCGCCCCGTATCCTGCCGATGCTGATCGCGCTACTGACTGCTGAACAGGTTCTGCGGGATGCCAGCCGCGGAGAACACATAATCGCGCGAGGCCGTGAGCTGCTGACGCAGCCGGTCCAAATCGACGTCGAGCAGTTGCCCCTTCCACTTGCGCACTTTGCCGGCGACGATCACGGTCTCGACATTGGTGCGGTCCATCAGCGAGACGACGGCGCCCGGCACCTGATTGAGCGGCGCCACGTTGAGTCTCGTGGCGTCGAGGATGATGATGTCGGCCTCCTTGCCCGGCGTCAGCGAACCGACCTTGCCGTCCAGCCGCAACGCTTTCGCGCCATTCATGGTGGCGTAGCGCAGCACGTCCCGCGTCGTCAGCGGCGCCGGCAGACTCGCCGGCGGCTTCGGCCACGGCGTGGCTGCCGCCGCCGGCGGCAGCCCCCAATTATTCGATGCGGCCAGTTCGAGGGTGTCCGGCGGAGAATTCTGATCGAGGATCATCTGGTTCACCAGCGCGCGCTGCAGATTCATGCAAGACCGCATCTGGGTGAAGAAGTCCGCCGTCAATGTGCATTCCACATCCACGGAGAGCGACGGCTCCATGCCGAGACTCTGCGCCTTGAGGATCGGCGGCATGCCGTGCCGCATGTTCATCTCGATCGGGAAGGCGATCGAGACCTGCGCGCCTTTGTCCTTCACCGCCTGCCAGCCCTGATCCGACATGCCGGTCATGTGGATGAACAGGTTGTCCGGTCCGATGCCGATGTGGCCGTTGCCGCCGGTCCCGGCGGCGAGCGAGTCCAAGATCGGGCGGATGCCGAACGGCGAGAGGATATGCGCGGCAATCTGCAGACCAAGATTTCGCCCGATCGTCCAGGACTTGTCGGTGGTCGCGTTGCCGAGATAGACCTCACCGCCCATGATCATGTGGACGAGGCCGTTGCGCGACAGGTTGCCCGGCGCGAACCACTGCTTGAGGATGCGCGGCGCGTCTTGCGGATATTGGTTGCCCGGAACGCCGGCGCCGAAATTACCGGCGCTCTCGAAATAGCCGAAGGCGGCGCGACGCCCGGTATCGATCAGCGCCTGAATGGCAGCGTCCGAGTGCGCCGGCGAGTGGCTGATCTGCGATACGTCGTGCACCGTGGTGACGCCGTCGTCGAGTTGGCTGAGCCCGCCGAACAGCTCGTTGATGTAGACGTCTTGCGGCCGGTACACCGGAGCGAATTTGTTGAGAATGAACTCGTAGTAAGTCGTGCTGCCGCTCGGCGTACCGGAGCCGTCGTTGATAAGGACACCGTCGGCGAGGTAGCTGCGCAGCGCCGTTTCGAACTGGTGATGATGCGTATCGATGAAGCCGGGCATCACGATGCGCCCGGTGGCATCGATCACGTCCGCGGTGCCCGCCGCTATATGCGGCCCGACAGCGAGGATCGTATTGCCCTCGACCAAAACATCGGCCTGGGCGAAGTCGCCGACATTCGGATAGTCCATCGACATCACCGACCCGCCGCGAATGACGTAGCGCCGGAACGGTTTGCCGCTCTCTTGCGGTGGATCGCCGCCCTGCTGATCCGCCGCGGCGCGACGCGGCGCGAAGAGATTGAGACCTGCCGCGGCAACTCCGGTTGCGGCCGCGCCTTTGAGAAAATTGCGCCGCGAGCCGAAATGGTTTCGCAGCATTCGTTGATTGCAAAGTATGCACATGCTTGCGTCTCCCCACGTGAGCCATTCGGAATGATGGCTCTGCAAGCATCCTGACCATGATTGGCGAAGCTGTATACTTTTATCGACAACTTTACGGCACGCGCAGCGCGTAGGCACGCTCCCATTAAATCTTCCCATCGTCAGCGCGTCGGATTTGTTGGGACTACGCCCTTGGATAATCGTAGCCCGCCATCAGACTATCGACGATCGCGGTGAACGATGCCCAATCGGTCTCGCGGTAGGAATGATTGCGGATGATGAACGGCGCGCCGGCGTAGAATTTTTCGTATTGCTGATGGCGGCCGGCGAATTCCGAGCCGACCATGTCCCAAGCGAGCTTGAACAGCTTCATGCGCGTGACCGCGTCGCATTGCGGCGTCTGCCAGAAGGTTTGGAACTGCTTCGCCAGCTCGGCGTCCTGCATCACCGAAATGTCGGCCGGCATCTGGAACACGCCGCCGCCGCACAATTCGCGCAAATCGTCGATGAAGCGCGAGTAGTTCTGCGTGCACCAATCCAGCGCGCCGTACATCATGCGGCGGTTGAAGCAGACGTAGTTTTCCGCGCCGCCCGGCCAGGATTCGAAGGCATTGATCTGGCCGTTGACCATGCCGGCGATCATCGCCTCCTGGGCGGAGATGCGGCCGAGCGTTTCCTTGACCGCCGGCACCTGGTCGGCGCCGGTCGCATTGGCGATCCGCGCGCACAAGCCGACGATCAGCCGCATCTTCGACCAGTAGCGCACGTTCGACTGATGATTGCCGAAGCAATGGCTCGGCGTCTTGATGTAAATATCGCGCGCCAGGATTGCGTCGTCGTGGACGAAGACCTTCTCCCACGGCACCTTGACCTCGTCGCACAGCAGCATGCTGTCGCTTTCGTCGTAGCGATAGGACAACGGCGAATCGAACTCCGAGGTGACGCCGGTCTCCATCGGCTTGCGCGACCACAGCCGCAAACCGGGCGCGTTGCAGGGGATGGCGCAGGTGATCGATTCCTTCTTCTGCTCCGGCGCCAACGGGATGACATTGCCGATCCAGATGTCGTTTGAAAACACCGCGCCGGTGGCGAGCATCTTCATGCCGGAGATGACGACGCCGTTGTCTTCCTCGCGCACCACGCGCAATGTTGGCACCGGGAGATTCTGCTTGAGATAAAAATTCGGATCGCGCGCCGCCTGCGGCGGCAGCACCGCGTAGGCAACGTAAAGATCGTTGTCGCGGCTGTGCTTATAGTAGCGCAGCACGTTGTCGGGATGGGCGTTCGGCGCCGGCAGCGCGCCGAGATTCATCGCCATGCCGGTGATGAAGGAAGCGACGTGGTCCGGCGAGCGGCCGAACAGGCCGTAGGTGAAATCGGCAATACGCCGGTGGCCGATCATGCGCCGCTGCAAATCATCGCGCGAGCGCGCCCTTAAGAAATAGATGGAATGGCGGCCGCCATCTTCCTCGTAGGTCATGTCCCCGCGCAGCGCCAGATCGGCCTTCATGTCGTAGAGCGCGGCAACTGTTTGCGCGGCGTTGCGGAACGCCGGGTGGGTGGTGACGTCGTCGACCTTTTCGTTGCCGATATAGACCACGCGGCCGTCGCGCAGCGATTCCAGATGCTCTTTGCCGCTGCGCAGCATGGCCGGTATCTCCGTAGGGTGGCAAAGGCGCCACCCTACGCTTGCTGCAAGTCACCGCAAACAACTCTCACATCGTCTTCGCGATGCGATTGGCGGTTGAGTTTGTGATGTCCGCTCTACTTCCGAACGCGGACATTGGTTGCATCGCGATACATGTTCGCGATCGGGCATAGGCCGCTTTTATCGGCGAGTGTGTCACGCCGGTAACATGAATCTCGATCCTACTCGGCTAAAATAAGATCGATCGATGATAAGGGGGCGAGTCATGACAAGAGCGCTTTTAGCGGCGACACTGTTCCTCTTCGCGGGCAGCGCATATGCGGCGGATATGCCGCTGAAGGCAGCGCCGGCGGCTCCGCCGGCTCCGACTTGGACCGGCTGGTATATCGGCATCAACGGCGGTGGCGGATGGGGCTCCGTCAAACCGAACGCCGCAGACGTCGGGCCCGATTCGTTTTTCGCTGGTGCGAACGTCCCGGCCGTGGTCGCGGGCGCGTCCAGGGGCTTCCATACGTCGGGCGGATTGGCGGGCGGCCAAGTCGGTTACCTGTACCAGGCGGCTCCGGGTCAGGCCATCGTCGGCTTGGATGTCGCCTTCGATTGGTCCGGTCTCAAGGGATCCGCCAACAGCGGCTTCACCCCTTACCCCGTCACGGCGCCCACCGGCTTCAGCTGGAATCTGAGCGCCAAATCGCAGTCACTCTTTACCGCAGTCCTGCGTCTCGGCCCCGACATGGGAATGTGGTTTCCCTACGTCAGCGCCGGCGCTGCGGCCTCCCATCTGAGTTACACCGCGAACTACATCGATACCTTCTATCCATCCGTTTCAAACAACTCGTTCAGCAAGGACGCGGCCGGTTGGGTCGTAGGCGCCGGCGCCGAGTTCCGCGTTGCAGAACACTGGTTGCTGCGTGGCGAATACCTCCATACGGAATTCGGCAGCATCTCCGGTTTCGGCCCGATCGCGTGCACCCCCGGCGTCGGTAATTGCGTTGGGGCCGGCTTCCGCACGACATTCCAATTCTCCAGCAGATTCACTCAAGACGTCGGGCGCGTCGCTCTCAGCTACAAGTTCTGATCTGCAATCTCATCGCTTCTGCTGAAGCCCGAGGCTCACGCCTCGGGCCTTGGCATTCGCCGAAGCGTCCGAACAATTCGGTCGCGTCCCGCCACGGTCGGCGAGCGCACGGTCGCAGTCCGTAGGACGGGTAGAGCCCTTGCGAAACCCATCATTCTTTCTCGCGAGAAACTGATGGGTTTCGCCTCGCTCTACCATCCTACGCGCTGTCAATAAGCGCACACGCCAAGGCCGACGCGCCGGTGTCTCAGTTCGCGATATTGCTTGGAATGTAAGGCGGTGCCGCTTTGGGAGCGGGGGCCAGCAGCTCAGGGAGCACCTTGTCGAGGCTCTCGGCAAGCAATGTGCGCGTCCGGTCACGCAAGCCCGTGATCGCGTCGGGCGTTGGCGGCCAGGAGAAATCCTTGAGTTCGTAGCCCGGTCCGCGCAGCACGCCGAAGATTGAAGAACCGACAGGGTAGTCCTGTCGACCCACGCCGGTCTTGAGGGTCTCGTAGGTGCGCCCATCGAAGACCATGATGTACGAGAGCGCATGCAAAAAGGTCGTGTTGAGCGCCGCGAAGCCTCTATTGACGATGCCCATGCCCTTGATCACCTGATTGGTGCCGCCGAATTCGGCGGCGCCCTTGAGGACGAGGAAGTAGCGCTCGCATTGGTCGGAGCGCGTGACGGTCTCCATGATGGTCTTTAAGCCTTCATCGAAATATTTTGGAACGCGCTTCTCGGGGTGATCGAAAGTTTCGAATGCATCGCTGGCGTAGGCAATGCGGCGTACCGCGAAGCGTGCCCCCGCCGCGGCGCGCACGCGGGCGACGACGAGGTCGTCCAGACCCCAAGACTCGATGGGAACTTCCGAGTATTCGTTGTTGAATATCGTGAGGCCGATCTTTTTCACCGCGAACACGTCGCCGATGCGGGGGATGACGCCGATGCAGGGGCCATGCTGGGCGGCGGCGACTGCGGCGGCGTCCGGTTTAGACGGCGCCGGCTTAGCTGGCGCCGGCTGCTTCGCCGCGGGCTTGGCGGGCGATGGCTTGGGCGTTGGTGCGGTCTGCGCCAGAGCCGGACACGCCAGCGCCAGTGTCAGCAACAAGGCGACATTGCGGATCACGACCGGCTCCTCTATCGATCAGGAACTGGAGCAGACAGGGGGGCCGGCCGCCCGAAGGCCTCGTTGCTGCTGTCGAAGGCCCACCAGATTGCAACGGCAGAATTGCAACCGCAACGGGGCTTGGCTTTTTTTAGTACTGCCGAAGCGGACCAAAAGATCGCTGCCGCGGTCGGCGAGCGTGTAGAAAAACGCTCCGCCTTCGATCTTGAGCCGCCGATGGCGGGACATCAGGGCTTCTCGAAACGCTTTGGTGGGCACGGCGCGGAGCTTGTCATCGGGCCGCGCTTAGCGCGGACCGTGGGCGCCTTTGCCCGCCCTGCCCTTGCTGTTCCCATGCCGGGAGGGCGGCGTCCGAATTCCGAGGGGCTTGTTCCAATTTGGTTTTTCCATTGTCCTTATTTCGTTTTTGGAACGAAATACCCGCCAGCGTCGTTCACGCTACGGGCATGTTTTTTGACGTGTTGGAGGGTGCGTATGTCAGAGACTGGAGAATATCGGGCGCACGCGGCTGAGTGTGTTCGGCTTGCTCAACAGACTGCCGATCCCCAAAGCAAAGGTTCCCTGCTCGATATGGCCCGCGCTTGGCTGGCCCTTGTCGCTCAGGGCGAGAAAAACAATGACGCTCCCACCTTGGTCTATCAGACGCCTGAGCCCCGCCAACAGGTCGCCCAACAGCCGCAACTGCGGCCGAAAAAGGGCGTAGGCCGCCTCAATTAATGCGGAACAAGCTGCCTCTGTGTGATTTGACATAATGTGGGGAGAATTGGCGGTCGGTGCTATGTCAAAGCTCTCCGAAATGGCGTGGCCCGATGCCATGCTGGACATCGTGAAGGCGCTTCCCCGCTGTTACCAAACGTCGGCGGAACTGCCGCCGCATATTTCATCGCTTCTCGACCGGATTGGGCAAAAGCCGGGGCTTCAGCAACAACAGCCACAATCCGACCCCAACAAGAAGGAAACGGCGTTCAGTATTGGGCTATCGTTGGATTCCCGCGGATAACGTTTGCGACAAATCAGCAAAGTGACATTGCAGCAAAGTGGCGTTGCAGCCGACCGACGCTGCGAGGAGAAGTTCCGCCGTTCACGTGCGCAGAGCCTTCTTAACGCAGGCAGGGCTTCCTTAATGCAAACTGTATCGTTAGAACCCAAACGCCGAATAAAATGTTGCTAAGGCAAGCCCGAGCGCGATTGCGCTTCCAAGCACGACAAATTCGATTTTCACGTTTGGAATGCTCGCCGACGGAGCGTCATTGACCAATGGCGAACGGGGCATCGGAACCGGCCATTCCAGGGCCCACTTCAACCTGGCAGGGCCAACAGCGTCCCGCATCGATACCTCCCCGTGACCTGAATTAAGTGCAGTTGGCTAATGAGCCAAAGCATACGCCGCCTTCCCGCGATGCTTCATCGCGTGAGCATCGAGGGCCGATGCGTTCTGCTTCTCGACCAATTCCGCGCACCGTATCCATCGTTGTGCGATGCTACGCCATACGGTCTTATTCTCGCGATCCCGCGTGCCTTTCGCCATCAGCTCGCATTCGGCGGCAAATCGCAGAAACCGTTCTGACGTGTCCATTGGCCGACCTCCGTGCTCGTCAAGATATCTGAGAAAGGCAACGCAATCGCCTCTGAAAGGTTCCGGCCCAACCCTGCACAAATGTTATGCGCCGCACTGCACACTGTGAACAAACCAACCCGGTTCCGCCTTCGCAATACCGCGTCACGCTGCCAACCCATCCCGCATCCCTAGCGGCGCACTGGCACGGGATGGGATGGTGCTGATAATCGGGTTCCGTCTCCGCGATTATGTTGCAGTGCATGAGTCCGCTTCTGGCCCATCCCGGCCGTGCCACTCAGTCACTTTCGAGTCCGCTCTCAGGGGTAAAGCAGCCGCGCGTTCCGCGAGAGGGCGCGGCAGAAATTGACCCAAAACCGACATTGGCGGCCGACGCCTGGACCAGGGTCCGACAGATCGCACCATTTGGATGCGCACCGCCTTCGGCTATCCTCGGCGTCGCGCCGGCCGCCGCAGCCAACATTTTCCGCGGGAGAATGCCATGTCCAACCCTGCCCACCCTTACGAGCCGCTCACATCCGAAAACGCCGCGCTCGTCCTCGTCGATCACCAAGTCGGCCTTATGAGCGGAGTGCGCGACTATTCGATCGCTGAGCTCAAGCATAACGTCGTCGGCCTCGCGAAGGCCGCGAAGGCACTCAAACTTCCGATCGTCGCGACCACGACGGCGCGAGACAGCATGTGGGGACCGACGTTTCCCGAACTGGTCGAAGCTTTGCCCGGGGTGCAAATTATGGACCGTTCGTCGGTCAATGTTTACGACGATCCGCGCGTCGCAGCCGCGATCGAAGCGACCGGCCGCAAGAAGCTGATTTTTGCCGGTCTTTCGCTTGAAGTCTGCGCGGCACTCCCGGCCATGACCGCCGTCAGCAAGGGCCTCGATGCGTACGTCGCCGTGGATGCCTGCGGCACGTTCAGTGAGACCAAACGTCAGGTTGGACTGCTACGGATGCTGCAGGCAGGCGTCATACTATCGGACTACGCGACGCTGATGGTCGAAATTCTCAAAGACAACGGTCGGCCCGAGGCCGCTGCGGTCTATGGCGCGATGGATATGGATTGGGCCAAGCTGGTAGGCCAGATGGCACAAGCCCACGCCAAGTAAACGCGCACCGATCGCTACAGGCGATTAGATTGGCTGTGCATAGCGAATGTCCGCTTTGCGCCGGTTTCTGCCGCGTCGATCGACCACCTTCGAGTCCGTTATGTGAGGTCTTGCTGCCGCGCAGTTCAAAGGTCGGCGCGGCAGATTTTGACCCGAAGCAGACATGGCGGGCTCAAGATTGCCGCTGTGCAAACGCGACCTCTGAACACCGTTTCGCCGGCGACAAAACCCTGATGTAATCACCCCCTTGTAAGCCAACAGGTGGTGTAGTCTTGAGCCTTGGGGTAGGCAATGCGGCGACGCGATTTTATCAAAGTCATTGCCGGATCGGCGGCCGCCTGGCCGCTCAGCGCGAGTGCCGAGTCTGAGCGGATACGGCAGATCGGCGTGCTCATCGGCGGTATTTCCCCGGACGATCCAAAGGCACAAGCGCGCAAAGCAGCGGTCATACAGGGCCTGGCGCAAGCGGGCTGGATCGAAGGGCGGAACCTTCGCATTGATTTTCGCTGGGGCCTCGGCAATGCCGCCATCATCCGTAAATCCGCGGCGGAACTGCTTGCGCCAGCACCAGACGTTGTCATGGTCTCCGGCAGCGCTGTCTTGACTGCAATGCTGCAAGCGACCCGCACCGTGCCGATCGTATTTACCCTCGTTGTTGATCCGGTTGGCGACGGTTTGGTCGAGAGCCTCGCGCGGCCAGGCGGCAACGCGACCGGATTTCTCTTTTTCGAATATGACATCAGCGGAAAATGGCTGCAGCTGCTCAAACAGGTAGCACCCGGCATAACGAGAGCCGGCGTCGTACGCGATCCTGGGCTGACTGCGGACATCGGCCAATTCGCCGTGATCCAGTCTGTTGCACCGTCGCTTGGTTTGGATGTCAGACCCATCAACGTTCGCGATGCCGGCGCAATTGAGCGCGCCATCACAGACTTCGCCCGCGTGCCGAACAGCGGCCTCGTCATCGCAGCGAGCGCGTTGGTGGTGGCAAACACAGATTTAATCATCACGCTTGCCAATCGATACAAACTGCCCGCGATCTACTATGAGCGCTCTTGGGTCGAAGACGGTGGGCTGATTTCCTACGGACCAGACCTACTTGAGCAATTCAGGCGCGCCGCTGGCTACATCGATCGCATCCTCAAGGGCGAGAAACCCTCTGACCTGCCGGTGCAGGCGCCAACGAAATATGAGTTGGTCGTCAATCTGAAAACGGCCAAGACGCTCAGCCTTAATATTCCGCCGTCCATACTCAGCAGCGCGGATAAGGTGATCGAATGACAATGTATTTTTGTTGCAGTGCGTGAGTCTGCTTATGGCCCAAAGCGTCACTTCGCGGCAGCACAGTATTCGGTCGCTTGCGGAGGCAAAGCGGACATCAACCAACGGGTGGAAATCATGGACTCCGCCGGCGAGATTTTTTTTCACTGCATCCAATTCCTCCCCTTCCCTCTCTGCGCCGGATCGAGGCCGTGCAGCCGAACCATCGTTCCCGGATTGCGCTGCGCTCCATCCGGGCTACGGTCGTCACTTTTTCCTTGACATTCGTCTCTATTCCAGTTACGTCATAATCCTCGCTCCGTGAAGGACATGGCGCGGAGGCACACCGCGTCATGGGAGCGAGGGCGGTGCCCGCGGGCGGGTTTGCAGCCTGCTCCCGGGCGGCTTGGGCATCATGTCTCCCGGCATTACGACCGGGGTGGGAGGTG
>Ga0208604_1000122_pt1 | contig 11873 bp, 8 predicted proteins | sample MicForSoSWNH22_M_FD_188009 | JGI IMG/M metagenome (GOLD analysis project Ga0208604, IMG submission 188009) | Forest soil microbial communities from Harvard Forest Long Term Ecological Research site in Petersham, Massachusetts, USA - MetaG HF016... | ecosystem: Environmental > Terrestrial > Soil >... | reverse complement strand
CCTCGCCCAAGGTGCCGTCCTCGCCGGCATGGGGGTTGAGCCCGGCAATCGCCAGGCGCGGGTGGGGCAGGCCGAATCGCTTGGCCAAATCGCGCGCGACAATGCGTCCGGTATCGACCACGAGTTCGACCGAGAGCTGCTTGAAAATCTCCTTGAGCGGCAGATGGATCGTCACCGGTACGACGGCGAGCTCCGGCGACCACAGCATCATCACCGGCCGCAGCGACTTACCGGTCGCTTCGTGAACCAATGTGGCCAGGAACTCGGTGTGGCCGGGCTCGGCGAAGCCCCAATTGTAGAGCACGTTCTTGGCCACCGGATTGGTGACGATGGCGGCAGCAGATCCCGCCATGACGTCGGCTGTGGCGCGGCGGATCGAGGCCACGGCGGCCGGCGCACTGGATCGATCCGGGCGGCCGGGCGCGGCGGTGACCGGCACATCGATGGCGACAACCGGAAGTGCCGAGCTGAACGCCGCCGCCGCGGTCCGCGGCGTCACGGTGGCGACCGGCACGTCCAACCTGAGATGTTCGGCCCGAGACTTTAGAAAATCAGGATCGGCGACCAAATAGAACGGCGGAACGTCAAGCTCGGAACGCCGACGCCATACCGAGAGCGCGAGGTCGGGGCCAATCCCGGCCGGCTCGCCGAGCGTCAGTGCCAAAGGTTGCACGATGTCACTTCTGTTCGACCGGCGTCTTGTATTCGATCATGGCCTCGCGCCGAATTTGCGCGAGATAGCGTTTGGCCTGGGCGCCGAACTTTTGCATGAATATTTCGTCGCGCACTTCTTTGCGCCCCGGGGTGTCCGTCTTGTTTTCCTTCTTGGCGCACAGCGCAAACACCTGCACGCCTTCGGCGGTCTGCTCCGGCGGCGTCAAATGACCGACTTCGGTCTTGTCGAGGATGTCACGCAACGCCTGCGGCAGGTCGGCGGAGAACTTGGTGACCTGATCGCGCACCGCGACCTCGTGTAACGCGCGTGCGAACGGAATTCCCTCGGGGCAGCTGGCGAACCGCAGGCGTAGCGCATCGGCTTCCTTCTTGCGCGCCTCGAAAGCGGTATCGGCCGAACCGCGCGGCACGAGAAAGAGCACCGGACGCAGCACGTATTCGTAGCCGACCTCGTTCTTCTCTCCCGGCTTATGCAGATCGAGCTGGGCTTCGACGTCGCTGTCGGCGATTTCCAGGCTCGATTTGAAACGGCCCTTGACCAGCGCGTTCCAGGCCAGTTCGGACCTCAGCCGGTGCTTGAGCGTGTCGGCGCTGGCGCCACCCTTGGCCAGCATCAGCGTCAGCTTCGCCGGGTCGGCGCCCATCCGGCTGCCGACATTGGCGAAGGCGTTGTCGACTTCCGAGTCGGGCACGTTGATGCCGAATTTCTTGGCCTCGCGGATCTCCAGGATTTCGTCGATGAGGCCGTCCAGCACCTCCTTGCGGGTTGGCGCCTTCTGCGTGCTCATCTGGATGAACTTGGCGCGATGTTCGATATCGAGCGCCGTGATCGGCTCGCCGTCGACCAGCGCCACGACCTCTTGCGCACGGCCCACCGCGGGAACGGCCAACAAGCTTGCCGCGGCCAATGCGGCGGCGGCGAAGGCCCGGCACAGCGCGCGGATCGTAGTCTGTGACATCACCTTTTGCTCTCCTTCAACGGCCGGCCTCCCGCCGGCTCGCAGCTTCCGCCTTTCCCAGACCTGGCAACAATAAAGACCTGGCAACATAAAGACCCGGCAACAATAAAGACCTGGCAACATAAAGACCTGGCACAATAAGGACCTGGCACCAATAAATCCTACCGACTCGCGGCAAAATTTAGAATGCAGCGCCCACCGGACTCAAGGTATCGGGGCCGAGCGTGCGCAAGCTCATTTGCACCATGAATGTGTTGTTCTTCACCGGGGCCGAGATCGCAGTATAAGTGAAGCCGGTGAGCCAGTTCACCGAGAAAAGGAAACAATCGTCGGTATAGCCGATACCGAGCCGCGATTGATCGATTTCTTTGGCGTAGAGATCGTAGCGCGCCGAGCCGAGCAGAATCCAGTTCTCCGTGAGCTTGAACGAAGCGCCGCCGAGGACGCCCTGTCGCCGGAACAGGAAGCCGAGTTCCGGTTGCGGCGCGTAATTGCCGTATAGCACCTGCAGCGTCCAGCGGTCGAAATTGGCGCGGCTTTCCGCCTCGAAACGCTCGACCGCGAAGGTTTGTTGGTCGAAGCGGCCGCGCGCGGTGAACGAGTAGACCGAGTTCGGCTGATAGGTGACGCGCGCGACATAGTCCGACGCGGTCTTGTCCAGGCCGCTGTTCAGTCCGGTATTGGTGATATCGTTGACGCCGGCCGCGAACGAATTGGTGCCGAACAGCTGATACGATTCGCCGAACATCATGTTGACGGAGCCGGCCCGGTTGATCTGGGCCGTGTACTGGAAGCCCACATTGGCGCGGCCGCCGCCCTCGGCGCGGTCCCAGCCGGAGAACTTGTCGACCTTGAACAGATTGCTGTCGTCGAACACCAGGCTCTGGGCATCTTCGTTGGGAAATTTGCCGATCTGCGTCTCGTTCGGCCGCACGATCAGTTGCGCGATCGGCTCGATGGTCTGGGTGCCCCATGGCTCGACGTCGACCAGCGGATACCGATATTCGACGCCGGCGGTCGGCATGACGCGGGCGAGGTCGCTTTGGCCGGTAGCGATGTAGTTGGCGACGCCGGGCTGATTGTCGATGTTGAGCGCGGCGAAATCGCCGCGCAAGTGGAAGAACGGGGTGATCTCCTGGCCGTTATAGGTGACCAGCGTGCGGCGCCAGTCGGTCTCGGCGGAGAAGCGGCTGTAATCGCCCGGGATGCCGCGCAACAGGCAGTTGGAGCGGATGAGGACGGCGGTATCGGCGGTGTTGCTGACGCAAGCGCCGGTGTTGATGGCGGTCTGGCTGATCGCGTCAAAGCTTGCTTGCTGCCTGTTGAGGCTGGTGAGATTGATCCTGTAGCTGAACTCGCCGCCCGCCACTTGTTGCGCCAGCACGTTGGAATAATCGAGCACCGGATGGATGACCGGAAGCTGGCTTTGCACGTCAAGCTGCGAAAAGCCGTAGTAGTAGATCGAACGGATATCGAAATAGCTGCGGTCGCCGGTGCCGGTCAGGTAAACCTGAGAGACGCCTTCGGCGGCGATGCCGGTGAGGAATGGATCGAACGACTGCGTGAATTGGCTGCGCCGGTAGTCGTTCAAGAACTGGGAATCGGTGACCAGGATGCCGGTCCAGCCCCAGACCCAGTGGTTGCCGAGCGCGAACTGACCGGCGGTCTGAACGGCGCCGCGGAATGAAGCGGCGGTCGGGCTGTTCACGCCGTCGCGGGCGGCGAAATAGCCGGGGTCCTGCTGAAAAATGCCGGCCGCCTTGATCGAATAGGCGCCGTCCATCAGGCGATGGCGCCACTCGCCCTGGAACAATTCGCCCTGCCGCGTCGTCGCCATGGTGCTGACGGTGATGTCGGCGTTCGGCGCCAGCGCCCAGTAATAGGGAATCTCGACGCCGAAGCCGTATTGGGTCGTGTCCGACACCGTCGGAAACAGAAATCCGCTCTTGCGCTTGACGGTCGGATCGGGCGCCGACATGAACGGCACCCAAGCCAGCGGCACGCCGAAGAACTCGACGCGAGCGTCTTCGAAGTAGAGCATCTTCTCGGTTTGATCGTGAATGATCCGCGCCGCCTGGACCTGCCATAGCGGCGGCTTCTTCGGATCGCTCTTGCAGGGCTCGCAGGCGGTATAGACGCCGTTTTGCAGCACCGTGTAGTTGCCCGCCGTGCGATCGGCGCGCTGTGCGGCAAACCGCGTGTCGTCGGTGGTCTCCAGGCGGAGCGAGTCGACGAAGCCGTCACGGTAGTCGTCGGTGAGATCGATGAGCTGGCCGTAGGTGATCTTGCCGTCGGCCTCGGTCAGCCGGACGTTGCCTTGTGCGAGCAGGCGCTTGGTCTTTTGATTGTAGGTGACCTCGTCGGCCTCGATGGTCGCGCCGTTGTAGTAGATCTGCACATTGCCGACCGCCGACACGCTGTTGTTGGTGTAGTCGTATTTGATCTCGGTGGCCTGAACCAGCATCGGCCCATTGGCCGGGGCCGGCGGCGGCTTCGGCTGGGGCGGTCGCAGCTGGAAGCGAAGCGGATTGTTCACGCCTTGCGCCGCCGCGCGCTCGGGCGCGAGCGAGCCTAGAGCGCACGCGACCAAGGCAACAATAAGCGTCGCGCCCAGTCGGGCGCCAACGCGAATGCCGGGACAAACAGGGCCGGGCGAACGCGCCACTATCCGTCCTCCTGGAACAACAACACGACGAATCCGGTCAGGCCGCCGACCAGCACCGGAGTCCACGCCGCCATGATCGGCGATATCAGTTCCGATTTGCTCATGTCGTCGGTGATCTTCGACAGCACGAACAGCAGAAATCCGGCGGAGACGCCGCTCAACACCATCTTCTGCACGCCGCCGAAGCGGAAGAAGCGCAGGCTCACGGAAGCCGCAAGCATCACCATGGCGGCGAGCATGAACGGACGCGCGAGCAACTGGTAAAATTGCAGCCGGTAACCCGCCGCGCCAAGCCCGGCACGCTCCGCCATCCTGATGTAGGTCGGCAGTTGCCAGAACGGCACCGTTTCGGGCGTCGCGAAGCTTTCGCGCACTTGCTCGATCGTCAGGTTGGTGTTGAGCCGATAGGCGTCCTCGATCACGAGCGGCTTGCCGGCCTCGTAGACGCGCGCGTCTTCAAGGCGCCAAAAGCCGTTTTCCAGCGTTGCGCTCCTGGCCTCGATGCGCTGGTGAAAATGGCCGTCGGCGTCGAAGGTGTAGACGCTGACATTGCCGAGCGTCGCGCCTTGCTCGCGGCTGGTCTTGGCATTGATGATGGCGGCGCCGTCGGCGCTCTTCTGGCGCACCCAGAAGCCGCTAGTGCGCTCCTGCAAGGCTGATGGCGCTTCGCCTACCACCTCGGCTTCGAGGCGCTTGGAGCGTTCCTGCAGCGTGGCCGAGATCGGATTGTAGACGGCGGTGGCGACGGCACCGAACAGCAAGGCGCCGACGATCGCCGGTGCCACGAATTGCCAGGCCGATACGCCGGCGGCGCGCGCGATCACCAGTTCGAGGCGGCGCGACAGGTTCAGGTAGCACGACATCGCGCCGACCAGCACCGAGAACGGCATGATGCGTTCGGTGAGCTGCGGCACGCGGTACATGGAAATCTTGGCCAATAGCCACGGCGTCGCGTTGGGCCAATCGGCGCCGCGGCGCATCAGCTCGACATAGTCGATCATCGCGGCCAGCACGACGACGCCGATGAACGAGCCGACCACGGATGTGAGGAACCGCATTCCGAAGTAGCGCGAGAGGGTGCCGGCGACGACCATCGACCGCTCCTCAACTCGTCGCCCGGGCGATGCGATCGCCGATGGCGGTTGCGATTTTCGATACCGCGACGGCGGGCTCGATCGCCTGGCCGCGCGAGATTTGCCAGATGCCCGCGACCATCGCGCCGATCAGCGCGATGAATTGAATGGACAAAACGCCCGGCACGCGCACGCCGACGATGACGCTGACAAAGCCAACGAGCCGCAGCAGCGACACCACGCCGATCATGGCCAAGAGCGCCAGCGTGCGACTCTGCCGCGTGGTCTGCGGGGGGCCCAGAAAGGTGAAGGCGACGATGATGAAAGCCAACGGATAGAGCGGCGTCGCCAGGCGATCGGACAGCTCCGAGCGATACTGGTCGGGCTGCGACAGGTAGAGCACGTCGTCGGGCCGCGGCCACAACAGCTCCCAGATGTACTTCTCCCGCACCGTGTAGTTGGTGTTTTGCGGTCCGGTGGTGAATTTCGACAGGTCGAAGGCATAGCGGTCGAACACGATGATGCGCGGATCGCGTTCGCCGGCGGTGACGCGCTGGATGCTGCCGCCTTCCATGCCGAGGAACGAGCCGTTTTCGTTCTTCACGATTTCGCCGCGCTCGGCGAGGTAGGTGGAATGCTCTTTCGGGTCGCGCCCGTCGTCGACGAATATGCCGACCAGGAGGCCGTCCGGCCGCCGATCGGCGATGTGGAAGGTGAGATTGCCGCTCACCGTGGTGAAGCGGCCGGGCTGCACGATATTGGTGAGGATATCGGCGCGCACCTGCGCGCCCCAGTCGCGCAGCGCACGCAGGCTCACCGGCGAGACATAGGCGGCGATGCCGCCGACCAGGATCGAAACCACGACGGCTGAGGCGAGGAACGGCCACAACAGCCGCCACGGCGACATGCCGGCGGCATTCATCACGATGATCTCGGAATCCGTGCTGAGCTTATTGAGGGTATGGGCCGCGGCCATGACCAGCGCGATCGGCGCCAGCATCATGACCAACAGCGGAATGATCAGGCCGGTAATGCCGACGAAGACGAACATCGTCTGCCGCTGACTCGTGATCAGGTCGAAATCGCGCATCGCCTGCGTGAACCAGATCACCACTGTCAAACTGACAAGCGTGATCAGGAACGCGACCATGGTGGTGCGAAATACGTACCAGCCGATCGACCCCATCGGACCCGACTTCCCCACTGACGGCCCACCAATAGGCCGCACCGGCCCCCCAGCGCCGCCCCGCGGCGTGAGCCGATCTCCCCAACGCAAGTCCTTTCATGCTTTCACAAAATGGCTTGGCCAAGGCAGACCTATTGGTCATGCACAACAGCCGGTTAACGGCGGCGGCCGGGATCCCGGCGGAGCTTCCGGAACCGCCTAAATGCACTTTGCATCGAGGGGGCGTCCGGTTCATATGGCGGTATCGACATCATCCCCGACCGGTCGGGAAGGACCGAACCATGACCGACGCCCCCAAGCTCGGCTTCACCCCCTTCGCCCGCTTGCACGGCGTTCTCGTTGTGTTCTGTGGGGAAAACCTCAAATTCGGCGCCGCAACTCTGCGCGCGCTGGCGCCGCTTGGCGATCTGGTGCGCCGGGCGGCGGCGGCGGACCGCTTCACCGGTAAGAACGGCACGACGCTCGACATTGTGGCGCCTACGGAGCTCAAGCTGCCGCGGCTGGTCGTGGTCGGGACCGGCAAGGACAGCGAACTCAAGCGCAAGGACGTGGTCAAGCTCGGCGGTATCGCCATGGGCAAGGTGCCGGCGGTGGCCGCGGAGGCCACGATCTTTGCCGAGTTCGCCTCGGGCGCGCTCAAGGGCGATCAAGTCGCCGACCTGGTGCTGGGTGCGCGGCTGCGCGCCTATACGTTCGACCGCTACAAGACCAAGCGCAAAGACGACGACAATCGGCCGAAAAAGGTCGAGGTGAATTTCGCCTGCGGTAATCCGGCGGCGGCGGAAAAGGCTTGGGCCGCCGCCGCGGCCATCGCCGACGGCGTCGTCATCGCGCGCGATCTCGTCAACGAACCGGCCAACGTGCTTTATCCCGCCGAATTCGCCCGCCGCGCCGCAAACTTGGGCAAGCTCGGCGTCGGCATCGAGGTGCTCGACGTCGCGGCCATGAAGAAGCTCGGCATGGGCGCGTTGCTCGGCGTCGGCCAGGGCTCGGTGCATGAATCGAAAGTCGTCGTCATGCGCTGGAACGGCGGCAAGCGCGGTGCCGCGCCGGTCGCCTTCATCGGCAAAGGCGTCTGCTTCGATACCGGCGGCATATCGATCAAGCCGGCGTCCGGCATGGAGGACATGAAGGGCGACATGGCAGGAGCTGCCTGCGTGGTCGGCCTCATGCATGCGCTTGCCGCGCGCAAGGCCAAGGTCAATGCCGTCGGCGCCATCGGCCTGGTCGAGAACATGCCCGACGGCAAGGCGCAACGGCCCGGCGACATCGTCACGACCATGTCGGGGCAGACCATCGAGGTCATCAATACCGACGCTGAGGGCCGTCTGGTGCTCGCCGACGTGCTGCACTACGTCAACAAGCGGTTCAAACCGCGCTTCATGATCAATCTGGCGACACTGACCGGCGCCATCATCGTCGCGCTCGGCCAGGAATATGCCGGCATGTTTGCCAACGACGACAAATTGGTCGAGCGCTTGAACAAGGCCGGCGAGGCGACCGGCGAGCGGGTCTGGCGCATGCCGCTCGGCCCCGAATACGACAAGATGATCGATTCCAAATTCGCCGACATGAAAAATACCGGCGGCCGCTGGGGCGGCGCCATCACCGCGGCGCAATTGCTGCAGCGCTTCGTTGACAAGACGCCGTGGGTGCACCTCGACATCGCCGGCACCGGGATGGGCTCGCCGCAGACCGATATCAATAAGAGCTGGGCCTCGGGCTGGGGCGTGCGGCTGCTCGACCGCTTGGTCGAGGATTACTACGAACGCTAAAGCCGCGGACCGGCGCGATGACCGAAGTCCTCTTCTACCATCTCAAGGGCCAGACCCTCGAACAGGTGCTGCCGTCGCTCCTGCAAAGATCGCTGGAGCGCGGCTGGCGCGTGGTGGTGCAGGGCTCTTCGGACGAACGCATCGACGGGCTCGATGCGCATTTATGGACCTGGCGCGACGATGCCTTTCTGCCGCACGGCACGTGGCGCGAGGCCGAGGCGGCCGAGCACCCGATCCTGCTGACCGTCAACGAGGACAATCCGAACGGCGCCGGCGTGCGCTTCCTGGTCGAGGGCGCCGGAATGCCCGGCAATGCCGCCTCCTATCAGCGCCTGGTCTTGCTGTTCGACGGCGAAGATCCGGAGGCCGTCGAGACCGCCCGCGCGCGCTGGAGCGAGGCCAAATCCGCGGGCTTCGACGTCACCTATTGGCAGGCCGACGACAAGGGCCGCTGGCAGCGTCAGGCATAGCCTTTATCGACCTCGGAACCTGCTCCAAGATTTCGGTTTATCGCGTTGAATATTATGTTATTTTTCGATCTTAATCATAACGCTTAAGTGCCCCTCGCAAAGTGCATTGCTGCGCACGATATGTTTTGCTCGGCCGTTATTTCGGATGCTATAGTTGTTCCATGAATAAGCGTTCAGTCAAAAAAGCTCGGCCTGCAAAGGCGAGCGCCCGTTCGGCAGTGCGTAAGGCCCCGGTTCGGAAGGCTTCGGCGCGGCAGCCGGTGCGCAAATCCGAAGCCTCCAGCATCGTCAATATGACGACAGTGACCGTCGCCGAAGTGGTGGCGCGGACGCCTTCGGCATTGCGGTCGCACAAATACCGCGTCGGCCAGACCGTGTTCTACACGTCGAGCCCGATCAGCCGGCCCGGTGCGAGCGGGAGCTACCAGGTCGTCCGGCTGCTGCCGTCCGACGGCGACGACTATCAATATCGCATCAAGAATCCCGGCGAGGCGTTCGAGCGCGTCGCCAAGGAAAGTCAGCTCGAAGTCGAGCACTGATCGCGGTTGCGACAATCCATTCGAACGTCGGTTCCGGCGCATCGGCATCATTGCGCCTTGGTGATGCCGCGGTTTCGCCGTAAGCCGAACTCCGTCGAGGACTGGAGTCTCCGGCACCACTGCGTCATACTTTGTTGCACGCAGCGTGGCGTCCGTGTCCTTAGGGTGGGTGATGGTCGGCGTCGATTCCGAGATGGCAAGCGCGGTGCTGCGCTTGTGGATCGCGGCGGGATCCGCGGCAGTGCTCGTCGCCATCTGCGCAGTGGCGTTCAATGGGCTGCGGACGAACTTGGCGCGGACCGGTGTCGTCGTGCTCGGCGTAGTCGTCGGCGCAGCGATGATATGGGCGCTGCTCGGCAGTCCCGTCGCGCAAGATCATGGCGCCGACCGCCGGGCGCTCGAATTGCGCGCCCAGGAGCTTACCACCCGCACGCTGGCGCCGGGCTCGGCGCTTGCCTGTCTCGACGCGGTGGCCGGCGAGAATGTCGACGGCGCTTGCGAAAAGGCGCTGTTCGCATCTGCGGCCACGGTGGCCGCCGCCTCGTCCTATGCGGCGGCGCGGCTTGAGCTGCTTTCGGACATGGCCGCCTATGTCAAACATGGCGGCCGGGATATCGACGGCGCGTTAGTGCCGCTGCGGCATTCGCTCGAGACTGACGCTTACGGCTTCGTGGCGCACGCGCTTGCGGTGCGCGACGGCTGTACCAGCCAGAATTGCAAGGCGCTCGAAGTCCTGCGCGACCCGAGCCGCGTGCGCGCCAATTTGAGCGGACAAACGCTCGATCGCTATCTCGATCGCTATTTGACGGTGTGGGCGCTGCAGCCCGATGGCCCGGCGCCGGTGGCCGACGCCGCGACGCCGAGCCAGCCGACCTACCAGCCGGGCGGGCCCGGCCCGCGCAAGACGGTCAACATCGACTTCCCGACCGCGGCATCGATCCCGGCGGTGAGCATCATGAATCCGGAGCCCGGCACCAAACCCACGCCGGCAGTGCCCGCGGTGTCTGCGGCCAATCCAAATCCGCCGGCGTCTACCGCTGCAACCGCATCGGCGCCGCCGTCAAAAAAGCCGCGCAAGCAGGCCGCCAATCCGCCGGCGCAGGCTCCGGCACCGGCCGCCGCGCCGGCGCCCGCGGCGGTGGTCGAGCAACCGGACCCGGTGTGGACGCCGGCCCCTCCGGCGCCGCCTGCGCAAGCGGCGGTGACGGCTCCTGCACCGGCAGCGAACTTCGGGTCGCCGCAGTAAGTTCGAAACGCTGCCGCTGACGCCGCGGCCCGCGGCCGCTAAAGTCCAGCCATCATGTTCCGCTCGGTATTGATCGCCAATCGCGGCGAGATCGCCTGCCGCATCGCGCGCACCGCCAAGCGCCTCGGCCTGCGCACCATTGCGGTCTATTCGGCGGCCGACGCCCACGCGCTTCACGTGCGATCATGCGACGAGGCGTATTGCATCGGTCCGGCGCCGGCGCGCGACAGCTATCTCTCCATCGAGCGGATCGTCGAGGTGGCGAAGAAGGCCGGCGCCGAATGCGTGCATCCGGGCTACGGATTTCTCTCCGAGAACGCCGACTTCGTCGACGCCTGCAATCAGGCCGGTATTGTCTTTGTCGGGCCGCCGGCCGCGGCCATGCGCGCCATGGGGGTGAAGGATCGCGCCAAGACGCTGATGGAAAAGGCCGGCGTGCCGGTGGTGCCGGGCTATCACGGCGAACGGCAGGACGCGAAATTCCTCAAGGAGAAAGCCTACGAGATCGGCTATCCGGTGCTGATCAAGCCTTCGGCCGGCGGCGGCGGCCGCGGGCTGCGCCGGGTCGACAAGCACGCCGAATTCGAGGCCGCGCTCGAAGGCGCCGTTCGCGAGGCGGAAGCCGCATTCGGCTTGAGCCGGGTCTTGCTCGAAAAATATGTTGCCGCGCCGCGCCACATCGAAATCCAGGTGTTCGCCGACCGCCACCGCAATGTCATTCATCTCGGCGAGCGCGACTGCTCGTTGCAGCGGCGCCACCAGAAGGTGATCGAGGAAGCGCCGGCGCCCGGCATGACGCCGGAGCTGCGCGCGCGGATGGGCGCGGCAGCGGTCGAGGCGGCGCGCGCGGTCGGTTATGTCGGCGCCGGCACGGTCGAGTTCATTGCCGACGGCACCAAAGGGCTCCGCGCCGATGGGTTCTGGTTCATCGAAATGAATACCCGGCTCCAGGTCGAGCATCCGGTGACGGAAGCGGTTACGGGTCTCGACCTGGTCGAATGGCAATTCCGCGTCGCCTCGGGCGAAAAGCTGCCGCTCGAGCAGTCGCAAATCCGCATCGACGGCCACGCCATCGAAGCGCGGGTCTATGCCGAAGATCCCGAAAGCGGCTTCTTGCCGTCGACCGGGCGGATCGTGGCGATGGAATTGCCGGCCGACATCCGCGTCGATTCCGGTTTCGCGACGGGCGGGGAGGTGACGCCGTATTACGATGCGATGATCGCCAAGCTGATCGCGCATGCGCCGGCGCGCGAGGCAGCGCTGGACCGGCTCGCGGCTGCGCTCG
>Ga0208604_1000121_pt1 | contig 12096 bp, 9 predicted proteins | sample MicForSoSWNH22_M_FD_188009 | JGI IMG/M metagenome (GOLD analysis project Ga0208604, IMG submission 188009) | Forest soil microbial communities from Harvard Forest Long Term Ecological Research site in Petersham, Massachusetts, USA - MetaG HF016... | ecosystem: Environmental > Terrestrial > Soil >... | reverse complement strand
AGCTTGCGCATATGAGCGGCGCCGCCGGCGGCTTTATCAGCGTGACCTGGCCCGGCTATGTGGGCGTGCTGACGGCATTGGCGCCGGGGCGTTTTGCCGCCGCGCTCAACCAGGCGCCGATGTGGCGGCGCATGCGGCATCGCTGGCTGCGGCCGTTCGATTTCGCGGCGAACGCATTGAAGATCTGGCGGCGCACCGATCTCATGCCGCCGGACCAATTGCTGCGCCAAGCTTTCGAGACCTGCGAGGATTATTCCGCGGCGCGGCACATGCTGGAATCGACACCGGTGGCGCGGCCCGTGATTTTTACGCTGATCGGCTGCGGCGCCAACCAACGCTGCGTGATCGAGCGCACCGAGACCGGTTTTGTTACTCGCGAGAACGACACCTGCGCCGCCAACGATTGGGTGCCGCCGCGGTCGGGCTGGGAAGGCCGCATCGGCACGCGCCGGTTTCTCGTCAGCTCATTCGACGAGGCGACGGGCTACAGCCGGGCGCGCCGCGAAGCGCTGGCGAGCTGGGAGGGCGCGTTGGCCGACGGCCGCTTCGATTGGGTGCGCGAGCCGGTGCTCAATCCTTACACGCGGCTTGCGGTCGCCATGTGTCCCGCATCGGGAATTTTGCACGTGGTCGGTTACGATTTCGCCGGCGCCGCATTGCCGGAGCCGGTGACACAGGTTTGCGACATCGCGCCGGTCGCAGCCTAGCGGTTTATTTCTTTCTTATTTCTTTTCCGCCGGTCGCGTGACGATCAACGCATCGACCACGACGCAGCCGCGGTTTTCGGGAAGCACCTTGATGGGATTGAGATCGATTTCGGCAATCGAAGCGGCATGATGCCAGGCGAAGTCGGCCAGCGCGTAAAGACACGCGGCAAGGCTTTTCACGTCGCCCGCCGGACGGCCACGAAACGCGCCGAAGAGCGCAGCGCCACGCGTCTCGGCAATCATCGCCTCGGCATCGCCGTCGCGCAGCGGCAGCATGCGCAAGGCGAAATCGCGCATCACCTCGATGGCGACGCCGCCCATGCCGAAGGCGAGCGACAGGCCGTAATCGGCATCGCGCGATACGCCGGCGAACACCTCGATGCCGTCGGCGACGAATTCCTGTACCAGGAAACCGGCATCGGCCGGCCGTGGCTCGAGTTTTTCCAGGCGCTCGTTCAATTGCGCATAAGCGCGCGTCAGTTCCGCGTCGTTTTTGAGATTGACGGCGACGAGGCCAAGCTCGGTCTTGTGCGCGATGGCATCGGACACGATTTTCAGCACCACGGGATAACCGAGCGCGCGTGCGGCTGCCAGGGCATCCGCTTCGGTCGCAACGCGCTGCTCCTGAGTCACCGGGATGCCGTAAGCCGAAAGCAGCCGCTTGGCATCGAATTCGTTGATCGTACGCTGAACTTTCAATGCGTCGGCAAGACCATGTCGCGGAGCGCTTTTGCGAACCGGCTTCAATCCAAGGCTCCAGCGGCCGATGCGGTCGAGCGCGCCGAGACCTTGGCGCGTGCCGCCGATCACCACCAGGCCGGCGTCGCGCATGCCATCGATCTGCTTGCGGTTCATGACGCCCGAGCGGGTGCTCATGAGATAATAAGGTTTTTCGCTCGCGGCCGCCGCCTTGGTGAGCATGTCGACATTATCGAACACGCGGCTGGGCTGACCGATGATCGGATCGTTGGACGCGTCGGCGCAATAGAGAATGGAATCGATCCGGTCGCTTTTGTCCACGACCGCCATGGCATGCGGAATATTGACGGTGTAATTGCCGTTGCCCCAGGCATCGAACGGATTGCCGTCGCCGGTGATGCGGCCGATGACGCGCTCGGCTTCGGCGCGTTCCTCGGCCGACAGCGGCGGCAGATCGAGGCCGGCCGCGGTGGCATTGTCGAGGATCAGTTCCGACAATCCGCCGGAGCCGGTCACCACCGAAATGCCGCGCCCGCGCGGCCAGCGCTTGCCCTGGCACACCGCCAAGACTTCCGTCATCTCGTCGAGATCGTTGACCTCGATGGCGCGGTGCGCGCGCAACAGCTCCGAGAACACGCGCGACGAGCCGGCCAGGCCGCCGGTATGGCTGGTGATGGCGCGCTGGGTGCGCTCGGTGCGGCCGACCTTGATGACGACGACCGGCTTGCCGGCATCGGCGGCGCGGTCGAGGGCTGCGACATAGCGTTCCGGCTCGCGCACGGTTTCGGTGAACGTCGCGATCACTTTGGTATTCGGATCGTCGATCAGATAATCGAGATAATCGACGGTCCGCGTCACCGCCTCGTTGCCGGCGGACACCGACAGGCTGACGCCGAAGCGGCGCAGGTCGGACAGGAGCGCGATGCAGACCGATCCGCTCTGCGACACGATGCCGACATTGCCGACGATCGCCGCCGGCTCGCGAACGTTCTGCTTATAGGTGGTGACCCGCGCCTGCGGGTTGAGGATGCCCATGCAATTCGGTCCGCACACCGGCATTTGGGCTTCGCGCGCCATGGCGGCAATCTCGTCCTGGAGTTTTGCGCCGTCGCCGCCCAGTTCGGCAAAGCCGGAGTCGTAGATGACGGCGGCGCGGGCACCGCGCTTGACCGCAAGCCGCATCTGCTCGGGGATCAGCGGATTGCGGATGCTGAAGACGACGATGTCCGGCGCCTCGGGCAATTCGGCGAGGCTCGGATAGCATTTGATATTGAGTACGGTCGGATATTTCGGGTTCACCGGATAAATCGTCCCAGTGAAGCCGATCGCGCCAAGCGATTCGATGACGGTGCGGCCGGGCCCGGCGCGGTCGGTAGCTCCGACGATGGCGACCGAGCGCGGCTTGACAAGGGGATCGAGCTTCATGGGTATGGTTTGCCAGGTTGTTAAATTTTGTACCATGCTGGCGCGTCACGCGAACAGGCCGGAAAAGCCCATGAAGATCGTCGATCTCTCCCACACCATGAGCATCCACACCCCCGGCTGGGTCGGGTATGCCGGCAACAAGATGTATTACGCGCAGAACTTGCAGACCGTCGGCATCGTCGCCCAGCGCGTCGAAACCTCGATGCACTCGGGCACCCATTTCGACGGCGCCATGCATGCGACCGACGGCCGGACCGGCGACATGGCCTCGCTGCCGTTGGACTATCTGGTCAGCCACGGCGTCGTGGTCGATCTGGCGCCGCAGGTGTCGGACTGGTCGGCGATCACGCCGGCGATGATCGAGAAATCCGGCGCCGAGATTCGAGACGGTGACATCCTCATTCTGCACACCGGCTGGCACAAATATTACGAAGGCCAGAGCCAGCAGGATCTGGTGCGCTATTTCTGCTATCACCCGGGCCCGACGCTCGAGACGCTGGAGTGGATGCTCAAGCGCAAGATCAAATGGTTCGGCATGGATACCGGCTCATGCGACCATCCGATGAACACCTCGATCCGCCATATGCGCCCCGACGTCGCCCGCGAGTTCGAGAAGGCCATGGGCAAATCGCCGGCGGACTATTTCGGCACATTCGAGTACGTGCACAAGCGCTCGGGGCGCAAAGTCAGGCAGGACGTGTTTCCGTTCCACAATTACGCGTTCCAGGAAGGCTTGCTGCACGCCGAGAATCTCGGCGGCGATCTCGAGACCGTGCTCGGCAAGCGCTGCATCATCGGCGCCTTTCCCTGGCGCTATGAGGGCCTCGAAGCGTGCCCATGCCGCGTGCTGGCGATTTTCGATGCCGGCGATGCACCGGTCGAAGCGCTCGGTGACGCCGCGCGCGGCATCGTGCGTTCCTGATAACGAGGCGATCATCATGCCAAAGATCAAAACCGCGGACGGCACCAACCTCTATTACGAAGAAGTCGGTACCGGCACGCCCATCGTCTTCGTCCACGAATTCGCCGGCGACTACCGGCAGTGGGAGCCGCAGATGCGCTATTTCGCGCGCACCCATCGTTGCGTCACCTATAGCCAGCGCGGCTATCCGCCGTCCGACGTGCCGGACGATCCGACGCGGTATGGCCAGGACATGGCGCGCTCCGACGTCATTGCACTCATGGATACGCTCGACATCAAGAAAGCGCACGTCGTCGGCCATTCCATGGGCGCCTACACCGCGGTGCATGTCGGCCTGCGTCATCCCGAGCGCTGTATCTCCGTGGCTGCGGCCGGCTGCGGCTGGGGCTCGCTGCCCGATCCGGCGCAGCGCGCCGCCATGCGCAAGGTGGCGCTCGACACCTCGGCGATGTTCATCGAAAAAGGCATGGCGGAAGCGGCAAAAATCTACGGCGACGGCGAGATGCGCCAGACCCACAAGCACAAGGACCCGCGCGGCTATGCCGAATTCATCCGCATGCTGTCGGAGCATTCCGCGCTCGGCCATGCGCTGACCATGTCGATGCTGCAAAGCAAGCGGCCGACCTTGTGGGACCTGGAGGCGGACTTGAAGAAATTCTCCGTGCCGCTCCTGATCATCGTCGGCGACGAGGATGAGAGCTGCCTTGATGGCAGCGTGTTCCTCAAGCGCACCGCGCCGACCGCGGGTCTTCTGGTGGTTCCGCGAGCAAGCCACACCATCACCACCGAAGAGCCGGCCGTGACCAATGCGGCGCTCGCCGAACTTTTTGCCGCGGCCGAGGCGGGGCGCTGGATGTCGCACCGGGCGCCGGCGCCGGCGTGAAACGAGGAGCCGAACGATGATAGCTGGTCCAACCGCGCTCGCCTTCGCCGCCGCGTTCGCGGGCGCGGCGTTCTACGTCAATGAGGCCGAGCAACCGGCCCGCCTGGCGCTCGACGATGCGAGCCTCTTGACGGAATGGAAGCTCAGTTATGCGCGCGGTATCAAAATGCAGGCGAGCCTCGCCTTGCTGTCGGGGATTTTCGGCTTCATTGCGGCATGGCAAACGCAGGATTGGCGTTGGCTGCCCGGCGCCGTGTTGATCCTGGCGAACTGGCCTTACACGCTGCTCGTCGTCAAGCCGACCAACGATCGGCTCAACGGGTTGGCAAAAAACCAGGCCGCCGCATCGCGCGCGCTGATCGTGACATGGGCGCGGCAGCACGCCGTCCGCACGGCGCTTGGAATTTTGGCTGCGGCGCTTTATTTGTGGCCGCTCGCTCGGCCGGTTTGAGCTTTGTTATCGCGCGTCGTGGAAGATGACGCCAAGCGTGTGGCGGCGGCCGGAGCGCAGCCGGCTGACGCCGTGGCGCAGATTGACGCGATATGGCCCCTTGGTGCCTTGCACCGGTCGATTGTGAACGGCGAACAGCACGGCGTCGCCTTGCTGTAGCGGCACCACCTCGACCCGGCTCTGCATGCGCGGCCGCTGCTCGGTCAGGACGAATTCGCCGCCAGCGAAATCCCGCCCGGGCGCCGACAACAGCACCGTGACCTGCAATGGGAAGGCGAGGTCGCCGTAAAGGTCCTGGTGCAGGCAATTGAAGTCGCCGGCGGCGTATTGCAGCAGGAGCGGCGTCGGGCGGGTTTGGCCGGCTTTGTGGCATATTTTTAGATAATCGGCGTGCGCTTTCGGGTATCGCGTGGCGACGTTCATCCGCTCGTTCCATGCGTTGGCGAAAGTCACCACATGGGCATAGAGCGCCGTGCGCAATTCGGCGATCAGCGCGGGCAGCGGATATTTGAAATAGCGGTATTCGCCCTTGCCAAATCCATGCCGCGCCATGTGGACGTGGCTGCGGAAATGCTCTTCGTGCGGATAAAGCGCGGCAATGTCTTCGCACTCTTGCGGCGACAGCAACCTGGGCAAAACGGCGCAGCCGAAGCCGTCGAGATCGTCGCTGATCGCGTTCCAATTGTATACGTCGATGGGCCGGTCGACGGATGTTTCGTCGGCGGCTTTTCGGGCGGCGCTGGTTTTGGCCGGCATGGTACGACCTCCGTTCTGCCCTCCGGGCGAAGGCTAGCAACTCCTCGGGGCGCAAGCCCACCCGAAATCTGCCAATCACGGAACTTGAGGCGACAGCCGACCGGCTTATGTTACCGATAATGAGCAACGCAGCGGGCGCAAGTTCACCGACATCCTTCGCGGCGCCGTTCCGCCATCGGGTGTTCGCCGTGATCTGGACGGCGACGTTGGTGTCCAATGTCGGCGGCTGGATGTACAGCGCGGCGTCGGGCTGGCTGATGACCACGCTCAATCCCGATCCGCTGATCGTGGCGCTGGTGCAGGCGGCGAGCACCTTGCCGATCTGCCTGTTCGCGCTGCCGGCCGGCGCGCTCGCCGATATTTTCGACAAGCGCAAATTTTTGATCGTGGTCGAGACGCTGACCACGGCAGTGTCGGCGATCTACGCGGCGATGGTCGGGCTCGGGCTGGCCACGCCTGGCAATCTGCTCTTGTTCACTTTTCTGATCGGCGCCGCCGGCGCGCTGACCGTTCCGGCCTGGCAGGCCGTGGTGCCGCAACTCGTGCCTAAGGAAGATTTGCCGCCGGCCATCGCCGCCAACAGCGTCGGCGTCAACATTTCCCGCGCCATCGGTCCGGCGCTCGGCGGCGTGACCATCGCCGCCATCGGCATTGCGGCGCCGTTCTGGATCAACGCCATTTCCAATCTCGGCATCGTCGGCGCCTTGCTGTGGTGGCGGCAGAAGCGAACGGCGCGCACGCTGCTGCCGGCCGAGCGTTTCGGCCAAGCGATGACGGCCGGTCTTCGCTACGCCCGGCACAATCCGCATCTGCGCGCGACCTTGGTGCGGGCGGCAGGATTTTTTCTGTTCGCCAGCGCCTATTGGGCGCTGCTGCCGCTGGTCGCGCGTTCCCAGATCGCGAGCGGACCGGAGTTTTACGGCATCCTGCTCGGCGTCATCGGCGCCGGCGCCGTCAGCGGTGCGTTCCTGCTGCCGTGGCTGAAGACGAAGCTGGGGCCGGACCGGGTCATGGCATTGGGCGCGCTCGGCCAGGCGCTGGCGATGGTGCTTTACGGCGTCGCCCGTGAGCCGGCGATTGCTCTCGTGGCGAGCGCGCTGGCCGGTGCGACATGGATCGCGTCGCTGGCGACGTTGAGCGTATCGGCGCAGGTGGCGTTGCCCGACTGGGTCCGCGGCCGCGGGCTCGCGCTCTACACCACAGTGTTTTTCGGCTGCCTGACGCTCGGCAGCGCGGGCTGGGGCGAGGTCGCCGCCTGGGTCGGATTGCCGGCGGCGCACTTTCTTGCCGCGGCCGGCGCCGTCGCCGCCATACCGCTGACGTGGCGCTGGAAGCTGCAAACCGCCATGGGCACTGACTTGACGCCGTCCATGCACTGGCCGGCGCCGATCACCGCACAAGACATCGAGCATGATCGTGGGCCGGTTCTGGTGACAGTCGAATACCGCATCCGGCCGCGGGACCGCGACGCGTTCCTCGACGCGATCGCCAGGCTCGAGCCCGAACGGCGCCGCGACGGCGCCTATCGCTGGGGCGTGTACGAGGACGCCGCCGAGGAAGGCCGTATCCTCGAAATCTTCCTCGTCGAATCCTGGATGGAGCACTTGCGCCAGCACGAGCGCGTCACCAATGCGGATCGCCTGGTGCAGGACGCGGTGGACAGGTTCTCGCTGGAGGGCGCGCCAAAGGTGACGCATTTCATCGCCGCCGACACCTGACGTTGCAGGCAAGCGGCTGTGGCACGCTGTCCATTGATCGGGTTGCCAAGGTCCGGCACTATCCGCGCGGCACAAGCGGGGAGAGGGAAACTATGGGTGGACAGCGAAAAGCGGCCGTTCGGGCGGTCGGCATAGCCGTCGCCATTGCCGGGTTTGTGGCGTCACAGGCGTCGCCCGCCACCGCGCAGGGCACGGCTCCCATCTCCATGAAGCTCTCCACCGCCACGATCAACGACACCCAGCACGAGTGGCTCAAGCGCTTTGCCGCTGCGGTGGAAAAGGATTCCGGCGGGCGAATCAAAGGCGAGATTTATCCAGCGAGCCAGCTCGGCGCCATTCCGCGGCAGATCGAGGGCGTGCAGTTCGCCTCGATCCAGGGCTGGTGCGGGCCGCCCGAATTTCTGGTCGGCGTCGACGAGCGCTACGAGGCGATGAGTTCGCCCGGCCTGTTCACCAGCCGCGCGCAGTATGAGCGCACCATCAAGGACCCCACGGTGACCGGCCTGATGCTGGGCTTGGGTGCCAACAAGGGCTTGGTCGGCGCCGGCATTTTCCCGATCGGGCCGTCCTCGATCATCACCCGCAAGCAGATCCAGCATCTGTCCGACTATGCGGGCTTGAAGATCCGCGTGCTGGCCTCGCCGTTTCAATTGGAGATGATCAAGCGCATGGGCGCCTCGCCGGTGGCGATGACGCTTGGCGACGTGCTGCCGGCGCTGCAGCAGGGCGCAATCGACGGCTCGCTCACCACCATGACCCAGTACACGACGCTGCACTATATCGACGCGGCGAAATACGTCGTCGAGACCGACCAGCCCTATGTCAGCTCCATCACCGTGCTGAGCAAGAAGTGGGTCGACGCCTTGCCGGCCGATCTGCAGAAGATCGTCCGCGACGATGCAACCAAGACTTCGGTCGACATGGTGTCGTTCATCGACCAGTTCTTCGATGCGCAACGCCAGGTCTGGAAGGATTCCGGCGGCAGCGCGATCCACCTGCCCGAGGCGGATCAGGCGGCAATGCTGGCAAAAATTTCCAGCATCGCCGAGGATTTGTCGGCGACGAAGCCGGACCTGAACGCGACGGTCAAGACCATCTTCGCCGCGGCGGCGAAGAACAAATAAGCGTCAGCCGGGCTGTTGAGATTTCAAGATCGCGCGCAACCGCTGCGGCGTGACCGGAAGCTCTTTCACGGCGCCCGGCGTGCCGAGCGCGTCGTCGATCGCCGCGGCAATGGCGGCGCCGACGGGATTGACGCCGCCTTCGCCGGCGCCTTTGAGGCCGAGCGGATTGAGCGGGCTCGGCGCGTCCTCGGTGATCAAGATTTCGATCGGCGGAATTTCGCGCGCCGTCGGCATCAGATAGTCGGCGAAGTTGACCGCCAGCGGCTCGCCGCGCGCGTCATAGAGGAACTCCTCGAACAGCGCGCCGCCAAGACCCTGCGCGACGCCGCCGGCGATCTGGCCCTCGACCAGCATCGGGTTGACGGCTTTGCCGATGTCGTAGGCGACGACATAGCGCTCGACGACGGTCGCTCCGCTGCCACGGTCGACGCGCACCACGGCGACATGCACGCCGTATGGATAGGTCATGTGGTGCGACTCGAACCAGCCTTCGGCGGAAAGGCCGGGCGGCGCATCGCCGAGGAGTTTTGCCGCGGGCGCCAGCGCGCGGGCGATTTCGCCCAGTGTGACCGACGGACCTGGCGCGGCAGATTTGTGCGCCCCTTTGCGCACCACCTTGCCGTCGATGATGTCGAGCGTCTCCGGCGCGGATTGCAACAGCGCGGCCGCGGCCGCGAGCGCCTTGTCGCGCACTTTCGTCGCCGCGATGCGGGTGGCTTCGCCGGTCATCACCGTGACGCGCGAGGCGAAGGCGCCCATGCCATAGGCAATGCGATCGGTCTGGCCGTGCACGACGTTGATGCGGCGATAATCGACGCCGAGTGCATCGGCGCAAATCTGCGCGACCACGGTTTCGACGCCTTGCCCGATCGACGCCGCGCCGGTGACGACTTCGACGGCGCCGCTGGTATCGACGGTCACGCGCACGCCGTCGAACGGCCCGAGCCCGCTTTTCTCGACGAACACCGCCAATCCGGCGCCGACCGTTTCACCGCCGGCGCGGCGGCGCCGCAAGTCCGCTTGCAGCTTGTTCCAGTCAGCCGCCGCCAACGCCTTGTCGAGCAGGCCGGCGTAATCGCCGGAATCGTAGCTCATTTCCGTGCCCAGCGTGTCGAAGCCGAGCACGTAAGGCATCTCGCTCTTGGCGATAAAATTGCGGCGGCGAATTTCGATCGGGTCGATTTTGAATTTTGTGGCGATCGCATCCATCAGCCGCTCACGTACGAACGTGCTTTCGTAGCGGCCGGGCGCGCGATAGGTGCCGCACGGCGTCTTGTTGGTCAGCCGGATGCGGCCGACCATGCGATAGGCTGCCATGCGATAGGGGCCGGGCAGCATGGCGGCTGCAAGATCGGGCACGGTGGCCGCATGGGTGCGCACATAGGCGCCCTGGTCGTGAAAGAATTCGCCGTCGATGGCGCGCAGACGGCCATCGGCATCGACGGCGGCGCGGACGCGAAAATGCTGCTGGCGCGACTGATTGGCCGCCATCAGATGCTCGCGGCGATCCTCGATCCACTTTACCGGGCGGCCAAGCCGCAACGCCGCGGCGCAGACCAGAACGTCCTCGGGATAGATTTCGCCACGCACCCCAAAACCGCCGCCGACATGGCCTTCGTGCAGATGCATGCTCGACGGCTCGCGGCCCAACATCTTTGCTAGCGCGTCGCGGTTCCAATGCGGCACCTTGGCGGCGCCGTGCAATTCGAGAATGCCGCGCGCGACGCGGGCGATGGCGCCGCGCGTCTCCATCGGCACGCCGCTGTGGCGGCCGATTTTTAGATCGAGCGTGACGACGGCGTGAGCGCCGGCGAATGCCGCCTCCACGTCGCCAAAGCTCTTGCGCACCAAGGCGGCTTCGGTCGAATGGCCGGCGTCGAAGGCGCCCGGCGCTGCGTCGGCTTCCATCAGCGCGGGCAGCGGCTCTACCTCGACTGCCACGAGATCGGCAGCGTCCTCGGCAGTGTAGGGATCGGCCGCAAAGACGACGGCGACGGGCTCGCCGACGTAACGCACGTAATCGGTAGCCAGGATCGGCTGGCGATAAGGATCGAGTCCCTCGATGCGGGTGAGGCGAAAATCGATCGGTGGAATGTCGGCGACGTCGGCCGCGGTCCAGACCGCAACGACGCCCGGAATGCCGCGCGCTGCGGCCGTGTCGATCGCACGGATGCGCGCATGGGCGTGGGAGGAGCGCACCACGCGCATGTGCAGTTGGTGCGCAAACGAGACGTCGGCGGCGAAGCGACCGTTGCCGGTGACCAACGGCCGGTCTTCAAGACGCGTGACCGAGCGGCCGACGAAGTTCATCGCGCCAAAGCCTCCAGGTGGCCGGTTTCGTTGACGCGCTGAACGCAAATCTTGCCGCCATCGGCGTCGATCTCGTTCAGACAGCACGGCGATTGCGCGAGGCGCCAATAGGCTGACAGCGGCTGATCGAGCAATTGCATCAACAGGGCACGGTTCACGCTGTCATGGCCGACCAGCACGATGGTGTCGTCGGGATGACGGGCCAGCGCGAAGCGCAGCGCATTGGCGGCGCGCGCCACGAGGTCCTGTAACGATTCGCCATTCGGGAAACGAATAAGATGCGGCGTCGCGAACCACGCGGCGAACAGCGTTGGATTTTCGATTTTGGCGTCGTCGAAGGTTTTGAACTGCCAGGCGCCGTAATCGATGTCGGTCAGGTCGTCGCAAATTTCCGTCGGTGCGCCGCAAGCTTTGGCAATGGCGGCGCCGGTCTCGATGCAGCGGCCCATCGGGCTCGTATAAATTTTGCTCGGCCGCCAGGCGCCGGCAACGCGCCGGGCGACGGCTTGTGCCTCGGCGCGCCCGAGCTCGGTCAAATCGAGCGGCGCCCGGCCGCGAAATCGCTCGGGCTTGATGCCTTCGACGTGGCCGTGGCGGATCAGGAGGATTTTGGTCATGTCTTGATTATTTTATTAGGGCGAGTCTGCCGCGTGTCGCCGCGCGCCGCAATGCCTTGCGTCCACTAGAGGCGGCGCAGCGGCATGGACCAGGCGAGCCAAGTGCCGGCGGTCGTGAATAACGCAATGGTCAGAAAGGCTGAACGAAACGCGTCGGCGATTTCCGATTGGATGATCGCCTGCCGCGCGGCCGGCAGCGCCGCGATGGCTTCGGGCCCTTGGTCGATGATGGCGCCGAACAGGCTTGCGGTGTCGCGGTCGGTGACTGCGAGAATAGAGAACAAGATCGCGGCCACCGTGGCGGTGCCGAATGCCGCGCCCACCGAGCGCGAGAACTGCACCATGGCCGCGCCGGTGCCGAGCATGCGCGGTCCGGCCTCGGTCTGCACCGTGATCTGCACCACCGCCATGACGCTGCCCATGAACAGCGCAATGAAGAAGAACACCCACGGCATCTGGCCGAGACTGAGGCGCGACAGGCCGA
>Ga0208604_1000120_pt1 | contig 12104 bp, 16 predicted proteins | sample MicForSoSWNH22_M_FD_188009 | JGI IMG/M metagenome (GOLD analysis project Ga0208604, IMG submission 188009) | Forest soil microbial communities from Harvard Forest Long Term Ecological Research site in Petersham, Massachusetts, USA - MetaG HF016... | ecosystem: Environmental > Terrestrial > Soil... | reverse complement strand
GGGGCGGGAGGCGCGGGCGCTGAAGGCATCATCGTCATCACGTACATACCCGTCCAACCAGTCGAGCGTCCGAGCATGCTCGAATTTTGGGGAGGATTCTTTCGTCAAAAGGGCGGCAGCATAAGGATCAAATAAAAATCATGCCCAAGCGCACCCCGTTATACATAGGAATAGCAGTGGGGGTAGCGTTGGCGCTCGCGTGCGTGGGGTATTTCTTGTTCCAAAAGAATTCCGCATCCAATGCGGCCGGCAATGTGTTTGCCGCTGCTGGAGACGCTTCAACTTCTGCGTCCATTGCCTCCGGCCAAGCCCAGCCTCCGCCGAATTCAAAAGACTACCAAAACGCCCGGTACCATTTTTTCCTCTACTATCCCGATGACCTCTCGGTTAGCGAAGAGCCGGTCAGCGCTAATTCGCTGGTGGTTTTGTTCAAGGACGCGGCGAAGCAGGAAGGGTTCGAGGTATTCGTCACGGCGTATGATCAACCGACGATCACGCAGCAGCGTTTTCTCATCGACGAGCCCTCCGGCGTCATGCTGGACCCGGCCTACATAACCGTGGACGGCGCGCCTGCAACGGAGTTCCTGAGCACCAACCCCGCGATGGGCGCTTCGCGCGAGATATGGTTTTTACGCGACGGAATTCTCTACGAAGTAACTGCCCCGCAGCCGCTCGACTCCTGGCTCCTGCAAATTATGGAGACTTGGCAGTTCATCTAGCAGTGCGGATTGACTCTTGAAGTGCAACATATCGAATGCGAGGCGAGGCGCCAGTGTTTGGCTCTGATGAGCCATTAAATCAGTTCTCGCCAAATCATGGCTCTGTTGAGCCGTTTTAGAAGCATCGCACAATAACTGTTTTGCGAAGGCGCGGTGGCGAAGCGCAGTTAGACGCTCACGTCGCCTCCGCCATTCCCGAAATATTTCAGCAGCCAGGTCTTAATGATAGCGGTTGCTACATCTGCTCCGATTTTCAAACCTGTGTCGCCGAGTTTCGACCCCACACTCGCCAACCATTTCTTCGTCCGCGCACCAAAGCTGTCATTGTCAGCCTTGATCGCTTCCTTTAGTGCGTGGATTTCAGGTTCGGCAATTTCCAACGTCGAGAGTGCTGTGGCAAGCGAGTCGACATTGCCCTGTACAATATTGACGGCGCCGATCTGAGAAAACTCGCGGGCGCTCCCAGCGATCACATTCATTCCGCCATAAATGTGATTGACCACGGCTGCCTCGACTCTCTCGCGAGGAAGCTCCAACGGCTTGTCCGCCACGTGACCTAGCTCTTCCTTTATTTCTAGCGCAAACCGCAGCAGACGATTTCTCACCTCCTCACAAAGACCGATAATCAAAGACATCGGAACTTCTTGCCACGCTGACGACAGAGCATAGCCTTCAATGAACTTACTTTGGTAGTGGTGTATCAAATCAGGCGGCCAGCTTATCGTCGGATTGTTGTTTAGTCCGCTCGCGCATAGCACTTCGTATGCGCCGATCGGCTGCCTAAGTTTCGATGTCAGCAGATCCCAATGGTCTCCCTGTAACACCCCAAGTGGAAGCGGCCTATTGGTCATGCGTGCGCCTCCATACCCCACGAAATTTCCTTTGGAGTGCAGAACGGCTTCCCGATATCTAGGAATAGCGTCGTCTTTGCCAAATCCGTTCAGTTCCTTATCTGCCCACTCTTTCAGTTTTTCATTCTTGAGCTCAAATGCCAGCACAAGACATTTGCGCAAAGCGTCCGCCAAAGACCGCTTTCCGTCAGACGCCATTTCTACGATCTCATCGATTAATTTCATTCAAGACCTCAGAACTGCGAACGCGACGCACTATCCCCTGGTTACCTCGAGCTTATCAGGAATTATATTCGTCCACATCGACCTCGGGGTCGCGTTTGGCCGCTGTTGTGCTATAGACGCCCTATCATGACCGAATCACGAAAGTTACTAAAAACGCTGCCCAGTCAAGATGAGATGCTTGACTCGTTGACCGCGCTGAGAAATGCGCCGGATCATGCACTAGCAATCACTGCGGCAGCTCACCTCGATTTTGTCCTTGAATTGCTCATTCGCAATCACATTCCCGTCGAACTCACCAAAGAAGAAGACCGTCGCATTTTTGATGGCGCCTCGGGCGGTATTCTAGGAACTTCATCAGCAAAAATCCGGATCGCGCATGCCTTTCAAATAATCCCTAAGCGGGCCTATGAAGACATGCTCTTGGTCAATTCGATCCGCAACGTATTTGCTCACTCACTGCATGACGTTAAGTTTGCCAATGAGCTAGTTATCAATGACTGTAGAAAATTGAGCCTATTAGAGCGACGGCGCGATATGTACCCGGACCCAGCAAACATCGATGCTCGCGAAGTGTACTACAACACCATCCTCGACCTTTATATGGGTATCCAAATAAACATGCGCCTCCCTGATAAGAAAATCTAACCCTACCACTCTCGCCTACCAATCGGCTCTACTAAGCCAACTAGGCTCTATATACCGAGCGCGACATGCAAATCTCACACTTGTTTGATATACTCCTTTCCATATGAGCAGACTTTTAGATGAGGCTATTGAACAGCTGCGCGACTTGCCGGAAGAAGAGCAAGATAGCGCGGCCGACGCGCTCTTCGCGTTTATTTCCAGCGACGAGCGGCAGTACCGATTGCTACCTCAGCAAGTTTCTGAGGTACAGCGGATTCAGCGCGCTCTCAAAAGTGGCGCGACCCGCCTCGCGACCGATCTAGAAATAGAACGCGAGAGAAAAAAGTCGCGGATATGAAGCTGCGCTTCACGCTTGAAGCGCTAGATCACATCGCCGCGATCCATTTCTACATTGAGGCAAAGAGCGCTCACGCAGCCGCGCATATCGTTAACCGCATTTTTACGGACTGCGATCGCCTCAGCAAATTTCCCGAGATAGGTCATATCGGAATGGCGCCAGGCACGTTCGAATGGACAGTCGCCGGTCTCCCCTACATCATCGTGCATCAGCTCGACGCCAAGAAAGACGAGATCATCGTCCTTGGCGTTTTTCATGGCGCGCAGGTTCGCTCATGAACGCGCGTGTCCTGGTCAATCCAAGATACGGACCTGATTCCCCTTCCCCGTCGTCCAAAGCACATCGAGCGGATTACTCGCTGCCAGGCTTGTCTCATCCACAAACAGGAACAGGTTCGAGCCGCGTCCGTGTGTCGTTTCCTGTTGCGCGTCGATCATTTGTGCGACGCGTTCCGGTGTCGTCGTTACCGTCGCAACGCGGAAGTTCTCGATCCCAAGTTCGCGGCGATGCCCCCCTGCCTTGAATGCTTCATAATAGATCAGCATTTTCTTTGCGTAGTACGTTTGATCCTTGCTCTTGCGCCGTTGTACCGGCATCTCTCCCCTATCGCGCTCAAACATGAAGTAACTCTCTTCCCCTGTCTCAAGGGAGCGCAATCCGAACAACTCGTCCGGATCAGCTGAGTGCTGCACAAGCGCGCCGTCTATCCGCACTTTGGCCGGCAGGCGGACCCGCCGATCGCGGCGCGTCTTGGGCGCATTTTCAAGAAGTTCCTTTCGATCGAGTACGGCGATATCGGTTCGGCCGCGAGCCGCGAGTTGAAGGCTCACCATAAACGCGGTGATCTCGACCCGATGCTCAATGAACCGCCAACCGGCGTCGCGTTGCTTGTCGATTTCGTACAGAAGCCGGCGCCGCACTTCGTATCCGTTTTTCCGAAGAAGCCATGCCCCTTTGCGGGTCAATCCGTAGATTGTCGGATACGAGCCTTTGTATAACAGCCGGCTCTCGACTTGGCCGATCGCACGCTCGACATATGCGTGCTCCCACAATGCGAGCAGCGATCGAGATACATTCTGTTCGCTGCCGCCGTCGAGCGCCGCCAATTGCCCGGCCGACGCCAACCGCAAGTGCGATAGATTCCGCAAGAGACCTAGATCGCGCTCCGTTATTCGAAGCCGCCGTGGCTGTGCTGGTCGCTCGAATAATCGTCCCCGTGCTCTCGTCTCCAAGTACATGTCATTATTGTAACCCGTCCCCGCTCCCCTGCTGTGGATTGTGCACTTAATAGTCGGGTGTATAGTTTTGACAGCCCTCCGCCTTGTACGCCGCCGCCTGAATTGTTCGGGCTTCGGCGGAGCAAGACGGAGGAACTGATGCTTGACATACACACCCGCGCATCCGCGGGTTGCCAACCTCCCGTCATTCGAAACGCTGAGTTCTTCCGAATGGAACTCGCGCCGCTCATTGACGGCAAGATTCTTGTTTCGCTGACGGCCACGACCGTCGACGAACAAGAACCCCAACTCCTCGATCAAGAAATTGCGTGCGATCGTGTCGCCTCGATCGACGACATTATCGCTCTCATCCGCACACACGTCCGCGTCGTACCGGATCGCATTCCCGCCAACCTCGGTTGAGGAGGAGGCGATGAGAGACACTGTCGCCTTCAAACCGGCAGACCGCATCCGGCTCCTCAATGACAATTTCCGCACGACGTTCATCGGCGGCCAGGTTGTCATGACCCAAGGCGTCGCGGAATTGCCGCTCGACAAGAAAGCCCGCGTGGTCTTGGCCGTTCAGTCCTTCGACAAATTCACCGAGGACAACGATCCGCACCGCGAGCACGACTTCGGCAGCTTCGAGATCGAGGGAGAAACCTACTTCTTCAAGATCGACTACTACGCCCTCGACATGGACGGCGGCTCGGAAGATCCCGCCGACCCGGAGAAGACGGCACGCGTTCTCACCATTATGCGTGCCGACGAGTACTAACCCCAACTGAAACCGAAAGGAGGCCAGCAATGGCCAACCAGCAACCCTCGCATCGTGCCTACACCGTCATCAAACGCGAAGGCCAAGATGACTTTTGGCTCCCCATCGGTGCAGCCTTTCCGCACCAGTCAGGTGACGGCTTCAACGTGGTCCTGCAAGCCTTGCCGATCCCCAACGGGGACGGCCTGTGCAAGATCGTTCTGCGTCCGCCCAAGGGCGACGACGATCAGCAACCGCAGGAGCGCACCGCTCCAAACAACAAATCCCGCTCTCGACGCGGGTAGCCGCCCCGCCATAGTGGCGAGGCAGGCTCAGAGCCGCCGGCAATTCCGACGGCTCTTTTTTCATATTCCCGGCCGCGTGTAGGAGGCGAGGCGTGGAACGAGCCTGAAGCGGCGCCCTGCCCTGCTTACCGTCTTCCTACTATTATGGATACGGACGTTGCTACCGTATCCATAGCCCGTATCCATACTCTGAGCGGAAAACCCTTCGATATTTCAATGCGATCTCAAATCCCCTCCCAAAATTTCCGGCCGCGACGGAGGTTGTTATTGATTGATTTGTTTTTGTATCGCTCCGCTGCCAAGGGCTAAGTTGAAAGAGAAGGATTGGAGTTGAAACTCCACTCGGCACCTTCGGTGCCTCGGGCCCTCGACCTAAAGGTCGGGGCCCTCGTTTGACGTACGAAGGACGACCGGGGAAAGACGCTGATCGCCGTAATACAAGCGGAGCATAACGAACACCCGCGTTACGGGCTATCGGACAGCAAAGCCGTCCGATAGTCCGCCGCGGGCGTCGCGTTATGCGCTGGCTCACGCCTGCCGCCCAGCCCACCCATCAAGGTGCCCGCCGCCCTGCGCGTCGGCTCCGCCGTCGCGCCCAAGCGTCGGGCACGGCGCTCCGATCCGGAGGAGCGTCGCCTACGGCGACGAACCTCCGGTCCTCGCTTTAAAGGATCCCGCGGCAGGAAATGCGCGCGTAGATCACGTGTTCGCTCCGCCGCTCTCTTCATGGTAGCGGGCGCAGCCCGCCGTCAAGGGACAAGCCCTTGACTGCGGTCTTAGTCGCCCGCTGCGTCAGAGAGCGTCGCGGAGCGAACCCGCGCGAGGTCGAACTTTAGCAACACTCATCACCAATCATCGTATGGGAATTGATATCTATGCGGAGTGGAACGGTATGTCCGACGCTGAGAAGAAAGCCCAGATCACGGGGTTCAGCGTCGAAGACGGTCATGTCGGCTACCTTCGGGAAGCATACCACGGCGAGCCTTACGCGACGCATGTGCTCGTCCCCGAGTCGTTCGAGACTGGGCGCGCCGAGATACCGGCGGAAACGCTGTGGGAGCGGCTTGGGGAAACGCTCAAGGCCGCAGAGCAGCGCGAACGTGAAATCTACGGCGAGACAGACATCAACGCGATCGGCCGCGTGCTGAAAAGCTACGTGGACTTCGTGGAACTGTGCGCGCGAAAAGAAGAAGAGACAGGCGCCCCCTGTCTCATCATTGCGAGCTACTAGCGCGCCCATACACCCCGGTGCTTCGGCGCCGGGGTGTATGCTGCTGAGGTTGACTGCGGCATGTCCGCAAATTACCAATTCAAAATTTACGATATGGACCCTGAATTGACATTACAGATGCAGATCGCTGAGATGATCCTCAACGTCGCCGACGAGCGACAGGACTTGACCCAGAGCGATTTCCAGAGCCGCGTTGACGTGATCGCTCGAAAGATCATCGCGCTCGTGCGAAACACCAAACAATCGCACTGACCACGGCCGGGCCCGGCTCGCGAGGCGCTAGCGCGCGTTTTTACCCGCCCCCTCCGGGGGCGGGTAAGGGATGCTTCCGCTGGTTTCTTGATATACTCAATGCCGTATGGGGAAACTCATACGCTTGGCTTCAGCCAGGACCCGTGGCGGGCTGCTTGTTTGCGGCCGCGCCGCAGCATTAATAGCTGGCCTTTTTATTATCTATGCAATTCGTTGTGTGGGCGCTGGGCGCGATAGCGGCTTATAGACTATGGGAGAACCAGACGTGGCTTGCGATCGTTGTAGCCATCTTGGCATTGAGCTATGGGGTGCAGCCGGGCGAAAATGAGGAGCACGAGGCAAAGGGAATGTACTCACGAGGGACGGGCACGCGGCTCATGCTGACAGCTCTGGGCGTAGCGGCTATATTTGTTTATTCGTTTGTCGCGGCGGGATAGGGATGCTTCCGCTGGACTCCAAACACAATTTTTAAATCCAAAAACTCTCGCCGCAATTTCATGATCGCGCATCGCGGCGCCCGCGCGAGTTCAGGTTAGGCTGCTATTGGCACCAGAATAGGAATGCAATCGTCCTGCCCAGCGGACCTCAGGAACAGGATGCTTCGGCGGTATCCATCAATGAGAACTTGCAAGCCATTGTAGAGACCGGCAATCACCGGCTCGGTTGGTATAATAGGTGCATCCGATAGCGGCGCCCTGGCCGCGGCGACTCTTGGATCGCCATCGTCTGCTCCAGCCGGAGGAGGTGAAAGCGCGAAAGCTAATACTGATATGAATCGGCCTCTTCCCAATGGGTCCATTTGGGACATGGCCTTTACCGCGCACAGCCGTTCGACAGGCCATTGCTCCATCACAAATTCTTTGACGCCGTTGAAGTACATGTAAAGAAATTTTTCACGTGCGGCTTCAAACATTTCGATCAGCACTCTGAATTCCGAGCTGCCGGGGTCCACTACCGAATCGGTGCCGGTTCCTAGGCTATGGAGGATCTCGGGAACCCTGATGTCGTGATAAAACTTTTTCGTTCGGTCAGATTTTATTTCATTAAGCGCCCACAAAGCTTTCACGTGGTCAACGCTTCGTCTTTCTCCGGTAATCATTTAGACCTCTACGGCCATTAATTCTAAGCGCTGCGCTTATGCGAGAATCAGCTTGTTCCAGAGCGCTACGCCTTCTGGAGAGGCCTCAACGGCTAGCAGTCGTTCGTGAACGAATCCAGCAGCCGCAATCGCCGCATCCGGCGTTGGCTGGGGCGACCAGAACAGCGCCTGATCTATGAAGTTTTTCCAGCCGTGAAAGAGAGTCAGTCCAAGGCCGAAACCGGCGGCCCAAGTATTGATAGTGGAAGTGTCAATTTGTTGCTGCCGATCGGCTACCATCAATATCACTGCTTCGCGCACACCCATGTCGACGCATTTTTTGCCGAAAATCTGAATGTCCGAGATGCTGACCGGCTTGTCCCGAACCTCAAACGCTTTCTCCCATACATCCACGTCAGCCGATTCTCGAATGCACACGTCGCCCGGGTAGTGCCGACTCGGATCATTTATTCTGCCGCTTTCTACTCTCTCCGCGCCTGCGAAAACATCAAGGAGCCCGGCCGCCACGGCTTGAGCGCGCTTCCCACCTTCGGAGTCTTGTCGCACAAACGCGGCGACTGCCACTATCAGCTGCTCCGGCGTGATGTGAATCTTGCCTGCCTTCCGAGCGTACCGTGGTTGATAACCCTTGCGAATGGCAATGAATGCACGTAGCGCGACCCGTGCAGCCGCCTCGCTTTTCATGCTGTTGAGTTCCTTCACCAGCTCTAACATGTAGGTGAAAGCTGGAAGGCTGCTCCGTCGTACTGGCGTACCGTCATCAAGCCGGGTCATTCTGAAGTACGGCATGTTGTTGAGCGGCTGCCGGCCCGTCACTCCAATATTGAAGCCGAGTTCTGCCGATAACGGCACAAGGACATTCTCCGAGAGAGTTCTCGCCGAGAACGCGTTCTCATTTTTGCCGGCGTGCTCCGGTTTAATAGCGAATAGGTCAGCTCTGCGGTCAGTCGCCTTTGCGATCATGACCGTGCCGAGGAAGGCAATGTGAGTGCGCGCGCTTGAGCAGAGTTTTGATAGCTTCTCTACTTTTTCGGCCCACTTTTCGTCGAATCCCTCGGAATCGATAGCAGCGGCTTCGGCGCGGACGACCCGCGCGGCGCTTTCGTCAACGATTTTCATCGCGCCCACGAGTTCTTGTGGACAGCTCGAGGAGATCGCCAGGACTACAGTGGAGCGCGCGGCAGATCTTCTCAATAGTGCTTACGCGCGTGTTGTAGCCAGGTCGTGCTGCAAGGGACTGGAGAGTTGCTATTGAAATCCCGGTATTTTTCGCGAGAGATTCGTACGTGACGCGCTCCCCGGTGCGCCGCCGGTATGCAGTCATCGCTTCTCGGAGCTTGACCGTTATCATCTGAAATTGTATTGGCAATACAAGTTCTTGCCTCAGCGAGTGGCAATCAGCTCGTGTACCATACGAATCGGAATCATGAAAAAGACAAAGCGCACACCACTCTCCGCCATCAGCCTTTTCTCAGGGATCGGAGGCTTGGACTTCGGCTTTGAGGCTGCTGGGTTCGAGACACGGGTAGCACTCGAGTTCGACAAGCACGCCTGCCGAACAGTGCGGCTCAATCGTCCATGGGAGGTAATCGAAGACGACATTAACAAGGTGTCGTCCGAAGACTTGCTTATGCGCGCGGGCTTACAGCCCGGGCACGCCGAAATGCTCATCGCCGGCCCACCATGCCAGCCGTTCTCAAAGTCTAGCTATTGGGCAAGAGGAGATGCGCGTCGTTTAGATGATCCGCGCGCGGACACCCTCACCGGTTTTCTCCGCATCTTGCGAGACAGTCGCCCGCGAGCTTTTTTGCTCGAGAACGTCTATGGCCTTGTCTACGAGGGGAAGGACGAGGGGCTAAAATATATTCTTGAGGGCATCGCGCAGATAAACCGAGATACCGGCACGAACTACGAGACCAATTGGAAGCTCATCAACTGCGCTGAGTTTGGCGTGCCACAAATTCGCGAGCGCGTATTTATGGTTGGCTCTCGCGACGGCAGGCGCTTTCGATTCCCTCAGCCGACGCACGCTAGGCCCGAAGCCGAAGCTCTCGACCTTTTTGATAGTCACGAGCCGTATCGCACGGCATGGGACGCTATCGGCGACTTGCCCGACCCAAATGACGATGACGGTTTGAAAGTCGGAGGAAGGTGGGCTGACCTCCTTCCGTCAATCCCGGAAGGTGAGAATTACTTGTGGCATACGGATCGCGGAGGCGGGAAACCATTGTTCGGATGGCGGACCCGCTACTGGAGCTTCTTGCTTAAACTCTCGAAGCGGCTCCCCTCATGGACGGTGCAAGCGCAGCCGGGCGCATCGATCGGACCTTTCCATTGGAAGAACCGTCGTCTTAGTTTCCGCGAAATGTGCCGCATCCAAACATTTCCGGAAGGGCTTTCGATCGATTGCGGGCGAACCGAAATGCAACGTCAACTCGGAAATGCCGTGCCGTCATTGATTGGGGAAATTCTCGCGAGAGAAATACGTGCGCAATTGCTCGATAACCGCATCAATTCACGACTGAGATTGCTTCCGCCTCGGCGCGAAGACGTGCCCCCGCCGGAGAAGGTCGCCCTCCTACCAGCTAAGTATCGACAGTTCATTGGCGAACACGCAGCCCATCCAGGAACGGGCAAGGGAAGAAGCGCAGCGCGAATGGCCGAAAACCGTGCGACAGATGAGGCCGCCGCTTAGCAGGGCGTGGCCGAGATGAACATCAAGCCGTCTGAGTCCACCATGGAGACCGCTCGGTTGCTTGGCGCTGACGAGGGCCGGGGCAGGTTTGAAACGGCTTTCGCAAAGATCGTGCCGGCCAAACGGCGGCAAAAATCGTCCCCATAGCTGAATTTTTTTCCTTCTTCGACCGATTGCCGGTCGACAAGCTTGACAAAAGTTGTCATTGTACTTCCCGGCAACGGACGGTTGGGGGTACAATGGCACGGCGGAGAATTAAGGAACGCGGAACGGTCGTCGACCTGTTCTGCGGGTGTGGCGGTTTTTCGCTTGGTGCAGAGCTTGCAGGTTTTCGTTCTCTCGCCGCGATCGATATCGATCCAGTTTTGCAATCGGCATATCGGCGCAATTTTCCAAAGTCGCGCGCCATTCAAGCAAGCGTCGCTGAAATCGAGGCGTCGGATTGGCGTCATCTCTTAGGCAAAGCCCAGCCAGATGGGTTGATCGGCGGACCTCCTTGCCAAGGATTCAGTCCGATCGGCAAGCATCGTAAGAACGATCCGCGCAACACTCTAGTGGGTCACTTTTACAGGCATGTTCGCATTCTTCGGCCGAAATTTTTTATAATGGAAAATGTACCCGGCCTGCTGAGCGAAAGTAATATTGAGATTCTTTCGAGCGGTCTTGAAAATGTTCCTTCCCGCTATCGTATTTTGGATCCTATTCTGATTACCGCCAGTGACTTCGGTGCGGCGACGTCGCGCCGTCGGGTGGTAATTGTCGGCTACGATCCCAATGAAGTTGATCCCATCACCGCCGAGATGATAACGCCTCGTTCGCGCGCACTCGACCTCATTACAGTGCGCGACGCCATTTCCGATTTGCCTGGCCCGATTCCCGAACAAAAATTCGGAGACGATTTCGGGTGGAGAAAATATCCGAAAAGGCCATCCGTTCAACTTACGAAGTATGCGCACTACCTTCGAAAGGAACCCCCCGCCGGCATGGGATGGCGCGAAGCGGTCGAGATGCACCGAAACGGATTTGTTTCCGGCCTGGTCGAGACTCATCACAGCCGGAAAGTTGCGCGGAGATATTCAGTAATCGAAGGCGGGAAAAGCGACCCCATCACCAAGGCCTACAGGCTGGAATGGAGCGGACAATGCCCGACGATCCGTGCCGGCACGGGTTCGGACAAGGGGGCTTTCCAAGCCGTTCGCCCCCTACATCCCGGCAAGGGGCGCGTCATAACCGTTCGGGAAGGGGCGCGGCTACAAGGATTCCCCGACTGGTTCGTGTTTCATCCGACGAAATGGCACAGCTTCCGAATGATCGGAAATAGCGTCTCGCCCTTTGTTTCTAGTGGCCTATTCAAGCGAATTGCCCCAAAAATAGCGTGACTCTCGCGCAAAGGTTGGCAATCCTGGGGCCTACACGGCACCCGGGGCAAATCATATGGCGGAGCAAGGTAAGCGCATTCTCGTCGACACGAGTCCGACGAAGGAAGTCGTCGTTGACGGCATCACGCGCGATGCAACCGACGAAGAATGCATCTTCGACCTAATCGACAATTCGATCGATGCAGCAAGAAATATCATCTTCCGCAACATTTCGCCGAAACTCAGAAGCGAACTGCCCGAGGGCTATTCGAGCTATGAAGTTAAGCTGCAGATCAACAGCACGAGCTTCAAGATATCAGATAACTGCGGCGGTATCGCCGTCGACGATTTGCGAAAAACGGTGTTGCGCTTCGGTGAGCGCTCCGAACAAAGCATGGGGATCGGGTCGTTCG
>Ga0208604_1000119_pt1 | contig 12140 bp, 12 predicted proteins | sample MicForSoSWNH22_M_FD_188009 | JGI IMG/M metagenome (GOLD analysis project Ga0208604, IMG submission 188009) | Forest soil microbial communities from Harvard Forest Long Term Ecological Research site in Petersham, Massachusetts, USA - MetaG HF016... | ecosystem: Environmental > Terrestrial > Soil... | reverse complement strand
CGAGACCAGAAAGCGCTGCAGCAGTGTCGTCTTGCCGCTACCCAGGAACCCGGTGACGACTGTCACCGGAATTTTGGCGCCGCGCTCGCGCTTGAGCCGGCGCCCGAACAGGCCGGCCTCGCGTGAGGGGAAGAGATCGAGCATGGAGCGCGGCTAGAAATCCATTTCCAGCGTGTACAACCCGCCGATGTGCCGATCGACCGCGTAGACAATGGCGCGCTCGTCGACGAACACGTCGTTCATCTGGATGGTGCCGGTCGGCGCGCCGGGCGGCGCGGGCGGCTGGAAAACGCCGACTTCTTTCGGCTGGTACGGATTGGAAATGTCATAGGCACGAAGGCCGCCGTTGAAGAAGGTGCCGAGCACGATCTGGTCGGATTGCCACGCCGTCGGCAGCGGCACGTTCTCGTGGATGTTGTGCGCGCCGAAGCGGCCGGCCTGGGCGTAGATGGTGTGATCCGGCAACGGGCAGGTCGAGATCGGCACCAGATTGGATTCGTCGCGCGCGTCCAATACCCAGATCAGCTTCGGCCAGTCCTTGGCGTTGTTCTCGGTCGACTCGTCTGTGACCAGCATCAAGCCGCGGTCGAACAGCGGCACGATGGTGTGCATGAAGCCGGTATAGGGCGGCGAATTGGTCCACTGCGAGGCCTTCTTGGGATTCGCCTTGTCGGAAATATCGAGCACGAACATGCCGCCGTCGATATAGGCGAGGTAACAGCGGTCCGGCCGCTGCGGATAGACGTTGGTGTTGTGGGCGCGAAACCCCTTGTCGATCGGATGCCGCGTCGGCGGCCTGACGTTGTCGCCCTGGCGCGTGCCGGGCATCCACCAGCGGCCGACCTCGACGGGCTTGGACGGATTGCGCACGTCGACGCAGCGATAGAACTGGTCGTCTTGCGGATGCGTCGGCGTGAAATCGCGCGAGCCCGACGCGCAGTGCACGTATTCGCCGTCGCAGAACCACAGCTGGTGCACGCCGCGCGAATGCGGCCCCGAGCAATCGAAGAACGAAATCGATTTCGGATTTTCCGGCTTGGAAATATCGAACAGCTCGAAGCCGGCCGGTTGCAAATCCTTCTTCGAGGTCTGATAGGCCACCGCCATCATGTTGCCGCACGTTTCAAGCGAATTGGAGCGCATATTGGCATGCGGCAGATCGGTCTGGCACACCACCTTCGGCTTGCGCGGATCGGAGACGTCGACGGCGGTGAAATTCTTCGGCGCGCTCTCATGCGCCAGCCAGATAATCCGGCGTCCGTCCGGCGCGATCTGCACCGACATGCCCTCGCCCATGCCACCGAAGCCGCCGAGCATATCGTTGGCCAGTAACTTGAAGTTCCAGGTAATCGGTTGATAGCTCTTGGTGATCGGGCTTTGGTCAGAGGCAGCCATTCACAAGTCTCCTGTTGGGAAATGATGTCGGTGTCGGCGCGAGCGGCGGCCGATATTACGCGCCCGAGCGGGCGCGTTCCATGAGGTCGGGCCGCAGCGCCTTGCTCCAGTCCGGGATGGCGTCGATCTTCTTGTCCTTGAGCAGGATTTCGGCCTGCTCTTGCATATAGGGCTTGAGATCGCCGGGAAAGCCGGGGCTGACCTCGACCCGCGACAGCGCGGTGGCGAACACGTCGAGCGATATCTTGTAGCCCTTGTCGGCGTAGAACCCGTAGATGACGTCGGCGACCTTTTTCGGATTGTTCTTGAAATCCTGCGCCACGTCGAGCCAGGCTTTGAGATAGGCGATCACGGCGTCGGGCTTCTGCTGCACGAACTCGGGCGTCGCCGCCATGAACACCGGCATCGGATCGACGCCGGAGAAATCGATGAGATCAGAACCGATGCCGTCGGCGACGGCGATGACGTTGTACGGTTCGACGTTCACCATGGCGTCGACCGTCTTGGCGGCGAGCGCGGCCACCATGTTGTTCACGTCCATGCGGACTTCCTGGTAATCGCCCTTCTTCAGGCCGTGCTGCGGCATGATGGTGTCGACAAAGACGTTGCCGACCGACGAGCCGGTCTGGTTGGCGATTTTCAGGCCGCGCAGCTGTTCGACCTTGGTGATGTTCAAATCCTTGCGCGTGGTGATGCGCGCGGTCTTGCCGACATGCTCGATCAGCGCGATGGCGATGAGCCCGCCCTTGGCGCTGCCGATGATGAAGGATTGGCCCGCATAGGTGCCGAGGTCGACCTGGCGCGCCACCATCTGCTGCATGGTGAGGTTGCCGGACGGCACGGCGAACTCTTCCACCGCGAGATTGTGTTTCTCAAGATAGCCGGATTTCATCAGGTAATAGGTCGGCATGCCCCAGATGTTGGTCTGATAACCCTGCTTGATGGTCTCGGGCGCCGCGACGCCGCGCGTCGAGCCAAGGCCGAGCGCCAAGACGCCGGCGCCCGAGGCTGCGAGATAGTGCCGTCGCGTCAATAACGACTGCTTTGTCATTGGGCTATCCTCCAGGCCGGCTGCTTCTCGGCATCGGGCGATTATTAGTCCTGTTGCAGGCCGAATTCTTGAACGGCCGGCGCCACGTCGTCCAGGGTCTTCTGCATCACGACGCCGAATTCCTGCGGCGTGGTCGATATCGCGAGCGAGCCGGCATTCTCGATCAGCGCCCGATAATCCGGCATCGCCACGATGGCGACGATATGCTCGTTGAGCGTCTTGATGATCGAGGCCGGCGTGCCGGCGCCGGCGCAAACGCCGAGCCAGCCGAAGCGAACGAAATCAAAACCCTTTTCCTTGAGGGTGGGAATTTCCGGCAGGTTTTTCAGGCGCTCCGGGCTGGTGGTGGCGAGAATTTTCAACTGCTTGCCCTGGTACTGCGACATGATGGCGAGCGTCGGCGAGGGATAAAGATCGACCCTGCCGGCGACCAGTTCCTGCACCACGCCGATGCCGCCGCGAAACGGAATGCGATTGAGCGTCACGCCCGTGAGCTTTTCCAATTGCCGCGCCATGATCTCCTGCGCCGAGCCGGCGCCGACCGTGGCGTAAGTGACCTCACCCGGATGCGCCTTGGCGTAGGCGACAAACGCTTCGAAATCGTCCACCGGCACCGCATTCGCGAGCGCGAGGCCGTAATAATATTTGGCGATCAGCGAAATCGGCGCGATGTCGCCGAGCTGATAACCGGCATTGCGATACACCGCGACATTGGTGGCGTCGAAATGCGTGCACAGGAGCAGCGTATAGCCGTCGCGCGGCTGCGCCAGCACATCGCGCGTCGCCACGATGCCGCCCGCGGCCGGTTTGTTCTCGACCACGACGGGTTGTCCGAGCGCCGTGCCGAGCCGGTCAGCGATAAAACGCGCCGGAATATCGGTCGGCCCGCCGGCGCCGAAGCCGACGACGAGACGAATCGGCCGGCTCGGATAAGTGTCCGCCGCCCGTGCCGGCAGCGCACACACCAGCGCGAATAGCAGCAACGTCCATCGCCTGATTGCAACGTGCCGCATCATATCAATGGCCCCGCGCGTCCTGACCGAGAAGGCGCAACAGCTCCTTCTGATGATCAAGGAATTCGACGCTGAGCGGATCGCGCGGCCGCGGCAGCCGGATCGGCACTTCGGTCTTCACCGTGCCGGGATGCGGCGTCATCACCACGACCCGGTCGGCGAGATAAACCGCTTCGGCGACATTATGCGTCACGTAGATCACCGTCTTGCGCGTCGTCCGCCACACTTCGGCGAGAAGCCGCTGCATGTCGTCGCGGGTCAAGGCGTCGAGCGCCGCGAACGGCTCGTCCATCAGCAACACCGCCGGATTGTAGGCCAGCGCACGCGCGATCGCGACCCGCTGCTGCATGCCGCCGGACAGATGGTGCGGGTAAGAGCGGGCGAAGTTTTCCAGCTTCACCAGGCGAAGCTGCTCGAGCGCGATGGTCTCGCGCTCCGCTTTCGCCATGCCCTTCATTTCCAGGCCGAAGGCGACGTTGCCCAGCGCGGTGCGCCACGGAAACAGCTGGGCGAAATCCTGAAACACGATGCCGCGGTCCATGCCGTAGCCTTTGACTGGCTGGCCGGCGATGCGGATCTCGCCCGAATTCGGCGTGATGAAGCCGGCGATGATATTGAGCAGCGTTGATTTGCCGCAGCCGCTCGGCCCGACGATACAGACGAATTCCGACGCCTCCATCGCGAAGCTCACGCCGCGGACCCCCGGCACGGAGCCGCTCGGCGTATCGTAAATCAGCGTGATATCGCGCGCCTCGATATGGGGCATCGATTTTTCTTGCAGCACTGCCAAAGGACGTTTCCCGGCTCTTTCAAGCATAAACGGCGGGCCTTGTCGCTCCGCCGGTGCAGCGCCCACACTCAGGTCTTAGGCGCTCAAGTCTTGGCTGCCCGCGCCATGCCCCAGCGATAGATGGTGGCGCGCTCGATCGAGCCGAACACCAGCCGCTCGCTGACGAAGCCGATGAAGCCGATGACGACAAGCGACGACAGCATGACGTCGGTGTTGAGGAATTCCTTGGCGTCGAAGATCACCCAGCCCAATCCCCAATCCGACGCCGCCAGCATCTCGGCGCCGATCACCGCGACCCAGGCGCGCAGAAAGGATTGCCGCAATCCCGCGATGATGAACGGCGAGGCGCCGGGAATGATCACCTTCCAGAACAGCGCATGTTCGTTGGCGCCCATGGCGCCGGCGGCACGCAGCCAGAGCGGATTGACCGCGCGCACGCCGGACCAGGTGTTGAGCAGCATCGGAAACAGCGCGGCGTAGAACACGACCAGGATGGTCACCGGATTGCCGAGCCCGAACCACAGGATCAGGATCGGAATCCAGGCCAGCGACGGGATCGGCATCAGCGCGCTGGCGAGCGGCAGCACGAAATTCTCGACCGGCCGAAACCGCCCCATCAGTACGCCGAGCGGCAAGCCGATGAACACCGCAAGCCCGAAGCCGCACAGCACGCGGTAGAGCGTGAACGCGGCATGCTCGACCATCGTGCCGTCGAGCAGCGAATCCCACAGCGTGCGCGCCACCGCGCCGAGCGGCGGCATCAAGGCCGGCGCGAAATGGCCGCTGCGCGCGACGGCTTGGTAGAGCGCCAGCACCGCGATGATGGTGATCGCGCCACGGCGCAGCGCAAGATAGTGCTGAAGTTTTGCCCGATCGGCCGTCATGACGTCAACATCCCCCAGCGCACCACGGTGAATTCCTCGAGCCGCTCGAACACCAGTTTCTCCAGCGTCAGCCCGATCAGCGCGATCACCACGATGCCGGCGAGCATCACGTCGGTATTGAGGAATTCCTGGGCGCCGAAGATGAGCCAGCCCAGGCCCCACGACACGGCGGCCAGCATTTCGATACCGACCAGGATGCGCCACGCCTGTGCCAGGCCGAGACGCAAGCCGGTCATGATGTAGGGTAACGCGCCGGGCAAAATGACGTGGCGAAACAGGCGGCGATCGTTGGCGCCCATCGCCTGCGCCGAACGCACCCAAATATCCTTGACCGCTTTCACGCCAGTCCAGGAATTGTAGATGATCGGAAACGTCGACACGAACGCGACCAAAGCGATCGCCGAAACATTGCCGGGCCCGAACCACAACAGGAACAATGGCGCGTAAGCGAGACCCGGGATCGGCGCCCCGATGCTGACCAGCGGCAACAAAATATCTTCGGCGCGCCGCGAGCGGCCCATCAGGATGCCGATGGTCACGCCGACCAAGGCCGCAAGCACGAAGCCCGCGGTCAGCCGCGCCAGCGTGTCGAGCGCGTGATGCGGCAAGACTCCGTTCATTGTCAGCCGCGCGAACACCGCCGCAATGGCTTCCAATGGCGGGAAGAACCGCGGCGGAAACAAGCCAGCATGCGCCACCACCTCCCAGATCGCGCCGACCACGACGAAGGGAAATGCGTTACGCGCCACGCGGCGCGGGAGGCTGTCCTCGCGTGGCGCGCCCGCGGTCGAGATTTCGGAAGCTTGAACGAGGTCGTGTGCCATGAACGGTCGCGAATGTGTGACGCAGCCACTGCGCCATTGCAAGGATAGTGCGCCCGCTCGTGGCCGGACAAGCCATTTCCAAGCCGTTGCAGTGTCCGCGCCCTGTGATAGGACAGCGCCCGACAGCACAGGAGTTAAAAACATGGCCACGAAAAACACGCAGAAAATCGGCTGGATCGGCATGGGCCGCATGGGCTTTCCCATGGCCGAGCGGCTCATCAAGGCCGGCTATGACGTCACGATCTGGAATCGCACCCGCGCCAAGGCCGAGCCGCTCGCCAAGATCGGCGGCAAGGTGGTCGATCATCTGCACGAGCTGAAAGACGTCGACGTGCTGTTCTCGATCGTCGCCACCGGCAAGGACGTGCAGGACGTGCTGTACGGCAAGAACGGCGTCTGCAGCCAAGGCGGCAAGATGCCGCCGATCGTGGTCGACTGCTCGACCATCGCGGTCGAGGAATCGGCCGAGATCCGCGACAAGCTCAAACAGCTCGGCGCCGATTTCGTCGCCTCTCCGGTGAGCGGGAACGCCAAGGTGATCAAGGCCGGCAAGCTGTCCGCGGTCGTGTCCGGCCCGGAGGCCGCCTGCAAGACTGCTACTCCCTTGATCGAGGTGTTCGCGCCGCGCGGTGTGTCCTATGTGGGCGACGGCGAGCTCGCCCGCGTCTGCAAGATCGCCCACAATGTCATGCTCGGCGTCGTCATCGAGAATTTGATCGAGATCACGCTTCTGACCAACAAGATGGGCGTGCCGCGCCACGCCTTCCTCGCCTTTCTCAACAACGGCGTGATGGGCTCGATGTTCACCGCCTATAAGTCGCCGGCATTGGTCAATCTCGATTGGACCACCACGTTCACGCCGGAGCTGTTGCGCAAGGATCTCGATCTCGGACTCGAGCTCGCCCGCGAAATGGACGTGCCGATGCCAGTGACGGCGGCGACGCGCGAAGTGCTGCAAGGCCATTTCGGCGCCGCCATGCTGCAGAAGAACCCGAAAGAATATCTGGAGAAGGATTTCGCGGCGCTGGCCGAAACCATGGCGCTTGCCGCCGGCATGAAGCTCGAGAGCGAGAATAAAAACGTGCCGACGGGGCTCGAGAGCTGATCCATCATGCACTGGCGGCTGCCCACGCTGACGGCGCTCATCTTCAGCGCGCTTGCCGTCCTGGCCGCGCCGGCCGCTGCAGACTGGCCGACCCGTCCCGTCCGCCTCATTCTGACCCTTGGCGCGGGCAGCGGAACCGACATCGGCGCGCGGCTATTGGCAGATCGACTCACGCAGCGCTGGGGCCAGCCGGTCATCGTCGATAACCGCCCCGGTGGTGACGGACTTGTCGCCATCAACGCCTTCGTTACGGCTCACGATGACCACGTCCTGCTGTTCGCTCCGTCGTCATCGTTCACGGCACATCCGTTTCTGCACGACAATCTGCCGTACAAGCCGAGCGACCTCGTGCCGATCACGCGAGTCTCGAACACGCTGATTGCCATTTCGGTCCCGGTCGCAATGACCGTCGCTTCACTCGGCGACCTCGTCGCGCTGGCGCGCGCGCAGCCGGGAAAGCTCGATTGGGCCGGCGTGACGGGGGCTCACGAATTTGTATTTGCCGGCTGGCTGAAACAGCTCGGCCTGAACATGGTCGAGGTGCCTTATCGCAACCCGGTCGACGCCGCGAACGACCTCGCCGAGAATCGGGTGCAAGTCTATTCGTCGGCGCTCGCGATCGTGCGGCCACAGCTCCAAGCCGGCAAGATCAAGCTGCTTGCTATGGCCAACACCGTGCGCGCGCCGAGCGAACCGAACGTCCCCACGGTCGCGGAAGCCGGCTATCCGGCGCTTGCTCTCGACGGACTGGTCGGTCTGTTCGGTCCGCCGGGAATGCCTCTTGAATTGCGCGAGCGTATCACCGCCGATATTCGCGCCGTTGCCGATTCAACCATCGCCGAGCGGCTGACGATTACCGGTCAACTGATGAATATCGGCGGGCCGGGCGAATTCGGCAGATCGATCGAGGAGCAACGGGCCACCGTCGCGGCCTTCGCCAGGGACCTCGGCATCAAACCGATGCAGTAAGGCCGTTACTTATTTGATATCAGTCTGCACGCTGATCGCCATCTGCCATTGACCGTTGCGCTTGATCCAAACGCGCGCGGCTTGATATGGCGGCCGCGAATTGTCCGGCAAAGCGTGGGTTGCGATCATGGCCGCGCCGTCGTCGTAGACCGACAGCCGCATGGCCTGGACCTCGCCCACCCTCACCGTGGTGCCGTTCTCCTTCTGGCGATTGATCATGGCGATGCGTCCGGATTTGGTGATCGGCGCGCGGCCGCTGCCGTAGAGCACGAACTCGTCGGCGACGTGCTTCGACCATTCGGCGGCGTCATGGCCGACCGCGGCCTTCTCGATCGCCTGGAACGAATTGACGATATCCTGCTCGGGCGGCGAACGCACGCGATAGGGAAACGTCTGGCAGGGATTCTTGCAATCGTAAGGAACCACCGTTGCACTCGTCGGTGCCGGCGCGGGGCGCGGCGTATCGGTTGCGGCCAGCACCACCTCCTGGCTCACCAGCGTGCGCCAGGCGCGTTTCTGCTTGGCCCAGATGTCGAGAAAGAACACGTCGCGGCCGTCGGCGGATTTACGGTGGCCGGTGACGATGCCGATGCGGCCGTAGATTTTCACCGCCGGATCGCTCGGCGCGGCAGCTGCCGCGATTTTCAGATCGCCAAGGAAATCCTTGCGCTCATGAACCTTGCCGTCGGCATCGACGAAGGTGAATTGCAGCGAGAGCAGCTTGCGGGCGACCGATTTGTCGTCGCCACGCATGGCGGCGCCGAGCGCTTGATCGGCTTCGAGCACGAGTGCGTCTTCGCTTGGCGCGGTTTGCGCCCGCAGTTCGGCGAGAACCGCGATCAGCGCGGCGGCGACGACCAAGCCGAGCCACCATCGCTGCGTGGCGCTACGCATCACCCCTCCCGGAAAAACTCCGCCCCGACGCCGTGCCGGTCTTCGCGGACCGCTAGCAGCCGACCATGGCATTTTCAGGCGAGAGCGCTCAAGGCGCCGCCCACGCGACGCCGCGCCGCAGCCAAAGTCGCGCCGATGATTTCAGCGTGAAAAATGACCAGTCGCGATGTTTGCTTAATTAATGCGCGCGGTGATGATGGTAATAATGGTGCACCCGGCGCCCGCCGCCACCACCCCCGCCTCCGCCGCCGGCCATGGCCACGCGGCACTCTTTGCTGATCTGCGCGTGCTTTGCCTTCATACAGGCGGTGACTTTCGCCCTGTCCGGGACGAACTCGGAACACAGCCGCATCGCATCGGGCGTACAAATTTGCTCAACATTGACAGGGGCCGCGCCCGGCGCGGCGCCCTGGGCACCGGCTTGATGAAGGCTACAAAAGAGCAACGCGCAGACCGGCAATACCAGCCGGCAAACAAAAAATGTGGTCCGCATTTGTCCTATCCCGGTCTTGAGAGGAGTTCTCGTTTCGGACCGAAAGTAGCGGACCCGCCGTCCACGGTCTAGGCAAAGAACTCCGCATAGCCAGCCGGCCTATGCGGTCAGGTTCAACGGGTGGCCCAGGCAAAACCCCGGCCCGTGTGCGGGCGATTCCCGGCAATGTCCTTGGTGCAACGCTCGATGCCGCCCTCGGTAATTTCCGCCGTCACGTTGTCGAAAGACATGTGCCGGCAAAATATCCCGTCCGGCATGGTGACGACGACGTCGCCGGTGCCCTTGGTCTCCCGCGCATCCACCGCCGACTGCAGGATCGGGTCGATCGCGGCATGGCCGCCGATCAGCAAGGCCGCGGTGAAAAGCACGAGAAACAGCGAGGAAACGATGACGACGCGCCCGGACTTGGCGCGCTCCTCGTCCATGCGGGCGCGCGAGCGCCGCCGCGCCAGCGCGGTGACGCTGACATGATCCGCCTCGACGAACCATGCGCCGGCGTCCCGGCCCACTTTCTCGGCTGCGCTCATGCCGGCATAGAACACCGAAACCCGTTGCATGGCCGATAAAAAAACAATTTAGATTTGAATCGAAATGCCGCGCGCGCGGCGAAATGGCTGATTCGAGGGCGTTTCCGCAATCGGCGCCATTAACGCTATCCCCTTCCCGATCCGCGCCCAGTGGTGAAATAATCGTCCGTCGACACCGGCCAACCAGCGAGGAACGCTTGCTCACCGCCGCCCGCAACGAGATGCTCACCCGCGTCGGACCCGGCACCCCGATGGGCGAATTGCTGCGCCGCTATTGGCAGCCGATCGCCGGCGCCAGCGAGCTCGATGGCAACCCGATCAAGACCGTCCGCCTGATGGGCGAGGACCTCGTGCTGTACCGCGACCGCGGCGGCCGTTACGGCCTGATCGACCGCCACTGCCCGCACCGCCGCGCCGACATGGCCTATGGCTGGGTCGAGGACACCGGCATCCGCTGCAGCTATCACGGCTGGCTGGTGGACCAGACCGGCCGCTGCCTTGAACAGCCCTATGAAGACACCACCAGTCCAAAGCCGTCGAAGGCCGGCTGCGAAACCAAGGCCTATCCGGTCAAGGAATGCGCCGGGCTGCTGTTCGCGTATCTCGGCCCGCTGCCGGCGCCGGAACTGCCAGTGTGGGAGCCGTTCACCTGGCGCAACGGCTTTCGCGAGATCGTGCTCGCCGACGTGCCGTGCAACTGGTTTCAGTGCCAGGAGAACTCCATCGACCCGGTGCATTTCGAGTGGATGCACGATAATTGGGGCGCCCGCATGCGTGGCGCCGATGCCAACGTCGCGCCGAAACATCTCAAGCTCAAGTTCGAGGCCTTCGATCATGGCTTCGTCTACAAGCGCGTGCGCGAGGGCCAGAGCGAGGAGGACCGCTACTGGACCGTCGGGCGTGTCGCGCTATGGCCGAACGGTTTTTATCTCGGCAGCCATTTCGAGTGGCGGGTGCCGGTCGACGACGAGAATACGCTCAGCGTCGCCTGGTTCTTCATGCGGGTGCCGAAGGGCCGCGAGCCTTACGTGCAGGAGCGTGTGCCGACCTGGGTCAGCCCGCTGCAGGACGAGACCGGCCGCTTCATCACCAGCCACGTCATCAACCAGGACATCGTCGCCTGGGCCGGCCAGGGCCGCATCGCCGATCGCACCAAGGAGCATCTGCGCTCCAGCGACATCGGCATTACCATGATGCGCGGCCGGTTCTTCGCGGAGCTCGAGGCCATGGCGGCCGGCAAGGAGCCGGGCGGCATCATCCGCAGCGCCAACGAGGCGCAGTGCATCGCGCTGCCGAATATGGCGCGCGAGCTCAACATCGACGGGCTCACGCTTGCGGAGTTCGACAAGGACCCGATCCTGCGCCAGCGGCTGAAGGAATTCCGCCACCATTACGGCCAGCCGGCGGAGGTGCGGCGGGAATTTGTCGAGGCGATGGGAATTAGCGGTTGATGCGCACACAGGTCGCGATCATCGGCGGCGGGCCGGCGGGCTTGCTGCTCTCCCACATTCTCGACCGCAACGGCATCGATAGCATCGTGCTGGAGCGCCAAACCCGCGCGCACGTGCTGGAACGGATTCGCGCCGGTGTGCTCGAGGCCGGCACCGTTGCGCTGTTGCGCGAGGTCGGGCTCGGCGAGCGCATGGATCGCGAGGGCGCGCCCCATGACGGCTCGAGCATCGCCTGGGAAGACCGGCCGCGCTTTCTCATCGACACCAAGAAATATACCGGCAAGCCGATGATGGCTTACGGCCAGACCAATATCACCGAAGACCTCTACGCGGCTCGCGATGTCGCCGGCGGCCAAGTGATCGACGAAGCCGCTGATGTGCAGCTGCACGACCTGACGTCGGGCAAGCCTTACGTGACCTTCGAGAAGGCAGGCACGACGCAACGGATCGACTGCGACTACATCTCGGGCTGCGATGGCTCGCACGGCATCAGCCGCGCGTCGATTCCGGCGGCTTTGGCGAAAACATACGAGAAGAGCTATCCATTCGGCTGGCTCGGCATCATGTCGGAGACGCCGCCCTATCCGGAGATTTGCTATTGCTATCACAGCCGCGGCTTTGCGCTTGCCTCGCAGCGCAATCCGATGCTCAGCCGCTACTACATCCAGTGCGATCTCGACACCAGGCTAGAAGACTGGCCGGACGATCGCTTCTGGGAAGAATTCAAGGCGCGCTGTCCCAAAC
>Ga0208604_1000118_pt1 | contig 12285 bp, 12 predicted proteins | sample MicForSoSWNH22_M_FD_188009 | JGI IMG/M metagenome (GOLD analysis project Ga0208604, IMG submission 188009) | Forest soil microbial communities from Harvard Forest Long Term Ecological Research site in Petersham, Massachusetts, USA - MetaG HF016... | ecosystem: Environmental > Terrestrial > Soil... | reverse complement strand
GGCTGCGGCTCCTCGCGCGAGCACGCGCCCTGGGCGCTGATGGATTTCGGCATCACCTGCGTGATCTCGACCTCGTTCGGCGACATTTTCTACAACAACTGCTTCAAGAACGGCGTGCTGCCGATCAAGGTGTCGCCTGAGGATTTGGAAAAACTGTTCGACGACGCCGAGCGCGGCGCCAATGCGACGCTCAGCGTCGACCTGGAGAAGCAGGAAATCCGCGGCCCCGACGGCGGCGTGGTCAAATTCGACATCGACCCGCACCGCAAGAAATGCCTGCTCGAAGGCCTCGACGACATCGGCATGACCAATCTCAAAGCCGGCAAGATCGAAGGCTTTGAGCAGAAGGCCAAGTCGGAGCGGCCGTGGGTGTAAGGAAGCCGGGCGGCACCGCCTTCTCGCCCTTGCCGGTCCAATGAAACCCGCCATTTCCGTATCGCATCTCAACAAGACCTACGCCTCGGGCTTCCAGGCCTTGAAAGACATCAACCTGGAGATCCGCCACGGCGAGATCTTTGCGCTGCTCGGCCCGAACGGCGCCGGCAAGACGACTCTGATCAACGTCATCTGCGGCATCGTGAAACCGTCCACCGGGACCGTCACCGTCGACGGCCACGATATCCTCACCGACTATCGCGCCTCGCGCACCTTGATCGGCCTGGTGCCGCAGGAACTGACCACCGACGCGTTCGAGACGCCGCCGGCGACCATGCGCTTTTCCCGCGGGCTGTTCGGCAGGCCGCCGAACCCCGGCCACATCGAGAAGGTGCTCAAGGAGCTCTCGCTGTGGGACAAGAAAGATTCCCGGATCATGACGCTGTCCGGCGGCATGAAGCGCCGGGTGCTGATCGCCAAGGCGCTGGCGCACGAGCCGCAAATCCTGTTCCTCGACGAGCCGACCGCCGGCGTCGACGTCGAATTGCGCAAGGACATGTGGCAATTGGTGCGCGAGCTGCGCGCCTCGGGCGTCACGATCATCCTCACCACCCATTACATCGAGGAGGCCGAGGAGATGGCCGACCGGGTCGGCGTCATCAACAAGGGCGAGATCATCCTGGTCGAGGACAAGGTCGAATTGATGCGCAAGCTCGGCCGCAAGCAACTGACGCTCGAACTGCACCAGCGCCTCGACGCCGTCCCGGCGGCGCTCGACGCCTTCCATCTGACGCTCGGCGGCGACGGCAAAGAACTGACCTATAGCTACGACACCAGAGGCGAGCGCACCGGCATCACCGCGCTGCTCGACGCGCTGCAGCGCGCCGACATCCGGTTCAAGGATCTGCACACGACGCAAAGCTCGCTGGAGGACATTTTCGTCGACCTGTTGAGGCACCAGCCATGAATATTTACGCCGTGCGCGCCATTTACATCTACGAGATGTCGCGGACCGCGCGCACCTTGTTCCAGAGCGTGGTCTCGCCGGTGATCTCGACGTCGCTTTATTTCATCGTGTTCGGCGCCGCCATCGGCTCGCGCATCACCCAGATCGACGGCGTGAGCTACGGCTCTTTCATCGTGCCCGGCCTGATCATGCTGATGCTGCTCACGCAAAGCGTCACCAACGCCTCGTTCGGCATCTATTTTCCGCGCTTCGTCGGCACCATCTATGAGCTCTTGTCGGCGCCGGTGTCGCCGTTCGAGATCGTGCTCGGCTATGTGGGCGCCGCGGCGACCAAATCGCTCGTTCTCGGCACCATTATCCTCGCCACCTCGTGGCTGTTCGTGCCGATCCAAATCGCACACCCGGTGTGGATGATCGGCTTTTTGGTGCTGACTGCGCTCAGCTTCAGCCTGTTCGGCTTCATCCTCGGGCTGTGGGCCGACGGCTTCGAAAAATTGCAGATCGTGCCGCTTTTGATCCTCACGCCGCTGACGTTCCTCGGCGGCACGTTCTATTCGACCAGCGTGCTGCCGCCGTTTTGGCGCACCGTGACGCTGTTCAATCCGCTGGTCTATCTGATCTCCGGCTTCCGCTGGAGCTTCTTCGGCATCGCCGACGTGGATGTCGCGGTGAGCGTGGCGATGACGCTGGTGTTCCTCGCCGTCTGCATGGCCATCGTGTGGTGGTTCTTCAAGACCGGCTATCGGCTGAAGAATTAGGCCGCATTGGCCGCGTCTTGCAGCGTGATCCGGAAAAGTGGAAACCGGTTTTCCGAAAAGATCATGCTCAATCGAAATGAGCGCAAATCGATTCAATTTGAAGCGATTTCGCTCTAGTGCACAAACGTACCGATACGCTCAAATCGCACCGTCTGCCGCGCGCCGCCGGAACTGCGATCAATCGAGTAGAAGATGATCGCGGCACGCCCGACCAGATTTTCGAACGGGACATAGCCGACCTGCGACAACACGCGGCTGTCGGTCGAATTATCCAAATTGTCGCCGAGGACGAAATAATGGCCGGGCGGAACAGTGTAGACCGGCGTGTTGGCGTAGAAGCCATTGTCGCCGACACTAAGCACCGTATAGCTCACGCCGTTCGGCAGCGTTTCGCGATAACGCCTTATGCGCTCAACCGCGCCATTGTCCTTGGCGACAAAATCGTCGATGCGCTCGTGCTTGACCGGTTGCCCGTTGATCTGCAGCACGTCGTCGATCATCTGAATGCGGTCGCCCGGCAGGCCGACGATCCTTTTGACGTAGTCGACCGAATCGTCCTTCGGCAGCCGGAACACCACGACATCGCCGCGCTGCGGTTCGGAGGCGAACAGCCGGCCGGAAAACAGCCGGGGCGAGAACGGCAGCGAATAATGCGTATAACCATAAGCGTATTTTGACACGAAAAAATAGTCGCCGACGAGTAACGTCGGCATCATCGATGCGGCGGGTACGTTGAACGGCTGGAACAAAAATATCCTTATCAGTATGGCAATGAAAAACGCAGGCACAAATGACGCAAGCGCAAAGCTCGTTATCGTGCGCCAAAAACCAAATCCCTGCACCCGGCCGTACATCCATAGCGCCAGCACCAGCGCCCACAATCCGAGCACCGCGAAAATTCCTTGAACGGCGATCGCGACGAATGTTCCCTTGGCAAGTCCCGATAAAGCCAGCGCAAAGAAAACAACGAGACAAATCGGAATGCCTATGGCGAATGGCGCGCCACCCCAGGCCAGCGCCGCGCGTATCGTCGCCATCGACGCGCGACCACCCAGCAAGGCGCCGGCCCATTTGAGAAAGCAGGCTGACAGGTAGAGACCCACGATACCCGCGGCGGCGCCGATGAGGATGACAACAGCGATGATGCGCCAGTCCGGTAATGCGGACGGCATCCCGAAAGTAAAGATGAGCTGCGTCGCAAATTCGGATATCATGTAGACAGCCGCCAGCAGCAGCACCTGCCATCCGAAGTTTGCCGCTGGGATGGCTTCGACGACGCGGCGCGGATTGAGCCATACCGACAGCCAAGGCGAGGATTTCGATGCGTCCGAAACGTCAGGTGCCATGGTCTTGCTCTTCGACGAGGCGGGTTACGCGGAGCGCTGCGACGGCTATTTGCTTAGACATACCCCTCGAAGCCAACCCGTCAAGCAGACATGGATCGGCTATCGGTTGAAGAGCGAGAATGTCCCCGCCCGAAACCCCGCCTGGGATCACGATAACCGAAACGCCGAGCGGCGCTCGTCCCATTGCCGGCGCGCCGACCAGCATTGCCGCGTTCATCGGTCTGGCGTCGCAAGGGCCGACCGATCGCGCACTCTTGGTGCAGAGCTGGTCGGACTTCGAACGGCAATTCGGCGGGCTCGATCCCAACAGTTATCTCGGCTACGCGGTCGGCCACTTCTTCGCTAATGGCGGCGCCGAGGCCTACATCGTGCGCCTGGCCACGGCCGGCGCTGCCGCCGTGTTGGCCGGCGCGCATCTCCTCGACGCCGTGCCGATCTTCAATCTCCTTGCCGTGCCCGGCGAAGCCGATCCCGGCCTGATCGCGGCGCTGCAGGCCTACTGTGCCGGACGCAAAGCCTTTCTGATCGCCGACAGCGCGGTCGACAGTGCTTTTGCGACATTGCAAAACGGACCGGACAGCCGAATGATCGGCGCGAATGCAATCAATTCGGCATTTTATTTTCCGTGGCTCAATGCTTTGGACGCGCAACAAAACATGACCAGGCCGTTCCCGCCGAGCGGTTTTGTCGCCGGGATTTATGCGGCGACCGATGCCGCGCGCGGCGTCTGGCGATCGCCCGCGGGCCTCCGCGCCAACCTGACCGGACAATCCGGGCCGGTGCTCGCCTTGACCGATCGGCAAGTCGGCGTGCTGAGCGCCCACGCCGTCAATTGCATCAGGCATATCGCGCAGTTCGGCGACGTGATCTGGGGCGACCGCACGCTGGGTGGCAGCGACCAAGCCGGTTCGGACTGGAAATATGTCTCGGTGCGGCGCCTAGCCCTGTACATCGAGTCGAGCCTGTTCACCGGAACCCAGTGGGCGGTATTCGAACCCAACAACGCACAGCTTTGGGCGCAACTACGCTCCAGCGTCGGCGCCTTCATGCAGACGCTGTTTGTTCAGGGTGCATTCCAAGGCGCCACGCCGGCGCAGGCTTATTTCGTTCGATGCGATACCGAAAACAATCCGCAGTCCAGCATCGACCAGGGCGTCGTGAATATTCAGGTCGGCTTCGCCCCGCTTCACCCGGCTGAATTCGTCGTGATCCAGATCCAGCAGCTGGCGGGTCAGAGCGGCGGCAACGGCGATACCAGGCGATGATCTAGGCCGGCTGCTTCTGCTTCGTTTTCGCAATCGCATCCGCGATCGCTACCGTGCGCTGCGCCATCTCGGCGTGCAGGCGCTCGACCATGCGGCCGTCGATCTGGACCACGCCCTTGTCGCGGTTCTCCGGCAATTCGAATGCGGCGATCATCTTGCGCGCCATCGCCACTTCTTCGTCGGTCGGCGAGAACGCCGCGTTGCACGGCTCGATCTGCTTGGGATGAATGAGCGTCTTGCCGTCGAAGCCGAGGTCGCGTGCTTGCAGGCATTCCGCGGCGAAACCTTCGGCATCGCCGAGGTCGTTGTAGACGCCGTCGAGGATGTCGAGGCCATAGGCGCGGGCGGCGGCGACGCAATTCATCAGCCAGGGCAGCATCGGCGCCCGGCCGGGCACCAAGCGGGCGCGGGTGTCCTTGGCGAGGTCGTTGGTGCCCATGACGAAGCCCGAGAGCCGGGTCTCGGAATCGAGCGCCGCGGCGGCGATCTCGCCGACATTGAGCATCGCCAGCGGCGTCTCCATCATGGCCCAGACCCGGACATGCGGGTCGGTACCCATGTCGACGATGCGCGCCGCCAAATCCTGCAACTGGCCGGGATTCGAGATTTTCGGCACCAGCACCGCGTCGGGCCTGGCTGCGGCGATAATTGTGAGGTCTTCGACCCACCAGCGGGTATCGAGGCCGTTGATACGCACCATCACCTCGCGATCGCCGTAGCCGCCTTTGTACAGCGCGTTGACGATCGCGCCACGCGCCTGCGCTTTGGCCTCGGGCGCCACCGCGTCTTCGAGGTCGAGGATGAGGCCGTCGGCCGGCAGCTCGCGGGCCTTTTCCAGCGCACGCGCGTTCGACCCGGGCATGTAAAGCACGCTGCGGCGCGGACGGACGGTCATCGTTTGGCCCCTGTTACCCCGGTTTCCCCAACCTAGCCGCCCTGCACGCCGCGTGCCACTGCCGGCACGCTCGCTAGACTTACCGACGGAGACATGAAGAATACGGCAGGGGCGATTCGAGGGAGGGAAAAGTGCTCAAGGGATTGCTGCGAACAACAATACTGACATCGGCTCTAGCCACTCTCGCGCCGCTCACCGCGCAAGCCGCCGATCCGGCAACCTGCCGGGACTACGCCACGGCGGCGATCCGTCAGGTCCGTGGCGCGCTTAATAACCCGCCCTGCCTGCCTGGACTGCAAGGGGCGCGCTGGTCCGCTGATTTCCAGGTCCATTACAACTGGTGCCTCACGGCAAATTACGCCGCCATGGGGAGCGAGCGCGACGCGCGCACCGCATACCTGCGTTCCTGCACGGGACGGTAAAGCACGCGACGTCGGCTGCGCGGCTAGAGCGAAATCGCTTCAGATTGAAGCGATTTGCGCTCTAACATTTTAGTGGAGCATGATCTTTCGGAAAACCGGTTTCCACTTTTCCGGATCATGCTCTACGCCGCCTTCTGCTTTGCCGTGATCAGCTTGCGGTTGATCAGGCATTCGGCGATCTGGATGGCGTTCAGCGCCGCGCCCTTGCGCAGGTTGTCGGAGACGATCCACATCGCCAGGCCGTTCTCGACGGTGGCGTCCTCGCGGATGCGGCTGATGTAGGTCGCGTCCTCGCCGGCCGCCTCGTAGGGCGTCACGTAGCCGCCGGGCTCGTGGGAATCGATCACCAGACAACCCGGCGCATTGCGCAAGATGTCGCGCGCCTCGTCGGGCGTGATCGGTTCGGCGAATTCGATATTCACCGCTTCCGAATGGCCGATGAACACCGGCACGCGGACGCAGGTCGCGGTGAGCTTGATCTTGGGATCGAGGATCTTCTTGGTCTCGACCACCATCTTCCACTCTTCGCGGGTGTAGCCGTCCTCCATGAAGGTGTCGATCTGCGGGATGATATTGAAGGCGATGCGCTTGGGAAACTGCTTCGCCTCGACCTCGTTGATCTGGAACACCGCCTTGGTCTGCGAGAACAATTCGTCCATCGCCTGCTTGCCGGCGCCGGAGACCGATTGATAGGTGGCGACCACGACGCGGGTGATCCCGGCCTTATCGTGCAGCGGCTTGAGCGCGACGACGAGCTGCGCCGTCGAGCAATTCGGATTGGCGATGATGCCGCGCTTGCGGAAGCCCGCAACCGCGTCGGCATTGACCTCGGGCACGATCAAGGGAACGTCGGAATCGTAGCGCCACGCCGAGGAATTATCGATCACCACGGCGCCGGCGGCGGCGATCTTCGGCGACCACTCCTTGGATACGGCGCCGCCCGCCGACATCAGGCAAATGTCGACGCCGGAAAAATCGAAATGCTCGAGCGCTTTGACCTTGAGCGTGCGGTCGCCGAAAGACACTTCGGTGCCCTGGCTGCGCCGCGACGCGAGCGCGATCACTTCATCGGCGGGGAACGACCGCTCGTCCAGAATTTCGAGCATTTGGCGGCCCACATTGCCGGTCGCCCCGACCACGGCGACATTGTAACCCATTGTTAACTCTCCACCGAAAAATTCACCGCTTGTTCAGCATGCTGGAAACCGCAACGGAAGCGCTTCTAGGCGAGAAACGTCCCTAACACAACGTTGCTGGGACGAGTGCGTGCGGCCGGTCTCCACTTCCATTCCCCATGACATCCGCGCCACCTTGGTGCGCCTCCTCGCCTATATGGGGGCTCTGGCGGCCCTTGCCGTGGCCGCTGCCAGTTTTTTCGCCGCGCCCGCGGACATCGTCGCCGCGCTCGGTTCGGCATCGGCGCAGCGGCCGGCCTGGAGCGCCGTCGAGCGCCCCTACCCCGCCTTCGAGCTGTTGATGCCGGAACTCATCGGCAGCACCTACACCTACGCCATCCAGCGCCGCGCCAACGACGGCGCGCGCAAAGACCTGCTGAGCTTCGGCGAGCCGGCCGACGCCGGACCCCAAGCCGGCCCCTATGTCGTGGTCGAAATCTACCGGCCGGCCATGGCCGGCGACCGCTTCCTCGATGCATCGAGCGAGATCGCAACCCGCATCGTCGATTACGCCGTCACCGACGACGTCAAGCCCGACGGCCAGATCGACAGCAAGTTCGGCCCGGTGGCGCTGGTGGATTTTGCCGTCGCGCCGCAAGGCCATGAGCGCCGCTGCCTCGGCTTCGCGCGGCCGTTCAAAGAGCCGACCATGCAAATCGCCGGCTGGTATTGCAGCGCCGGCCGCGAAGTGGTGGACCGGGCGACGGTGGCGTGCCTGCTCGACCGGCTGACGCTGGTGAATGGCGATGCCAAGCTCCACGAGATGTTCGCCCGCGCCGAGGTCAAGCGCACCTTCTGCGGCCAGCGCAATCCGATCCTGGCCGCGACGCCGGAACGCGAAGAGCAGGACGCGAAGCTGAAGTCCGCGCTACGCGGACGTCTTTCTCACGTCCCGTAATTCGCCGCCAGGTACGCGGCGATGTCCTTGGCGTCGCCGTCGCTGATCGGCGCGCCGAACGCTTTGATCATCTTGGTGACCTCGGCGTTCCAGCCCGCCGCATTGAGGAACGGCGAGTTCATCTGGATGTAAACGAGGCTATGGCAGGCGCCGCAATTGGCTTCCACCTTATCGAGGCTCGGACCCGGCTTGAGCTTGATTGTCGGCTCGTCGGCGAGAGCGGGAAGCGCGACAAGCGCGGCGACAACGGCAAAAACGATCGTGCGCATCGTGTCCTCCCTCAAGCCGCGTTCAGCGTGATGTTTTGCATCACGTTGTTGTGGTAGCCGGCCGGATTGAACAGCAAGGTCGCAGTCTGGGTCTGGCCGATCTTGTTGGTGGCGCTGACCATGACCGTGTTCTTGCCGGGCTTGGCCCTGAACGCAAAACTCCAGGGCCGGAAGGCGTAGCGGCCAAAATCCTCGCCGAGCGTTGCCGCCGACCAGGTCTTGCCGCCGTCGGTCGAGGCGGCGACGCCGGTGATGCCGTAGCCGCCGTCCCACGCCAGGCCGCCGACGGTGTTGTTGCCGGGCTTCACCTTGGCGCCGTCGGCGTGGCTGGTGATCAGCGAGTTGACCACGATCTCGGTGATCGGTGTCGACGTGGCGTTTTCCTGGGTGACGAAACGCGCCACCACCGGAAACATGCCGACCGGAATGCGATAGGCCGGGTTCATCCAGAAACCGCCCTGCGGCTTGGTCAGCGCGGTGATGCTGATAAGATGCTTCATCCAATAAGTGCCGGTCCAGCCCGGCACGATGAGGCGCGCCGGAAAGCCGTTGAGATGTGGCAACGGCGCGCCGTTCATTTCGTAGGCGACCAACGTCGATTCATCGACCGCGCGCCACACCGGAATGCTCTTGATGAAGTCGGGCGTCTTGTCGAAGGCCGGGCCATCGGCGCCGTTGAACGCAATCTCGATCGCTTCCGGCTTCAGCCCGACGATGGCGAGCACGTCTTTGAGCCGGGCGCCCTTCCAGCGCGCGCAGCCCATGGCGCCAAAACCCCATTCGACGCCGGCGACATGCGGGTTGGACAGGCCGCGCCGGTTGCCCGAGCACTGATTGACCGCGACGACCTCGTAGGCCGGCAGCTTCTTCAGATCGTCGAGCGTCAGCTCGGTCTGCCCGTTGGCGCCGTCGCCGCCGACCGCGATCTTGTAGGTCGCCACATCGACATCGGGGATGTCGGAGAGGTGATAGCGGATGAAGAACTCGTCGTTCGGCGTGATCGGGGTGCGGAAATAATCCAGCGGGGATTCGTAGTTCGGCGGCCGGTAGGCGAGCCTGATCAGCGGCTTTTTGCCCGGCAGCGTCTCCATGGTGGCGGCATCGGCAATGCCCGCCGGCACCCCCGGCGTGACCGGTGCGCCTGCCGCCCGGCTTTCGGAAAATCTCGGCCAACCACTGCCGGCAAGCGCCAGGCCGGCGCCGGCCGCGCCCAATACGGATCGTCGCGTGAGCATGGCATATCCTCCCTGCGCGTTTGTTCTGGCTTTGGCGGTCTCTCCAGAGCGCCAAGCTATGCGATGGTTCTACTGCATCGCCTGTCCGCGGAATAACGTGACATAAAGTCCGCCGATAGGAGGAGATTGTTCTGCAAAGGTCGTCTTGGCGGCTGGCCGGCCGGAACTTCGGCGCCCGCCGGCCGTTGCCAGGGCGCTATTGCCGCCGGCCGAAGCAAGCTACACTGGCCGCACAGGAGAGCGAGGAATCATGCGCGCATTTGCCGTCACAGTTGCGGTCTTCGCCGTATTTGCGGCCCAGGCCGGCTCTGCCGACGCGGCGACCAGGAGGCAGCCGCCGCAGCCTCCGGTGATGCGGACCGCGAACGGCACGGTGATCCAGCCCTCCAGGACCATCATCCACGACCAGTACGGCCGCACCACGGTGATCGTCATTCCGCGGCGCTCGTATCTCGATACCGGCACCGAAGTGTCGGTCGGCGACCGCAAATTCACGGACTACGCGTTCCCGGCGGGCGGCGATCCCGGCCAATCGCAGTTCTGGTTCATCGGCCCCGACTTTTCCGGGAGCAATGGCTACCCGCTGCCGCGCGCCTTCATCACGCCGGGCGCGCCGTTCTGACGTCATCGCAGGCCGCCGCTCACGGCGGTCTTATCCTGCGGCAAGGCCTGGGCGCGGCGACGTCCGCTCGTAGATGCCTTGCGTCGTCACGATGAAATCGATGCGGCCGTCCAATAGCGCTTTGACGCATTCCGACGGCTTGTTGACGATCGGCTCTTCGTGGACATTGAAGCTGGTATTGACCAGCACCGGCAGGCCGGCCTCGCGCTCAAACGCGGTGAGGATGTCGTAATAGAGCGGATTGGTGTCGCGCGCGATGGTCTGCGGCCGCGCCGAGCCGTCGACATGGACCACCGCCGCGATCCGCTCGCGCCATTGCGGCTTCACATTGCAGGTGATGGTCATGAAGCGGCACGCATAGGCGTTGACGGGCGTGACGTCGAATACGGTCGCCGCCTTCTCCTCGGTAATCACCGGCGCGAACGGCATGAACTCCGAGCGCGCCAGGCGTTGATTGAGCAGATCGTGAGTCTCCCGGCGCGACGGATTGGCGAGGATCGAGCGCGCCCCCAACGCCCGCGGCCCGTATTCCATGCGGCCGGTATAGATGGCGCCGAGCTGGCCGGCGTGGAGCCGCTTTGCGGCGCCGTCGATCGGCGCTTCGCCGGTGCGGCGCACGCCGGCGGTTGCTTTGAGCGTAGCATCGATCGCATCGGTGTAATCGCGGCCGAAATACATATCGCGCAGCGGCCGGCGCTGCTCAAGCCAATGCCGCAATCCGTCACGCTGCAGCAGATAGCAAAGCGCGCCGCCCGCCGGCATGCCCTCGTCGCCCATCGCCGGGAAGACGAAAATCTCATCGAGCGGCAGCCGTTCGGCGAGAACGCGATTGAGCCGCACATTGGCGAAGACGCCGCCGGCGAGACCGAGATGCCGCGCCTTGTGACGCTGCAACAGCCGCTCGACCGAGCGCAGCATGGTGTCTTCCAGCACCTGTTGGATCGAGGCCGCGGCGTCTTCCCGGCTCACGCTGACGGCAAGACTGCGGATGGTGTCGTGCATGTCGCGGAAATCGCGGAAATCCGAACGCACGCGGCCTGAATCATCGACGGAAAAATGCCCGCCGATTTGTTCCGCCAGGACCGGCTGGCCGAACGCGGCGAGCCCGGTCAGCTTGCCCTCGTGGCGTCGCGGGATAAAGCCGAGCGCGCCCGTCACCGTCTCATAAGCATGGCCCAGGCTGTCAGTCGGCAACGGGTCGAGCAAACATTCCTCGCCGCCGTAGACCGTCGTCAGCGCGCCATCGGCGAAATGGCGATGGCTGTAATTGACCGTATCGCCGCCGCCGTCCGCGGTGACCAGGAGCGCATCGTCCCAGTCGGTGTAGAACAGCGGCGCCAGCGCGTGCGATTCGTGGTGATTGTAGAAAAACATTTCCGCGTTGTCGCGAAAGCCGCCGGCGCGGCGGAATTTCGGCACATCAAATATGTCGTCGATCTTCGTCGTGTGGTGGCGCAAAAACTCCGGCGGCATGTAGCGTCGCGTATTGCCTTCGACATATTTGCGGTATTTTTCGCGGATCCAGCGCACACCGCGGATATTGCGATAGAAGATCGTCGGAAATTCCGAGCGGCTGAAGCAGACGACGTCGACATCGTTGCGCGTCGCGCCGGCGATCGACAGCACCTCGTCGATGGCAAGATCGGGATGCTCGCGGCCGTCGCTCTTGCGGCGTGTCAGCCGCTCGAGCTGCACCGCGGCCTTTAGCTCATAATCGACGAAGACCGCGGCAACCGCGTCGTGGCTTCCCGAATGCGCGCTGAGAATAAGCTGGGACATATCGAGCTGTGGCGACCGTGATCAGGCCGAGAGCTTCTCCAACTCGCCGATAATCGCCTCGCCCATCTCCGCGGTAGAGACGATCTTACAGCCTTCCGACTTGATGTCGGCGGTGCGCAAGCCCTTGTCGAGCGCCGCGGCGATGGCGGCTTCGAGCTGGTCGGCTTCCTTGCCCATGTTGAACGAATAGCGCATCGCCATGGCGAAAGACGCGAGCATCGCAATCGGGTTCGCCATGCCTTTGCCGGCGATGTCGGGGGCGGAGCCGTGCACCGGCTC
>Ga0208604_1000117_pt1 | contig 12326 bp, 9 predicted proteins | sample MicForSoSWNH22_M_FD_188009 | JGI IMG/M metagenome (GOLD analysis project Ga0208604, IMG submission 188009) | Forest soil microbial communities from Harvard Forest Long Term Ecological Research site in Petersham, Massachusetts, USA - MetaG HF016... | ecosystem: Environmental > Terrestrial > Soil >... | reverse complement strand
AAATTACGAGCACGAATATCTCGGCCCGGTGACCCTGACGCAGGCGCTCGCCAATTCGCTCAACACTGTCGCCGTGCGCCTGACCCTGGAGTTCGGGCCGCCGGCGGTCATTCGCACCGCCTACCGGCTCGGCATCAACTCGCTGCTGCAGCCCAATGCCTCGATCGCGCTCGGCACCTCGGAAGTCTCGCCGATCGAGCTTGTCTCCGCCTATGCGCCGTTCGCCAACGGCGGCTTTGCCATCGTGCCGCACGTGGTCGAGCGCGTGCGCTCGAGCGAGGGCAAGACGCTGTACGCGCGGCCGACGCAGGCGCTCGGCCGCATCGTCGACGCGCGCTTCGTCGCGATGATGAACCAGATGCTGCACGAGACGCTCGCGAGCGGCACCGCGCGCAAGGCCGATCTGCCGGGCTGGCCGGCGGCCGGCAAGACCGGCACCAGCCAGGATTTCCGCGACGCCTGGTTCATCGGCTACACCTCGCGCCTCGTCACCGGCGTGTGGCTCGGCAACGACGACAACTCGCCGACCAAGAAAGCAGTCGGCGGCGGCCTGCCGGTTGAAATCTGGAGCCGGTTCATGAAGACCGCCCATCAAGGTTTTGCGCCATCGGCGCTGCCGGGACTGAACGAAGGAAGCTGGTTCACGCCACCGGCTCCGGTCCAGGCTCGAGCGCCGCGCGGCAGCGACGAAACCGGCGCCGGCGCCGCCGCCGAGCGCGGCAATCAGCGCAGTAACAGCGGCCTCGATTTCTGGCTGCTCGACAAATTGTTCGGCCGGCGCTGAGGCCATCACCGCCAAGCGCCTCGGCATAAACGCAAATTTACGGAGTGTAGCCGCGCGGCAACTGGCGCCCGCAATCCGCTGTGCAAACCCCACCGCAGGCCTGCCTTAGTCTTGACAAGATATGACCCCCGCTCGCACTCTCGATTGATAGGCAACGATTTCTCGTGCTTGCGCGCCGGGGCCGGGATGTGCGCGGGCATTGAGCGCTCTAGGGGCGGGCGCAAGATATGCATGGCACTCTGCATAGCGTTGAGCCGACGAATCCTGCACCCGCGTCGCCCTATCGTCCGCCCGCGCCGATCCCGCAGTCCAAGCCGCTCGGCGTCCTGGGCCTGATCTCGACGCTGAAGCGCAATCCGCTGGAATGCTGGACGCGTGAGCATTTCGAAAAGCCGATTGTGGTCACCGGGCTGCCGCACAAGCGTGTGCCGTTCAAACGCGTTCTGCTGGTCCATGAGCCGGCCGCCATCCGCCGCGTGCTGCTCGACAATGCCGGGAACTACCAGAAAGACTCGATCCAGCGACGCGTGCTCTCGGCCGGGCTCGGCGACGGCCTGCTCAGCGCCGAGAACGAGCAATGGCGCACCCAGCGCCGCATCCTGGCGCCGGTATTCGCCCGCAAGACCATCCTCGATTTCGCGCCGGCGATGATGGACGCCGCCGCGGCGCTGACCGCGCGCTGGCGCGCCCAGGACGGCGCTACCCTCGACGTCGCCGCCGAAGCCTCGCGGCTGACGCTCGACGTGCTCGAACGCACCATCTTCTCCGACGGCTTCGGCCATAAGCCGGAAGAAATCCGCGACGCCATGGGCGTGTATTTCAACACCATCGGCAAGATCAACCTGTCGGACCTGGCCGGCCTGCCGCCGTCGGTGCCGCGGCTGTCGCATTTGCGGGTGCGCTCGACGTTGCGGTTCTTTGAAAGCGCAATCGACGAGATCATCGCCACGCGGCGCCGGCGCCTCAACGGCAACCCCGGCGATGCCGCCAACGACATTCTCACGCTGCTGCTCGGCGCGCTCGATCCGGAAACCGGCCAGCGCATGACCGAGGCGGAGGTGCGCTCCAATATCCTCACCTTCATCGCGGCGGGCCACGAGACCACGGCGAACACCATCACCTGGTCGCTGTTCCTGCTGTCGCAGTCCGACGAATGGCGCGCGAGGGTCGAAGCGGAAGCGCAGCGTGAAATGACCGGCCCGGTCGCCGGACTGGCCGAACGGTTGGTCGAGACCCGCGCCGTGATCGACGAAGCGATCCGGCTCTATCCGCCAATCGCCGCCATCAGCCGCGTTGCCATGGCGCCCGACGAGCTCGCCGGGCAGAAGGTCAAGCGCGGCGATCTGGTGGTGATCGCGCCCTATGTGCTGCACCGGCACGATATGTACTGGCGCGAGCCGTACGTGTTCGATCCGAGCCGCTTCCTCGGGTCCGCCAAGAACGAGATCGACCGTTACGTCTATCTGCCGTTCGGCGCCGGCATCCGCACCTGCATCGGCTCGGCCTTTGCGCTACAGGAGGCGACGCTGATCCTCGCCACCATTGTCAAGAATTTCGACTTCAAGCTGGCGCCGGACAAAAACGTCTGGCCGCTGCTGCGCGTGACCTTGCGCCCGGACGGCGGGATGCCGCTGACGATCCGCTCCAAGGACGCGGCCGCTTAGCGCCCTTCATTCGTGACGATGCTCGCTACTGATCGAGGAGCGGCCGACGCATATCCGTAACGGCGGCGTAGCGAGCGCCCACCTCAAATCGAGCGCAGATCGTGGTTCTTCACCGGCAGCGAGCGGATGCGCTGGCCGGTGGCGGCGAAGATCGCGTTGCACAAAGCCGGTGCCAATGGCGGCACCGGCGGCTCGCCGACGCCACCCCAGAAATCGCCGCTCGGCACGATCACGGTCACCACTTCCGGCGTATCGGCCATGCGCAGCATCTCGTAAGTGTTGAAGTTCGATTGCTCGGCGGCGCCGTCCTTGATGGTGATCTCGCCGTGCAGCGCCGCCGTCAACGCATAGACGATGGCGCCTTGGATCTGCATCTCGATCGACAGCGGATTAACGACGTGACCGCAGTCGATCGCCGCGATGACGCGGCGCACGCGGATACGGCCGCCGTCGATCGACAGTTCGACCACCTGCGCGCAATAACTGTCGCAGGCGGCGTTGACCGCGATGCCGCGGAACACGCCGGGCGGCGGCGGCGCGCTCCAATTCGCCCTCTGCGCCGCGGCGTCGAGCACGGCGAGATTTTTTGGGCTGTCGCGCAACAAGCGGCGGCGGAACTGATACGGGTCGGCGCCGGCGGCGTGCGCCATCTCGTCGATGAAACTTTCCCGATAGAAAGCGTTCTGGGTGTAGTTGATGCCGCGCCAGGCGCCGAGCGGCACCGCGGTCGTGCGCAGCACCACATCGAGCAGATAATTCGGCAGGTTGTAGGGCATTTCGTCGTTCAGGCCGCTGACAAAGCTGCGGTCGATGATGTCGGGGCCGAACGCCGGCACCAGCGAGGCGACGAATGACGGCCCAGTGAGACGGATGGTCAGCGCGATCGGCATGCCGTCGGCATCGAGGCCGCCGACCAGACGCGCCATGCCGCACGGCCGATACAGATCGTGGGCGATATCCTCTTCGCGGCTCCACACCATCTTGACCGGCTGGGCCACTTCCTTGGCGATCAGCACCGCCTCACGAACGAATTCCTGCACGGCGTTGCGCCGGCCGAAACCGCCGCCGAGCATCATCGGGTGCACGGTGACCTTGTCGTTCGACACGCCGGCGGCGACCGCGGCCGTGATCAATGTGGTCATCGCGTCCTGGGACGGCGCCCACACTTCGACTCCGTCGGGCTTGACGTGGGCGGTGCAGGTCTGCGGCTCCATGGTCGCGTGCGCCAGGAACGGCACCGCATAGTCCGCCTCGATGCGGCGCGCCGCGCCGGCCAAAGCCGCGGCAGCGTCGCCGTTTCGGCGGGCGACATGCGCCGATGGCGCTTGAAGTCCATCGCGCACCACCTTCTCGATCGTGGCGCTCGACATATTGCGATTGCCGCGGTCGTCCCACGTGATGCGCAGCGCTTCCGATGCGCGCTTGGCCTGCCACCAGGATTCGGCCACCACCGCCGCCGCATCCGGCATCCGCACGATGCGGCGCACGCCCTTCATGCCCGCGATCGAAGCCTCGTCGACCGACAGCAATGCACCGCCAAACACCGGACAGTGGACAACCGCGGCGTACAGCATGTCGGGCAGCCGCACGTCGATGGCAAAGACCGGTTGCCCGGTCACCTTGTCATGCAGGTCGAGACGCCGACGCGGCGTGCCGGCGAGCTTCCATTCGCGCGGATCCTTGAGCGCGACATTGGCCGGCGGCTCGATCTTGGCGGCGCCGTCGGCGACAGTACCGAAGGTCACGTTGCGGCCGGTCGCAGTGTGGGTGATGACGCTGTTTTGCGCGCTGCACGCCGAGGCCGGCACGTTCCAGCGCAATGCCGCGGCGGCGATCAGCATTTCGCGCGCGGTGGCGCCGGCGCGCCGCAAATAAAGCTGCGATGACGCGACCGAGCGGCTGGCGCCGGTCGACATGTCGCCCCAGACCCGGTTGCGGCGCAAATTCTCGCCGGGCGACACGAATGCGGTGCTGACTTTGTTCCAATCGCATTCGAGCTCTTCGGCGACCAGCATGGCGAGTGCTGTCATGGCGCCTTGGCCCATTTCGGCATGAGCGGTGCGGATGGTCACCGTGTCGTCGGGCGCGATCGACACCCAGCAGCTGATGTCGCAGGGGGCTTCGGCGGGGCCCATGCCGGCGCGGCTGAGCGGTATCGCCAAGCCCAGCACCAAGCCGCCCCCCGCGGCACTGGCGCCAACGAGAAACGAACGGCGATCGACTTCGCCGCCAGAACGCATGAACAGCCCCTCCTCACCGCCGTAACGATGCCAGATTTTGCCGGGACGTACAGCGCGAAAATTACTCACGGCTATGATACTGCACCGTCATGGCTGGGCCATAGCGGGGCCGCCTCACAATTTAAGGGAAATGCCATGGTGGGAGAAAATCGCACCCTCGAACAACGCATTCGGGCCATCGAGGATCGCCTGGAAATCTATAATCTTATTGCCGGCCATCCGCCGAGCGCCGATACCGGTGCCGACTACTATGCCGAGGCCGTTTACACCGAGGATGGCGTGTTCGATCGCGGCTCGGACCTGTCGGGAGCGATCGGCAACAAGGCGATCGCGGCGAGCCTGAAAAGCCCCGGCCACCAGGCCGCCATCGCCGGCGGTCTTGCCCACTTTACCGGGCTACCGCACATCGCGCTGGATGGCGACAAGGCCATCGTCACGTCGTACCTGCAAATCCTCGCGCCCTATAAATCCGGCGAGCCGATCGAAGTGCCCAATCATGGCAGTTCGCGCGGCTATCACATCCACCGGGTGGTGACCAACCGCTGGGAGCTCGCCCGCACCGCCACCGGCTGGAAGATCAAACGCCGCACCATCCGCCTGGTCGACGGCTCGGAGCCGTCGCGGGAAATTTTACGCGGGGCGCTGAAGGGTTACGAGAAGCGAGTGTGAAACTTTGCAGTGAGGCTTGCTGGTGCGGGCTCCCTCTCCCCAGCGGGGAGAGGGTTGGGGTGAGGGGGCTCTGATCGAGAGGCCGTACCCCCTCACCCCTCCCTCTCCCCCTTGGGGAGAGGGTGAAGATCAACGCAGCAGCTTGTCCTCGAACCAATTCCACATGGTCGCGGTGCCGAGCGACAGATAATCGCGCTGGCAATGCTGCGCGCCGCCCTCTTCCGCCGTGAATACGCGCAGCGTCTTGTCGGTGGAGCCGGACGCATTGTAGAGCGCCTGCGCATCTTTGAGCGGAATCTGCTCGTCGTCTTCGCCATGCACGACCAGGAACGGGCAGCGCATCTTTTGCACCACGCCGTCGAGCCGGAACGGCTCGAGCTTTTTCAGCGCGGCGTCGAGGCTGTCGACGCCGAGGATCCACATGATGTGGTGGCCGGGCACCGACATCGACGCCTTGAAGCCCGCATCGATGCGCTTTTTCCAGGTGCCGTAGTAATCCCAGATCGCGCCCCAGGCGATGCAGGCAGCCAAACGCTGATCCAGCGCCGCGCAGCGCGGCGCGTAATAGCCGCCAAGGCTGATGGCGACGATACCGATGCGCTTTATGTCGACGTCGCCGCGCGCTTCCAGATAATCGATGCAGGCGCTGCCGGCCTTCTCGTAGTCGTGACGCAACGGCATGCCGCGGAAGCGGATCGCCTCGCCGGTGCCGGGGCCGTCCATCACCAGCACCGAAATGCCGCGCTTCACCAGGTCGGGCACCCCGCGTAGAAATTGAATCTCCTTGGTGATATCGAGCCCATCGAAGAACACGACGCAGGGCGGACGCCCCCTCCCTTCCCTCCCCCGCTCGCGGGGGAGGGAAGGGAGGGGGTGCGCCGGCACAAAATAGCCGGGCAGCTTGTTGCCCTCGAACGGCACATCGACGATTTCGATTTTCGTGCCCGACAGCGCGACGAAGTGGTGGAAGCATTCGACTGCGGTGCGATAGGCGTCGAGCGCACGTTGATCCTTCGGTGTACGGAAGCGCTCGCCCATCTGATAATAATGACAGGCGCGCAGATAGAACGGCGCCGCGGCAATCGGATAATTTTCGGCGCGGAATTTCTCGGCGCGGCCGCGCACGATGCCGGCGACCGTCGTGCAAGCATCAAACCACGCCTCGTCATCGTCGCCGCTTTTGCCTTCGAGCATGCGGCCGATCTGGTGCAATTCGCTCATGTCGACGCCGCCGAACGGCGCGGTGCCGAGCATGTTCACGAATGCCGCCGACCAGCGGTAATTGCCGGAGAAGTACATGAAGTATTTCGGCGCGGTGGGCATTCTTTGCTCCTCATCACCTTAGACCGTCATGGCCGGACTTGTTCCGGCCATCCACGTCTTGTTTGCAGGCATGCCCAAAGACGTGGATGCCCGGCACAAGGCCGGGCATGACGAAATCTCACACATCCCAAACCGGCGCGCGGCCGATCGGGTTGGCGGTGCGGCCATCGGCGCGCTTGAGAGCACCGATCCGCCGCATCTCGTCGTCGTCGAGCGTGAAATCGAACACGTCGATATTCTGCGCGATACGCTCCGCATTCGAGGAGCGCGGGATTGCGGCGATGACGCCCTGCTGCATGAGCCAGCGCAGCGCCACCTGGGCGAAGGTCTTGCCTTTGCGCTTGCCGATCTCCGTCAGCACCGGATCGCCTTGCAAACGGCCGCGGCTGAGAGGGCAATAGGCGGTGAGCACGAGGCCGCGGGCGCGACACGCCGCGATCACCTTGGTCTGATCGAGATAGGGGTGGCACTCGGCCTGCAAGGTCACCAGCGGCTCCGGACACAGCCGGATCGCTTCGTCCAGCATGGCGATGTTGAAATTCGCCACACCGATATGGCGTGTTAGGCCTTGCCGCTTCGCCTTGGCGAGCGCCTCCATGGTCTCGGCCAGCGGCGTGTTCTTCTCCGGCCAATGCACCAGCAGGAGATCGACGTAATCGACGCGCAGCGCATTGAGGCTTTCGTCGACGGAACGCGCGAAGTCGGCGGCGTGCAGGTTCTCGTGCGAGACCTTGGTGCACAGGAAGATGTCGCGACGCGGCACGCCGGAGGCGCGCATGCCGTCGCCGACGGCAGGTTCGGTGCCGTATTTGCGCGCCGTATCGATATGGCGGTAGCCGGCCTTGAGCGCCGTGGCGATGTGCTCGGCGCGGACGTCGCCTAAGCCTGAGGTGCCGAAGCCGATGGCGGGAATTTCGGCGCCGTGCGCCGCAAGTTTTGGTGCGAAGGGCATCGAAGTCGGCAAAATTGCTCGCTCAAGCATGTTTGAGCAGCGCTTTCTTCAGCCCCTCGGTGGGCTTCATGAAGAACACCAGCATGGTGCAGCCATTCGGCGCCTTCGGCGCGTGGCGGCTGCCTTTGGCGCGGATAACGAAATTGCCGGCGGTGCATTCGCCTTCGTCGTCGACCAGCGAGCCTTCGAGCACGAACGTCTGCTCCAGATCCTCGTGCACGTGCGCCGGAATGCCCGAGCCGGGCTCGAGCTTCGACAGGATGGTCAGCATGCCGGTCGCCGGATCGTGATAGATCACCTTCATCTTGTTGCCCGGCGCGGTTTCGATCCACGGCACCTGCTCGGTGTCAATAAAACGGGACGCCAGCGCGGCGAGCGAAGCGGCTTCGGCCATGGTTTCCTCCTCGGACGTTCTCTTGTAGCGTTGAGCCTACGCGGCGGCGGCGAGAAAAACCACTGCGGCGGAAGCCGCGAGCACACCCCATGCAAACAGCGCTTTGCGAGTGCCTCGGAATCGAGCTGCCGATCATCCAAGCGCCGATGGGCGGTGCCGTCGGGCCGAGCCTTGCGGCCGCGGTCAGCAATGCCGGCGGACTCGGCATGCTCGTGCTGTGGCGGGCGGACCTCGCCACGGTTCGGCAGCAAATCCGGCAGACGCGCGCGCTGACGTCCAAGCCGTTCGGGGTCAATCTCAACTTGGAGTTTCCGCAGGAAGAGCGGCTCGCAGCCTGTCTCGATGAAGGCGTTCGCATTATTTCGTTCTTCTGGCGCGATCCGGCCGCACTGATGCCGCGCGCCAAAGCCGCGGGCGCTACCGTCCTGCATACGGTGGGATCGGCCGCATCCGCGCGACGCGCCGTGGACAGCGGCGTCGATATCATCGTCGGTCAGGGCTGGGAGGCCGGCGGCCATGTCCGCGGCACCGTGGCGACCCTGCCGCTCATTCCCGCCGTGGTCGACGCGGTTTCGCCGGTACCGGTCGTTGCCGCGGGCGGGATCGCCGACGGGCGGGGCCTCGCCGCAGCTTTGGCACTTGGCGCGGCCGGCGCTTGGATCGGCACGCGTTTTCTCGCCAGCAAGGAAGCGGCGATTCATCCGCGCTATCGTGAACTGCTGTTGCAAGCCAGCGAAACCGATACGGTCTTTTTGGAAGAGCTGTTCGACGTCAACTGGCCGAAGGCACCGCACCGCGTCTTGCGCAACAAGACGGTGGACTCCTGGGAAGCTGCCGGACGCCCGCCCTCCGGCAAGCGTCCCGGCGAAGGCGACGTGATCGGAACGTCACGCGCGAGCCGGCCGATCGTCCGTTATCAATCGGCCACCCCCGGCCCCGATACCGAAGGTGACATCGATGCCATGTCGCTATGGGCGGGACAGAGCGTCGGCCTAGTGTCAAAGCTTCAGCCGGCGGGCGATATCGTGCGCGACATCGCCGCCGAAGCCGCGGCGATCCTTCGACGGTTGGCGCAATGACCGGTCGAAGTCAGTCGCATGATTGCGAAAACAGAGTCACAATGGCCGCACTGCGAGGAGAGGACCCATGGCGGATCATGCAAAAGCCAACGGCGCAAAGCCGCGCCAAGAGATGATCAGCGGCGCTTATCTGCGCAACGCCTGGTATGTGGCGGCATGGTCCGACGGCGTCGGCGACGGCCAACTGGTGCCGCGCACCGTCATGGACGAGCCGATCGTGCTCTATCGCAAGGCCGACGGTGCCGTGGCCGCCATCGCGGATCGCTGCGCGCACCGCTTCGCGCCGCTGAGCATGGGCAAGATCGTCGGCGGCGACCGCATCCAGTGCCCGTATCACGGCCTGGAATACGACGGCAGCGGCGCCTGCGTGCGCAATCCGCACGGCACCAAGAACATTCCGCCGCGGGCGCGGGTGAAAAGCTATCCGGTGATCGAGAAGCACAAGGCGGTGTGGGTGTGGATGGGCGACCGGCCGGCCGACGAAAAGAAAATTCCCGACTTCGGCGTGCTCGACAACGTGCCGGAGCTGCACACCACCAAGCGCGACAGCATTGTCATCAAGGCCAATTATCAGCTCATCATCGACAACCTGCTCGATCTCAGCCACACCTCCTATCTGCACGAAGGCATTTTGGGCAACGCCGATACCGTGGAGTCGGAGATCACGGACGAGATTGACGGCGACGATGTTGTAGTCGCACGCCACGCCACCAACTCGGCGCCGCCCGGCATGTTCGCGCAATTCTGGCCGGACCATCCGGCGAAGGTCGACAAGTTCACCAAAATGCGCTGGATGGCGCCGTCGACGCTGCGGCTGCTCACGGGCATCTGCAAGATGGGCGCCGAGCCCGAAACCGGCACCGGCTATCACGCCGTCCATCTGCTGACGCCGGAGAACGACCGCTCGACGCATTATTTCTTCACCGCGGTGCGCTGGGGCGTGCGCACCTCCGAAGACAAGCTCAACCGCGATCTGCAGAAGAAAGTCGCCGAGATGCGGCGCTTTGCTTTCGAGGAACAGGACGCCCCCGTGATCGAGGCGCAGCAGCGCGTGATCGAAGCGGCCACCGAACCGCTCGATCCGGTGGTCCTCGCCGTCGACATCGGCTGCGTGCGCTATAAGCGCATCCTAGGCAAGATGCTGGAAGCCGAGCAGCGCTGATCTGACGCGGTTTTGGCCGCGGCAGCCGCCTCTTCCCGGCCGCCGCGAAATGCTAATGTGTTGGTGAAATCTGGGAGGATTTTCATGAGCCAACATCATCGACTGCTGGCCGCCGCCGTAGCCGCGACTGCACTTGCCGTCACGACCGTACAGGCCGCCGACAATTTTCCATCACACCCGGTGCAGATGATCATTCCGTTCGCCGCCGGCGGCCCGACCGACATCGTCGGCCGCATCATGTCGGCGAAGATGGGAGAAATTTTGGGCCAGACTTTCGTGGTCGAGGACAGGTCCGGGGCCGGCGGCAATATCGGCGCCGAGTTCGTCGCCAAGGGGACCCCCGACGGCTACACGTTGTTGTTCGCCACCGTATCCACCAACGCCATCAACCCCGGCTTGTACAAGCACATGCCGTACGACGCGGTGAAAGATTTCACGCCGGTGGCGCGGGTCGGCGTGACGCCGACGCTGTTGCTGGTGAACCCTTCGATGGGCGTGACCGATCTCAAGAGCCTGATCGCGCTCATCAAGGCCAATCCGAACAAATACAATTACGGTTCGTCCGGCGTCGGCTCGATCCTGCATCTGTGCGGCGAGGAATTCAAAGCCATGGCCGGCGGGCTCGACATCACGCATGTGCCCTACAAAGGCTCGGCGCCGATGGACACCGACTTGCTGGGCGGCCAGATCACGCTTGCCTTCGACGCGACGCCGACCGCGCTGCCGCTGGCGCAGTCGGGCAAGCTCCACGCGCTCGGCGCCGGCATGCTGAAGCGCCTCGCCGCCATGCCCGACCTGCCGACCTTGGACGAACAAGGCCTGAAGGGCTTCGAGTGCTACACCTGGAACTCGATCCTGGCGCCGGCCGGCACGCCGCAGCCCATCGTCGACAAGCTCAACGCCGCCGCCAACAAGGCGCTGGCCGATCCGCAGGTGATCGATTCCTTGAAGAAAGCCGGCGTCGATCCGACGCCGGGCTCGACGCCGCAGACCACTGGCGATTTCGTCAAGACGGAGCTGGCGAAATGGGCGCCGATCATCAGGGCATCGGGCGCGCAGGTCGATTGACGCAGCCGTCTACTCGACCTTGATGCCCGCGCGCTTGACCACGTCGGCCCATTTGGCGATCTCGGCTTTGAGGAACGGCTCGATGTCGGCCAGCGGCATGTCGAGCGTCTCGCCGGCGGCGGCGACGATGCGGTCCTTCACCGCCGGCTCGGCGATCGCCTTTTTCACTTCGGCGTTGAGCTTTAAGATGATCGGCTGCGGCGTCTTCTTCGGCGCCCACAAGCCGAACCACGTGTAATAGACGTAGCCCGGCACGCCGGCCTCCTCAACCGTCGGCACGTCGGGCAACAGCGGCGAGCGTTCTTTGCTGGTGACGGCGAGCGCGCGCACATTGCCGCCTTTGATCTGGCCCAACGCGCTCGCCAGATTGTCGATGAACACCGGCACCTGCCCCGGTATGACGTCGGTGTAGGCCGGCGCCGCGCCGCGATACGGCACGTGGGTGAAATTGGTGCCGGTCATCAGCTTGAACAGTTCCATCGACAATTGCTGCCCGGTGCCGTTGCCCGCCGATGCGTAGTTGATCTCGCCCGGGTGCGCTTTCGCCATCGCGATGAGATCCTTGACCGACTGCGCGGCAAAATTCTTGCTGACCACGATGGCAAACGGAAATTCCGCCAGCATGCCGACCGGCGCAAAGTCGGCGACCGGATCGTAGGGCAAGTGCGCGAACAAGCTCGGATTGACCGCCATGCTGGCGTTGAGCCCGGTCTGCAAAGTGTAGCCGTCGGGCGCGGCCCTGGCGGCAAACTCAGTACCCGTCACTGAGCCGGCGCCGGGCCGGTTATCGACCACGAACGGCTGGCCGAGCTGCTTGGACAATTGCTCGCCGACGATGCGGGAGACGATGTCGGTGCCGCCGCCGGCGGTCGAGGCGACGATGATGGTCACCGGCCGGGTCGGAAAATCGTCCGCCGCCAACGCGGCCGCGGCCAAGCCGGCACTGAGCAGTGCAACGGCCATCGCCTGAATTCGGCCGAGCATGCCGGCA
>Ga0208604_1000115_pt1 | contig 12484 bp, 11 predicted proteins | sample MicForSoSWNH22_M_FD_188009 | JGI IMG/M metagenome (GOLD analysis project Ga0208604, IMG submission 188009) | Forest soil microbial communities from Harvard Forest Long Term Ecological Research site in Petersham, Massachusetts, USA - MetaG HF016... | ecosystem: Environmental > Terrestrial > Soil... | reverse complement strand
CTTTTGGGGTAGCAACGGACATCGGACTGGAGCGCCTAAAACGACGAAGTTGACCCATTTCGGACATCGGCGCGGCGGTCGTGCTGTGATGCACAACAGTCATACCTGCGGTTATTGGCCGACAGTTTTAATCGGAGAAAACCAAGGTGGGCCCAACACCGATTCTGAACAGCCCGACGGCAAGAATAAGAATCCGGCGAACAACAGAAAGCCACCTAAGGTTTCGCGCACTGTCGCCGCGAGGCGACGACGATGGAATGCCTCGTGCAACGGGCGCCCTCCTTGGCGAGCGACAACTCCAGGCGGAGAACTTCTGTGATTGCAAATCAGAGTCATTCAACTTATTCGTTGGTGCGCAGATTCCAAAAATACCGTTGACTCAATTTGGAATAGAGGTTCCAATCATAGAACTCAGTGTTTCACTTCCGCTGAAATGCAGGAGAGGCGATACGCTGATGGGTACGGCGGTCCGCGTTTGCGCGGCCGCTTCGACTCTCTTGGAAAGCACCCACTTTTCGGTGTCGCACTTCCCGCTGATATGCAGCAGAGGAGAAGCGGAATGAATACTGGCTAACGGTTCTCAGCGATCCGTATTTCAGCGGTCGCTTCAATCCCTTCTGAAATCAAACGCTTCCCGGTGTCCCGCTTCCCGCTGATATGCAGCAGAGGAGACGCTTTGCCATGCCTACCCCGCTAACTCTCAATATTTACGTGAACAACCGACTGACGACGGTGAGCGTCCAAGACGAGACGGAGCCGTTGCTGTACGTGCTGCGCAACCAGGTCGGCACGCAGGCCGTCAGGTTCGGCTGCGGTCTCGCGCAATGCGGTGCCTGCACCGTTATCCTCAACGGCGTCACCACGCGATCCTGCGTCACGGCCCTCGACAAGGTCCCCGACGGATCGCAGGTGACCACCCTGGAAGGACTTGGCCAGCCTGAAAGTCCCAACGGGCTGCAAGGGATCCAGAAGGCCTTCCTGGATAACCAAGCGGGGCAATGCGCCTACTGCGCCTCCGGCATCATGATGGGTTCCTACAACTGGCTGCAGGGACGGCGCGCCGCGGGCAATACCGCGATTCCCACCGACGACGAAGTGAAGGATTTCCTGTCCGGCATCAACCAGACCCCGGCGTTCGTCTACCTCTGCCGTTGCGGTTCGCACATGCGCATCGTCAAGGCGATCCAACAAGCCTCGCAGGAGATGTGATCATGACCACCACGATCCGCATGAACCGGCGGCAATTCTTCGAAAGCCTCGGCAAGAGCAGCCTCGTCGTCGGCTTCAATTTGTCGCCTGTGGCTGCTTCCCTGCTGGCGAGCGAAGCGCACGCGGCAAGCGCCGACTCGAGCTTCACGATCCTGAGCGGCATCTCAAGCGGTCCTCTCAGTGAAAACGATGCCTGGATCACGATCGATCACCAGGGCAAAATCACCTTGCTTAGCGGAAAGGTGGAACTCGGCACGGGCACGCAGACGGCGTTCATGCAAATCGTCGCCGAGGAGCTGTACGTTGACGTCTCGGCGATCACCTACGTGCAGGGCGACACCAGCCAGACCCCGGACCAGGGCACGACGGCAGGCAGCAAGTCGGTCCAGACCCAGGGCCCGCTTGTCCGCCGCGCAGCCGCGACGGCGTTCCAGCAACTGCTCAGCCTCGCATCCGCCTATCTCGGCGCTCCCTCCAGCCAACTCGTGGCGCAAGGCGGAAGCATCGGGGTCGGCACCGCGATGCAGCACCCGACGACGTACGCCAAGCTGTTCGCCGGACAGCAGATTTCGGTGCCTACCAACCCCGCCGCGCCATTCAAGGGTGCGAGCCAGTATACGGTCGTCGGCCAGCCCGTCCCTCGCGTCGATCTCTTTGACAAGTTCACCGGGAAATTCACCTACGTGTCCGACGTCGTCGTTCCCGGAATGCTTCACGGACGCGTCGTGCGCAACGACTACAACTCCAGCACCGGTCTGTACAAAAGCAAGCCCAAGAACGCGACCTTCCAATCGTTGGACGACTCGGCGGCGCGGACGGTCCCGGGCTTCGTGAAGACCGTCCAGAAGCAGAACTTCGTGGGCGTCGTCGCAACCACCGAGTGGGGTGCGATCCAGGCGGCCAGAGGAGTTCATGTAACGTGGCAGAGCGGCGCGGCGCTGGCGTCCGACTCGAACGAGGCAGACCTGCTGCCGGCGCTCAAGTCTCAAATCTACGCCACCAGTACCCAGGAGGTCGTCGGGAATGTCGTTACTGCCTACGCCGCGGCGACTGGTCCAAAGCTGACCGACACGTTCTATTCGCCCTACCAGATGCACGGCTCCGTCGGACCTTGTTGCGCCGTCGCGAGCGTCACCTCCGCTGCCGACGACAATGGGATCCAGGCGACGGTTTGGTCGGGCACACAGGGCGTGTATCCGTTGCAGCAGGCGGTTGCCCAGATCCTCGGGCTCGCGCAATCCGCGGTCAGGATCATCTACGTCGAGGGCGCGGGCTGTTACGGACACAGTGGCGCCGATGACGTGGCCGTCGATGCCGCGTTGATGTCCCAGGCCGTCGGCGCTCCCGTGCGCGTGCAGTGGATGCGTCAGGATGAACATGGATGGGAGCCGCTCGGCCCTGCGATGGCGCACACGATGATTGGCGCCCTCAATGCAGACGGCAGTGTCGCTTCGTGGAGTCAGGAGGTGTGGACGCCGCCGCACAGCAGCCGACCGGGCGGCGCCGGCAGCCTGCTCGCTGGCCAGGAGACCGGGTCCCTTCCTCCTAATCTTCCCACGGCACCGGTCAACCAGGGTACGCGCAACGCACCGGTCAACTACAGCTTCCCAGCCATCAAGCTGACCGCGCATCACGTGCAGCCGTACCTGGTGAATAGCCACGGAGCCGTGGCCGGGACGAGCGTGGTGAACACGTTCCCGCGATCTTCTGCGCTTCGCAGCCTCGGCGGGATGTCGAACTGCTTCGCCAACGAGTCGTTCATAGACGAGCTCGTGCGGGCGGCGCATGCGGACCCAGTCGCATTCCGCAATCAATACGTCTGCACACTTAATCCCCCCAGTTCCGGCTCCGCAGCTGCCGTGCCCGGGGGTTTTGATCAGCGAGCCGCCGACGCACTCAACGCGATGGCCGCACAGGCCGGCACCAGCCTCGCACCGCCAACCAAGGGCGACGTTGCTGGAAAGGGGGTTTCCTTCGCGCGCTACGAGACCGTGGAAACCTACGTGGCCGTCTACGCCGAGGTCGAAGTGACCAACGCAACGGGCGTCGTATGGGTGCGGCGGGTGGTCGTTGCTCACGACTGCGGCCTCATCATCAATCCGGATGGGCTGAAGAATCAGATCGAGGGCAACGTCATCCAGGGCATCAGCCGCACGCTCATCGAGGAGGTCCAATTCAACACCTCGGGCATCACGAGCTTGACTTGGGCCTTCCAGGTTCCGAACTATCCTGTCATCCACTTCAACCAGGTGCCGGCGTCGATCGAGATCGTGCTTCTCGATCACCCCGAGCAACTCACGCAACTGCCGGACACGCCCGCATGGGGTGCCGGCGAACCGACGATCGGCCCGGTCGCGGCGGCGATCGCGAACGCGATCTACGATGCGATCGGCAAGCGGATGACGGTGCTGCCGATCACGCCGGCGCGTGTCGTGTATGCTTTGACACACTGACGACGCGGCGGCTTTGAAAGACGCGGCACCTTCGGGTGCCGCGTCAACAACAGTGGGCGAAGATGCGCTTTGCCGGCGATAATCAAATCGGCCAAGAGCCGTGGCGATGACCCATGAAACGCTCAATCAAAGCAACCTGCCGAGGCGTCAGTTCTCGGGGTGGTACGCTCGCGCTGCGGTGGCTCTTGCGATCGTGATCGCGACGGGCAGCCCTGTTCACGCCGAGGTGCGCGTGAACGGAGACGCGGGGGCTGTTCAGGTCGACGCGGCCCAATCCAATGTCGCCGAAGTGCTTGCAGCACTCGAATCCACATTTCGCTTGCGGGTCAACTCGTCGGTGCTCCTCGACAGAGCCGTCAGCGGCACCTACACCGGCGCGCTCCCAGAAATGTTGTCGCGCCTCTTGCGTGGCTACAATTACGTCATTAGACGGCAGGCATCCGAGATCGAGTTGACCATCATCGGATTGCAGGATGATCATACCGCCGCACGGACCCGAATGCCGCCGGGCAATCCTGCTTTGTCGCTTGCGGATGCCGTCCGGTTGAAAGTTCACTGACATCAGGGACGATTACGAAGGGCCGCCGCAGCGCGGCCCTTCTGTTTCTTGTGCAATTGCGAATGTCGGCTTTTGGCCCAAAGCGACGCTTGGTGCAACGCAGCGATTTGGTCGCTGTAGGGTGAGGAGCGGACATCGCGCGGGCAGCGTAAATCGGTCGCTTCTGACCCAAAGCGACACTTCGTCAATTGACGCACTGCGATAGATTCATCTGGCGAAGACTTTGGCTGACCGACTCGAGGCGTCAGCGGCGAACTTCTCTAATTCGGCGAGGGTCGTTCACTGGTAAAAGCCGGTGACTATCAATCAGCCAAGCCCATTGCCGCTTTGGCTTTGGCGATAATGTCCGGCGGCGCGTGGGTCGTCTCGCGTACGATCTGGGCCACTTCCTCGGAATTCAGCAGATCAATGTCGAACCGGATCCTTGCCGCCTCGGCAAGGAATGCCTCATCCTTGAGCGTTGCGGCGAAGGCACCGCGCAGGATGGCGAGCCGGTCCGCCGGCAGGCCTGGCGGCGCTACGTAGGGTTGGCCGAGCGCTGGTGCCGAGGAGACGAGCTGAAATATTCGGCGTTGCTCTTTGCTCTTCGCGAGTTCCGTCAAGAGCGGAACGTCGGGCAAGAGCTTATCTCGTTTGGCACCGGCCTGCGCGAGAAACGTGACTTTGTGCTCTGTGAGCCAGTCCGGATGCTGACTGGTTATCGAACCAAAGCTGAAAGCGCGTGCCTGGACCTCACCGCGCTCCATGCCGAAATTGACCTCTTCGGACGTCCGATACCCGGTCACAATCTTAAATTTGGTGCCAAGCAAATTGTTCATCATGGTGGGAATGATGATCATGCCCGACCCCGTGCCGGTGCCGCCGAGGACGATCTCTCTCTCCGTCGCATCTTCGATGGTCCTGACCCCGGCGGTGCTCCAGACCAGGATCATTTCGTTTTGTGGACCGGTCGAACCGAGCCAGCCGAATTGATCGGCGTCGTAGCGCACGCCTTGGCCGTCAATCACCTGGTGCAATGGCATGGCGCTGTGGATGGTCGCGATCGCGGTCCCGTCCTTCGGCGCGATGCTGTACATGAAGTTGGTGGCAAGCACGTTGCCACCGCCCGGCATGTTCTGGACGATGATGGTGGGATTGCCAGGAATGTAACGCGGCATGATGCGCGCGACCAGGCGGGCAACGACGTCGTAGGTGCCGCCGGCTCCCGTGCTGGTGATCAGCGTGATGGTCTTGCCCTTGTAGAACTCAGGCTTATCTGGCGTTCCGGCCGCTGCGGGCCACGCCGCCAATAACAGCATCGCCCAGGAGAGAATGCGCGCAAGCCATGGGTATCTTAAACTCCTCGGCGTGATCTTTGCATTCATTGCTTCGGCCATCGGCTCGATCACCTGGGTGTCGTGCTCGTCGCCGGCGTTGCCGGATCGGCGTTTATTCGGCTGCAATCGGCGCGTCGCGGCGAATGTATTGATTCATAGCGTCTGCGAATGGGACTCCTTTCGCCGCCTCGAAGCGGCCGGAACGCACTCGGTAGCTCTCGGGATTCATCCCCGGCAAAGGTTTGCCTGTGGCATGATCCTTGAGCATCTGGAGGAGCAACCGCCTGATTTTGACAATCGCTGCATCGCAAGCGAGCAGATGTTCGGCGGTGCGGTCGGCGATCGGTCCCATTGACTCCTGGATCGCGCAATCCTGCGTGCCGAATCCCTTCATGCCGGTATAGGACTTGCCGCTGCCTTGCAGCTCACGGTCGATCAGGTAGTCATTCGCTCGGTTGCGAACAGCATGATCTGTGCCCGGGATATTTTCCGTGTGGATGCCAAGGCCAGCCTTCGAGCGGGCAAGATCCTCCTCCGTCAGCGGCCGCGACGGGTGGAAATCGACGCTGTAGAGCATCGTATTCTCGTCGTCGATCGGCGCCCAAACATGCGCAGCGTGTGGGATCGATGAAATGATTTTGTGGAACGGCGACAGCATGACGTTCATGTTCCAAAGGATCGTTCCATCGCCACGCTCGCGTCCGGTCCCCACGACGAACCCGAAATCCGTTGGGATCACTTCGTAGAGTGTCGCAACGATACGACGACTGGGATCGCTCTCTCCGCCGTGCAGAAAAGTCAGGTGCGTCGCATCAAAACCGCCTTCGAGCGCCTGCAACCAGTTGCATTCCTGGATGTGGCGGGTCGCGTAACGCTGGGATGGCGGAACGAGAGTCCATTCGAGGCCGGGAAATTCCGGCTTGTGCTCGGCAGGTCCCATGTAGGTCCACACCACGTCGCCGCGATCCAAGCATGGGTAGGCCTTGACCCTGAGCTGATTTTGAATGTTCGCCTTTTGGGTATCGTTCATCTGCGGCGCACAGGGCAGATCGACGCAGTTTCCTTCGACGTCGAACTTCAGACCGTGATAGACGCAGCGCAGGCCGCGCTCTTCGTTGCGGCCAAAGAACAACGACGCGGTGCGATGCGGGCAGCGTTCGTCCAGAAGGCCAATGCGTCCCTGCGTGTCGCGGAACAGCACCAGATTCTCTCCCAGGAGCCTGACCCGCACTGGCGGACCATCGGGGTTCTGGATTTGATGGGAGAACGCCGCGGGAATCCAATAGCGACGCATCATAGCACCCATGGGCGTCCCGGGACCGACGCGAGTCAGAAGTTCATTTTCGCCTTGCGTAAGCACGAGTCCTGCTCCATCGGTTGGCGTGATTGCTCGCTGCAAGAATATCACGCACCAATCGGCAGGTCTGGTCCTGCGCGTCACTTAGTGCGGCGCAGCGATCTGGTCGCTTTCGGGGGTAAAGCGGACATTAGGTGACCATCGCAATTCGGTCGCTAGTGACCCATCTCGGACATTCGCCGCCCACTTCCTGTGATGCACAAGCTCACGCATGTGTGGCTCTGTGAAACGATGGGACACACCTCGTTGTCGCAGCAGTGACGGCCACCCACGGAACGGCAACGCGGGCATTGGCAAAGAGGCGCGGGCGAGCGGGCGTGCGCGCCCGCGTGCCCTGCCGACTCGCCAATTGAACATCTTACGAAGTTCGCTCGCTTTTTTGCTGCGCTGCACTTTGTCGCCTAATGGCCCAGAGCGTCACTTGGTGCGACGCGGCGATCTGGTCGCTATCGGTGAGATTGTGTTGCAAAAGTCGAAAGTTGCAGATCTGCGAATTTCTCGCGAAAACACCAAACGGGAAACAATCACCGATTCGTATAACCTCAATCGTGTTACCGAAGTCGCCTGTGAGTTTTACGTGAGGCGATGAGGCCCCTCACATCTTTACACGAAAACCGCGCCTGTAGCCCGCAGAATTTTTCACCATCAGTGCAAAACGAGTTTTGCAACACAATCGGTGACATAGCGGACATCACCCGGACATCGTGAATCGGTCGCTCATGACCCAAAGCGACACTTCGCGACTGCCAGTTACTGCATTGCAAAACGCTCATTCGATCGCCTCTTCGGCGCACACAAAAGAGCGTTGGCGGGATCGCTAATCCAAGCGTCTTGGCAGCCCGACGAAGATTAGGCGGCCTCATGCCATTCGACGCTTGGGCTTCAGATCGCGGAGAAGATCCGCCCGACGAGCCACCCGGCAATCGCCCAACCTGCGCCCGTGAAGAAGCCTACGCAGAACCAAACCCCGATCTGGTAGACATCGATTTTGGAGGGCATGTTCGATTCTCCCTGTAGTGAAAGCTGGGTTGTCGTGGCGAGTGGAGCGCGGCCGGAAGCAGCAGACAGATTGTATTATGCGTGGCACGTGGCCGGCTGCGATGCTCGCCCCACGCTTTACTCGGCGGGCTCGCCGCCAAGCTGATAATCGTCGAGGAGCGGGCGACTTTGCTGTGATGCGAGTTGAGTCTCTACCTGACGAAGCCAACTCGTTCGCAAGGTAGCAATGCGAGCTATGATCTCGCTAATTTGTTCCGCTGTGTATTTTGGCAGATTCATCGAGGTTTTCATCTTGAAGCTAATAGCGAGAGCGCCACAACTGAAATGGACAAAAGAAGCCCAGCAGGGGCTGGGCGGCTCTGGGGCTGGGGCTTCTGATTTTCGGGATACAACTCATCCCTCGATCGTCGCTATAACCATCGGCCACCGAATTAGGTTCCAACGGTTGCCTATGCCGCATCGGCGTGACCGGCGCGACCGGCGCGACCGACAGCGGACGCTCGCTCTAACAATGCCGCCTGCGTCCAAGTTCGTCCAAGATCGAGCAACCCTTGTCTTTCCTCGTCGGTCTTAGCGTAAAAGGTGGAAATGACTGCCTCTTTGGCGTACTGCCAGAACTGATCTGTTTTCGACATGGCACGCCTTCCGTGTGCCCCGACACGTCCCAATGTGAGCCTGCTCTTCTGGGCAGGACCGATCTGTTCAAAATTGCTCACTTGGCGGTCCGGCTCAAAGCCGTCCACAGTGAAAACGGAATTGGGACAGGGCCGTACGTTTCCGTACGGCAACCTTTTGATTACTGAGGTATTCTCGATGAATGCCACGATATTATTTCAATATCGTTGTGAGCGGGCGGAAAGCGATTCCCGATCCTGATGGCGATGAACTCGCCAGCGATAAAGAAGCGCGTGAGCGCGCCAGAATGATCGCACGAGAAATGCTTGAGCGCCGCCATTGGTACAAGCGTGGCCTTGAACATTGGGCGTTTGAAATCACGAATGGGAACGGGCGAAAGGTCGGCGTTGTGCGCTTTTCAAAACGACGTCTTGGCGCCTGGTGATCCGGCGGCGTGTTCGGCACATCGCCCGCAGTAGTTCGGGCTCCGACAGCGGACATTGCGCGACCGCCGCAAATCGGTCGTTCGTGGCCCAAAGCGGACATCGGAAATAAGGTCGAGCGCAAGGAAAAATGCCGTCGCTGCCGCCAGCCAATCAACGGCTTACCCGAGATGAATCGTCATTTCCCTCGCCTGCCGCAGCACGGCCGCCGGCTCATAGGGCTTGTCATGAAACAGCATGCTCAACGGCAGCTTGTGAGGTCGCGGCCGACCCGACGCCACGATGATGCCGACGCTGGGCCATCGCTCGGCAACCTGGTGGGCCAAATCCGACCCGCTCATCGATCCGGGCATGCTGACGTCCGTGAAAAGCAGTCTAATGTCGGCGTTTGTTTCGAAGAAGCGCAGGGCCTCGTCGGCATCTCCGGCTTCGAGCACTCGGTATCCTGCATCCACGAACATGACGGATGCGCCCATTCGCTCGAATACATCGTCGTCGACGACCACCACGAGGGCGTTGGGCGGGAGTTCCATCATCGGCAGCAATGAACTTTATTCACGATCGTTCCCATAATCTGTTCAACAGAGAATACCGTATGTTCCTGTCCTGCCGGTTAACGCCATTCAGGCGGCTTGGACGACTTTCGTTGGGAAAGTGGCGTGAGTAATCGATACGGTCGTGCCCTCGGGGCCGGCCAAGGTTTCGACCTGAGCATCGAGTTGATGCGCCAGCGCCTTGACGATACCGGTGCCAAGTCCGGACTTGCCTTGGGCAAAGCCGCCGGACGGCTTGCCAATCCCGTTGTCAGTGATCGAAAGCTTCCAATTCGTTCCGATCACGTCATAGGCGACGGTGATCCGGCCTTTGGCCTTATCGTCGGGGAAGGCGTGCTTGAGCGCATTCATGACGAGTTCAGTCACGATCAAGCCAAGACTCTCAGCCTGGCGGGACGTGGCGCTTCCTCCCTCACCAACCACTTTCAGCGCGATCGGCCGGGTGTCGCCGATCATCGAATGCGCGAGGCTTTGGCACAATTTCGATAGATAAGGCGCGATTTCGATTGCTCCGGCTGCCGCCGATGCATGCAGCTGTTTCTGCACGGCGGCAATCGACAGCACGCGCTTGTGCGCGTCTTCCAAATGAAACCGCGTCTCTTCCGACTGCACCGCGCGCGCCTTCATCAGAATGATGCTGGCGATGATCTGCAGGCTGTTGGCAATGCGGTGCTGCAGTTCCTCAAGCAACGTCTCTTTCTCTCGCAGCAGCCCGTCCTTCTCGCGCAACAACTCGTCCTTTTCGCGCTCCAGGATGCGCCGCTCGGTGACATCCTCCATGCCAAGCAGAATAGTCGTGCCGGCGCCGCCCTCATAGAACACCTGGCGGGCGTTCAAGCACATCGTGCGTAATCCGAGACCGGGAAACTCATGCTCGACTTCATAGCCCTCCATCACGCCTTGCTCGGGAATGATTTTTTCCAGCAACACACGAAGCTTCGGAATGTCCCATTGTCCATCGCCCAGCGCGTAAAGAAGCCTGCCTTTGGTGTCCTCGGGACTGACCTTGAATGCCGAATAGAACGAGCGGCTCGCGGCGATCACGCGCAAGTCTTTGTCGAGGACAAGAACGGGCTCGCGGACGGTGTCGACAATGCCTTGCGCCAGTGCCCACGCGTCAGTGATGGCGGCGAATTGTTCCCTGAAGCCGGTTCTGTGCATAAAGCCTCCCCGAGGAATTTCCCTGCTGCGACGAACGACTTCGGTCGCGTGCCGGTTGGGGCAATCCCGAGACTGCCCCAACCTTTGATCGTGCGATTTATACCGAGGGCGAGTCTGTATAAAATTGACCACAAATTTTCGTCGCCTATGACGAACTTCACGGTCTGCCGGGACGCCGACGGGTTGTCCGCTTCTGGCCCGTAGCGTCAGTTATCGTGGCGCAGCGATTTGGTCGCTGACATAGGCAAAGCGGACAAAATACGAAATGCAGACGGCTCATTTTAACAGCGGCGCGGGGCCGACTGAGATACTCGCCCCGCATCCTTTTTGGCATACTGGAGATTGGACTAAATTAGCGAAACATCCGACCTGTCCACCTTCGTGCCTTTCGCCTTTTTCATCGCCTTCTTTAGCTTCTTCATCTTCTTGTCGATCTTTGACTTTTTCTTCTTGCCCATATCATGCTTCCCTTCTGGTTTAATCGTCGCCGTTAATGCGCCGGTCCATCGCCAGCACCATGCAGTGGCGCGCCGCGCTTGACTGCCATTTATAGCGACGGCTAGGCGCGAAATGACGCTCCTGGCCCATAGCGGACATTCGCTGCGATGCAATAAATGTCTGCTTTCGGGGTGCGGGCTTAAGCGGACACTCTTATACTTGGCGAGACAAGAACTTACTGCGTCAAGACATCTGCGGAAGGGCGAGGGTCTCTACCCAGCTCGGATTCAACCCGACAGAATACCTGTGCAGCGGTGTCAGGACGCTGTTCGCCGGGTTGATCGCATAAACTCCCACGGCGTTCTTGTCCTGCCCCGCACAGATCAGAAAGCGGCCGTGCGGATCCAGGGCGAAGCTGCGCGGCGAGGCCTCGGCTTCGAAGAGCCCAATAGGCGAGAGCATGCCGGAATCGGCATCGATGCAAAACCCGGCGATCGCGTTGGTGCTGCGCACGCTGGCGTAAGCGAAGCGGCCATCAGCTGTCACGTGCAGGTCCGCAGCCCTGGCGTTTCCGTTGAACCCAGGCGGCGTCAGCGCTTCATATTGCATTTCCGACAAGGCGCCGGTTTCGTTCTCGATAACGAATGCTGCCAACGTTCCGGCAAGCTCGTTCACGCAGTAGAGCACATTGAGCTGCGGATGCAGGGCCAAGTGCCGTGGACCCGAGCCCGGCCGACAAGCAACGCAATGCGGTTTTGCCTGCGCAAGCCGTCCGGTCTTCGCGTCCAGGTGGAACACCATGATCGCATTGCCTGCCACCGTGGTCGCATAGATGACGTCTTCGAATCGGCCGGGAATGATGCAGTGTGCCTTCGGTGGCGTGGTCACCACTTGTAGCGGCAGCGCATTGATGCCGTCGGGAGTGATCGCGCTGACGCAGAGCACGCCTTCCTTGTAGGAGGCGCCCATCAGGAAACGGCCGCCAGCGCTGACGGAGATATAGGCCATAGGCGCCGGAAGTGGCGCTGTGTCTCGGCACGTCAACCTTCCGGTCGCGGGGTCGATGGCAAACTTCGTCACCGGAAACGGCGCCGTTCTGAGAGCCGCATAAAGCAGTGTTCCGTCCGGCGTCAATGCCATCGGCATGTTGCTCGGCGACGGCTCATTGCCTCCCGGTACCGTCACCACGTCGATCGGCATCAGCGCGCCGCTATCCGTGTCGAGATCGAAGCAGTGAATTTCGCGACTCCCCGCGCATCCCACATAGACGATGGTCGTCGCGGTCACGGCAAAATCCTATCGGCGAGGATCGTTGAAGGTGTCACGCGGAAGACTCCAGCTTGCAGCGGCGGTATTTATTCGGACTTGATGCCGAGCTTT
>Ga0208604_1000114_pt1 | contig 12502 bp, 11 predicted proteins | sample MicForSoSWNH22_M_FD_188009 | JGI IMG/M metagenome (GOLD analysis project Ga0208604, IMG submission 188009) | Forest soil microbial communities from Harvard Forest Long Term Ecological Research site in Petersham, Massachusetts, USA - MetaG HF016... | ecosystem: Environmental > Terrestrial > Soil... | reverse complement strand
GCCGCCTCCGGCGGTCAAGACCCTTGACAGGATCAACAAACCGGAAAAGGGGCAGCCGTTGCGATCAATGCCGTCCCGCGACCACGTGGACGGTTGTTTTTTGAGTGTAGCGCGCTCGCCTCAGATCAAGGGGCGCTGCGGAATATCCTCGTCGTAATATTGCCCAATCTTTTCCAGCACGCGCGGATTGGCCAAAGCGAGCGTGCCGTTCATGCGCGCGAACATGCCCATTTTGCGCAACCGCGCCAGCGTCTTGTTGGTGTGCACCAGCGACAGTCCCAGCGCGTCGGCGATGTGTTGCTGCGTCAACGGAAACAGGAACGTGTCATCGACAACGAGTCCCAGCGCCTTGGCGCGCTTGTAGAGCATGACGATCAGCGCCGCGGTGCGCTCGGTCGCGGTGCGCCGGCCGGCGCTGGTCAAATTCTCGTCGACGTGGCCCTCTTCGCGCGAGCCGAGCCAGGCGACGTCGAAAGCGAGCCCCGGCATTTCGCCGAACAACGCCCAGACTTTTCGCCGCGGCAACAGGCAGAGCTGCACGTCGGTGAGCGCCTCGATGCCATGCTGCGCGGCGTCGAACATGGCGGCCTGCAGGCCGACGAGATCGCCCGGCAGCAGGAAATTCAAAATCTGGCGGCGGCCGTCGGGCAGCATTTTGAAACGGAATGCCCAGCCGGAATAGAGCGTGTAGATTTCGGGCGAATCCTCACCGGCGCGGATGATCTCGGCGCCCGCCGGCAACACGACGTGATCGCGTTTGATCTCGTTGATGGCGCCCAGCTCGTTGGTGGTGATGGGCTTGAACAGGCCGCAGGCCCGCAACGAGCAGTCAAAACAGCTCACCTGCATGATGAAAATGCCTCAAAGCTAATCGTCTCGGGGCCGGGAATGTCTTGCAGTTCGACAGCTATAAAATTCGCTCCCTCGGCAAAGGTTCCACTGCAGCGTTCACGCCCGAACGGCTCGCGGCCAAGCTGCGCACCGCACTGGATGACCACGCTAGGTCGCTTCGCCGCAGCGCGCCGAATGGCCGTTGTCCGCCACGCGGCGATCCATTAACGTCCGTGGCGGCAGAACCTTCAAGAGACAACAAAAAAGGCCTGCGCCAGGGGGAACGATATGCGCTTCACGACCCACAAATCTTTGCTGTGCATGGCCGCCGCCGCCGGCATTTTTGCCGCGGCTTGCGCGCTGCCGCCCGGCGCGGCGCGCGCCGAAGACAAGCCGCCGATCGTGATGAAGATCTCGCTCGCCGCGCTCAACGAGGCGCTGCACCAGTTCGCCAAGGATTACGCCGCCCAGATCGACAAGGAGTCCGGCGGCCGCATCAAGACCGAAATCTATCCGGCGAGCCAGCTCGGCTCGATCCCGCGGCAGATCGAGGGCACGCAGTTCGGCGCCATCCAATGCGTGGTGACACCGCCGGAATTCTATTCCGGCATCGACGAGCGCTTCGAGGTGATGGCGGCGCCCGGCCTGGTCGACACGCTGGCCCAGGCGCAGCGCCTCACCCACGATCCCGAAGTCCGCAAACTGCTGCTCGGGCTCGGCGCCGACAAGGGTTTGCACGGCGTCGGCCTGTTCACCTCGCAACCGTCATCCATCATCGCCAAGGCCGCGATCCGCCATCTCGCCGACTTCAAGGGCAAGAAGGTCCGCGTGTTCGCGTCGCAGTTCCAAAGCGAAGCCTTCGGCCGCCTTGGTCTCACGCCGGTGGCGATGACATTGGGCGACGTGTTGCCGGCGCTGCAGCAGGGCGCCATCGACGGCGCCGTCGCCGGCACTGTCATTTATAACGCCATGCATTATCAGGACGCCGCGAAATACGTCACCAATATCGGCCAGCCGGTCATCTTCGGCCTCGCCGCTGTGAGCAAGAAATGGTACGATGGGCTGCCTCCGGATTTGCAGCAAATCATCGACAAGGCCGCCGTCGAGGCGATGGCCGAAGTCGATCCGCAGACCGTGGAGATCGATGCGCGCGCCGACAAAGGCTGGATGGCGAGCGGCGGCGAATTGATCGACCTGCCGCCCGACGAGCAGGCGTCGATGCTCAACACCATGGCCAGCGTCGCCGCCGACGTGTCGAAGACCAAGCCCGCGCTCGGCGCGGCCTATCAGATCGCGGCCGCGGCGGCGCAACGGGTGAAGAAGTAGTGCCGGCGCGGCGTCGGCTTCAGCGGTAGCGGACGGGATTGGGGGATGACATGGCATTCACTGTGCTTGGATTGACGGCGCGCGGCATCGTCGCCGCGGCGTTGGGCGTGTCGCTTGTCATGGCGCTTGGCGTCCGTGGCGCCGCGGCGCAGGACAAAACTTATGTGATGAAAATCGGTACGCCGACCGTCAACGACACGCCGGAGAATTTTGTCAGGCTGTTCGGGCCGATGGTCGAAAAAGATTCCGGCGGCCGCATCAAGATCGAGCTTTATTCCGCCTCAAAACTCGGACCGATGGCGCGCGAGATCGAGGGCATGCAATTCGGCTCGATCGAGGGCGCGATCATTCCGCCGGAATTCTTCGTCGGCGTCGACGAGCGCTTCGAATTGCCGGCGACGCCGGGGCTGGTCGATTCGCTCGCCCATGGCCAGCGGCTGTCGGCGCAAGCCGACTTCAACAAGCTGATGCTCGGTCTCGGCGCCGACAAGGGGCTGCACGGCATTGCCATCGTCATGGCGCTGCCGTCGTCGTTGATTTCCAAGGCGCCGATCCGCCATCTCGCCGACATGAGCGGCAAGAAAATCCGCGTCACCGCCTCAAAACTGCAGCTCGAAGCATTCGGCCGGCTCGGCGCCTCGCCGGTCGCGCTCTCGACCGGCGACATCCTGCCGGCGCTGCAGCAAGGCGCCATCGACGGCTCGATCTCCGGCATCACCGTCTATAATGCCATGCACTTCCAGGATGCGGCGAAATACGTCACCGAGATCGGCCAGCCGGCGATTTTCCTGATCATCGAAACCAGCAAGCGCTGGTACGAGGCGCTGCCAAAGGATTTGCAAGAAATCGTCGATCGCGACGCCGCAGCCGCCGCGGCCGCGCTGAGCCCGGCGACGGTGACGCTTTACGACAACGCCCGCAAATCATGGACCGACAATGGCGGCGAGCTGATCAGCTTTCCGGCCGACGAGCAGGCGGCGATGATGAAGACGCTGGCCGGCGTCGGCGAGGACGTTACCAAGGCCAAGCCGCAGCTTTATGACGCCTTCAAGGTGGTGACGGAGGCCGCCAAGCGTACGCGTTGAATATGTGGTACAGAAGGTGCCGATAGCACGTTGCAGTCGATGGGGGTCGACATGGTGCTCGCCGGAGGTGGATTAGCGACATGGTCGCGGACGGCCGTGCTCGCGCTGGGTCTGTCATTGATCGCGCTGAGCGTGGCGCGCGCCGCCGACGACAAGCCCATGGTGATGAAGATCGCGCTGGCGACGCTCGACGACGTTTTGCATCAATATGCCAAGAACTACGCCGCCGCGGTCGAGAAAGATTCCGGCGGCCGCATCAAGGTCGAAATCTATCCGTCGAGCCAATTGGGCTCGATCCAGCGCCAGGCCGAAGGCGTGCAATTCGGCGCCATCCAATGCCAGATCGTCGCGCCGGAGTTTTTGGTCGGCATCGATGAGCGCTTCGAAGTGCTGGCGGCGCCCGGCCTGGTGACGTCGATGGCGCAGGGCCAGCGCCTCGCCGCCGATCCGGCGGTGCGCAAGCTGATGCTCGGGCTCGGCGCCGACAAGGGGCTGCATGGCGCCGCATTGTTCATGTCGACGCCGTCCTCGGTCATCGCCAAGGCGCCGATCCGGCATCTTGCCGACTTCATGGGCAAGAAGATCCGCATCTTTGCCTCGCAATTCGAAAGCGTGACGATGAAGCGGCTCGGCGCCACGCCGAAGCCGATGACGCTCGCCGAAGTGCTGCCGGCGCTGCACGACAACTCGATCGACGGCGCCGTTTCCGCGCTCACCATTTTCGGCCCGATGCATTTCGAGAGCGCGGCGAAATACGTCACCGAGATCGGCCAGCCGGCGATCTTCGGCATCGTCGAGATCAGCAGGAAATGGTACGATGCATTGCCCGCCGACCTGCAGCAAATCATCGACAAGAATGCGCTCGCCGAGTCGGTCACGATCAATCCGCAGGCGATCGCGATCGACGCCGCCGCCCGCAAGGCTTGGCTGGCGAGCGGCGGTGAATTGATCAGCTTGCCGGACGACGAACAGGCAGCCCTGCTTAAAATCGTTGCAGGCGTCGGCGACGAGGTGTCGAACGCCAAGCCGGAACTCAGCGCCGCCTATAAAGTCGTCACCGAGGCGGCCCAGCGTGTTCACTAGGCCAGAATCCCGTTGTCGCGGGGAGGGCGATCATCTAACGTCACGGCCGGACGCAAAGAGGTGGAGAACCCGGTCTTGGGGATCGGGCGCGGCAGTCCGTCACAAAGAAAAAAATCCGCCATCGGCGCAATATCAATGCCATCGGGGCGTTCTTTTCGGGGAAGAAGCCTACCGGTATTGCGATAGGTCTGTGTCAGCCTAAGCCGGGTCAGTGGGAGTAGAAAATGCAGTCTTGGAATCATGCAATTTGTGCGCGTGCGGTGGGAGCCGCTGGCGTTTCCGTCTTCGCAATAGCTCTGGCGCTCACGTTCGGCGCGGCGCAGGCGCAAGACAAAACCTACGTCATGAAGATCACGCTGCCGACCATCAACGACGCGCCGCATCAGTTCGCCAAGGATTTTGCCGCCCTGGTCGAGAAGGATTCCGGCGGGCGCATCAAGGGCGAGGTCTATCCGGCGAGCCAACTCGGCTCGATCCCACGGATGATCGAAGGCACGCAGTTCGGCGCCATCCAGGTCGCAACCGTACCGCCGGAGTTTTTTGTCGGCGTCGACGAGCGCTTCGAAGTCATGGCGGCGCCGGGGCTCGCCGAGTCGATCGAGCATGGCCAACGCATCGCCGCCGATCCGCAGGTGCTCAAGCTGATGCTGAAGCTCGGCGCCGAAAAGGGCCTGCACGGCGCCGGCCTGATGATGGCGCAGCCGACCTGCATCATCTCCAAGACGCCGCTCCGCCATCTCACCGACTTCAAGGGCAAGAAGCTCCGCATTTTTGCCTCGCAGTTCCAGAGCGTGGCGTTCGAACGCCTTGGCGTGACGCCGGTGGCGATGACGCTCGGCGACGTGTTGCCGGCGCTGCAACAGGGCGCCATCGACGGCGCGATCGCCGGCATCGGACCCTTCGTCCATCTGCACTTCGGCGACGCCGCCAAATACATCACCGAGACCAACAGCCCGGCGATCTTCATCATCCTCGAAGTCAGCCAGAAGTGGTACGACTCACTGCCCAAGGACTTGCAGGAAATCATCGATCGCGACGGCGCCGCGGTGTCGAAGTCGATCGAGCCGACAGCGGTCAAAATGTATCAGGAGCAGCGCAAGGCCTGGACCGACGCTGGCGGCGAGCTCATCAGCCTGCCGCGCGAGGAGCAGGCGTCGATGATGGCGTCGTTGTCGAGCGTCGGCGACGACGTGTCCAAGACAAAGCCGGCGTTGCACGATGCCTATCAGATCGTCAGCGACGCGGCCAAGCGGACGCGACAGGCGCCGAGTCAATGATCTGAAGCAGACGGCAATCGGGCAGATCCGGCCATGATGGACGGTTTGGTCAAAGGTGTGCGCTGGCTGCTGATGGTCACCCGCACGGTATCGGGAATCTGCCTGCTCGCCAGCGTGGCGATCAATTTCGTCAACATCATCGGCCGCTACTTCTTCAGCGTGTCGATCCCGTGGGCGGAAGAGATCATGCTCTTCCTCATGGTCGGCTGCGTGTTCACCGGCTGCTGCGCCGTCGCCTGGGAGGGACGGCAAATCCGCATGGACGTCGTCGTCTCGATGTTGCCGGACAAGGTGCGCGACTTTTTCGCGCTGTTGTCCGAGTTGGTGATGATCGCGACCGCGGCGGCGGTCACCGCTTTCGCCTGGCCGGTGATCGTGCAACTCGCGGACTTCGACGAGCGCAGCCAGGCAGCGAACTTTCCGCTGGTCGTTCCGCAGGCGATGATCCCGATCGGTTACAGCTTGATGGCGCTCCTCGTCGCGGTGCGGCTGATGCGACGTCCGTCGCGCGCCTCCGGCGCCGGCGCCGGCGCCGACGCTTCGCAGCATTAGGCAGGTCGCGACGATGGGCTATTTCGTCTACTTCGCGCTGCCGGTGATCCTGCTGATCATCGGATTTCCGATTTTCCTGATCCTGCTGGTGACCTCGATCGTCGCGGTGCTGACGGTTGCCGACGTGCCGACGGAAGCGATCCAGACCTACATGTTCGGCAGCCTGGACAACTTTCCGCTGCTTGCCGTGCCGTTCTTCGTGCTCGCCGGCGAGATCATGGCGCAGGGCGGCATTGCGCGGCGCGTCATCGCCATGGTGATGGCGATCGTCGGCGGCATGCGCGGCTCGCTCGCGGTGACGACGGTGGCGGCCTCCGAGCTGTTCGGCGCCATGTCGCATACCGCCGTCGGCACCGTGGTGGCGATGGGCCGCATGATCTATCCCTCGCTCAAGGAGGGCGGCTACAACGACCGCTTCGCCGTCGGTCTCATTGCCTCGTCGGGCGCGATTGCGGTGGTCATTCCGCCGTCGATCGCCATGATCCTTTACGCCATTTCGGCGGAGCAATCGGCGGTGCTGTTGTTCACGGCCGGCATTCTGCCGAGCCTTCTGATCGGCCTCATCGATGCCGCCTACGTCATGGGCTACGCCAGGTGGAAGGGCGTGCCGCTCGGCGAGCGCGCCCATTGGGCGACGATCTGGAAGACCAGCAAGGATGCGAGCTGGGCGGTCGGCTCGCTCGCCGTGATCTTCGGCGGCATCTATGGCGGCGTGTTCACGCCGACCGAAGCCGCCGGCGTCGCGGTGGTCTATTCGCTGGCCGTCACCATCTTCGTTTATCGCGAAGTCGATCTCGCCGGCCTGTGGCGCATCCTGATGGCGTCGGCCTATCTGATCTCGCAGATCCTGCTCATCGTGACGTCGGCCGGAATCTATTCGTGGCTATTGACGACCAGCGGCATCCCGCAACAGATCGTGGCGTCGATCAGCGCCCTGGACATGCCGCGTTGGGAGCTCTTGCTCATTCTCAATATCGGCTTGCTCTTGGCCGGCAGCTTTCTCGAACCGCCCGCCGCGATCCTCATTCTGACGCCGCTGTTGCTGCCGATCGTAAAAGGCGTCGGCGTCAATCCGATTCACTTTGGCATCATCGTGGCGGTCAATCTCAGTCTCGGCATGTACACGCCGCCGTTCGGACTTAATCTGTTCTCGTCGCAGGCGATCTTCAACGCGCCGCTCAGCCGGATTTATCTCGGTGTGTTGCCGTTCCTGGTGGTCAATTTCATTGCCTTGATGATCATCACTTATGTTCCGGAAATCTCATTGGTCCTTGTGAAACATTAGGTTCAAATCGCGAGCAAGTTCCGTCGGCGTCTTTCGGAACCGGCATGCCTGTGGATCGTTGAAACTTTGCGGGGTCATCCCGCAATAAGGAGACGTTTCCAATGTCGAACAATCCAAATCAAGGCGGGCAGCAGGGCGGTCAAGGCGGCCAAGGCGGCCAAGGCGGTCAGCACGGCGGCCAACAGGGCGGCCAGCAGAAACCCGGCCAGCAGCAGCAGGAACCGGGCCGTCAAGGCGGACAGCAGGGCGGCCAGCAGAAGCCCGGCCAGCAGGGCGGCCAGCGCTAGCGCAAGTCTTATAGATCGATCTAAAGGTCCCCCGGCTTCGGCTGGGGGACTTTTTTCGTCGCTTTTCATTGTTATCTCGGCGTCGGAATCGCGTTAGAAAGCAAACGCGCGCGAATCGCCGGCTGGGGCGACGACATGAAACTTTTCAGATGCCAATTCTGCGGGCAATTGCTCTATTTCGAAAATACCAAGTGCGAGAAATGCGGCCGCCGTCTGGGTTACATTCCCGGTGCCGAAATTTTATCCGCGCTCGAGCCCGAGGGCGATGCTTGGCGCGCGCGCGCGACCAAGGGCAAGCTCTATCGCTTCTGTGCCAATGCCGAGTTCGGCGTCTGCAATTGGATGATCGACGCCACCAGCCCCGATCAATTTTGCGTGGCGTGCCGGCATAACCGCATGATTCCCGACACGTCGATCGACAGCAACGTCGTGGCGTGGCGCAAGATCGAGCTCGCCAAGCATTATCTTTTCTACACCTTGATGAAACTCAAGCTGCCGCTCGATGGCCGCCCCGATCAGGACGAAGCCAAGCGCGAGCGCCTGGTTTTCGATTTTCTCGCCAGCGCGGCGATGCCCGACGCGCGAACGGTCATGACCGGACACCAGAACGGCGTGATCACGGTTGCGCTCGAGGAGGCCGACGACGCCGAGCGGGAAAACCGGCGTACGTCGATGCACGAGCCCTATCGCACGCTGCTCGGCCACTTTCGCCACGAGATCGCACATTACTATTGGGACGTCCTGGTCCGCGACGGCGGTCAGCTGGACGACTTTCGTGCGATCTTCGGCGACGAGCGGCAGGATTACGGGCAAGCGCTGCAGAACTATTACGCCGCGGGCGCGCCGGCCAATTGGCAGGACAATTTCGTCAGCGCCTATGCGACGGCACATCCGTGGGAGGATTTCGCCGAAACCTGGGCGCATTACCTGCATATCGTCGACGCCTTGGAGATGGCGCGGGCCTTCGGCATTTACGTCAATCCGCCGCTGGCGAAAGAAGGCGAACTGGAAGCCGAAGTCGACTTCCAGCCCTATCGCGCGCCCGACGTAGCGACGCTGGTCGATACCTGGCTGCCGCTGAGCAACGCGCTCAACGCGCTCAACCGCACCATGGGGCAGCCCGACGTTTATCCGTTCATTCTGTCGCCGGCCGTGATCAAAAAACTGGGCGCCATCCACGATTTCGTACACGGCGAGGGGAATTCGGCCGCGTCGTAAGGCATCTTGGTGGAGCAAGATTTTTGCCGAAAACCGGTATCCATCCTCGGATCGAGTCCGAGGACAGGTTTTTCGCGCTGATGCTCTAGTTGGCCGGCCAGACGCCGATGGTCTTGTCTTCGCCGCCGGAGGCGAGGCGACTGCCGTCGGACGAGAACGCCAGCGCCCGGACGCCGCCTTTATGCCCGGTGAGCGCGCGCAGGAACTGTCCGCTGTCGGCGTCCCAGGCGATAATGATGCCGTTGCTGCCGCCGGCGAAGATGCGCTTGCCGTCGGTGGAGAACGCAACCGAATCCACCGCGTCCGCCTCGGTGGCGAGCTTGCCGATCACCTGGCCGGTTGCCGCGTTCCAGATGACGATCGAATTGCCGCTGCCGCCGGCGGCGATCCGCTTGCCGTCCGGCGAAACGGCGACCGATAGGATTGGGCCTGGATGGTCGGTGAGCGTTCGTTGCGGCCGCCTTATCTCGCTATCCCAAATGTCGACCGTACCGTCCTTGCTCGCGGTTACGACGGCCTTGCTATTCGGAAAAAACGCCACCGAGGTGACCACGTCACGATGGTATCGGGGGCTGGACAATAGTTCCCCGGTATCGATGTTCCAGACTTTGACAGCGGCGTCGGCGCTGCCGGCGACGATGCGCGTACCGTCCGATGAAATCGCGATCGACCACACCGCCGGCGGCGTCATCCATGCACCATTCGGGTCGTCGTGCAGCGCGCGCACCAGTTGGCCCGAGTCGACGTCCCAGATCAGGATGCTGCGATCGAAACTGCCGGAGACAATGCGTTTGCCATTCGGCGTGAACGCGACCGACGACACCGTGTCGGAATCGCCGCTCATCGGAGGGCGCAACAATCGCCCGCTACCGGCGTCCCAGAGCCTGATCGCCTTGTCGGTGCTTCCCGAGACCAGCGTTTGCCCGCCGGGCGAAAACGCGACCGAGGTCACGGCGCCGCCGTGTCCCGACAGCGTGAGCAGGCGCTGGCCCTGATTGCCGGAGCCACCGGACAGGCCGAGCACCAGCGCGACCAGCGTCAGGACCGCGGCCGCGCCGGCGATCCCGAGCCGCAGCATCCGTCCCTGCTGGTTTGCCGGCCATACCATGTCGCGCCAGTCGCCCGGCGCGGTCGCGCTCGACATGAACCCAACGGGCGCGACGCTTGCGGCTTTGGCCGCGGCACCGGGCGCTTGCGCCGCGGCGCGGCTGCCGGTGTCCTTCTTGCGCGCAGCGTCGGTGGCGGCAGCAGCGGTGGCTGCAGCCGCAGCGGCCTGACGCTCGGCCGTGCTCGGCTGCGGCGGCGCGGTCGGGGTTTTGGTTTCGCGGCTCGGCGGCGACTTCGGCGCCTGCTCGAGGATCGCATCCATGGAGCGGATCAGCCGGTCCATGTGGTAGTCGAAGTCCTGGCCGGTATCGACCTTGACTGCATTGCGGAACGCAAAGTCTTTCAGGCTCGGCGGCAGCTGGTCGGAGCCCGGCATTTTCGTCGTGCCGATCAGGATCGGGATGAGCGGCACGCGGCGGCGCAGCGCCGTCTCGACTTCGACACGAACCGGATCGGTTTCCTCGTGGATACGGTCGGCGCTGCCGTCGGAGGCCATGCCGAGCCACTGCGGCCCGACGATGGCCAGAAGGATATTGGTCTTGAGCAGGGTCTGGTTGATATGGACGCGAAAATCGATGCCCGGGGGAATATCGTCGATATCCCGGAAGATCGCGTCCTTGCCGTAATGGGCAATCAGCCGGTCGAAAATCCGGCCGGTCATCGCCTCGGAGTCCGCGCGGCGGTAGGAGATGGCGATCTTGGGCATCAGAGCCGGTCCTGCCAAAAATCAAGCATCCTGACCTCTGAAGTCTCCCATCGCGGCCGCCGCGCAAGCGTGCTCGGCAAGCCTATAACATGGCCCGACGCCGGAGGCGGCGGGACATGCAAGACGTCGTTACCGGGCATGACGCCGGCTTGAGAATTGAGATCGCGCCCAGCTTTTGCCTAGGCTGATTGCCAAAATTTAAGCTGTGCTACGCCCAACCCTCAGGCCTTCAGATTCCGGTTGTTTTCTTTTGCTGTCAATGCCTTGCCTGACGCCTTGGCGCGCCGCCCGGTTGATTGCTAAAAACCGATTCCTCGGGCAATATCCGCGGCCTAAATCGGGAAAAAAGCTGCGGTCGGTTCGGAGCGGGAGAGACGGCAATGCGCGGGATCGGCAAATCCTCGATGTGGACGGCTGCGGGTTTTGCATTCGTATCCGGCCTTGCGCTGCTGCAGCCGACGCAAGCCTCGGCCCAGTTCAATATCGATGGCATCATCCGCGGCGCCCTCCAGCAGCAGGGCTGCTGCTATGGCGGCGGCTATTATCGCGGGAGGTCATCGGGCTCCGGCACGACCCGCCACGTCAAGAGTCCTCAGAAGGACGATTCCGCTCCGGTGGACAAGACCAAGGAAAAGGACGCCACCCAGGTCGAAGCGCCGAACAACAACGTCGCCAGCGGGCGGCAACAGTCATCGGCTCCGGCTCCGGCACCGTCGCAACCCGACAACTCGACACGGCAGACCAGCGCGGCGCACGGCAACGACGACCAGCCGGCTTTCGCGCCATCGCGCTGATCAAAAGATTTATTGTTTGACGGCCGCGAGCCGGTCCAATCCGCGCTGCGCTTCGACGCTGCCGTTGCGGACGGCCTTGGTGTATTGGTCGATGGCGTTCAGGTTGCTTTGATCGACGCCCAGTCCTTTTTCATACATGTAGCCGAGCCGGGCTTGGGCGTCGGCAAATTGCTGGTCGGCGGCTTTGCCGTACCAGGTAAGCGCCTGGGCATAATCCTTGTCGATGCCGTGGCCGAAGAAATACATGTCGCCGAGATTCTTCTGCGCCTTGGCCAAACCCTGATCGGCCGCTTTCTGGAACCAGTCGAGCGCCTGCTTGTCGTCTTCCGTAACGCCATTGCTGCCGGTGGAGTAGAGGATGCCCATTAAATTCTGCGCCTCGGCATAGCCGTGCTCGGCGGCACTGCGATAAAGCTGCACGGCTTTCGCCACGTCCTTGCCGGTGCCAATTCCCTTCTCGTACATGACGCCGAGCCGGTATTGCGCGTCGGGCCAGTCCTGCTGCGCAGCTTTGAGATACCAGGATTGCGCGTCGAGATAGCTTTGCGACAAGCCGCCGCGGCCGTAGAAATACATGTCGCCGAGATTGGTTTGCGCCTTGGGCAGGCCCTGGTTCGCCGCCTTGCGATACCACTCGACGGCTTTGACGTCGTCGCGCGGCAGCCCGTTCTCGCCTTGCGCATATTTGACGCCGAGCTGGTTCTGCGCGATCGGGTCGCCGCGATTGGCCGCGGCGATGGTAGCGGCAAGCGGGCCGGCCAGCGCGGCCGCTTCGGCCGGGTTCGCTGCCGGCGCGGGCGGAACTTTCGTCGTTTGCGGATTGGCGGCCGGCGGCACTGAAGCCGTCTGCATCCCCTCGGGCGGATTTGGCGCGATCGAGGCCGGTGGCGGCGACGAATGAAAAAAGAACAGGGTGCCGATGACGGCGAACGCCGCCACGGCGGCCGCGCC
>Ga0208604_1000113_pt1 | contig 12504 bp, 9 predicted proteins | sample MicForSoSWNH22_M_FD_188009 | JGI IMG/M metagenome (GOLD analysis project Ga0208604, IMG submission 188009) | Forest soil microbial communities from Harvard Forest Long Term Ecological Research site in Petersham, Massachusetts, USA - MetaG HF016... | ecosystem: Environmental > Terrestrial > Soil >... | reverse complement strand
CCTTGGATCAATTACATCGCCGGGGTTGGCGCGGTGGTGCTGACGTTTCTCGCCGGCACCGACATCGATCCGCACGTGGTCAAGCGCAATTTCGGCTCGAGCGTCACCATCGGGCTGATGGGATTCTTCGCGCCTTATATCGGCTGCCTGCTGCTGGCGCGCTACGGGCTCGGCTGGCCATGGCCGCAGGCGCAGATCGCCGGCATTTCGCTTTCCACCACGTCGGTGGCCGTGGTCTACGCGGTGATGGTCGAGACCGGCTATAACCGCACCGAGCTCGGCAAAATCATCCTCGCCGCTTGCTTCATCAATGACATCGGCACCGTGCTGGCGCTCGGCCTGATCTTCGCCAACTATAATTTTTATCTGGTGCTGTTCGCGGTCGCGACCGTCGTCGTCGTCGCGGTGCTGCCCTTTATCGTGCCGTGGCTGTTCAAAAAGATCGGCGGCCGGGCCAGCGAGCCCGAGATCAAATTTCTGTTCCTGGTGCTGTTCGCCCTCGGTGGCCTCGCCAATCTGGGCAAAAGCGAAGCGGTGCTGCCGGCCTATCTGGTCGGCATGGCGTTGGCGCCGTTTTTCATGGGCAATCGCGAGCTGCAGCTTCGCCTGCGCGCCATCTGCTTTGCCTTCCTCACCCCGTTCTACTTTCTTAAAGCCGGTTCGCTGATCGAGTGGCACGCCCTCGTCGCCGGCCTCGCGCTGATCGGCGCCTTCCTGGCGATGAAAATGTTCACCAAATTCGTCGGCATTTTGCCGCTGACGCGCTATTTCAAGTTCGTTCCGCGCGAGGGCATGTACACCACCTTGATGATGTCGACGGGCCTGACCTTCGGCTCGATCTCGGCGCTGTTCGGCTTGACCAATCACATCATCGATCAGGGCCAATATACCGTGCTGTTGACCGCGGTGATCGGCAGCGCCGTGGTGCCCACCTTGATCGCGCAGATCTGGTTTCAGCCGAAATTCGAGCCGCTGGAGGAGGATGCTTAGCGGCTCGCAGCCGACCAGCCCTGCAAGATTGGGGTATGTCGCAGCGCTACCGCGCGCTATACCAGCGCGTCGCCGACCGGGAATTATTCGATGACCGCCGAAGTTTCGTCCTCGCACCGTTTCGCGTCCGCCGACGCCTCCGACCTGGCGCGGCGGCGCCTTTCCATCGGCTTCATGAATTGGGCGCACGCGCTCGATCACTTCGTCATTCTCATCTATCCCACGGTGGTGATCGAGCTGGCGGTGATCTACGGCCGCACCTATGCGTCGCTGATCGCGCTCGCCACCGCGTCCTTCGTCGCCTTCGGGCTGTTCTCGCTGCCGGCGGGCTGGCTCGCCGACCGCTGGAGCCGCCGCAACATGATGGTCGGCTTCTATGTCGGCTGCGGCCTGTCGCTGATCGGCGCCGCACTGGCGCCGTCGCTGGTGGGCTTGGCGATCGCGCTGTTCATGCTCGGCATGTTCGCTGCGATCTATCATCCGGTCGGCACCGCGATGATTGTGGAGAACGCCACCCAGCGCGGCCGCACCATGGCGTTCAACGGCGTCTGCGGCAATCTCGGCGTCTCGCTCGCCGCCGGCATCACCGCGGCGCTGACCGCGGCCTTCACCTGGCGCGGCGCCTTCCTGGTGCCTGGGTTGGTCTGCGTCCTGACCGGCGCGATTTATTACTGGCTGGTGCCCGCCGATGAGAAAGGCCACGCCGCGGCACGCAGCAACTCGCCCGACGTCTCGCTCTCCAATACGTCGGCGGCGATGATCTTTGGCCTCTTCATCGTGGTCGCGCTCAGCGCCGGGCTGGTTTTCAACACCATCTCGATCTCGCTGCCGAAAATCGTCGACGAGCGCGTCGGCAACGGCATCTCGCTGGTCATGGTTGGCGGTCTGACCACGGCGGTGTTCCTGTGCGGCGCGGTGGCCCAAATCACGGTCGGCCGGCTGGTCGAGCGCTTTCCGCTGCACATTCTCTTTGCCATCAGCGCCGTCATGCAATTCGCCGGCGTGGTCTGGGCGGCCTATGCGACCGGCACGTCGCTGTTGTTCGCGCTCGCTTTCACCATGGCGGCGATCTACGGCCAGATCACGCTCAACGATCTGGTCATCGCCCGCTACACCGCCGACGCCTGGCGCGGCCGCGTCTACGCGGTGCGCTATTTCCTCACCTTCATGGTCTCGGGCGTCGCGGTGTCGATGATCGCCTTGCTCTACGGCCGCGGCGGGTTCGACCTGGTGCTCGACGCCACCGCCGTCATCGCGCTGGGCTTCCTGGTCGCGGTGCTTCTGATCGCGCTGATCGCCAACGGCGTGGAGAAGACCCGCGTGGTGCAGCAGCCGGCGGAGTGAAGTCCGCCTGCCTATTCACCGTCATCCTGAGGTGGCCGCGAAGCGGCCCTCGAAGGATGCGGCCGAGGTGCCGAGGCCGTCGCCCTTCGAGGCTCGCTTCGCTCGCACCTCAGGGTGACGGAATTTAAGCTTGCGCAATCCTCACGCCCGCTCCTTCGCCGCCAGCGCCATGCCGATCATGGCGGTGCCGCCGAACACCATGTTGATGCCGACCAACAGGCCGAGCGCCCAGGCCGCGGTGCCGGGCAGGCCGGCGAAGATGATGCCGGCGAGGATGAGATCGACGACACCGCTCGCCAGCATCCAGCCCCAGCGGCTGGACAGCTGGGCGCGGTGATCGATGGCATACATGATGGTGACGATGCCTTCGATGACGAAGAAGGCGATCAGCACGAAGGTGAGCGACAACGTCCCGGTGATCGGCCGGGCCAGCAGCACGCCGCCGGCGAGGATGGCGATGACGGCCGAGAACAGCGACCACCAGAAGCCTGGCGCGTTGCGCATATAGAACGTGGTGAACAGGCCGACGACACCGCTGATCAGGAACAGCCAGCCGATGATGATGGTGAAGGCGAGTGTCGCGATCGGCGGCACGAGGATCGCGGCCACGCCGAGGATGATCAGGATGATGCCTTCGATGAGAAACAGCTTCCAGTGTTCGTGGATTGCATTGGCCACCGCGCGCTGCATGCCGGCGGCGTCGTTGGGGTACATGGCCATGGTCCGCTCCCTTGGTTGAGTCACCTTCCGTTAAGAATTGGCGGCGATCCGGATGTGTCGGAAAAATGCAACACTTAGAGGGATTTTCAAAGTTCCCGGCGCATAGTCTTGCATAAACCGCAATCCGCGCCTATCTGTCTTCACGTAGCGTTGATGCCCTAACAGGCTCCGCTATGGGACGGCCACGGTTTCGACGGGTGACGCCGGATGTACGCGCACCTTGTCGTTTCGTGGCCGTTGGCATTTTCCAGGCTTGAAATGTTGCGGGCGGGCAATCATCGCACCGTTCAATTCCGCCCGCGGAACGGGCGTGGATTGTCATAAAACTGTAATCGCCTCCCGTCATGGAACTGCAATAATCGCAAGCGGCATTGCGGCAACCATTGCAGCAACCTTTGGGGGGCGACATGGCCGAGACGTCCGTCGATTTCGGCATTCTGGCGGGGGCTGGCGCGCCGCTGCGCGAATTCAAGGCCGGCGATCTCATCTTCAAGCAGGGCGACGCGGCGTCGGAGTTTTATGTCATCCAGAGCGGCAAGGTCGACATCCGCCTCGGCAATCGGCTGCTCGGCACGCTGTCCGACCTCGATATCTTCGGCGAGATGGCGCTGATCGATGCCGCGCCGCGCAGCGCCACCGCGATTGCGGCCACCGACGTCAAGCTCGTCCCGGTCGGCGAGAAGCAGTTTCTGTTTCTGGTCAGCCGCACGCCGCATTTCGCGCTCAACATCATGCGTGTTCTGGCGCGGCGGCTGCGCGCCCAGAACAGCGTGGTCTAGGGGGCGGCCGCCGTCTCCGCCTGTTCGACACAAATGGGGGCAAGACCAACTGTCCGCAGCCAGCCTTGCAGGCGATCGAGATACAGATAGATGACTGGCGTGGTGTAGAGCGTCAGCAATTGACTGAGCGCCAAGCCGCCGACCATCGCGTAGCCGAGCGGTTGCCGCAGTTCCGATCCGGTGCCGTGGCCGAGCGCCAGCGGCACGCCCGCCATCATTGCGGCAGCCGTCGTCATCATGATCGGCCGAAAGCGCTGCAAGCACGCCTGCCGGATCGCGTCGATCGCCGTCATGCGGTGGTCGCGCTCGGCGGCAATGGCGAAGTCGACCAGGATGATGCCGTTTTTCTTGACGATGCCGATCAGGAGGATGATGGCGATCATGCCCATCACCGAAAGATCCATGCGCCCGATGCGAAGCGCCAACAAGGCGCCTATACCGGCCGACGGCAGCGTCGACAATATGGTGAGCGGGTGGATGTAGCTCTCATATAGCATGCCGAGAATGATATAGACCGCGACCAGCGCCGCGCCGATCAATGCCGGCTCGCTGGCAAGCGAGCTCTGGAACGCCTGCGCGTTGCCCTGAAAATTGCCGATCACCGTTTCGGGCAGGCCGATCGCCCGCGATGCCGTGTCGATGGCGTCGACCGCTTGGCCGAGCGCGACGCCGGGGCTGAGATTGAACGACAGCGTGATCGCGGGAAATTGTCCCTGATGCGCGACCGAGAGCGGCCCGACCCGGCTGCTGTCGATGTCGACCAGGACCGAGAGGGGGACCACCTGGCCGGTCAACGGCGATTTGACATAGATACGGTCGAGCGAATCGAAGCTGCTCTGTAACTCCGGCGCCACTTCCAAAATGACCCAATAGGTGTCGAGCTGGGTGAAATACTGGGTAATCTGCCGTTGGCCGTAAGCGTCGTTGAGCGTGTCGTCGATCGCCTGAGGCGTTATGCCGAACCGCGCGGCCTGGTCGCGGTTGATCGTCACCTTGATATGCGGCGCGTTCGCCAACAGATCGCTCGAGACGTCGGCGAGCTCGCCGAGCGTTTGCAGCTCGTCGAGCAGCTTCTGCGACCACGCGATCAATTCCGGGACGTCGGGGTCTTGCAGCGTGTACTGGAAACTGGCGCGTGCGGACCGTCCGCCCACGGTGATATCCTGGGTCGCCTGGAGAAACAGGTTCGCGCCTTTGACCTTGGCAATCTGCGGCCGCAACCGATCGATGATCTGCGTTGCCGAAAGCTTTCGTTGCTCGCGCGGCTTCAATGCAATGAAAAAGCGCGCCGTGTTCGCCGTTTGTGCGTTGCCGTTGCCTCCAGTGCTTCCGGTCTGCGACGCAAATCCGGCGATATCGGGATCGCGCAGCAAGACTTTGCCCAAATCGCGCTGCAGGCGCATCATTTCCGCGGGCGAAACGTCCTGTGCCGCCTCGGCAAGTCCGCCGATCATTCCGGTGTCCTGGATCGGAAAGAAGCCTTTGGGAATTGCAATGGCCAGGACGACGGTCAGCGCCGAGGTCGCGAAGAACACCGCTAGCGTGACCGCCTGATGCCGCAGCACGATATCGAGCGTGCGCCGATAGAACGCCGCCATGGCGTCGAAGCCGGACTCGATCGCCAGATAGAGCCGGCCGTGCTTTCGCACATCGCGGCGCAGGAAGCGCGCGCACAGCATCGGCGCCAGCGACAACGACACGAAAGCCGACACCGCGACCGCCGCCATGACGGTCACGGCGAATTCCCGGAACAGGCGGCCGACGATCCCGCCCATCAGCAAGAGCGGAGTGAACACCGCAATCAGCGACGCGCTGATCGATAACACCGTGAAGCGGATTTCGGCCGAACCGACCAGCGCCGCTTCGAACGGCGGCGTGCCGGCCTCGACATGGCGGTAGACGTTCTCAACCTCGACGATGGCATCGTCGACCACGAAGCCGATGGCAATCGTCAGCGCCATCAATGACAGATTATCCAGGCTGAAGCCGAACAGATACATCGTCGCGAATGCGCCGAACAGCGACAGCGCGATGGTAAACGCCGGCACCAGGGTCGCCCAGGCGTGGCGCAGGAACAATAAGACGACGAGAACGACGAGGACGACCGTCAGGACCAACGTGAACTCGACGTCGCGGACCGAGGCGCGAATGGTCGTGGTGCGGTCGAGCACGGTAGCGACCTCGATCGACGGTGGAATGATGGCGGTGACTTTCGGCAACAGCTTTTTGATCTGTTCGACCGCGTCGATCACATTGGCGCCGGGTTGCTTGTAGACCGAGAGCAGGATCGCGGGGTCATTGTCGTGATAGGCCGCCGCGAAACGATCGGTCGCGGCGGCGATTGCGGTGCCGATATCGCGTACCCGCACCGGCGCGCCGTTGCGGTAGGAAACGATCACGTTTTCGAATTGGTCGGCATCGGTGATCTGGTCGTTGGCTTCTATGGTGAAACTCGTCCGCGCGGTCGTCAGCGAACCCTTCGGGGCGTCGGTCGTTGCGGTCACCAGTGCGCCGCGGATGTCTTCAAGCGTCAGCCCGCGCGCGGCAACTTTTGCGGGATCGACTTGCACCCGGATCGATGGCCGCTGTTCGCCGCCCAGCGCCACCTGAGCGACTCCGGGGACCTGCGAGATCTGCTGGGCGAGATAGCTGTCGGCGTATTGGTCGACGACGGTGAGCGGCATCGTATCGGAGCGCGCCGAAAGAATGAGGATGGGCGCGTCGGCGGGATTGAGTTTCTTATACGTCGGTGGCGCCGTCATGGTTTGCGGCAGCGTCTTGCTCGCCGCCGTGATCGCCGCTTGCACGTCTTGTGCCGCCAAATCGATGTTGCGGTTGAGGTCGAATTGAATCGTGATCGACGTCGCGCCGAGCGTGCTGAAAGAGGTCAATTGGCTGACGCCGGCAATCTGGCCGAGTTGCCGCTCCAGCGGCGTTGCCACCGAGGCAGCCATGGTTTCCGCGCTGGCGCCTGCGAGCGTCGCCGTGACCTGCACGGTCGGGAAGTCGACTTGCGGCAGCGGGGCGACCGGCAACAGCCGGAACGCCACGATGCCAAGAAACGCCACCGCCGCCATCAGCAGCGACGTCGCCACCGGCCGGCGGATGAAGGGTCCGGAAATGTTCACGCTGCGGCTGACATGATTGTCCGGCGGCAGCCGCGGCCGCCCAATGAGGCCGTGTATTTCTCGGCCATCGACGCCCACCTGATGGTCTGCTAGAATCGAATCTAGTGCGATATTTTCGGCATTAATGGTCGCGGAGCAAACGTTCTTAGCTCACTCTCAGCCCAAGCAAAGCTTGGGGTAACAGAACAGCTTCGGGTCAAGGATATGGCGCGGCGGTTGCCGTCATTGAATGGATTGCGCGCCTTCGAGGCGGCGGGGCGGCACGGCAGCTTCACCGCCGCTGCGAACGAGCTGAACGTCACCCAGACGGCAGTCAGCCGCATGGTGCGGCTCCTGGAGCAGCGCCTCGGCTTCGCGCTGTTTCGCCGGCATGCCAATGCCTTGGAACTCACGGCCCAAGGCCAGACATTCTTAGCGGGACTTACCGATTCCTTCGATTCGATCGCACGTCTTTCCGAACAGGTTGCGGCGATGCGGTCGGGTCCGGTGCTGACCGTAGGCGTCGGGCCGACGCTGGCGATGAACTGGCTCATCCCGCGCCTGACCAGTTTTTATCGCAGCCACCCCGAAGTCGAAGTCCGCATGGCCACCGGCGGCGCGATGCGCCCGGTCCGCGACGACTGGACTTGCACCATACGCCGCGATGTCGGCGCCTGGCACGGCTACACCGCCGAGGAACTGTTCCCGAGCACGCTGGTGCCTGTTTGTACGCCGGCACTGGCGGCCGGCCTGCGCCAGCCCGCTGATCTGCACAAGGCGACGCTGATCATCGTGCCGCATCTGGCCAATGATTGGCCAATTTGGTTCGAGGCCGCGGGCTTGCGCGCGCCGTCGCGGCCGGGCGCCGAGGTTTTCTTCGACAACAATGCGATGGCCATGCAGGCGGTTCTTGCCGGCGTCGGCATTGCGGCGGCGCAACCGCTGTACATCACCGACGCGCTGGCAAGCGGCCGGCTGGTCGCGCCGTTCCCGATCGTCGCCACAAAAAAGGAAGCCTGGTATCTGGAGTATCGTCCCGGCCGCGCCGACGATCCGGCGCTCGTGGCGTTTCGCGACTGGCTGCTTGGCGAAGCGAAACGGCAGCGTCAGATCGAAGCCGAGTTGGTGAAACGACCGATCAAATCCCAGGCGCGCAAAGTCAGGGCCACCGCGATTGGATAAGGCGATCTGAAACTCTTCACCCGCCCAACTGGGCGGACGGTGTCGACTTCGAAATCGCCAGCTCTTCTTCGGTCATGTCGGCGGGGATGTCGGCGAACAGCGGCGTGCTCAGGTAGCGCTCGCCGGTGTCGGGCAGCATGCACAGCACCGTCGCGCCTTTGCGCGCATCGGCGCAGACCTTCAGGGCGCCGGCAAAGGTGGCACCGGCGGTGATGCCGACGAAAATGCCTTCCTTCTGCGCCAATTCCCGGCTGTAGCGTAATCCCTCGGCGTTCGAGATGGGAATGATGCGATCGATCACGCCGGTCCCCACCGCGTCCGCGGTCAGTTTTGGAATGAAATCCGGAGTCCAGCCCTGCATCGCGTGCGGCTTGAAGGCGGGATGGGCCGCCGCGGCGGAGCCGTCCGGATTGCGCTGTTGCGCGATGCCGCTGCCCAACAGCTGCGCGTCTTCGGGCTCGCAGACGATGATCTTGGTCTCGGGCCGCTCTTTGGCCAACACGCGCGCGACGCCCTTGAGCGTGCCGCCGGTGCCATATCCGGTGACCCAAAAATCGAGCGGCTCGCCTTTGAAATCGTCGATGATTTCGCGGGCGGTGGTCCGCGAGTGAATGTCGGGATTGGCTTCATTCTCGAACTGTCGCGTCAAGAACCAGCCGCGCGCCTTGGCGAGCTCGAAGGCCTTGGTGACCATGCCCATGCCGCGCTGCGCCGCCGGCGTCAGCACCACCTTGGCGCCGAGGAAACGCATCAGCTTGCGCCGTTCGACGCTGAAGGTCTCGGCCATGGTGATGACCAGCGGATAACCCTTTTGCGCGCACACCATCGCCAGCCCGATGCCGGTATTGCCGGAGGTGGCCTCGATGACGGTTTGTCCGGGTTTCAACTGTCCCGCTTGCTCGGCCGCCTCGATGACGCCGAGCGCCAGGCGATCCTTGACCGAGCCCAGCGGATTGAAGGCCTCGATCTTGACGAACAGGTTGCTGCCCGCCGGCGCCAACCGGTTGATCCTGACCACCGGCGTATTGCCGACCGTCCCGAGGATGTTCTGGAATTTTGCCATGTCGCACTCCCTATGCGGCCGCTCGCGATGGGCGGCGTATCGACAATCAAGTCATCACATGCGGCCAGGCGGCGGTACTTGGAACGTTGCCGCCGGATTGAGGTTGCAAACGCCTACCGGCCGAACATTTTGTTCGCCTCTTGAGCCATCTGCAGACACGACAACAGCCCGGTATAGCTGGACAGGCCGCCGGCGCTGTTTTCACCGATGCAATTTGCCTTGTTCGACGCTTTGAAAGTCGGCCACAGCTTCCCGAGCTGACGGCGGATAGCCATTTCGCTTCTTATGCAGCTTTTATAATCCTTTGGCGCGCTCTGGTTCGGCAACAGACTCATGCCGCCTTGTTGGGCAATGCCGCGGCACAGCGGGTCGAGGTTGTAGCGGGGCACATTGTCGGCAATCGCAACGGCCAATTGCGCGACCAGCGCCACGGCGGTCGCAGGAATCAAGATTTTGGCGGGACTCGTCATCCGAATGCTCCAAGCTGCGTCGCGATCGGCCCGATAATACTCGATGGGCGAAGAAAATAGGCGTCCAATTTCGCTCGGTCTCTGCGCAAAGCGAGCGCGCGCGGCCAATGTGGGTCCCGATTTCGTGATTAAAAATGTCGTATTGGATGAGGGTACTCGGATGAAGATACTCTAACGTGCAAGAGGACACGCAATCTCGACGCCGGGGCGCAATCGTGAGTGGCGTTGTCGCATTTGCCGACCCCGATCCGCACCAAGCGTCAATACGCCCGGCGATTTACCGTCGTGGGATCGGTGCCACGCTGAAATCGCCGGCTATATCGGGAGGGCACCATGAGCAGGAGCACGATAGGGTTGATACTGGGCTTAGCTCTTTGTCGAGTCCTTTCACTCGCCGCACAGGCACAGAGCGCCATCACCGAACCGGATGCGCAATCCATTGCCAGGGACGTCTACATCTACTTCTACTCGCTCGTGACCATGGACGTGACCCGCAAGCAGCTCACGAATGTCGAGCCCGGCAAAGGGGTCGGCGCGCCTATGAATGCGCTGTTCAGCTTTCCGGCGTTTCCGACCGCCGACATGAGGCAGGTCGTACGGCCCAATTTCGACACGCTGTACACCACTGGATACCTCGACCTCACCAAGGAGCCGATGGTCGTCTCCGTCCCGGACACGGGCGGGCGTTATTACCTTCTGCCCATGCTCGACATGTGGTCGGACGTATTTGCGTCGCCGGGTTGGCGCACCACGGGAACGCAGGCGGGCAACTTCCTGGTCACGCCGCGGGGTTGGAGCGGAACGGTACCGGCGGGGTTTAGTCAAATCGAAGCGCCCACGCCCTATGTCTGGATCATCGGCCGCACCAAGACCGACGGTCCGCCGGACTACGATGCGGTTCACAAAATCCAGGCCGGTTACAAGATCACGCCGCTCTCGGAGTGGGGCAAGCCGCCGAAGCCGGTCGAGGCGAAGATCGATCCGAGCATCGACATGAAGACGCCGCCAAAAATTCAAGTCGACACCATGAAGGGCGGCGATTACTTCGCCTATGCGGCCGAGCTTCTCAAGCTGCAACCGCCCCACCTGACCGATGAGCCGATTATCGCCCAGATGAAGCGGATCGGCATCGAGCCGGGCAAGAGTTTTGACATCGGCAAAGTCGACCCTGTGGTCAGGAAGGCGGTCGAGGCGGCGCCGGAAGCGGCGAAGCAACTCATGGCATGGAAAGTGCCGACGCTCGCCCATGTCGCGAACTACTGGTCGTTGAATACCGACACGATGGGCGTGTACGGCAATTACTATCTCAAGCGCGCCGTCGTCGCGCAGGTTGGCCTCGGTGCGAACCTGCCGGAAGACGCGATCTACCCGCTCAACCTCGGCGACGAAACCGGCCATCCGCTTGACGGCGCGAACAAGTACACCATTCACTTCGACAAGGGCGCTACGCCGCCGGTGAATGCCTTTTGGTCGCTCACGCTCTACGACAGTGACGGCTTTCAGGTGGCAAACAGCCTCAATCGTTTTGCGGTGAGCAGTTGGATGCCGTTCAAATACAATCCGGACGGCTCTCTTGATCTCTACTTCCAGAACGAGAGCCCGGGGGCGGACAAAGAGGTCAACTGGCTCCCCGCGCCGAAGGGAGCGTTCAATTTGACCATGCGCCTTTATGGTCCGCAGTCCGAGGCGCTCACCGGCAAGTGGAACCCGCCGCCGATCACAAAATCTCAGGGCACATCGAACCTGTTGGCGCAGTGAAAATAAACGCGAGCACTGGCGCCAACGTATCGGTGCTCGCGTAAGTCAGCGTCCTAGTTATTTCCCGAATCGCTCAACGAGCCTCATTGCCGAGGGTTAGCGTCAGTTGGTGGGTACGGGAATTTCATCGGCCTTGGAGGTCCTCCACACAATCAGAAATCCGATAAACAGCAGACCGGTCGCTGCGGTGCTGAGCGCCAAGCCGAGCGCGTTGCGCGCGGCCAGCAAGTCGCCGACCGTGGTGCCTGCGGCTCGGACCATGACAATAGTCGTCCAATAGAGCGGCAGCGACCAAAGCAGCTGCCGCGCTCCCAAGACAAGAAACGGCGCCAAGAGCGCACTGAGCACGATCGACGCGGCGGCGTTGCCGAGATGCAGGTCGTGCGAGAAGAAATCACCCATGACGGTACCCAGCGTGCCCGCGATCAGCATGGCGAGCCAGTAACCGTAATCGGCGCGCAGGAGATTGCCCTGAGCATCAGACTTGCCGGCCGCGTTGCGCCAAGACAGTTTGCGCCAAGACAGTTGCCAAGCGGCGGCAATGCTGAGCGTCAGTAGCGCCGCCAAGCCTGCCATCACCCACGGTCTGGGAAGCCGCAAGTCGCCGGCGAAAAAATCGGCAAGGTTGGTCGCCGCGGTGCGGACCACCACGATCGCCAGCCAATAAAATACCTCATGCGCCGTGCGGTCAAAGCGCTCAAGGACAAAGACAAGCGCGAACGCGATCGCGAGAAAGGGCAGGCCGGCGACATGGCCGAGCCCCAAATTGTGGGCGAAGAAGTCGCCCATGTTCGCGCCAAAGATGCTCGCGAGGCAAAGCGCGGTCCAATATCGCAGCCCCAGTCGCGGCACATGGTATCGCTGCATCGGTCGGTTTCTCCTGCACAAATCCATTCCATGATCGACGCCGCGAAATTCCGGCGTTGTGATGACGCGACGGCAGCTTGGCGCCCTACATGGCGCCCTGACTGAGGGAAGCGGACGGGGGCGGCGCGAACAGATCGTGCGGTGTCGCGAGGCCGCGAAGCTCATGCCGGCCGAGCGGCTGCAGCGGGCCGCCATAGGCGCGCGCGAAATCGTCACTGACGACG
>Ga0208604_1000112_pt1 | contig 12514 bp, 13 predicted proteins | sample MicForSoSWNH22_M_FD_188009 | JGI IMG/M metagenome (GOLD analysis project Ga0208604, IMG submission 188009) | Forest soil microbial communities from Harvard Forest Long Term Ecological Research site in Petersham, Massachusetts, USA - MetaG HF016... | ecosystem: Environmental > Terrestrial > Soil... | reverse complement strand
CGCAACACCGCGTCGGCATGCTCGCGGGTGCCATTGGTGAGAATAAGCTTGCGGCCGGGGAGTTGCGCGATCGCCGCGCCGAGCGCGGGGTTGGGCGTCAGCGGCGAGTGATCGATCTGGTGCACCATCTCCAAAAATTCGTCCGGTTGCAGACCGTGCTCCGCCATCAGCCCGCGCATGGTGGTGCCGTAACGCTTGTAATAATCCTTCTGCAGCCGGAACGCCTCATCGTGGGTGATCTTCAAGAAATCGACGATGTAGTCGCGGATGCGCACGTCGACCTGCTGCCAGAGATTCAGGTGATGCGGATAGAGCGTGTTGTCGAGGTCGAAGACCCAGGTCTCGACGTCGGCAAAACCGCGCGCGTGGCGCTCAATCATTCCGATTACTCGTTTGTGAGATCAACAAATATGAAATGCCCAGAAAGCGGCCTTGATCGCTTGGACAGCACTCTGTTCGCGTTGATGATTTTGTCAAGGATCGAAGACCGCCCATTAGCGCGTTTACGCGCGTCTTTGACGCGCTATGGGCGGCGGCGCTCGCGCCGTCCTTGACAAAATCATCAACGCGAACAACCAGCATCCAAGCGATCAAGGCCGCCATTTGCTCCGCGTAGAATGCATTTACCCTGGCGACTCGTTATTGCCACACTTCCCAGCGACCAAGCGCGCCGCGTGCTTGCGAATCAGTCCCAACAACCGGCGCGCCAGGAGCAACTGATGCGGCGACGGCTACGGCGATCGATTCCGTTCTTGCTGGCGATATTTTTAGGCGTGATCGCCGGCGTTCTCGTCGCCGGCGTGGCGATCCTGGCCGCGCATCCCTGACGAAAACTCAGCCCGCCTCGCGCCACGACGCCGCCGGCACCAAACCTTTGAGCGCGCCGTCGTGCAGCCGCACCGGATCGCGCTCGCCCTCCATGGCCAGCGCCAGCACCGAGCGCGCCAGCTCGTCGGGTTTCACCGTAGTGTTGCCGATCGCTTTTAGGGTCAGCCACGCCTCGTCGAACGCGGCTTCCAGGACGACCAGCGTCTGGGGATCGAAGGAATTGTTATGGAACCCGCGCATAAACCGCCCTCACCGCGGCTCTCCAGATACGAACTTTACGGAATTCGTCAAGCTTGCGCGGGAACTTGGCCGAGTTTGTGACGCATCGGGAGAGTTTGGATCAATTGCAATTGATCGGATATCACCTTGCATCGCAATCTCGGTGATCAGCTTCTTCAAGATCGCATCGGCGAAAGTGTCATAATTCTCGGCGGGAATCATGAACGCGCCCGGCCCGCCGATGACATTGTCATAATAGTAGCGGTCGAGAAAGGGCTCGATAGAGAGGATCGGCAGGCCGTTGATGCCGACGCCGTCGTGGACCGCTTCGTCGCGCGCCTGGGTCACCGGACGGCCGGAATTGTTGGAGCCGTCGCCGGAAATGTCGATCACCCGCCGCGCCGGGTTGCACGGACATTGCGCAAGGAGAAGCCGCGCATAGTCGATGGCGCCGGAAATCGAGGTGCCGCCGCCGAATAATTGGCGTGGCGCGGCTTCGATCGCACTCGCGAGCGCCGTCACGCCGGTCTCGTCCTTGACCAGCATCCAATCGACCACCACCACATGCAGCCGCGGCCCGGTCCATTGCACCATGGTGACGGCGATCGACTGGCTCATCAGCGAGCGGATCGAATTCAAAACCTTTGGGCTGCGGAATGCCGCCGCATAACCCTGCTTCTGCAACTCGAAGCGCCGGTTATCGACGCTGCCGGAGGCGTCGACCGCGAGCACCAGCGCCAGCGCGACGTCGGCTTTCTGCTCGGCCGGCGGCGCCTGGTTTTGCGCTGGCGCAGAAGCGGAAAAGGCGGCCAGGACAACGGCCGCGCCCAATACCGACGTCCAGTTCACGCGCTCAGCCGTGGCACCAGGCGCGCGGCATTGCCGCTGGCGATGGCGGTGAGATCGCCCGCCGGCAGATTGAGCTGCCGCAAATTATCGATCTGGTTGAGCGGGAAATACGGATAGTCGGTGCCGTAGGTGATCTGCGACACCGGCACGAGCTTCATCAAGGCCGCCATCGCGGCCGGATGGGTCGCGTTCGCGGTGTCGTAATAAAGGCGGCGGAATTCGGCTTCGATGCCTTCGGGGGCAAAGCCGCCCGTATTGCGCGCGCGCTGCTCGTAGAATGCCTCGATGCGGCCGGCGAGGAACGGGATGGTGCCGCCGCCGTGCGAGAACAGCCATTTGATGTCGCGCTCACGCGCGAAGCTGCCGCTGAGCAAGAGGCTCGTGACCGTGCGCGTGGTGTCGTGCGGCACCTCGATCACCGCCGGAAAGGCGCCGACGCTGAGCCGGCCGCAGCAGCTCGCCACCAGCGGATGCACATAGGCCACCGCCTTGCGGCGGTTGAGCTCCTCCAGCACCGGTTTGTAGGCCGCATCGCCGAGCCACTTGTCGCCGTAATTGGTTTGCAGGTTGACGCCGTCGGCGTGCAGCGTATCGAAGACGTATTCGATCTCCTTCAAGGTCGCGTCGATATCGATCATCGACAGCGGCGCGAACAGGCCGTAGCGGCCCGGATGGTCGCGCACCATATCGGCGCCGAAATCGCTGCACATCCGCGCCAGGTCGTGGGGCGAGCCGGCGGCGCCGTCGAACCACACGCCGGGCGTCGACGCCAGCGCCAGCATCGCGGTGGTGATGCCGTTCTTGTCCATCGCCTCGATGTCCTGCGCGGGCGTCCACGACAGTTGCACGCCGAAATGCGGAATCTTGCGCGCGTCCTCCCAATCGGCCCAGGCCTTCTGATAGGCCGGCGGATAAAAATGGTGATGGGTGTCGATCAGCTTTGCCGGCGCGCCTTGGGCGGCAGCGTCTTCGCCGGGCAGCAGCGTCGTGGCGCCGACAGCCGCGGCGCTGGCGAGAAACGTCCGCCGCGAGACGCAGCAGCTGCACGTGGGCGAGAAACGGTGCGCGCTTTTTGGCGTATTCATGGAGTCCTCCCGGCTTTTTTCGCCGACGATGTTACACCGTCAGCGCCATAACTGGAATGCGACCAGCGCCGCCAGCATGACGCCGGCACCCAGCCCCTGGACCGGCGTGATCACCTCACCGAGCAAGAGCGCGCTGAGGATCGTCGCCAACAGCGGCTCCAAATTCATGATCAGCGCCGTGCGAAACGCCCCGACACGCACGGTCGACACGAAGATGAACAGGAAGCCCGAGGTGATGGCGACGCTCATGCCGATGATGGCCATCCAGCCGATCGACGTCTGCGGCGGCTGCCAGTTCAGCGTGCCGAGCGACAAGGCGACGAACAGGGCCGTCGACGAGACCAACGAGTACCACGTCGACAGCCTCGCATCGGCGCCGGCCAGAAAGGCGCGGGTGAGCAGAAGGATGGCGGTGCGGCAGCAGGCGGCGGCGAGCGCAAAGGCAACGCCGGCGAAGGCGAGACCCGCGGGATGGGCCCCGATCATCACCGCCAGGCCGAGAAAGGCGAAGATGGCGCACAAGGCGCCCCGCCAGCGCAGCCGCTCGAGTCCGATCGCGGACGCGATCAGCCCGGTCAGCAGCGGATAGATGAAATAGGACAGGATCGCCGTCGGCACGTCGATCGCTTCGATCGCCTTGAACAGAAAGAAGACGACGCCCGCCAGAATGATGCCGATGCCGAGCGCGATCCAGCGCTGGCGCGCATCGGCGAACGGTTTGGCGCCAAGCCGAAGCCACACCGCCATGAAGGCGAGACCAGCGACGCCGCGAAACGACAGCATGGTCAGCACGTCGCTGCCGGAGGCCAGAACCACTTTCGCCAGCACGTCGGAAATGCCGAGCGACGTCGCCGCGGCAATGCCGGGGCCGATCGGCAGAACAAGGCGCGAGGCGGGCGAGCTCATGAAAGCCTGAAGATGTTTGTTTGGGGCGGCCGCCGGCGGCTGCAGCGCCGCGCCGGCGTTTTATTGGTGGATCAGCGTGCCGGAGCCGAGCTCGGTGAACAATTCGAGCAGCACCGCGTGCGGCACCTTGCCGTCGAGGATGACGACGCCTTCGACGCCGTGATCGAGCGCCTCGATGCAGGTTTCCACTTTCGGAATCATGCCGCCCGAAATGGTGCCGTCGGCAATCAGGCGGCGCGCCTCGTCGACCGACAGCTCCTTGATCAGCTGCTTCGACTTGTCGAGCACGCCGGGCACGTCGGTGAGCAGCAACAGGCGCTTGGCCTTGAGCGCGCCGGCGATCGCGCCGGCAAAAGTATCGGCGTTGACGTTGAAGGTGCCGCCATTGGCCGCGGCGGCGACCGGCGCCAGCACCGGAATGAGCTCGCGGCCGAGAATCTGGTTGAGCACCATGGTATCGACTTTTTCCGGCTCGCCCACATAGCCGAGATCGATGACCTGCTCGATGGCCGAATCCGGATCGATCACGGTGCGGGTGAGCTTGCGCGCCACCACCATGTTGCCGTCCTTGCCGCACAGGCCGACCGCCTTGCCGCCGGCCTCGTTGATGTAGCCGACCATCTGCTTGTTGATGGAGCCGGCCAGCACCATTTCGACGATTTCCAGCGTCTTGGCGTCGGTGATGCGCAGGCCGGCGGCGTATTGCGACTGCACGCCGACTTTTTTCAGCATCGCCTCGATCTGCGGCCCGCCGCCATGCACCACGATCGGGTTGATGGCGGTCTGCTCCAGAAGCACGATGTCGCGGGCAAAATCGCGGGCGAGATGCTCATCGCCCATGGCGTGGCCGCCGTATTTCACGACGATGATCTCCTCGTCGTAGCGCTGCATATAGGGCAACGCTTCGGACAGGATACGGGCCTGCACCTCGGGGCTAACGGGGTCGCTTGCGCTCATCGGATCGGTCTTCCCGGCAATCTTTTGGCGAAGCTTATGTAGCGGTGCGCAGGGGGCGCGACAACTCATTCGGCAAGAGCGACAGGAACAGGCCCGACATAGGTCGAGGCCGGGCGGATCATGCGGCCGGTTTGCCGCTGCTCCATGGCGTGCGCCAGCCAGGCGGCACAGCGCGCGACGGCAAAGACCGGCGTAAAAGCCTGGCGCGGCAGGCCGATGGCATCGAGCAGAAGGCCGGCGTCAATCTCGATATTGGCCTCGACCCTGCGGCCGGGCTTGCGGCGCTGCAACGCCGCGACCGCGCGGCGCTCGACGTCGATGACAAAGCCGAGCCGGGCGGAGTTCGGATCGAGACGCTTGAGGGCTGAGCGCAACAGGTCGGCGCGCGGATCGCGATGGCGGAAGACGCGATGACCGAAGCCCATGAGGCGGCCGCCGGAAGCGAGTTTTTGCTCGATCCAGCCGTCGATGTCGCCGCTCGCCTCGATCTCGTCGAGCATGTCGAGCGCGAGCCCGGGCGCGCCGCCATGAAGCGGGCCGCAAAACGCGCAATAGCCGCCCAGCGCCGCGGCGGCGAGCGAGGCGCGCGACGAGACGACGACGCGCGCCGCGAAGGTGGAATTGCCAAGGCCGTTGTCGATGACGGTCGCCAGATAAGTATCGAGCGCCGCGGCGCGTTGCGGCGTGACCGGCGCGCCGGCGATCATGTGCAAAAGATCGGCGGCGGTGGCGTGCGACGGATCGGGCCCGACCGGCGGCTTGCCGGCATGGGCGCGCAGGAGGACCGCGATCGCCACCGGCAAGGTCGCGAGAATTGCCGCGGGCTCGGCGTCGTCCGGCAACGCCGCAAGCGCGATGCGCAAGCCTTCGGCCAGCGGCCGCGGCGCCGCGCAGTCAAGCCATTCGCCGCTCCGCGCGAACGCAACGGCGCGCGCCTCGGCGAGCGCTTCGCGCATGCCGGTGCGGGTGAGGCCGCTGCCGGCAAAGCCCTCCCACATCACCGCCACGGCGCCTTCATAACCGTGCTCGGCGGCGAGACGCTCGATGGTGTGACCGCGCACCCAGACCGCGCCGCTCTCGCCGTCCGCGTGGCTCAGCACCGTTTCCGCCGCGATCACGCCTTCCAGCCCGTCGTTCATAACCGGAGCCCTTGGATATCTTTGGTTCGTGTGCCGCGCTCGGCAAGGAGCCGCGCGATGGCGGCGCGCAGCAGATCGATGCCGGCGCCGGTGCGCGCCGAGGTGGCGATCAGGTCGGGAAACGCCGCCGGCCGCTTGCGCACCGCGGCCTTGACCGCTTCGACGCGCTCGGCGAGCGCCGCGTCGTCGATCTGGTCGCATTTGGTCAGCACGATTTCGTGGCTGACAGCGGCTTTACTCAATGTATCGAGAATCGCATCGTCGACGTCTTTCAGCCCGTGCCGCGCATCGATCAACACGTAGACTCGCGCCAGCGTGGCGCGGCCGCGCAGATAGTCATGGATCAGATCGGTCCAGGCGGCGACCTTGCTCTTGGCCGCGGCCGCATAGCCATAACCCGGCATGTCGACCAGCACGAGCCGATCCGGGCCACCAAAGAAGATCAGTTGCTGGGTACGGCCCGGCGTATTCGAGGTGCGCGCCAGCGCGCGGCGGCCGGTCAGCGCATTGATCAGGCTCGACTTGCCGACATTGGAACGGCCGGCAAACGCAATCTCGGGCGCGCCCATCGGCGGCACCGAGTCGAGCCCGCCCGCTGCGGAAATAAAATCCCACGCGCCGGCGAACAGGCGCCGGCCGGCCTCGATCTCGGCTGCGGAAAAGTCGGCCATGGTATCGGCTCTGCGTTCGCCCGCGGTTCGTCGCGACGTTACCGGGCTTCGTATCGCCGACTACTGCCCTCTAAGAAAGCAAAAAGGGGACGTCGCGTCCCCTTTTCTCCAACCAAAGCCGGAAAAGCGCAGCGCGCTAAGCGGCCGCCTCGGCGATGCGGTCGCGCCATTTGGTCGAAGTCGGCGCATAGGCCGGATTCTTGGCGCTGCCCTGGTAGCGCACGGCGGCTACGACCGCGGAAATGCCGATCTGCCCGTAGCACCCGGCCAGCGCCGTAGCTTCGCTATGAGTTTTGCGGTCATTGCCCTTCTTTGCGGCGGTCTTTTTGGCCCAATCGTCGAACGCGTCTTGCATTATGAAACCCCATTCCCATCCGGTGAGTGATGCTCAAATCATAAGCGGCGAGTGCGGCGGAAATGGGCGACAAATCGTGCGCTGTCGTGGCATTTCGGCAGAACGCGACGCGGCACCGGATACCGGCGATGGTAAACCCTTGCTTAATGGGTACGGCGCATACTGGCCCGCTGACGGGATTTAGCAGGCGAATAAGCCGATTATCCAAAGGAACCCGAGGATAGTGCGGCATTCCTGCAACACCCGGCGCCGACTATGCGGGACAAGCACCTTATCGGCTGGAAACGGCAGCGCGATTTGGTTATTGGAATTTGGGCATTTCGGCGGGCGGGCGTGAGCGGGGTTGGTGGGAAGCGACCATGATCATGCGTACGATAGCATTTCTGATTATAGGCCTGATGCTCGGCGGCTGTATGCAGGAGACGCTTGAGCCGGCGACTCAAGTCTCCTGGAAACCGCGCGACAAAGAATTGATGTCGAACCTGCCCTATGCGCAGGCGACCATCCCTGAGCCTTACCGCCGGCACATGGTCAGCTTCGACCGCAAGGAAACCGCGGGCTCGATCGTCATCGATAGCGACAACAAGTTCCTCTATTACGTGATGCCGAACCATCAGGCGATCCGCTATGGCATCACCGTCGGCGAAGACGCCCAGGTGTGGAGCGGCATCGCCAAGGTCGGCCGCATGGAAGAATGGCCGGGCTGGACGCCGACGCCCGGCGAGCAGCAGCGGCTCGGCCCGCTGCCGGCCTACGTCACCGGCGGCCCGCATAATCCGCTGGGCGCCCGCGGCTTGTATCTGTTCTCCGGCAACAAGGACACGCTGTACCGCATCCACGGCACCAATCAGCCGGAATATATCGGCCAGGCGATCTCGTCGGGCTGCATCCGCATGACCAACGAAGACGTCATCGACCTTTATAGCCGCGTCAAAATGGGCACCATCGTCGTGGTGCTGGCGCCGCAAAGCCAGGCGATTGCGCCATCGCGCGTCGCCAGCGGCCTGGATTCAGCGGCGAGGCCAAACTAGGCCAACAAAGTTTTAGCGTCGGGGGATGCTAACGGCGTCGACTTCGGTCGGCGCCGTTTCTTTTTGGCGAAGCCGAGAAATGCGCGTGGCGATGTTCATGCGCTCGCTGGGGCGGACGCGGCGGTTTAGTGCGGCCGTCACGCCACCGGCACGGTCGCAACCATTCGAGGAACTGTGACATAGTTGCTACTATTCAAAGAAAAGCGATTGATAAGCCGATTTCGCACTCGCGTACGGAAGCGGACGCTGCGAAGGTCAGGCACAGGAATTCGAGAATTGACTCTGACTGGGGGACGGCCATGAAACGCATTTTGCTTGGCATCATTGGAATTTCGGGACTGCTCATCGCTGCGCCTTTGAGCACCGCCAGCGCGGCGGACATGCCGCTCAAAGCGCCGCCTGCGCCCCCTGCGCCGGTCTTCAGCTGGACGGGCTTCTATATCGGCGCGCAGGTCGGCGGCGCCTCGGGCCACGACAACGCCAGCATTGCCAACCCGGGCATACCGTTTCCGCCGCCGATCTTCATACCGTTCACGGTCAATACAAACGGCGCGATGGGCGGCTTCCATGCCGGATACAACTATCAGGTCAGCCAATGGGTGTTTGGCCTCGAAGCCTCGGTCGACTGGACCAGGCTGGACAAGACCTTCATCGTTGGCATTTGTCCCTTGTTCTGCGGCACCGCCACCACCAAAGCGGATACGCAGGGCTCAGTTCGCGGACGGGTGGGCATCGCCGTCGATCGCGCGCTGTTCTACGCCACTGGCGGCTGGGCGGTCGCTCGTATCACCAACACTTACGACACGACGGCTTTTGGCGGCGGCTTCGCGAGCCTTTCGCATACGCGCGATGGCTGGACTGCCGGCGGCGGCATCGACTATGCCGTCACCAACAACTGGTCGTTGCTGGCGGAATATCGCTATTCCGATTTCGGCACTTTCATCGACAGATCCTCGGTGGCATTTTTCCCAGCCACGACCGTCAGCCGTCATTTTACCGAAAATCAGCTCGAAGGCGGCGTCAGCTACAAGTTCGGCCCCTAATCGCCGAAGCGTCAGCCTTTTCATTCCGGCCAAGAAGCCCCGGTGGGTTTGACACCCTCGGGGCTTCTTCGTTTGCGGCACCGGCCCGCGCCTTATTCCGGCACGACGAGACAACGGAATCATCGCTTGCGGCGCCGACCCGTTTCGGCATGTTCCTCGACGCCAATCAGGTAGACAAAGCGTTCTACGCGTATTGAAAAAGCATTGGAGCGAGGCGCAGATCATGGAGCTCGGCGCCTTCATCGCCTTCCACTACGGCATGCAGATGTTCATGCGCTCGCTGGGCGCCAGCACGGCGGGGCTAACAGCATTTTCCACTTGGCATGAAGCGTAACCGGCGTTTCGCAAAGTCGTCGGCGCATGGGTTGGGAGAGAAGGCGTCGCGAAGGATAGCGATGCAGTTCCACAACCCGTCGACGGAACGCTCGGCGGCCTTGCCTCGAGGGATAAGGTGAAGAGAGGTCGCCATCATTCCGATCCAGCGCTGTCGCACCTTTACTTCCACAACGGGCAATTGAAAACGTATTCTCGTTTTAGTAGAATTGCGCACCTTCCACCCCGAGTGGGGTTCGGTTTAGGCAGGTGGGTGTCGCCATGGATGGGCAAAATCATCAGCCGCCATCCAACACTCGACTTATCGCCCCTTCGGCTTGGTTGAGCCCAAAAATCGGCAACGGTGTACGAGGGATTCCCAATGACCATTTGGAACGGGATCGAAGGTACTACGGATGAAGACCGCAGCTATCGCGGATCGCGCTTTTCCGTCGTGCAAGAGGCGTTATTTGCAAATCCCTATCAAAGGATTTGGGGCGCTGCCGGGGAGCCGCCGATACCACGTTACAAAGTTACCCTGTATACCTTCCTGTCCGGCATGTTGCCGCTTGGTCAATCCTTCATATTTCGCAACGCCGCCGCACGAACGCTTGAGTCCTCCGCCGACATGCGCTGGGGATCAAATCGAAAGGGGTTTCGCCGTATAGTTCATCCGAATGGCGTTTGTCTGACGGGACTGTGGAACATCACGGAAACGACCAACTATTCGGGCTATTTCCGCAAGAACAGCCGGGCTCTCATCGTCGGGCGTTATTCCAGTTGTTGCGGCGAGACACGGCGCGGTCATTCCCGGTCACTGGCGATGGTCGGCAAGCTGTTTCCCACCGTGGATCCGGATCACGCCGAGCCGCTGGGCACTGCAAACTTCATGACGCAGCAGGATCTTGGCGGCGATTACACCGACTACATCAACGACGTAGAGCTTCTCAACGCGCCCAATACAACATCTTGGCGGCGCGGCCTCGGGTTGCCGGTCTTAGCCCTTACGGGCGTGGCCTTTAATCGAGTCGACAAGAACCCCAGCATTCGCCAGCTCTATGCGATCGCCGAACTCGGAAAGCCGAGGGATGAACCCACGCGGGCTCCAACATTCATGCGTCTCCTGGTCGACCCAACGCAGCCGAGAATTCATGGCGACAATCTGGATTTTCGTGACGAGGTGATGGCGCAAATCTACGATAGAGGCGTGACGGCGCCGAAACGAACTCTTACTTTCCGCATCGAAACAACCGACGAAGGCGAAACACACGGGCCGCCGGTATTCGAGCGGCGGACGTTCAGAAAGTGGCGTCCGATTGGAACCATCACGTTCGACAAGGCGGTCGTATCGTACAATGGCGATTTTGTCGTTCATTTCCACCATCCACCCTGGCGCGACAACCAAAATGATCCGGCGACCGTGGCGCGTGTGAAAGAACTAAAAGTGAGCTAAAGGCACGCCGCCGCGCTCGGCGAGGCTTCAAGCGCCAAGCTGGATATGCACGATCTCCGGCGGCACGCCGAGCCGCGCCGGGATGATGCTGGTGCCAAGCCCGCCGGAGACGATCAGATGCCGTTCGTCCTCGACGACGTGGCCGTAGGCGAAGCGCGCGCCGTATTTCGACGGCACGAAGTGCTGCCAGAGGAACGGCACGCGGATCTGGCCGCCATGGGTATGGCCGGCCAGCGTCAGCGCGACACGCTCCGGCACCCGCGGGAAAATGTCCGGCTCGTGAACCATGAGCAGGGCCGGATCGTCGGTTTTGATACGCGACAGCGTCAGCGGCAGATCGTCGACGCCGCGATAGCGGCCATGGCCGAGCGGAATGGCCAATTGGTCGCCGATGCCGGCGAGCCAGAAGCGCTGCCCCGCCGGACCGAGCGGGACGGCATCGTTTTCCAGCACCGGAATGTTCACCCCGGCAAGCGCTGAGCGCACGCCTTTGAGGTCGTGCCACCAATCGTGATTGCCAAGGATCGCCCAGGTGCCGAGCGGCGCCTTGAGCCGCGCCAGCTCCGCCGCCCAGACCGGATCGGGCACTTTGGTGATGGCGAAACGGTACGAGGCGATGAAGTCGCCGAGCAACAACACGATATCGGATTGCAGCGCGCTCGCCCGATCGACGATGCGGCGGATGTGTTCGAGCTGCATGTCGGGACCGCCGGCATGCAGATCGGCGATCACGGTCACGGAGAGCTTGCGGCCCTTGGGCCAGCCCGGCAAAGCCGGTGCGTAGCGCGTGACGATGAGGCCGTCGGGTTCGATTGCCGCGGCATAGACCGCGGTTCCCGCCGACAGTCCAAACAAACCCGCGGCGCCGGCCAGCACGCGGCGGCGCGTGACGCGCGGCTTCGTGCCGGGCTCTGGTCGTCGCGCGGTTGCTGGCGGGATATCGGCCTTCATGGGCGGCTTATAGCGTGCAAGTGATGAAAGTGTGTTACCGCGCCTTCACGTCTGCGCGAGGCGCGCGCCGTTAACCCAATCCAGCGTCTTGTCGAGCGCGCGGGTGAGACGGTCGAACAATTCGTCGATCTCGGCCGCGCTGATGACCAGCGGCGGGCACAGCGTAATGACGTCGCCCAGCACCGCGCGCACGATCAAACCTTCGGCTTCGGCGAATTGCACCGCCTTGGCGGCGACGCCGTGCTGCGGGGCAAACGCACGCTTGTCGCGCTTGTCGGCGACGAGTTCCACGCCGCCGATCAGGCCGAGCCCGCGCGCTTCGCCGACCAGCGGATGTTCATTGAGCGCTCCAAGCCGAGCCTGGAATTGCGGCGCCCGCGCGGCTGCGGTTTCGAAGATGCGGTCGCGGGCGTAGATCTCCAACGCCTTGAGCGCCACCGCGGCGGATACCGGATGGCCGCCGTAAGTGAAGCCGTGGCCGAACACGCCGATCTTTTTGCTCTCGGCGAGCAGCGCCTGATACATCGCCTCCTGAATCATCACGCCGGCGATCGGCAGGTAGGCCGACGACAGCGCCTTGGCGATCGAAATCGATTGCGGCTTGAAGTTCAGCTTTTCGCAGCCGAATGCCGTGCCGAGCCGGCCGAAGCCGCAGATCACTTCGTCCGAGATCATGAACACATCGTATTTGGTGCAGACCGCCATGATTTTTTCG
>Ga0208604_1000111_pt1 | contig 12515 bp, 13 predicted proteins | sample MicForSoSWNH22_M_FD_188009 | JGI IMG/M metagenome (GOLD analysis project Ga0208604, IMG submission 188009) | Forest soil microbial communities from Harvard Forest Long Term Ecological Research site in Petersham, Massachusetts, USA - MetaG HF016... | ecosystem: Environmental > Terrestrial > Soil... | reverse complement strand
AATGCCCCTTGCGCTGGGGCTTTGGATGGTCAAGATGAGCACCCTTTCGTGCGGTGCAACCGGGACGCGCCCGCGGGGAGTTTCATGATCGGCGTTGTGCTTGTGACCCACGGGCGGCTGGCTGTTGAGTTCCGCTCGGCATTGGAGCACGTGGTCGGTCCCCAGGGCCAGATCGAGGCTGTTACCATTGGCCCCGACGACGACGTCGAGGAGCGCCGCAAGGACATCATTGAGGCGGTCAAACGGGTCGACAGTGGCGACGGCGTCGCCATCCTCACCGACATGTTCGGCGGCACCCCGTCCAATCTCGCCATCTCGGTGATGAGCCGGCCCAAGGTCGAAGTGCTGGCCGGCATCAATCTGCCGATGCTGGTCAAGCTCGCAAAGGTTCGCGACGAATGTCCGCTCGCCGAAGCGGTCGCCGCCGCCCAGGAGGCCGGGCGCAAATACGTCACCATCGCCAGCCGAGTGCTCAACGGCAAATGAACGACAGGGCGCTCGGCAGCGAAGATGATTGCACGGGCGACCTACCGCCCCTTCGCGAAGGCGCCATCGTCCGCGAGCTCACCATCTGCAACAAAAAAGGACTGCACGCGCGAGCCTCCGCCCGCTTCGTGCAAACCGTCGAGAAATACGACGCCGACGTGAGGGTTATGCGCTGTGGCGAGATCGTCGGCGGCACCTCGATCATGGGCCTGATGATGCTGGCGGCATCGCCCGGCACCACCATCACCGTCGAGGCGACCGGCAAGGAAGCCGCCGAAGTCATCGCGGCTTTGGCGGCCCTCATCGAATCGCGCTTCGGCGAGCAGGATTGATCGATCGGCGTTTCGCTTATTTCAATTTTTTCAGGGAGCCGGCCAATGGCAGACGACAAAACAACGGCGGCAGCGAGTCCGGCCGCAACGGCTCAGAACGAGCAGCGCACCGCGACCATCCGCTATATCGATCGCCCGGAAATCGACGAGGTTTTTGCCGACGCCGTGACCGGCCTGCTCTACGACGGCCAGACCTTGCGCATGGAATTCGCCGTGACGCGATTCGACGAGATCAAGCCCAATGCGCAGATCAGCGGCCGCCGCTACCCGACGTGCCGCCTGGCGCTGTCGCCCGCGGCGGCGATCGATCTCATCAACCGCATGCAGCAGGTCGCGACCGCGCTCACCCAGTCCGGCGCCGCAAAGCCCACGCCGCGAACGGGCACGACGTCGTAAATCGTCTTCTCATCGGTGTGAACTGGCCGTCGATTTGCGATCGGCTGCGAATTGCCGATGCGTCGAGCGATTGTCGAGCCTCCGTGGTTTAAAAAATCGACATAAAGGTATCTTTATGTCTTTATTGCCGTAGCCGGCCCGACCTGCTATAGGCCTGACCATGCCGCCGGCCCAAGGCCGCGCCACGCCTTAAGTCCAACCAAGGATCGCCATGAGCACGTCGACCAAGCCGAAAACCGCGCCTGCCGCCGACTACGTCGTCAAGGACATCGGCCTCGCCGAGTGGGGGCGCAAGGAAATCTCCATTGCCGAAACCGAGATGCCGGGCCTGATGTCGACGCGCGAAGAGTTCGGCGCCAAGCAGGTGCTGCGCGGCGCCCGTATCGCCGGCTCCCTGCACATGACCATCCAGACCGCGGTGCTGATCGAGACGTTGACGGCGCTCGGCGCCGACGTGCGCTGGGCGTCCTGCAACATCTATTCGACCCAGGACCACGCCGCCGCCGCGATCGCTGCCGGCGGCACGCCGGTGTTCGCCGTCAAGGGCGAGAGCCTGACCGACTATTGGGACTACACCCACCGCATCTTCGAATGGTCCGACGGCGGCGGCCCGAACATGATCCTCGACGACGGCGGCGACGCCACGCTGCTGTTGCATCTCGGCATGCAGGCCGAGAGCAACGCTTCGGTGCTCAATCATCCCGGCAACGAGGAAGAGGAAGTGCTGTTCGCCGCCATCAAGAAGCGGCTGAAGGAACAGCCCGGCTGGTACACCAAGACCGCCAAGGCCGTGAAGGGCGTCACCGAGGAGACCACCACCGGCGTGCACCGGCTTTATCAGATGGCCAAGGAAGGCCGGCTGTTGTTCCCCGCCATCAACGTCAATGACAGCGTCACCAAATCGAAGTTCGACAATCTCTATGGCTGCCGCGAGTCCTTGGTCGACGGCATCCGCCGCGGCACCGACGTGATGATGGCCGGCAAGGTGGCGATGGTCGCGGGCTTTGGCGACGTCGGCAAAGGCTCAGCCGCCTCGCTGCGCCAAGCCGGCTGCCGCGTCATGGTCTCCGAGGTCGATCCGATCTGCGCGCTGCAGGCGGCGATGGAAGGCTACGAGGTGACGACGATGGAGGACGCCGCCTCGCGCGCCGACATTTTCTGCACCGCGACCGGCAATGTCGACGTCATCACTATCGAGCACATGCGCAAGATGAAGGACCGCGCCATCGTCTGCAATATCGGCCATTTCGACAGCGAGATTCAGGTCCACGCGCTCAAAAACCTGAAATGGACCAACGTCAAGCCGCAGGTCGACGAGATCGAATTCCCCGACGGCAAGCGGATTATTCTTTTGTCGGAAGGCCGCCTGGTGAATCTCGGCAACGCCATGGGGCATCCCAGCTTCGTCATGTCGTCGTCGTTCACCAACCAGACCCTGGCGCAAATCGAGCTGTGGACCAATCCCGGTAAGTACGACAAGAAGGTCTACACGCTGCCGAAGCATTTGGATGAAAAGGTCGCGCGGCTGCATCTGGAAAAAATCGGTGTGAAGCTGACGAAGCTGTCCGATAAGCAGTCGACCTATATCGGCATTCCGGTCGAGGGGCCGTTCAAGGCCGATCAATATCGGTATTGAGTTTCACCTCTCCCCGCCGCGCGGGGAGAGGTCGAGTGAGCGGAGCGAACGAGGGTGAGGGGGCCTATCCGCGATTCTGAGCGTTATGGATCGTGTGATGAGTTGAAGATTCGCCCTCGATCCTGCGCCCAGCGGATAGGCCCCCTCACCCCGCCCTCTCCCCGCACGCGGGGAGAGGGAGTCGTGTCGGCCCGGAATGACGACCGCTTGCCGCTACGGGGTGCGGGTGTTATCTGCGCCGCATGCCCTCGACCCCCATCCAAAACATCCGCAATTTCGCGATCATCGCCCATATCGACCACGGCAAGTCGACCTTGGCCGACCGGCTGATTCAGCTCACCGGCGGGCTCGAGGCGCGCGAAATGGTCGAGCAGGTGCTCGATTCCATGGATATCGAGCGCGAACGCGGCATCACCATCAAGGCGCAGACGGTGCGGCTCAATTACCGCGCCCGCGACGGCAAGGATTACATCCTCAACCTGATCGACACGCCCGGCCACGTCGATTTCGCCTATGAGGTCAACCGCTCGCTCGCCGCCTGCGAGGGCTCGCTGCTCGTGGTCGATGCCAGCCAGGGCGTCGAGGCGCAGACGCTCGCCAATGTCTACCAGGCGCTCGACAACAATCACGAGATCGTGCCGGTGCTCAACAAGGTCGATCTGCCGGCCGCCGAGCCCGAAAAAGTAAAACAGCAGATCGAGGACGTGATCGGGCTCGATGCCTCGAACGCGATTTTGATCTCGGCCAAGACCGGCGAGAATATTCCCGAAGTGCTGGAAGCGATCGTGCACCGGCTGCCGGCGCCCAAGGGCGACGCCGCGGCGCCGCTCAAAGCGCTCCTGGTCGACAGTTGGTACGACAGCTATCTCGGCGTGGTCGTGCTGTTTCGCGTCGTCGACGGCGTGCTGAAGAAGGGCCAGCGCATCCGCATGATGGGCACCGACGCCGCCTACGAGGTCGATCGGGTCGGCGTGTTCACGCCCAAGCGAGTCGAGCTCAACGAGCTCGGTCCCGGCGAGATCGGCTTTCTCACCGCCTCGATCAAGGAGGTAGCCGACACGCGGGTCGGCGACACCATCACCGACGAGAAGAAGCCGGTCGCCGCGCCGCTGCCCGGCTTCCGCCCGGCGATCCCGGTGGTGTTTTGCGGCCTGTTCCCGGTCGACGCCGCGGATTTCGAGAATTTGCGTGCGGCGATGGGCCGACTCCGCCTCAATGACGCGAGCTTTTCCTACGAGATGGAAACCTCCGCCGCGCTCGGCTTCGGCTTCCGCTGCGGCTTTCTCGGGCTCCTTCATCTGGAAATCATCCAGGAGCGGCTCGAGCGTGAGTTCAATCTCAACCTGATCGCGACAGCGCCGTCGGTGATCTACAAGATCAAGCTTCGCACCGGCCAGGAGCTGGAAATCCACAATCCGGTCGACATGCCCGACCCCAACCACATCGAGGAAATGCAGGAGCCGTGGATCGAGGCGACGATCCTCACGCCCGACGAATATCTCGGCGCCGTGCTGAAGCTCTGCCAGGACCGCCGCGGCGAGCAGAAGGAGCTCACCTATGTGGGCAACCGCGCGCTGGTGAAATACAATCTGCCGCTCAACGAAGTGGTGTTCGATTTCTACGACCGACTCAAATCGGTGTCGCGCGGCTACGCCTCATTCGATTATCACCTGACCGATTACAAGCCCTCCGACCTGGTCAAGCTGCAGATGCTGGTCAATGCCGAGCCGGTCGATGCGCTGGCCATGCTGGTGCATCGCACCCGCGCCGAGCAGCGTGGCCGCGCCATGGCGGAAAAACTGAAAGAGCTGATCCCGCCGCACATGTTCCAGGTGCCGATCCAGGCCGCGATCGGCGGCAAGATCATCGCGCGGGAAACCGTGCGCGCCTTCCGCAAGGACGTCACCGCGAAATGCTACGGCGGCGACGTGTCGCGCAAGCGCAAGCTCTTGGACAAGCAGAAGGAAGGCAAGAAGCGCATGCGCCAGTTCGGCAAGGTGGATATCCCGCAGGAGGCGTTTATTGCGGCCTTGAAGGTGGATGTGTGAGGTAGGCAGGCACTGGAGAGGGGGATGCAGTGCCAAAGCGAGTAAATTTGACTGCTCATGCTCGGCTGCGGATAGGCGATCGGAAACTGAATTTGGAATGGGTTGAACATACGGCTCGGGCTCCCGACTGGACGGAACCCGATCCTCACGACCCGACGGTAGAGCGGCGATTTCGCGCTATTGACGCGTTTGGCGGCCGTATTTTGCGCGTCGCATGTGTGGAGACGGCGGCGGCGATTCGCGTTATAAGCGCAATGTTCGACCGGAATGCGAGGCGCAAGTCATGATCGACATGACCTATGATCCCGAAGCCGACGCAGTCTATGTTCAGCTCGCCCGCGGAAGCGTTAATCGGTCCGAGGAAGCGGGTCCATTCATATACGACGTTGATGTCGAAGGGCGAATCTGCGGCATTGAAATCCTTTCCGCGAGTAAGGTTCTGGCACCGGGGGATTGGCAGCAAGCGCGGCGGCCTGGCGCTAAAAGCGCCGATGCTGCCGAGTAGCGCGGCACGCTATCCGAAAGCATCACAATTCGGATGACCACCCGCTTCGATGTCATCATTGTCGGCGCCGGCGCGGCGGGTTGCGTGCTGGCGAACCGGCTGTCGGCGCGCTCGGGCTTGCGCGTGTTGTTGCTCGAAGCCGGCCGCGATACGCCGCCGGGCGCGGAGCCGGCCGATGTGCTCGATAGCTATCCGCGCTCCTACTATAACGATGCCTATTTCTGGCCCGAGCTGAAGGTGCATTGGCGGCGCAGGGACAATTCGCCGCCGGTCGGATTTTCCCAAGGCCGCGTCGTGGGTGGCGGCGGCTCCGTGATGGGCATGGTCGCCTATCGCGGCACGCCCGACGATTATGCCGAATGGCAGGCGCTCGGCGCCGCCGGCTGGGGCTGGGACGACGTGCTGCCCTATTACCGCAAGCTCGAGAGCGATTTCGATTTTGACGGCGCGCTGCACGGCAAGGATGGGCCGGTGCCGATTCGCCGCACCACGACCGACGATTGGGCGCCGTTGGCCAAGGCGGTGCACGCTTTTGCGCAAGAGCGGCAGATGCCGCTCGTCGCCGACATGAATGCCGATTTCCGCGACGGCTACGGCGCGGTGCCGATGAGTAACTGGCCGCTCAAGCGCGCTTCGGCGGCAATCTGCTATCTCGGCGCCGATGTGCGCCGCCGCGCCAATCTCAGCATCTGCACCGAGGCGATGGTCACCGGCCTGGTGTTCGAGGGGCGTCGCGCCACAGGCGTAACGGCCAGGATCGATGGCGAGGAGAAAACATTCTACGGGCGCGAAATCGTCATTGCGCTCGGCGGCATCCATTCGCCGGCTTTTCTCATGCGCGCGGGTATTGGCCCGGCGGCGGCGTTGCGCGACCTCGGCATTGCGGTGCGCGCGGATCTGCCGGGCGTCGGCGAAAATCTTTCCAATCATGCCATCATCTTCATCGGCCTGTTGCAGAAGCCCGGCCAGCGGCAATCCAAAAATATCCGGCCGCATCCGATGTCGGCATTCCGCTATTCCTCCGGTCTGCCCGGCGCGCCTCCGGCCGACATGTATCTCAACGTGCAGTGCAAGACCTCGTGGAGCTCGCTCGGCCACCAGGTTGCCAATCTCGCGCCGTCACTGCTCAAGCCAATGGCGCGCGGCCGCGTGTCTTTGGTCTCGGCCGATGCCGCGATCTATCCGCGCGTCGAATTCAACTTCACCGGTCACGAGCTCGATCTGAAACGCTTCATGCAGAGCTTTCGCCTCTGCATCGATATTCTCTCCCACGATGCGGTGCGAGCCATGACGCGGCTGACCTTCCCGGTCAAATTCAACGACCGGCTGCGGCGGCTCAACCGCATCACGCCGGCCAACCGGATCAAGAGCGCGGCGATCGCGGCGCTGATCGATCTGGTGCCGCCGCTCGCGGCGCCGATCTTCGCCACGCTGGCCGACCGGCGCGTCGATCTCGCGGCTTTGGCCGAAGACGACGCGGCGCTGGCCGATTACATTCGCGACAATGTCGGCGGCACCTTCCACCCGGTCGGCACCTGCCGCATGGGCGCATCCGGCGATCGCGACGCCGTCACCGATCCGGCCGGTCGCGTTCACGGCGTCGAAGGTTTACGCGTTATCGACGCCTCGATCATGCCGACGATCCCGCGCGGCAACACCAATATTCCGACCATCATGATGGCGGAAAAACTTGCCGACGCGATGCTGAGCGAAATGCCGGCTACCGCGGCACGCTGACCTTCATTGCGGCATTGAAGGTGGACGTGTGAAGTAACCTGCTTGTAATTGCCGGTCTCCTTTCGTAACATGTTACGAAAGGAGACCGAAAATGGCGCCAAAGCCCAAGACAGCACGCCCAAAGACGGCACGGGAACGCATGAGCGCCCGGCGGAAGCGCCTACGCGCGCAAGGTTTACGCCCGGTGCAGCATTGGGTGCCCGACCTGCGCGATCCCCGTGTGCGGGCGGACTTGCGCCGACAGGGTAAGCTGCTCGCTCAGCATCCGGAAAACGCTGAGATCGATGCCTGGATTGAGACTGTGTACGATTGGAAAGATTGGAAGTGAAGCGCGGCGATACAGTCGTCATTGTCGCCCCAGGAGAGCTTGGTAGGCCGCGCCCGGCCGTCATTGTGCAAACCGACGAATTGAGTGACGCTACTTCGGTACTCCTCTGTCCGATAACATCAGACATAACGGAGAGTTTGCCGGTCAGGCCAATCGTCGAAGCGAATGAAAATAACGGGCTTCGTATTCGTTCCCAGATCATGACGGACAAGATGTTGGCGTTGCCGCGCAATCGCGTCCGACGGGTGATCGGCAGGATCGATTCCGAAACAAGCGGTCGCCTTGATACCGCGCTGATGATCGTGCTTGGCCTCGCGCGCTAGCGAAGCGCCAAATTCAGCGCGGCACGCTGACGTAAATCTGCCCGTCGCGCACGGCGACTTTCACCGGCGTCAGGCGCACCGAGGAATCGCCGGGGTGGCAGCCGGTGGCGAGGTCGAATTCGTAGCCGTGCCAGGGGCAGACGATGTGGCGCTGCTTGCCGAAGCGCAGCCCGGCGCTCTTCTTGTCGGGGGTGATGATTTCCTCGACCTGATGGAAGATCTTGCCCTGGCAGACCGGGCCGCCAGCGTGCGGGCAAACGTTTTCGTAGGCCAGCACCTTGCTGCCGGTGCGGAAGATGCCGACCTCGAGCTCTTCCACGGCAAAGACGCGGTAGTCGCCATCGGCGATGTCGGTCAGCTTGGCAACTGAGACTTCTTCCATCGAACTCCCCATCAGATTTTCAGTTGGAGCATGATCTTTTCCGAAAACCGGCAACCACTTTTCGGGATCATGCTCTATTCAATCCCCGGCGGGCGATGAAACCAGATCGCCACGTCGAACATGTTGAGATCGGCGGCGCGGATCATGGCGCAGGCCGTCACCACGGTTTCGGTCGCCGTCACTGCGTGTTGCGGGAACGGCACGACGTCGTGGCCGCGCCGCTCCACCTTTGCGGCATAAACCTTTACCGCGGCGGTCAGCACCTGCTGCAACATCTTGTCGGAAATCGCGTCCGGCTCGCCACGCTCGAGCGCATCGCGCGCGGCGGCGCAGAAATCCGCGGACTTCACACCATTGCGCGCCGCGTGACGGCTCGGCTTGCCACCCCGCTTGGCCGCTTTGCGCTGCACCGCTTTCGGCATTTATTTCAACTCAAGCCGTCACCGGCTCGCGCCGCGCCGGCGCCTTATTCGGCTTGGTCTTGAGCTGCTTGTGCTTGGGCACCTCGAGATTGAACAGCCGCGCCGAGTTGAAGCCCAAAATGTTGCGCTTGGCCTCTTCGTCGAGGAACGGCAGCGTGGTGATCGAGTTCGGCAGGTCGAAATCCCAGTGCGGCCAATCCGACGCGAAGAGGAGCTGCGTCTCGGCCTTCATCGCCTTGAAGGTCGCCTCGGTCAGCTCGACGTTGGAGCGCTCCAGCGGCTGGCTCGAATAAAACATCTCGCGCATGTACTCGCTCGGCTTGCGCTTGAGCAGCGGCGCTTCCGACGAGCGCATCATGTATTCGGAATCGAGCCGCTGCATCAGGAACGGTACCCAGGCCAGTCCGCTCTCGATCCACACCACCTTGAGCTTCGGGAAGCGCTCGGGCATGCCGTTCATGATCCAGTTCGTCATGTGGATGATGTTGTAATAGACGAACGAGATGGCGTGCATGGAAATAAACTTATTGCACTGCTGCATCGACTGGTCGCCCCAGTGGAAGCCGGAGTGGAACGCCAGTGGCTTGCCGGTCGCCTGGATGGCGGAATAGAGCGGCATATAGCTGTCGTGATTGACGGCGCGGAACCGCGTCGAAGTCACCGAGAAGCCGATGATGCTCGGATTGTCGGCATACATCTCGACGGCCTTCACCGACGCTTCGGGGTGATTGAACGGCAGGTACAGCATCGCCTTGATGCGCGGATCGTGCGGCAGCACTTCTTCGGTCAGCCATTTGTTGAAGGCGTTGCCGATCACGACCTCCATCTCGACCTGCGGATGCATGCCGAGCACCAGCATCGGCGTCGGGAACACCACCATGTAGTCGATGCCCATGGAAACCATGGCGCGCTGCACCAGCGTCACCTGGGCGTGGGTGCGGCCACCCGGAACGGCTTCGCCGAGGCGTTGCTGATGCGGGATGCGGCCGAATACGTCTTGGTAGAGCATGCCGGGCGTCGAGTTCATCAAGCCGGGCGAGCTGCCGCGCTCCTTGAAGGCGCGCGCCATCTGTTTATAGACATCGCTCTCCATGCGATCGACGACGTCGGACCAGAACGCCGTCTCGGTGACATGGGCGTCGACGTCGACGATGAAATAATCGTCCTGGCGCGCTTCCTTGGCGGCGTGGGCGAGAATCTCGCGGGTATCGGTCGAGGTGCTGATCTTCGGCAATTCGGTGACGCGCGAAATGCCTTTGCCATTTTTTCCGTTGCGCGGCGTTTTGGTCAGCATCGATTTCCTCCACCGTTGCAGCGGTTCTCGCAGCCAGCGTTCGATTCGCGGCCTTGAACGACGTGCCGGAAAGTTAGCAGCATTTGCCCGCGATGGACATGGCAATTTGCTACCAACTACCACCGGTTGCCCGGACCAGCCATGCCGAAACGCCCGGGCGCGGCCTCCCATCGGCACGCGCCGCGGTGTAGCTTTGCGGCCACGAACGCGGGAGGGACCATGAGCTACCAGGATTTACTTTACGGCGTCGACGGCAAGGTCGCGACCATCACGCTGAACCGGCCCGAGCGCATGAACGCGCTGTCGCGCAATCTGGAGGCGGAAATCCACCGCGCGCTCGACGAGGCCGATGCCGACCGCAACGTCCGCGCCATCATCCTCACTGGCGCCGGCGCGGCGTTTTCCGCCGGCTACGATCAGCAGGCGGCGCCGGCGTCGGGCGTCCGGCCGCTCGATCCGCAGGGCAAGAGCCACGCCGAATACATCGAGTTTTGGCAGCGTCTCGACGGCAGCCGCGTGAACCATTGGGAGCATATGTGGAACCTGGGCAAGCCGGTGATCGCCGCGGTCAACGGCTGGGCCATGGGCGGCGGCTTCTGGTATCAGCTTGCCGCCGACATCACGATCGCGTCCGACAAAGCGACGTTCGCGCAGCCGGAAGTGCGCCAGGTTTCCAATACCAGCTATCTGCTCACGGCCTTGTGCGGCTGGAAGGCCGCCAACCGCTGGGCGCTGACCGGCGATCATTTCGACGCCCAGGAGGCGCTGCGCATCGGCATGGTCAACGAGGTGGTGCCCCATGACGAGCTGATGCCGCGCGCTCGCGCCTTGGCTAACCGCATTGCCCTGGTGCCGGAGCCGTCGATCCGGCTCAACAAGGCCATCGCCATGCAGGGGCTGCAGGCGTCCGGCCTGCATGCCGCGCTGCTGCTCGAAGGTACGCTCGGCGCGCTGGCGCATTCTTCGCACAATGAGGATCGCCAGCGGCTGTTCGAGGCGCAGCGCACGGGCGGGCTGAAAGCTTATCTGGAAGCGCGCGACGGCCCGTTCTATCCCGAGCCGATGGGCCCGAAGTCGAAACCGCGCGCCAAATGAGAAATTTCATGCGTTGGGTATGGGTATTCGCCACGGCCATCTCGCTCGCCATCGCGGCGCCGGCGTGGGCCGAGGAGGCGTGGCCGCAGCGGCCGGTGACCATCGTGGTGCCGTTCCAGGCCGGCGGCTCTGCGGACCTGCTGGCGCGCATCCTGCAGCAGCATATGGAGGCGGATTTCCATTCGCCGTTCGTGGTCGAGAACCGTTCCGGTGCCGGCGGCAGCGTCGGCACCGCTTACGTGGCCAAGGCGCCGAACGACGGTTACACGCTGCTGCTCGGCACGCTCAGCGGCAACGTGCTCAACGAATTCGTCTTCAGCAAATTGTCCTATGATCCGGAGCGCGACTTTCAGCCGGTCTCGCTCCTGGTGCACCTGCCCAATCTACTGGTCGTCAATCAAAAAGTTCCGGTGAAAACCGTGCCGGAATTGATCGCCTATCTGAAGGCCAACGACGGCAAGCTCAATTACGGTTCCTCGGGCATCGGCACCTCGTCGCAGCTCTCCGTGGTGATGTTCGCGCTGGCCACCGGCACGCATATGACGCACGTGCCGTTCCGCAGCACCACCGACGAATTGACCGCCATGATGAGCGGCAATGTCGATCTCGCCATCGACAGTATGACCACGCTGTGGCCGCAGGCGCAGGCCGGCACGGTGCGGGCGCTGGCGGTGACCAGCGCGCAACGCCTCGCCAGCGTGCCCGACCTGCCGACCATCGGCGAGACCATCAAGGGTTTCTCGGTCACGGGCTGGCAGGGCCTGTTCGCGCCGGCCGGCACGCCGCGCCCGATCGTGGAAAAACTTGCCGCCGAGGTGAAGCACGTTTTCGAGGCGCCCGACGTGGTCGCGGCGCTGACCAAAGTCGGCGGCGAGCCGGCGCCGATGACTCCCGATGCTTTTGCGGCGTTCATCGCGTCCGAACGGCCGAAGTGGCGGGACGTCGTCAAGGCGTCCGGCGTGCATATCGACGCGAACTAATGCGGCAAGCCGGAAACGAAGCGATATGAGCTCGGTCGGATTGATCGGCTATGGCGGCATCGCCCAGGACGTGATCGCGGCGCTGCGTGAGGCCGGCGGCGGCGCCAAGATTGCCGGCGTGTTGTGCCGGCCCGGACGCGCGGCGCAAGCGCGTGCCGCGCTTGGCGACATTGCGGTCGTGGAAACGCTTGCCGATTTGCTGGCGCTGCGTCCGGACATCGTCGCTGAAGTCGCGGGACAACAGGCGGTGGCCGAATATGGTCCAGACGTGTTGCGCCGCGGGTTCGATCTCCTGGTGATTTCCGTCGGGGCGCTGGCCGAACCGGCGCTGCTCGATCGCCTAAGAACCGCGGCGCGCGAAGGCAACAGCCGCATGCTGCTGCCGGCCGGCGCCATTGGCGGCATCGATGCCATTGCGGCGATGCGCCTCGGCGGCCTCACTTCGGTGCGCTACCGCTCGCGCAAGCCGCCGGCGGCGTGGCGCGGCTCGCCGGCGGAGAAAGTCGCGGACCTCGATAAATTGACCGGCCGCACCGTGCTCTATCGCGGCA
>Ga0208604_1000109_pt1 | contig 12661 bp, 9 predicted proteins | sample MicForSoSWNH22_M_FD_188009 | JGI IMG/M metagenome (GOLD analysis project Ga0208604, IMG submission 188009) | Forest soil microbial communities from Harvard Forest Long Term Ecological Research site in Petersham, Massachusetts, USA - MetaG HF016... | ecosystem: Environmental > Terrestrial > Soil >... | reverse complement strand
CCTCTCCGCTGGGCGGAGACTCAAAGGACGATCTGAAGCGGTGTCGCCGGGTACTGCAAAGCTCAGAATCGCGGAGAGGCCCCCTCACCCGCCGCGCTTCGCGCGCATAGCCGATCCTTCGGATCGGCGTTCTTTAGTCCAAGAACGGCGTCCGGAGGACGCCTACGCTCTCCCCGCACGCGGGGAGAGGTTAAATCAAAGCGAACTCGCCGACAGCGTGTTGCAGCTATTGACCTGGCCGCTGTTGAAGCCGTTGGAGAACCAGCGCTTGCGCTGCTCCGAGGTGCCGTGGGTGAAGGCGTCGGGCACCACATAGCCCTGGGTCTGTTTCTGCAGCCGGTCGTCGCCGATGGCGGAGGCGGTCTGCAGGGCCTGATCGATATCGCCGGGATCGAGGAATTTGTGCTTGGTCTGGGCGTGGTTCGCCCATACGCCGGCGAGACAATCGGCTTGCAGCTCGACGCGCACCTGGAGCTTGTTGGCTTCGACCTTGCTCGAAGCGGCTTGCTGCGCCTCCTGGACCTTCGGCAGGATGCCGAGCTCGTCCTGCACATGGTGACCGACCTCGTGGGCGATCACGTAGGCTTCCGAGAACCTGCAGGCATTGCTGCTCGAGCAGGCGCCGAACCGGTTCTGCAATTCGTCGAAAAACGACATGTCGAGATAGACCTGCTTGTTGCGCGGACAATAGAACGGGCCCATGGCGGATTGCGCCATGCCGCAACCGCCCTGGATGGCGCGCCGGAACAGCACCAGTTTCGGCGGATGATAGGTTCGCCCGCTCGCCGAGAAGATTTCCGTCCAGCGGTCCTCGGTATCGCCGAGCACCGCGGTCACGAAATCCTTGGTCGCGGCGGTGCGCGCGTCATCGGCAACGGGCGCCTGATCGCTCTGTTGCGTCGTCGAGCCGCCGCCGGTGAGGATTTGCGCGCCATTGAGCAGCACGCTCGGATCGATGCCGAAATACCAGCTGATCAATCCGATGATGATGACGGTGCCGATGCCGAGCCCGCCGGCACCGCCCGGCACGCCGCCGCTCGCGCCGCGCTCATCCTCGACATTGCTGCTGCGGCGGAAATCATCCCAGCGCATGCGTGCGTCTCCCCTTGTCCTTCCAACAAAGCGCGCGGCAGTGCTGAAAAGCCGAGCTGTCGCGCATGATTAACCAAGTGTTTCCCGGCATTTATTGCCTAGCAGAAAGCCGCCGCAAGTAACTCTTTTTTGACCTTGGCACGGCATCATCGGTTTTGTCGGTTGTAGGTCCCGCGTCGCCGGCCGCGTCGCCTGAGTCAGAGTTCTGAGTCATGGTTGTGTCGCGTCGCGGGGCGTCCGTAAGGGCGCCCCGCGTGAGTTTTGTGTCCGCCCCTTCGCCGCGCATCGTCGTCGGCGATTGCGTTGCCGAGATGGCGAAGCTGCCGGCAGCTTGCGTCGATCTCGTCTTCGCCGATCCGCCGTATAATCTGCAGCTGCAAGGCGACCTCAAGCGTCCCGACGATTCCCGCGTCGATGCCGTCGACGACGATTGGGACAAGTTCTCCAGTTTCTCCGCCTATGACGATTTCACCCGCGCCTGGATCACCGCCTGCCGCCGCCTGATGAAGCCTACCGCCACGCTGTGGGTGATCGGCTCCTATCACAACATCTTTCGCGTCGGCACCGTGCTTCAGGATATGGGCTTCTGGATCCTCAACGACATCGTCTGGCGCAAATCCAACCCGATGCCGAATTTTCGCGGCCGCCGCTTCACCAACGCGCACGAGACACTGATCTGGGCGGCGCGGCAGGCTCCGGCCAAGGATTATACGTTCAACTACGAAGCGCTCAAGGCGGGCAACGACGATATCCAGATGCGCTCCGATTGGCTGTTTCCGCTGTGCACCGGCGAGGAACGGCTCAAAGGCCGCGACGGCAAGAAGCTGCATCCGACGCAAAAGCCGGAAGCGCTGTTGGCGCGCGTGATCTTGGCGGCGTCGCGGCCCGACGACCTGGTGCTCGATCCATTCTGCGGCACCGGCACCACCGGCGCGGTGGCGCAGCGGCTGCGCCGGCGCTTCATCGGTTTTGAGCGCGAGCGGGAATACGCCGCCGCGGCGGAAAAGCGCATTGCCGCGATCGAGCCGATGCCCGAGCCCGCGCTCGCGACCTTCATGACGGCGCGCGAGGCGCCGCGGGTGCCGTTCGCGGTGCTGATCGAGCGCGGCATGATCTCGCCCGGCATAAAACTCACCGACGCCAAGCGCCGGCATCGCGCGCTGGTGCGCGCCGACGGCGCAGTTTCCCTTGGCGAGGCGGTCGGCTCGATCCACCGCATCGGCGCGCTGGCCCAGGGGCTCGAAGCCTGCAACGGTTGGACCTTCTGGCACATCGAGACGCCGAAGGGGCTGACCTGCATCGACGATTTCCGCGCCATGGTGCGCTCGGAGATGGCGATGGCCGCGGAATGACTTGGACGTCTGCTCATAATTGGCCCGTTCGTCTCGGCTTCGAATAGGGAATTTTGATTCAAGAAATCGGCCTTTTGGATTCTGATATTGCCCATTTTTGAGGCCGACCGCTCGTCGGCCGACTTTTGCAACACAATCCCTCAAAAGCGGACATTCGCGGAGGCGACGGTAATATCCGCTAAGGGCCAATAAGCGACATAGTTATTCGACGACATTGTCGGCGGTCGCAAGCAGCCATTCGTCCAGGTCTTCAGCAGCTTACGCCAGCTGGTCGAGCAGCGCCTTTGCGTCTTTGAGGTCCGCGGTGTCGAATCCCTCGGTGAACCAGCCATGGATCGCCGCCAGGAGATCGTGCGCCTCAGAGCGTCGCCCTTGGTGCGCCCAGAGTTCGGCGAGCGCAATTGCGGCTCTCAGTTCCCAGAACTTTGCCTCTTGCTTCTGGGCTAAAGAGATCGCCGCTTTGAGGCATTGTTCTGCCTCAGTGGCACGTTGCTTGGGCTGGGCGAGCAGCATTTCGGCCTTCAGCCGCAGCAATTCTGGTTCGTACCACCTTTCGCCGTTGGTCGATGCTACTTCGAGCGCAGAGTCGAAAAGGGCAAGCGCGCCATCGATATCGCCTGCCGCCGCCTTGGCTCGTCCTACGGTCGCGATCCGCGTCGGCAGGCGGAATCGGCGCGACGGAATCGACTTCAGGGCCTCTAGGGCCACTTCGGCCTGCCGGATCCCGGTTTCGACCTCGCCTCGCAATACGCGGGCCCAACCCTGCATGAGGGTGGCGGCATCGAGGTAGTTAGCCAGCGAGTATTTCTCACAAAGCGATATGCACGTGCTCAGATGCGCCTCCGCCTCTTCCGAAAGGTTCAGGATCACCAATAGCTCGGCGCGGAACGCGAGTGTTTGTGCGACGCTGGGCTTGTGACCAAGCTGCTCGCTCAGCTTCACGGTCTTCGCGCTTGCGGCCCGGGCCTGATCGAGATGACCCAGCATTACGAGGCTCAGAGCGCGCATGCCGAGCGAGCAGCACCCAGGATCATGGGCGCCGTACATCAGTGCAAGGTTGCCGTGGACATCCATCCGGTAGTGCGACAACAATTGGTCGCAGTGAGCGAGCGCCGCGCGCGGCACGCCTTCCCACAGCATCTGAGAGCCGCCGGCATGATGCGCCTGAACCACGTATTCGGGATCGTTGGTCTGCTTGAGAAGGCGAAAGATTTCTTGGTAAAGCTCGTGGGCCCTAACGTACTGGCCGCTGCCGTGCGCCCCCATCCATGCACCCCACACAGATCGGAACACTTCTGCTGGACGGCCCAGTTTTTCGGCCACCGCCCGTGCCTTCTCATAGAGTAGTTTCGCTCGCGGACTGTCCCAGCCCTCCAGCGCCATGCGCGCAGGCCCCTCAATGACCAGGAACGCTAGCTCCCACTCCTCCCTCTCGGCGCCTTCAGGCAGCGCGGCAACGAGCTTCATCGCCCTGTCAACATGGCCTAGCGTCTCGACGAAGGCCAATTGTGTCGCCGCTCGCTCGGCGGCCTGGCGCCAATACGCCAGAGCACGGTCAACCACATTCGCTTCGGTATAGTGGTGCGCCAGCAGTTCGGGCTCGGTTTCGGCAACTTCCGGGAACCGGCTTTCGAGTACTTCCGCTATGCGTTGGTGGAGCTCGCGCTTGCGTGCGTTGAGGATCGATTGAAAAGCGGCGTCGCGGATCAGCGCGTGCTTGAAGCTGTATCGCGACTGGGGCGGCGCGCCCTGCTGCCCCAAGAGATCGGAGCGGACAAGCTGTTCGAGCCCGTCGACCAGCGTTGCCGACGACACTGATGAAATCGCCTCAAGTAATTCGTAGGAAAACTCCCGCCCGATTACCGATGCCGTCAGCGCGATCTCTTTGGCTGCTCCGAGGCGATCGAGACGCGCGATCAGAGAGTCCTGCAAGGTCGATGGAATTGTAAAACCGCGGGCTGACTGCCGCAGCACGTAACGCTCGGCAAGCTCCTCAAGATCGCCGGACTCCAAGATCGACCGCGTGATCTCCTCGATGAACAACGGGATTCCCTGCGACTTAGCGGCTACCTGCTCGATGATCGCCGCGGGCAGCACCTTGCCCCCTGCCGTTTTGTGAATGAGGTCGACCACTTGGCTTCGCCCTAAGTGGTTGAGCTTCAATATCGTGGCGTGGTCCAGATCCGACCATGAGGGAGTGAACTCCGGCCGATAGGTCACAATGATCATCACGGGCAGGCCGACCACCCTCCGAACCAGCCTGTTCATCAATGCGATCGAGGTTGGGTCGATCCAGTGCGCGTCCTCGAAGATCACCAAAACCGGACCGCGAGCCGACAGCAGGACCAGCTGCTTCTCCAGCAAATCCATGGTTCGCTGCTTCTGCACCGGTTCGGTGATTTGCAGCGGCGGGTAGCGGTTGCCGAAAGGAACCGATAGCAGCTCGGCCATCAGCGCGGCCGCCTCGCTCATGCCATCCGTCGAGCCCGCCAAAATAGCTTCCAGCTTATCGAGCTTCTGCGCCCCGGAATCCGTGCGGATGATGCCGGCAGCCCATTCCAGCTGCCTGATGAACGGATGAAACGCGCTGTTTACGTGAAACGGCGAGCCGAAATATTGCAGACACGTGATTGAGGAATCGCCGAGATCGTCCCGAAATGCCTGGGTCATGCGCGATTTGCCGAAACCCGCAGGAGCCGACAGCAGGATGAGCTGGCCGTCACTGTCCTTCGCGTGGTCCCAGCGCCGCCTGAGTAGCGCAATCTCCTCGGCGCGGCCGACCAGCGGTGTCAGGCCGCGGACTACCCTGCTGTCAAAGCGGCCCTGCGTCCGGCTCTCGCTGACGATGCGCCACAGTCTCGCGACACCGGGGATTCCCTTAAGTTCCTGCGGCCCAAGGTCTTCGTAGTCGAAGGCTGCGCCGGCAAGGCGACGAGTTAAGTCCGCCACGACAACGGAATTTGCAGACGCTACGGCCTGTATCCTTGCTGCCAAATTCAGGGTCTCGCCGACGGCGACACGTTCCTGCGAGGCGCCCTCGCCGATCAACTCGCCCACCACCACCACACCCGTGGCGATGCCGACCCTGACTTGCGGAAGGATCGGGACGGCCGGCCGGATCGCAGCCAACGCGTCGATCAGCGCGAGCCCGGCGCGGATCGCTCGCTCCGCATCGTCTTCGTGGGCTTCCGGATAGCCGAAATAGACCAGCGCGCCATCGCCCATATATTTGGCCACCGACCCGTCGAACCCGCTCACCGCGCTGACGCAGGCCTTTTGAAACGCACCGATGACGTTGCTCAAATCCTCCGGGTCGAGGCGAGCGGATATCCCGGTCGACCCCACCAGATCGCAGAACATGACGGTAAGCTGCCGGCGTTCGGCATCGGTTGATCGTGCGGCCCGGACCGAGGCCGTCGCGCTCGGTTCATCCGAGGCATCGCCGTCCGGGGTCGATGCAGTTCCGGATTTCAGGGCAGCGATCGCCGCAATCAGTTTGCGGCGATGACCGATCGACGCGACGCCGAGACCCTTCAGATCGTCGGCTGTCAGCTCGGCCAATATCTCGCCGTCGATATCGTTGTCCGCAAATGCGGACACATATTGTTCGAGCCCTAGTCCGCGCAGCCATGCGGCTACGTCCATGGGGGCGATCCTCAGCTCCGAGGAGCGGCAGCCCCTCGTGGACGACGATAGATAACTTCCCTTCGAGCTACCAGCGGTAGCGCTGAAATAGGCGCAAAGTCGGGTGTCATGGCTTCGGCGCAGCCATGACACAGGAGTACCAGCGGCCCGCTGCCTTGCATGGCAACCTGCATGGTTCGGTCATCTGGTTGGCCTACTGAAATCGGGTTACGTGCATAGCAGCCAGCCGCCGTTCGACCCGCGCCTCCGGCATTAAAATTGCCCCATTTCAAAGTGGTTTCGAACTGAGTTTATGGTCGGGGGTAGGGCGTGTCTACCAAGCGACAATGTCGCTTAGGGTCATTAGCCGACATTCCGCAGCGCCCGCCCAATGTCCGCTTTTCCCGAAAGCGGACGTCGAGCGTCAATGATTAAACACCCTAAAGCGGGCTACGCCGCAGGTATCACCTCAACCAACAACTCCAACGCGCGCTTGGCAAACGCGTCCATGTTGGCGAGACGCTCGGCGCTGCCGGTGCGCAGCGTGATCGCGCGCTCGGTTGGGCCGGCAACCGCAATGCAGGTGTGGCCGGCCGGATCGCCGTAACGGTTGCCGGTCGGTCCGGTGGCGCCGGTTTCGCCAAGACCCCAGATTGCGCCATGCCGTTCGCGCATGCGCCGCGCCAGCAATAGCGCATAGGCTTCCGTCGCCGGCCGCAAGCCCTGCATCTCGGCGTCGCCGATGCCGAGCAACGCCGCGCGTGACGATTTCGTGTAGACCACCGCGCCGCCGAGAAAGTAGGTCGAGGCGCCCGGCACGGCCAACAACGCTGCCGAGACAAGCCCGCCGGTCGAGGATTCGGCAGTGGCGATGGTCTCGCGGCGCGCGATCAGGCGCTGGGCGATGGTTTCCGCCAGCGGCAATAGTGCTTTCATAGATCGCTCCTCCCGATGTGGCAGAGCACGCGATAAACGCAAATATCGGCGCCTGGAAATTGTTTAGCCAACTGCACGCCGATGGCTTCCGCTTTCTCTTGGTAGAGCGTGTCGATCAACAGCGCACCGGCGATCTTCTTGTCGCCGCCGCGCAATTTTTCCTCCATCGACACCGGCATGCCGGCTGGATCGAGCGCGATCCAGATTTCGCCGCCGGCCACCGCTGTGTCGGCGGCGAGCTTTTCCAGCAACCCCGACAGCGCCGCCTCGTCCGGCGTCCGATTGAACCGGGCGGCGGCGGCGAAGGCGCCGCGGAAATGGCCGCGCCGGACCGTGCGCCGGCACACCGTGCGGTTCATGTTGATAAAAACCTCCGACATGATGGTGCGCGTCATCGGCGTCGGATTATCGAGCCGCTCCAGATAAGGTTTTGAGGTGAGCACCTCGGGCGTTTCGACCATATAGAAATTGAAATAGCCCGGCGCGCCGGCAATCGCCTTGTGGCGGCGGCCGAACACAAAACCCGGCACGGCGAGCCGCTCGATGAGATGCTCGCCCTGGAACCAAGCTTCGAATTCCGCCTCGCGCCCGGCGCGGCAATCGTTGAAGATGGCGAGTATTCCGGGCTGGGCGGCTGCGGGGCTCATCGCGCGGCGACCACCATGATCTCGACCACGTAGTCGGGCGAGGCGAGCTTGGCCTCGACGGTGGCGCGCGCCGGCGTGTTGCCGGGCGACACCCAGGCGTCCCACACCGCGTTCATCTCGCCGAACTCCGCCATATCGGTGATCCAGATATTGGCGGAGAGCAATTTACTTTTATCGGTGCCGGCCTGGGCCAAAAAACCGTCGATCTGGGAGAGGATGCTTTTGGTCTGCTCGCCTATGCTCTTGCCCTTCGGGGCGTCGGCGACGATGCCGGAAAGATAGACCGTGTCGCCGTGGACCACGGCCTTGCTCATGCGCGGCCCGGTGTCGTGGCGTTGGATTGTCATGGCGTTTCCTTTCGCGGTTTGAATTTCGGTCGGTGTTCAATCTCACGGCAGCGCGTGGGCGACAACCTTGCGCATGACGCTCGGCAAAGCTTCGCCGGCAAGCGACGCTAGCGCGACCCAGCGCGTGCCGGATGGTGCCGGCGTGCGCGCCGGAACGTCGGCTGCGTAAACCGAGAGCTCTAACGGAAAGTGCGTGAAGACGTGGCGCACCACGCCGGCGACCTTACGCCACGCTATGCGTTTTTGCATTTTCGATGAAACAAAACGCGGCGCGCCCGTGCGCGCTTTGTCTTCGTCGAAATCGTGCTGCCACTGCGTCGTCGGCACCTCGGTCATGGCGCCAAGGAGTCCCTTCGCCGGCCGCGTCCGCACCAACACCATGCCGTCGGCGCGGCGCGCGACAAAAGCCGCGCCGCGGCGCAAGGCGCCTTCGCGTTTCGGCGTCCGCCTTGGCAACGTCTCCGCGTCGCCGCGCGCGTAGGCGGCGCAGGCGTCGTTCCACGGGCACAACACACAAGCCGGATTCTTCGGCGTGCAGAGGGTAGCGCCGAGATCCATCATGGCCTGGGCGAAATCGCCGGCGCGGTGTTGCGGGGTGAGGCCGGCCGCGAGCCGGCGGATCTCCGGCTTGGCGGCGGGCAATGGCGTCTCGACCGCGTAAAGCCGCCCGATCACCCGTTCGATGTTGCCGTCGACCGGCGACGCCGGCAGATCGTAGGCGATCGCCGCGATGGCGGCGGCGGTGTAGTCGCCGATGCCGGGCAACGCGCGCAGGTCGGCAACGCTAGCTGGGAATTTGCCGCCGTGACGCTCGACCACGGCGCGGGCGCAGGCGTGCAGGTTTCGGGCGCGGGCGTAATAGCCGAGCCCGGCCCACGCCTTGAGCACGTCGTCGAGTGGCGCCGCGGCCAAGGCGCGAACATCGTCCCAGCGCGCCAGGAAACGGGCGTAATAGGGCGCCACCGCCTTCACCGTGGTCTGTTGCAGCATGATTTCGGAGAGCCAGACCCGGTAAGGATCGGTGCGTTGGCCGGGCGGCGCGCGCCACGGCAGCTTGCGGCGATGGCGGTCGTACCAAGCCAAGAGAGCGGTGGGTTGCGGGCATGACTGCCGCGTCCGGCGCTTGCCGCGCTGTCGCGCCACGGGCTTGGCTGCTACGGTTGCTGCTGAGGTCATTGCCAAGGATCCGGCCGCGGGTCCGGCCGAGGGATGACAGAGCACCGCACCATGAACAAGCCCTCCCGCTCTTTTGCCAAGCCGCTGCGCGATGTCGTCGGCAAAACAATCGGCGAGGCCTTCAGGAAGCAGGGCTTTGCCTCGGCCGAATTGGTGACGCGCTGGACCGAGATCGTCGGCGCCGACATCGCCGCGCGCAGCGAGCCGATCAAAATCCAATGGGTGCGCCCGGCCGACGGCGACGAGCGCGAGCCCGGCACGCTGATATTGCGCGTCGAGGGCCCGGCGGCGATTGAGATCCAGCATTCCACCAATGTGATCTGCGAGCGGGTCAACCAGTTCCTCGGCTGGTGCGCCATCGCCCGCATTGCGTTGCGCCAGGCGCCGCTGCGGCGCGCCACACGCAAAGCTGCCCGGGCGGGCGATCCGGCCGCGGTCGCACGGCTGGCGGCGAGCTTGCCGGACATCGCCGACGACGATCTAAGGCAGGCGCTGGCCCGGCTGGGCGTGGCGGTCAAACGCGGCTGACGCGCGCGGTCTCCATCAACCGACCGTGACCGCCGTGCCCTTGGCGCCATCGTGCCCTTGGCGTCTTGGCGTGCTAATGCCACATTCCGGCGGTAGAAATCGCAACGTTGCCGGACCAATCCCATCGTCGAAACCAGGAGCATTCCGTGTCGCTCACTCGTCGCGAATTATTGACCGCCGGTGCGGCGCTCGCGCTCGGCGCGGCCGCTGTCGGCGTCCTGCCGCCCTTCAATCCGCTGGCTTTTGCCGCGGACACCAACCCTTCGCCCGAGGATCTGGCCCATGCCGGCCCGGGCGGCGACATCATGATCGGGTCCGACAAGGCGCCGGTGACCATTATCGAATATGCCTCGATGACCTGTCCGCACTGCGCCCATTTCGAGGAGACGACGCTGCCGGAGCTGAAGAAGCGCTACATCAACACCGGCAAGGTGCGTTACGTGATGCGCGAGTTCCCGCTCGATGCACTGGCCGCGGCCGGTTTCATGCTGGCGCGCTGCGCCGGCCCGGACAAATACGAGGCGGTGGTCGAAACGCTGTTCGCCAAGCAGGCCGATTGGGCGATGGTACAGAAACCGATCCCACCGCTGATGGCGATCGCCAAGCAGTTCGGCTTCACCGAGGAATCCTTCAATACCTGCCTCGCGAATCAGAAGGTGCTCGACGACATCCAGGCGGTGCGCGACCACGCCGTGAACAAGCTCGGGGTCAATTCCACGCCGACCTTTTTCATCAACGGTAAGCGCCTGGTCGGCGACCTGTCGATCGACGTCATGGCCAAGGAGATCGACCCCTATCTCAAAGAAGGATAAGGGTTTTTTGCCACTGACCGGACTCGCCGGCGAGCCGGCGCGCTGCCGCCGGCCGGGCGGCGGAGCCGGCGAAGGTCTGGATAACGCCACCATCCTGTTGCGCTTGGACTCGCGACGATTCATTCTCCGCGCCGATGCGGCACGATTCACGCGCCACACGGGGCGTGAGCCCTTAACGATTCCCTTCGCGGCCGCAGCTTGGGGGATGGAAATAACACCCGTATGAAGCTCACGCGGCTGCGCCTGATCGGGTTTAAGTCTTTCGTCGAACCGACCGACTTTGTGATCGAACCCGGGCTGACCGGCGTCGTCGGTCCGAACGGCTGCGGCAAATCCAATCTGGTCGAGGCCGTGCGCTGGGTCATGGGAGAAGCCTCCTACAAGGCCATGCGCGGGTCCGAGATGGACGACGTGATCTTTTCCGGCAACACCGAGCGGCCGGCGCGCAATCACGCCGAAGTGGCGGTGTCGGTCGACAACAGCGACCGCAAGGCGCCCTCGGCCTTCAACGATTCCGAAACGCTGGAAGTCTCGCGCCGCATCATGCGCGAGCAGGGCTCGACTTTCCGCGTCAACGGCCGCGAAGTGCGCGCCCGCGACGTCACCGTCCTGTTTGCCGACGCCTCGACCGGATCGCGCTCGCCGGCTTTGGTCCACCAGGGCCGCATCGGCGAGATCATCCAGGCGCGGCCCGACCAACGTCGCCGCGTGCTGGAGGAAGCCGCCGGCATTTCCGGCCTGCACGCGCGCCGCCACGAGGCGGAGCTTCGGCTCAAGGCCGCCGAGCACAATCTCACCAGGGTCGAAGACGTCATCGGCCAGCTCGCGGCGCAGGTCGCTTCGCTGAAAACCCAGGCCCGCCAGGCGGTGCGCTACCGCAATATTTCCGGCCAGGTGCGCCGCACCGAGGCGTTGTTGTTTCACCTGCGTTGGCTTGCCGCGCAGACCGAGGTCGCCGACGCGGAGCGCACCAGGGACGAAGCCGTGCGCGTCGTCGCCGCGCGCACCAGCGAGCAGGTTATAGCCAATACGCGCCAGACCGAGGTCGCGGCCGGCCTGCCGGCGCTGCGCGAAGCCGAGGCCAGGGCGGCCGCGGCATTGCAGCGGCTCATCATCGCGCGCGAGACGCTCGAGCGCGAGGAAGCCCGCGCCAAGGAGCGCATCGAGGAGCTCGACCGCCGGCTCGAACAATTTGCCGCCGACGTCGCGCGCGAGCGCAGGCTTGCCGCCGATGCCGAAGCGGCGCTGCACCGGCTCGATCTCGAAGAGACCGCGCTCACCGCCGAAGCCCATGCCAGCGCCGAGCGTTTGACCGGCGTCAACACCCGCGTCGCCCAGGCGGATGCCGCGCTTTCGGCCTCCGAAAAATCCTTCGCCGAACTGACCGGCGCGCTGGCCGATCTGGCGGCGCGGCGCAATCAATTGCAAACCGCGCTGGCCGATCACGAGCAGCGCGGTGTGCGGCTGCAAGCCGAGCTTGCCAATATCGAAGCCGGCCTCATCGCGACCGGCAGCGGCGAGCCCGACTTGGCTACTCTGGGCAACGCGCTCGCCACCGCGCAAGCGGCGCTCGCCGCGGCGGAAGCCGCCGCGCGCGGCGCCGAAGTCGCGCACACCCAGGCCCGCACCGAAATCGACGCCGCGCGCGAGCCGCTCGCCACCGCCGAGCGCGGTGTGCAGCGGCTGGAAACCGAAGCAAAAACCATCGGCAAGCTGTTCGCGGTCGAGAGCAAGAATCTCTGGCCTCCGGTCGCCGACGCCCTCGTCGTCGACAACGGTTTCGAGAAGGCGCTGGGCGCCGTACTCGGCGACGATCTCGACGCGCCGCTCGATGAATCGGCGCCGATGCATTGGGCAGGCGCGGCCGTCGATCCGTCCGATCCGCAACTTCCGGACGGCGTCACTTCTCTCGCACAATACGTCAAGGCACCGCCGCAACTCGCCCGCCGCCTGGCGCAGATCGGCGTCGTCGATCGCGCCGCCGGAGCGCAGCTTGCGGCTCTGCTAAAACCCGGCCAGCGGCTGGTGTCGCGCGAAGGCGACTATTGGCGCTGGGACGGCTTTGCCGCCGCGGCGCACGCGCCGACCGGCGCGGCGCGCCGGCTCGCCGAACGCGGCCGGCTCCAGGCCATCGAAGGCGAGCTCGA
>Ga0208604_1000107_pt1 | contig 12752 bp, 13 predicted proteins | sample MicForSoSWNH22_M_FD_188009 | JGI IMG/M metagenome (GOLD analysis project Ga0208604, IMG submission 188009) | Forest soil microbial communities from Harvard Forest Long Term Ecological Research site in Petersham, Massachusetts, USA - MetaG HF016... | ecosystem: Environmental > Terrestrial > Soil... | reverse complement strand
AGCCGTTGGACGGATCGAAACCGACCCAGCCCAGATCGGGCACGTAGGCTTCCGCCCAGGCGTGGCTGGTGTCCGCCGCGGCATCCGGCTTGCGGAAATAGCCGCGGACAAAACGGGTGGGGATGCCGAGCGTGCGCGCGGCGCCGATGAAGATGTGGGCCAGATCCTTTGGCGCGCCGTGCTTGCGCGCAAAAGCCTCGGCGGCATTTGCCGGCGCGGGCGACGTGGCGACGTCGCCGGCGATATCTTCGAACAATCCATCCAGCAGGCCGTGCAGTTCCGCGAGCGCCACGCCGCCGCTTGAGTCGCGGATTTTTTGCGCAAAGTCGCGGATCGCGCTGTCGGCTTGGGTCAGCGCGGTGTCGCGCAAGAACAGGCTCGGCGGAAACCGCTCGACGCTGCCGCGCACCACGCCATCGGCGTTCTGCGTCTCGACTTCGCCGTCGACCTCGACCCGCAATTCCTCGAGCGGGCCGTCGGCGGTGAAGACGTGGGCGATATTGCCGAAGGCGTCTTCGTGGGCGGCGAGCCGCGCATCGGGCACGACGTCGATGTGCCAGCGCTGAACATATTGGCCTTCGTGGTTGCGCGGCGTCAGGCGCAGCACCTGGATCACGCCGGCCGTGGGCGGATCGTAGCGGTAGACCGAGCTATGGGCGATGCGAAGGCGCACGGGGAACAGGTATCAGCCATCAGGGATCAGGGATCAAGACAAGGATAAGCGACGTTATATGGCGCTGTCGCCTGACTTCTCACTTCCTGATACCTGATACCTGACCCCTGATCCCTGGCTACAGCAGATACTGCTGCGCCACCGCGCTGCCCAAGCGGTTGTTGTCCTCGACGAAGTCGTCGATGAATTCGTGCAGGCCGTTCTGGAAAATCTCCTCGATCTTGCTGTTTTCCAAGCGCGCCCGCACCGCGCGGGCGTGGCGTTGCGCCGGGCCTTGCAGGCCGTAGGCCTTGGCGATGCGGTCGAGGTTTTGCACCAGGTTCTCGTAACAGTGCGCCAGCGAGCGGGGCATCTCGTCCCGCAACATCAACAGGTCCGCGACCAGCCAGGGTTTTACGTTCTGCCGATACACCCAGTGATACGACGTCAGCGCCGACACCGAGCGCAGGATCGCCGCCCACTGGAAGTAATCGAGCGGGCCGCCGACCTGTTCCTGCGCCGGCAGCAGCAGGTGATATTTCACGTCGAGAATGCGCGCGGTGTTGTCGGCGCGCTCGATATAGACGCCGAGGCGCGAGAACCAGTAGGCGTCGTTGCGCAGCATGGTGCGGTAGGCCGAGCCGTCGAAGCTCAGCGACGTGCCCATCACCCAGCGCAGGAAGCGGGCAAACTCCTCGCGCGACGGCGGACCGTTGCCCCATTTGCGCAGTTCGAGCCAGGCGCTGTTGATGGAGTCCCACATTTCGATGGTCAGCGCGGTGCGTACCGCGCGCGCGTTGAGGCGCGCGGTTTCGATGCAATTGCGGATCGATGACGGATTGTCGGTGGAGAAGGCGAGGAATTCCGTGACCGTCTCCTCGTTGGCCTCCGCATAGGCGGCGAAGAAAGGTTTGGCGCAGCCGGCGGTGGCGACGGCGGATTCCCATTCATTGGATTCGCCCACATAGGCGAGCGGCAGTGCGGTCAGCCGCAGCGTGGTGTCGAGGATGCGCGCCAGATATTCCGCGCGCTCGACATAGCGGGCGAGCCAGTAAAGATTATCGGCGGTGCGCGAGAGCATCGATCTATCCGTCCAGCACCCAAGTATCCTTGGTGCCGCCGCCCTGGCTGGAATTGACCACCAGCGAGCCTTTCTTGAGCGCCACCCGCGTCAAGCCGCCCGGCACGATGCGGATGCGGTCGCGGCCGGCGAGCACGAAAGGCCGCAGATCGACGTGGCGCGGCGCAATGCCTTCCTCGACGCAGGTCGGGCAGGTCGACAGCGCCAGTGTCGGCTGGGCGATGAAATTCTTCGGATCCGACTTCAGCTTGGCGCGGAACGCGGCGATGGTGGTTTTGTCTTCCTTCGGCCCGATCAGCATGCCGTAGCCGCCGGAGCCGTGCACTTCTTTCACGACCAGCTCCTCGATGTTGTCGAGCACGTAGCTGAGATGCTCGGCTTCGCGGCAGCGCCAGGTCGGCACGTTTTTGAGGATCGGCTCTTCGCCGAGATAAAATTTCACGATCGCCGGCATGTAGCTGTAGACCGCCTTGTCGTCGGCGATGCCGGTGCCGACGGCATTGGCGAGCGTGACATTGCCGGCCTGATAGGCCGACATCAGGCCGGGCACGCCGAGCGCGCTGTCGGGGCGGAACACCAGCGGATCGAGAAAATCGTCGTCGATGCGGCGGTAAATGACGTCGACGCGTTTGAGCCCTTCGGTCGTGCGCATATAGACGACGTCGGATTTGGTGATGAGGTCGCGGCCTTCGACCAGCTCGATGCCGAGCTTGTCGGCCAGGAACGAATGCTCGTAATAGGCGGAATTGTAGACGCCGGGCGTCAGCAGTACGATGGTCGGCTCGCCCGGCGCGGAATTCGGCGCGATCGATTTCAACGTCGCCAAGAGCTCGTCGGGATAATTCTCGACCGGCGCGATGCGGTAGCGCGAGAACAATTCCGGAAACAGCCGCAGCATGATCTCGCGGTTCTCCAGCATGTAGGAGACACCGGACGGCGTGCGCGCATTGTCCTCCAGCACATAGAACGTCTCGGCATCGACCCGCACGATGTCGATGCCGGCGACATGGACGTAGAGGTCGTGCGGCACTTTCTGGCCGTTCATCTCCGGGCGAAACACCGGGTTCTGGAAGACCAGATCCTCCGGCACGATGTTGGCTTTGAGGATTTCGCGGCGGCTATAGACGTCCTTGATATAGGCGTTGATGGCCTTGACGCGCTGCTCGAGGCCGCGCCGCACGATGTCCCATTCCTTGGCGGCGATGATGCGCGGGATGACGTCGAACGGGATCAGGCGCTCCTGCGCCTCGGGGTCGCCATAGACCGCAAAGGTGATGCCGATGCGGCGGAACAGAAGGTCCGCCTCGCGCCGGCGGTAATTGAGCACGTCGCGCGGGATCTGGCCGAGCCAGTCCTTCAGTTCGGCGTAGGCCGGCCGCACCGCGCCGGCGCTGTCCTGCATTTCGTCGAACATGACCCGGCCCGCTCCAGCCTCACGGACATAGGCCCAAGGCAAGCTTAAGCCGGCCAAGTTCAGCCAGCCCCTTTGGCCCATCCCACGGTACATTCAAGCAATCTTCGCGCCAAATTGTTCCGGCAGCGGGACGGCTTGGGCCATGCCGCCGGCCCATTATTGCTCACGAAATGGGCGTTGTGACCATTGCGGCGGCGAGCCTTGAGCCGCCTTCGCTGCCGCGCTAGAGGAGGCAGCAGCACGGAGTTTTGATCCCAATGGCCGACCCCAAGGCCGGTACCATGTCCAGTAGCAAGGCCGATAGCGACGGCGGCATCGTCACCGCCGCGATCCTGGTCATCGGCGACGAAATCCTGTCAGGCCGGACCAAGGACAAGAACATCGGCTATATTGCCGAATACCTCACCAATATCGGCATCGATCTCAAGGAAGTCCGCGTCGTCGCCGATGAGGAGGCCGACATCATCGCCGCGCTCGACGCGCTGCGCGCGCGCTACACTTACGTGTTCACCACCGGCGGCATCGGCCCGACCCACGACGACATCACCGCCGAGACAGTCGCCAAGGCGTTCGGCGTCAGCATCGACTATCACCCGCAAGCGGTCGCGCTGATGAAGGCGCGCGTCGCCGAGACCGGCGGCGTGATGAACGAGGCGCGCATGCGCATGACGCGCGTGCCGGCCGGCGCCGAGCTGATACTCAACAAGGTGTCCGCGGCGCCCGGATTTTGGATCGGCAACGTCATCGTCATGGCCGGCGTGCCGCACATCATGCAGGCGATGCTGGACTACGTGGCGCCGAAGCTGAAAACCGGCGCAAAAATGCTGTCGGACTCGGTGCGCGCCGATTGCCGCGAAGGCGATATCGGCACCGAGCTCGGCGAGATCGCCAAAAAGCATCCCGACGTGATCATCGGCTCCTATCCGTTCATGGACGAACGCGGCGGCAATACCAATGTGGTGGTGCGCTCGCGCGATCAGCAAAAGCTCGTGGCGGCGAAAACCGCGGTCGAGGCGATGCTGAAGCGGGTGCGGGCGGAATTGGCGGCCGGCCAGGCTTGAGGATGCTGCATGGCCGAGCCGCAACCAAAAACGCCGCCGCTTAATCCGGAAAAAATCTTTCCCGTCTCGTGGGACCAATTCCATCGCGACTCGCGCGCGCTGGCGTGGCGGCTCAACGGCGCCGGGCCGTTCGAGGCGATCGTCAGCATCACCCGCGGCGGGCTGGTGCCGGCCGCGATCGTGGCGCGCGAGCTCGGCATCAGGCTGATCGAGACCGTGTGCGTCGCCAGCTACGACCACACCACCCAGGGCGAAGTGAAGCTGATCAAGGACGTCGCGCCGGCCATCGTCGCGCTCGGCGGCGGCAAGGGCCTTGGCGTGCTGATCGTCGACGATTTGGTCGACACCGGCCAGACCGCCAAGCTCGTGCGCGCGCAATTGCCGCGCGCGCATTTCGCCACGGTCTACGCCAAGCCCATGGGCCGGCCGCTGGTCGACACCTTCATCACCGAAGTGTCCCAGGACACCTGGATCTACTTTCCCTGGGACACCGGGCTCGCCTTTCAGCCACCCATTCGTGAAGGCGGATTGTAGAGCCAAAACTTTGGCAATCCGCTATGATGTGCGCAACCGAGACCGGATGACCGAGGGAGAACGCCCATGGATGCCATTACGCCGAAAGCCAAGCACGACACGCTCGACACCCATTCCCACGTGGTGCGTCCCGCGCAGATGGAGTGGAAGAAGACGCGCTTTCCCGGCTGCGAGGTGAAGGGCCTGTTGTTCGACAAGGATTCCGGCCTCGTCACCGCGCTGATGAAATTCGCGCCCGGCGCAATTCTGCCCGACCACGAGCACGTCAAGATCGAGCAGACCTATGTGCTCGAAGGCAAGCTCGTGGACAAGGAAGGCCCGGCCAAGGATTTGACCGTCGGCCCCGGCGAGTTCGTCTGGCGCGAGGCCGGCAGCCGCCACGTCGCCTGCACGCCCGAAGGCGGGCTGATGCTGGCGATGTTCCAGGTGCCGAACAAATTCTACGAGCAGGACGGCCGGATCACCGACGTTTCCGGCGCCGACTGGGACAGCCTGTGGGCGCATATCTTCAAGGACTAGGTCTTTGGGGACCAAGTCTTCAGGGACCAAGTCTTCAGGGACCAAGTCTTCAGGGACCAAGTCTTCAGGGACCGAGTCTTCAGGGACCGAGTCTTCAGGGACCGAGTCTTTAGGAACCAGGTCTTTAGGAACAAAGCGTTCGAGGACCAAAAACAAACCTTCGCTGCCCTGATTGTGCCGAACTGCGGCGTCAGAAGGAGTGCAAAGGGAACCGGACCATGCTGCGAAATCTCATCCAAGCCGCCGCGATCTTAGCCCTGGTGACCGGGCCGGCCGCGGCGCAAATGGCGCTGTCGCCGTTCAAGGGCCAGGAAAAGAAACTCACCCCCGACGAGCTCAAGGCGCAACAGCAGCGCGACAAGGACTACAAGGCGGCGATGGACAAGATCCCGGAAAAAAAGGTCACCATCGATCCCTGGGGCGACATCCGCCCGGCGCCGCAAGCGACGGCGAAGAATAAGCCGTAGTGCCGCTGCCACCTGCGCGCGGGCGGTGGCTGCTTTTACTGGACCGAATTGATCGCGTCGTCATGCCCGCGCATAGCCGTTCGAAGAACGGCGTCGCTTCGCTCGCCTATGTCGCGGGCATCCACGTCTTTGATGCCGGCCAGCAAAGACGTGGATGGCCGGAACAAGTCCGGCCATGACGAGCTATGGTGCGTTATAGCTGCCCGCCGCCGCGGATGTGCTATACCTGCCCGCTCCCGCGGACGTGGCGAAATGGTAGACGCAAGGGACTTAAAATCCCTCGGGAGTAACTTCCCGTGCCGGTTCAAGTCCGGCCGTCCGCACCAAATTCGCACAGACAATGCGCAGCTATCTTCACGTGAGGCCATGCAGCCGAAGAAACGGCGCGGCATGGTCGGAAGAAGGACCGGGTTGGTGCCATTCGCGCAGACGTCCGTTTGCTATGGATTAGCAATCGCGGGCGACCATTAGCGATAGTCGCTCGTAGGTGAGTCCGTCGGGCGCGGCGTCGAGATACTGCCGTATCGAATCGAAGTCCTTTGCTAAAAACGTCATTCGTTCGTGCTCAGCTTCCTTCGCAAGCAGCGCGTCTCGCAAGCGAATATGCTTGGGTGAGGTCCTCGATTTGAGAACAAAAGTGGTGAGCGGCGCGAGTTTATCACGCTGGTTGGCTGCGTGGCCGCTCTCCGCCGAGGTCAGCCTCGGGGGATAGCCATTGACGGGCCGAAAATGACGAATAGGGGCATAATAACAGGTGCGCAAAAGGCCTTTGTAGCGGCAGGGAGCCATGCCGACCAGATTTTGAGCTACGGCAGTATCGAATGGGGGTTGCAAGCGCCGACGGCTGCTACCTATACTCACCCGGCTACTTAAGTTCGAAAGCACGAACCGCTACTTGGGGGTGCCGGATCATGCTCGGCCGCATTCACGTAGGCAGCGCCGGCGCGAATATTTTCGATAATTCGGTAATTCGCGCCAGCCTTCTGTTGGCTTTTGCCGTCCTCTCCAATCTTGTATTTACGGTTTCTGACGCGAAAGCCTATTGCACCTGCGGCAGCGGCGTCGTGCCATGTGGCGTTGTCTGTTGCAGCGCTTCGACATACTGCGAGTCTGGGCAAATTTGCGCGGACGGCGGTTGCCTGAGCCGAGACTCGGCACGCGTTTGCTCCAATGGCAATTATTGCAATCGGGGAGATGTGTGCACACCCGACGGCCGGTGCATTTCGGTCTCTTCCGAGAGATACTGCGGGGGACGAAGTTTCTGTCAACCTGGATCTGCCTGCATCGATGGCGATAAATGCTTGTCTGTTACCTCCGAGCGATATTGTGGAAGTGGGAAATATTGTCCTGAGGGGTCTTACTGCTCGGGTGGCGGTTGCCGGTCGCATGCCGCGGATGACGCGGAGCGCAGACTCCGAGCTGCGCAAGAAGCGCTCGAGGAAGCTCGACAGGCAGCAGAGCAGCGTCAAGCGGAAGAAAAAGCACGCGCAGAACGGGAGGCTGCGGCGCAACGCGATCGCAATTCGTCCAACGCCAATTCGGGGAATTGCAGCACCATTACTGGTCCCGGACTGGCACCGAGCGGCCCGTGCGATAAGCCGAGGCCCGGGCTCACTGCGCCAGCACCGCCGTCGCCGACCCATGCGGTGCAGTCTCCTTCGCGAGTCGTGCTCGCGGCTCCGCCGCCCTGCAACTCCTGCGCGGCGCTCGACGCAGTCGCCGAAATTCTTCCTCAGTTTGGGCAGCTGCTCGACCAAACGGGCCAGGAGTTAAACAGCCCGAACATCCCGCCACCGCAACAATGGATCACTACGCCGCCACGGCAATCGTCAATCCGTCAGGACCCGAACCCGCAGCAGCCGGATGAGAGCGCAAGCGATTCCTCCCTCGACAAGCCTAGATCGCTCCGTTTGCCGAGTTTGTCATTGGACGACCCGTTCCAGATCGAGGATGAACTCGAACAGGATTACGCCCAGCGCTGCAAGGAGGCTTTCGGCGAATTGATGTCCGGCAAGGACAATCCGGTCGAAGCGGCGAAAAAGAAAATACGCGAACTCAAAAAACAGGGAAATAGCATCATCGATATTGTGCGACATCCCTTCGACTCCGCTAAGGCGTGGTTGCAGGCGAAGATCGACGAAATGATCCCCAGGGCCGACTTGGAAACCTACTTCAAGGTCCTGAAAGAGCAGATCCGCGAGTCGGAGACGAAGGATAAGCAGGAGGAGCTGAAGCGTTTCGAAGAAAAATGGGGGGATAAGTGCCTCCAGGACGCTTACACCAAAGATGTCGAAGAACAACTCGAGCACACAGCCAACGAGGACACTGACTCGGGAGACGCTCAATGAGCCGTCGTGGCATCAACGGCTCGCGAAGGGCGGTTCTGACTTTCTGCTCGCTCGGCGTCGCGTTGACCTGGACGCTCCCGGCCCTGTCTCAGTCCGGCGACGCAGCCTCCATCTGCACGGGGCGGACCAGTGCGAGCGCCGAGGAGCGCGTGCGGGCGTGCTCATCGTTGATCGACTCTCGCGCTTTCGACGGCGACCAATTGGCGATCTTATATACGAGCCGCGGGTCGGCGTGGCGCGCGCAAGGCAACCTCGATCGTGCCTTGGTGGATCAGAACGAAGCCGTATCCCTCAAGCCGGATTCGGCGATAGTTCTCTTCAACCGCGCCGTCACGTGGCAGTCGAACCGGCAGACCGATCGTGCCATTTCCGACTATAGCGAAGCGATAAAGCTCGCTCCCAATTTCGCGATGGCGTACAAGAACCGCGGCGATACATTCTTCGCGATCGCCGATTATGATCGTGCCATCGCCGATTATGATGGAGCACTGCGCCTTCAGCCGCAATACGCCGAGGCGGTCGCACGCCGCGGACTGGCAAAACTCCAGAAAGGCGATCCCAACGGAGCAAACGCGGACATCCGAGCCGCGCGTGAGATCGATCCTGCGATCGTCCCTGTTCTGTTTGGGCCGCGCGGAATTGCGAGTTCGACGGGCCAGGGCTTCATGGTCCGCAACGACCTGGGTGTATTTACGGCACTCGAATTGAGCGGCGCGTCGATCTGCCTGCAGACGAATGCCGTCTCGGAGCGGCAGCTAAGAATGTATTTTGATACCCATTCGATGAAATTTCTTTTGCGGACCTTCCCGTCCTTCGACGAGGCGCGGCAGGCTTATGATGGTCGGGAATGCGACGTCCTGGCCGCAAACATTGCCGACCTCAGAGCTGCGCGCCAGAAGCTTTCACACCCAGAGACTCACCATCCGCTTCCCGAAGTGTTCGCTGCCCTGTCGCCGCCAACAGCGACCGGGCAACAGACGGATCCCTGTGCCTTGGCCGAAACGCACTGGAAAAACGCCGAAGCTGTCGGAACCGCAGCTGTATACGAAGATCATCTCGCACGGTTTGGCAATTGTGCATTTGCTGGACTGGCGCGCGCCAGGATCGATGCCCTCAAAACCAAGGCGCAGCCGCCTGCGCAAGCCAATCCGTTGGTACGCCCGGACTTCTGGGATTATGAGGGTTCGACGCTTTCGCTTGTCGCTGACGGGAACAAACGAAAATTCTATTATCTTGAGCCTCACGCTGTTTTCCGCAACATGGGTGTTACTCGAGGGACTTTGTTTTTTGACGGAGCACGTGCTGGCGATTCATATAAAGGCACGGCGTACGTATTTTCAAACCATTGCGAGCCAATCGCTTACGCGGTTTCTGGCAATGTTTCTGATGATGATCGAAAAATAACTCTGGTCGGCAAGGCTCCGGTTCGGGATAGCCGATGCCACGTCGTAGAGCATGTGGATCATACAATGGAGATCATCTTCCACGATAAAGTCGATAATTGGGGGGCGAGTCTTCAATAATGCTTGACGCGCCAGCATGATGGCGACACGGCGCTGATGTACACCGCGAGCATGGTATCTGCGTTTAATTTTGCAGACGATTCCTCCGCCGGCACGCGAGTGCCATGAAAGTGGATGCTGCTAAGGTTCCCGCGCTACTACCGACCAATTAGCTCTGCTGCACTGCATGAGTTCGGAAGTGGCCGTGTAGTCTCTGCGCTTCGGCCTGCGCCAACCTTAAGTTTCAGGAACTCCGCACTCTCACTGGAACCGGCCGCCGCGTCGCCCGCGCCAGCGGCACCCGCACGCGATACCGCGGCAACAGATGCTTCACCAACCCAAACCCCGCCAGCGCCAGGCTCCCCCACACCGCCATGCTGAAATAAAGCGACATCCAGGCGATCTCGTCGCGCCAGGGCGCGATGTCGTGGGTGACGATCCAGCGGGTCGCGACGTCGTGCAGGCCGGCGACGAGGCCGAGATAGTCCTTGCCGCTCAAGAGGTCGGCGTGCCAGCGGCCGAAATACATCGGGACGTCGATGGTGGCCATGAACACCACATAGGCGGCGATGCCGGCGGCTGCGGCGGCGATGGCGAATTGGGCCGGGCCGCGGTAGCGCGGCACCAGGCGCGATAGCGCGATGCCGATGAAGAGGAAGGTGATGGTCCACAGCGAGTTTTCCAAAACATTGCCCAAAAAGTTCGTCGTGATCACCGCGTACCAGGAGCAGATTTCCGCGATCGCGATCGTCGGCACGATGGTTTTGGCGATATTTTTCGCGGTGTCGGAGTTGGCGACCTTGCCCAGCGCGTAGAGCACGATGGCCCACTGCGCGGCGAAGCAAAGCTCGGCGGCGGTGGCGACGGAACGGCCGACCATGACGCTGGAGAGCCAGGTGTCGAACAGGCAGATGCGCTGCACGTCGGCGCGCGGCAGCACGGAACGGAAGGCGCAGCCGAGCACATAGACGGCGCACAAGAGGAAGAGCGGCTCGAGCCAAATTGCCGCCGACTTGGCGGCCGGCTTGTCGCCGCGGCTGGCGCGGAAGCGCTCGCGCAATCGCAGCAGCGCCGCGACGTTGACGGCGCTGACAGCCAGCAAAAAGACCCACCAGATCGCGACCGGGTTCGACCAGTCGAGCCATGCGACGCTCATCGAGTTGCCTCCGCGGGCGTTACCGAACGCTCACGAAAGTGTAATACGCCTGACATATACGGCGAGATCAAGCCAAACGTTTTTGACGACTGCGGCCGGCCCAATGTCAGCGCCGCGAAGTCGGTGTCACAAAGCGTGGCGCGAATTGTCAGGCAGCGTCGGTCACTCGAACGTGCCGGGTTTTATATCGAGAACGCGATAGCCGCGTCCCGGCACCACTTGGCAGGTGGCTTGCGCGGAAAATTTGATGAAATGCGCCTTGGTTGTGCTGCACGCACGACTGAGTTTACGGCTCCTTAATGTAATATTCCTAAGGTTGCGGGTTGTGCCGGCGGCGCGTTTCGCGGCATGCGGAGTCTTCGATGGTCGTTGTCGGCAATTACCGCAACCAAGCCGAATTGCGCAAAAAGCCGCGTCGGCAATTCCATTACAACGCCAGCGTTTTGCTCGACGGCACCTCGTCGCCGAAGCCCTGCGCCATCTCCGATATTTCGGCGACCGGCGCGCGTATCGTGCTGCAGGGCGAGTGCGAGCTGCCGGAACGCTTCATCCTGCTGCTCACCCCCAGCGGCGAGGCGCGGCGCCACTGCCGGCTGGTTTGGCGCAACGGACTGGCTGCCGGCGTCGAATTCCCAACGCCCCTTCCCCAAGAATAGCGCGTCCCAGGTTGGGCCGGTCCGCTGGCATTGGCTTGAACCATCGCCTTATTTGCGGCGCACCAAACTGCAAACGAAACGCGCTATGATTTGAACGAACGGTGTCGAACGCGTTGGGGCGCGCGGGCAGGGCAGAGCGGGGGATCGCCACGAAGCCATTTTTCCCATTGAGCTTGCGGCGCCGCGCGCGATCGAGCCGCAGTTTTATGCTGTGCGCCGCCGCCGCCGCCGCCGGCATGACGACACTTGCCGGCTGCGGTGGCGGCAACGGTCCGGGCTCATGGCTGGTCGATCCGGGCCGTTACGAGGCCTATCACTGCAACGACCTGGTGACGCGATGGAAGCAGCTGACCGACCGGGAAAAGGAATTGCGCGCGTTGATGGACAAGGCGAGCCAGAGCGGCACCGGCGCGGTGATCGGCGCTGTCGCCTACCGCAGCGATTACGAGAGCGTGCTGACCGAGGAGAAACTGGTGCAGCGCGAGGCCAACGAAAAGAAATGCGAGCTCACCACCACGTTTCAGAGCGACCAGTCTATCCGTTGACCGCCAGGACATGATCCCGAAAAAGCCTGCCCTCGGACTTGATCCGAGGGTGGATGCCGGTTTCTCGCCTTCGCGAAGCCCGCTTCGGCGGGCGAAGGAAGGTCGGATCAGATCATGCTCAAACAAAGATTCCAGACTATGATCCGATTCAATTGAATTGGGTCTAGGACTGCAGGTGGATGATCGTCATGGCCATGGCAACGCCGGCGGCGGCCAGCACCACGAGCGCCGCCGCGCTCGACGCGGTCGCCCGGCCGCCGGCGAAGAACGCGGCGTAGAAGGCCTTCAAGATATTGTTGGATGACGCCGCGATCAGGATGGCGCCGACCAGCGTGTCGGGCGACACGCCCGTCAGCCCGCCTTGCGCCAAATTGAGGACGAACGGATCGATATCGGAAATGCCGACGATGGCCGCGAGCGAATAAATGCCGGTCACGCCGAATTCCTTGGTCGCCCAGGTCGACAGGAACGATGTGACGACAAACAGCACGGCAAAAATAATGGCCGCGCCCAGTGCCAGCGGGTTGCCGCTGGCCGCAAGCTTCATCGGGTCCTGCTTTGCCGGTTGACCGTCCGCCGATTTGCCAAAAACCCAGTATTGCAGTGCGCAGATCAGCAGTGCCGCCGCCGAGAGCCCGAGCAGCGGCAGCGCCAGTCGGCGCGCCAGCGTGATGTTGAAGATCGCGGTGATCGCCAGGATGCGGACATACATGATCGCGGTGGCAAGCGTGATGCCCGCCTGGGCGTGGCGCCGGACCGCGGGGTCGGCCTTCGCCTGCCGCGCCAGCACCATAAGCATCTCAAATCGACCAACATG
>Ga0208604_1000104_pt1 | contig 12830 bp, 14 predicted proteins | sample MicForSoSWNH22_M_FD_188009 | JGI IMG/M metagenome (GOLD analysis project Ga0208604, IMG submission 188009) | Forest soil microbial communities from Harvard Forest Long Term Ecological Research site in Petersham, Massachusetts, USA - MetaG HF016... | ecosystem: Environmental > Terrestrial > Soil... | reverse complement strand
TTTCCCGGAAGCGCTCGGCCGCCGTCAGTTCTACGATCCGCCGGAGCGCGGCTTCGAGCGCGAGATCAGAAAGCGTCTCGAATACTGGGCGAAGCTGCGCAAGGAGCGGAGCGGATCTTGAGAGGCAGCCGCGGACCACGTCAGCCCGGCGGCGGCAAGCAGGTTGCCGGCCCACGGCAGTCTTTCTCGCATGTTCGCCGTCACCCTGAGGTGGCCGCGAAGCGGCCCTCGAAGGACGACGGTAGCCAAGCCGACAAGAGTCGGCTTGGAAAATCATGGTCCGAAATCGGAACCTCGATTTCGGCTGGCCGCTCCTCGTTCGAGGCGCGCCGAGGGCGCGCACCTCAGGATGACGGGAAACAAAGTGCGGCCGCAGCGCGGGGGGACGGGAAAAGCGCCGTGCAAAACGTGAGCGTGACCGGCGACGAATCCGGCATGCGCGTCGACCGCTTTTTGCAAACACGCATGCCCGATCTGAGCTTCGCCCGCATTCAGCGCGCCATCCGCAAAGGCGAGGTGCGCGTCGACGGCAAACGCGTCGATGCCAATGACCGGCTTGAGCCCGGGCAGATGGTGCGCATCCCGCCGCTGCGGCTCGATCAGCCGAAGCCACGGGCGCCGGGCAGCGAGGCCGACGAAAAGACCCGCGAATTCCTGAAGTCGATCACGCTTTACGAAGACCCCGACGTGCTGGTGTTCAACAAGCCGATGGGGCTTGCGGTACAGGGCGGCTCCGGCACCACGCGGCATCTCGACGGCATGCTCGAAGTGTTGCGCGATGCCCACGGCCAGCGGCCGCGGCTGGTGCACCGGCTCGACAAGGACACCGCCGGCTGCCTCCTGGTCGCCAAGACGCGGTTCGCGGCGTCGGCCTTGGCAAAGACATTCCGCTCCCGCTCGGCGCGGAAAGTCTATTGGGCGCTGGTCGCCGGCGTGCCCAAGGTGCCGCAGGGCCGGATCTCGACGTTTCTCGCCAAGGAGGAGCGTGACGACGAATCGTTCATGCGCATCGCGCAGCATGGCGACAAGGGCGCCAGCCACGCGGTGACCTATTACGCGGTGGTGGACACGTCGGGGCCGCTGTTGTCGTGGATTTCGCTCAAGCCCGTGACCGGCCGCACCCATCAATTGCGCGCCCATATGGATCATATCGGCCATCCGATCGTCGGCGATCCGAAATATTTTGCCCGCGAGAACTGGGAGCTGCCCGGCGGCATGCAGGACAAGCTGCATCTCCTGGCGCGCCGCATCGCGGTGCCGCATCCGCGCGGCGGCGTGATCGACGTCACCGCGCCGCTGCCGCCGCATATGCTGCAATCCTGGAATCTGCTCGGGCATGACGCCAAGCGCTACGACCCGATCGTCGACGCGCCGGAGGAGTGACGCGCGGGGAACAACGGAGCCCGCTGCGGGGTTTTATGATCTGCCGTGTGCGAACGAGGCTCGCCGTGCGACGTGGTCTAAGCCTGCTATCCGGACTTGCACTCGCGATAGCCGCCAGCGCTGCCGCGCAAGCGCGCGATATCGAGATGGGCGGCGACAGCAATTATCCTTACTCGATCATGGCGCCAGAACCCGGCACCGGCCATCATGGAGCGGCGGCGGCACGATCGCGGCACATCAAATCGCCCAGCGCGGTAAAACCTCTCGCGGAGCAGCCGCCGCGCACAAGTTTTCATGCGGTGCGCGGGTCGTCCGGCGTGGTGCTGCCGACGCCGTTGCCGAAAACTCAGCTCATTCCGCCGGAAGGCGGCAGTGCGCCGATCATTCGCGCGGCACCGCAAGAACAGGGGCCCACCGTGCTGCCCGGCATGAACCCGATCCCCAATCTGCCGCACGGCACCGAGACGTTCCAGGACCGCGCCTCGCGCTGCGCCCAGCAGCAGGGTCTTTACGGCGTACCGGCGACCGCGACCGGCATTTATATGCACACCTGCGCGATGTAAGCCGCGCCGCGAAAAGTCTCGCCGCGGCTTTTTATTCGACTTGACAGGCAACCAAATGGTTGCATATTGTCGCCATGGATGCGGTGTTCAAGGCGCTGGCCGATGCAAGCAGGCGAGAACTGCTCGACCGGCTGCGCGCGGAGAACGGGCAGACGCTTGGCGAGCTCTGCGCGCGCCTCGCCATGACGCGGCAGGCGGTGAGCAAGCATCTGGCCTTGCTGGAAGAGGCCAACTTGGTCGCGACCGTGCGCCGCGGCCGCGAGAAGCTGCACTACCTCAATCCGGTGCCGATCCACGAGATCGCCGAGCGCTGGATCGGGAAATTCGAACGTTCACGCCTGCAGGCGTTGAGCGACATGAAGCAAGCGTTGGAGACGCGTGATGAGTGACAAGCCGAAATTCGTTTATGTGATCTATATCGCCTCGACCCCGGACAACGTGTTCAAGGCGCTCACCGATCCCGGGCAATCCGCGCGCTATTGGTTCGGCTATGAAGTGACGTCGGAGTGGAAGGTCGGCGCGGAGTTTGCGCTGGTCAAGGACGGCAGGCGCTGGGACACCGGCAAGGTGCTGGAATACGATCCGCCGCGCCGGCTGTCGTACAGCTTTCATCCGGAGCATGACGGCCTGGAGAGCGAAAAGCCGTCACGCGTGGTCTTCGACCTCGAGGAGATCAACGGCCAGGTGAAGCTCACCATGACCCATGACGGATTCGAGGAAGGCAGCCAGGTGTTGCCGAAGGTCCAGGCTGGCTGGCCGTCGATCCTGTCGTCGCTCAAGAGTCTGCTCGAGACCGGCAAGGAATTGCCGCCGTTCTGGCGCGGTGATTACGACAAGAAATAAAGTGGAGTGCCATGCCCGAGTTCAAGCCGCGAACGGTCTATGTGACCTATATCGCTGCCACGCCCGAGAAGGTGTGGCAGGCGCTGACGTCGTCGGAATTCACCCGGAAATATTTCTGGGACCGCGATATCGAGCTTGAACCCTAGCTTGGAGGCGCGTTCGCGCTCAAGCTGCCCGACGGCAAGGTCAACGTGCGCGGCAAGGTCATCGCCTGGGACCCGCCGCGCAAGCTGTCGGTGACCTGGCAGGTCGAATGGCCGGAAGAGTTCCGCAAGCTGCCTGAGTGCGTCGTCACTTACGAGATCGCCAAAGCCGGCGAGGCGGTGCGGCTGACGATGACGGAATCCCATTCCTGGAACGTGCCAGAAGCGATCCTGTCCGGCGGCCGCACGGGCTGGCCGGCGATCCTGTCGAGCCTGAAGAGTCTCTTGGAGACCGGCAAGCCGCTCGCGATCAAGATGGAGCCGCCGAAGGATATGATCGAGGCGATCAGGAAGCTCTAGCGATTAACGCAAGCTGGCGTTGATCTTTTCCAGCGCCGCCGTACCGGGACACAGTTCTTTCTCGCCGAGCGTATTGAGCGGCGCCGCCACGGTGTCGAGGTGGCTGTGCAGGTCCTCGGCTTCGGCATCGACATAGAGCAGCCCGGTCACCACCTGGCCTTTGGCGGCGTGCTTTTGCAGGAACGCCATGGCTGCGAGCCGGTCGTGCACATCGTAATCGGCGTCAACCTTGCGCAGCGCCAGCTTGGTGCCGTCGTGCTGCTCGACCACCTGCACCGTGCCCGGCGCATAGTCGACGGTGATCGGCGCGCGGCCGGAGATGACGTCGAGCCGGTTCACCGCTTCGTTGTGCTCGCGCACATAATCAAAACTCTTGGTCGAGCCGGTGTGATTGTTGAAGGCGACGCACGGCGAGATCACGTCGATGAAGGAGGCGCCGTTGTGCTTGATCGCCGCCTCGATCAGCGGCACCAGCTGGGTCTTGTCGCCCGAAAAACTCCTCGCCACGAAGCTCGCGCCGAGCTGCAGCGCAATGCCGACGAGGTCGATGGCGCTGTCGTTATTGGTCACGCCGCGCTTGGATTTCGAGCCGCGGTCGGCGGTGGCGGAGAACTGGCCCTTGGTCAGGCCGTACACGCCGTTGTTCTCGACGATGTAGGTCATATTCACGCCGCGGCGGATCGAATGGGCGAACTGGCCGAAGCCGATCGAGGCCGAATCGCCGTCGCCTGAGACGCCGAGATAGATCAGGTCGCGGTTCGCGAGGTTGGCGCCGGTCAGCACCGACGGCATGCGGCCGTGCACGGAATTGAAGCCGTGCGAATTGCCGAGGAAATAATCCGGCGTCTTCGACGAGCAGCCGATGCCGGAAATTTTCGCCACCCGGTGCGGCTCGATGGAAAGCTTGAAGCAGGCCTCGATGATGGCGCTGGTGATCGAATCGTGGCCGCAGCCGGCGCATAAGGTCGAAACCTTGCCTTCGTAGTCGCGGTGCGTATAGCCGAGATCGTTCTTCGGCAGCTCGGGATGGTGGAATTTCGGCTTGACGACGTAGGTCATGGGAGCGCCAGTCTTTGTTGCTGCTGATGCGATAAGACGACAGAGGACGGACGACGGAGGACGGAAGGAATCTTGCCCTTCATCCGTCGTCCGTCGTCTGTCTTCCGTCGTCCGATCACGACACGACTTTCCGTAACGGAGTTACCTTGAGCTGATCCAAGTGATCCCCGATGGCCTTGGCGATGAAGCGCGCCGTGATCGGGGTGCCGTCGTAATGCAGGATCGGAATGAGTCGCACCGGATCGATGCTGAGCTCGTTGACGATCAGCGAGCGCAGCTGACTGTCGCGATTCTGTTCGACCACATAGATGAAGTCGTGCTCGGCGATGAAGCTCGGCACGCTGGAATGGAACGGGAAGGCGCGGATGCGCAGCCGGTCGAGCTGGTGGCCGCGCGCTTCCAATACGCCGATCGCCTCGTCCATGGCCGGCGAGGTCGAGCCGAAGTAGATCACGCCGTATTTGGTCGGCTTGCCGGCATTGGCCTGCAGCGGGCGCGGCACCAAATCCTTGGCGGTCTCGAACTTGCGCAACAGCCGCTGCATGTTGTCCTGGTAGGCCGGGCCTTCCTCGGTGTAGCGCGCGTAGCGGTCGCGCGAGGTGCCGCGGGTGAAGTACGAGCCCTTGGTCTGATGGGTGCCCGGATAGGTGCGGTAGGGAATGCCGTCGCCGTCGACGTCGAGATAGCGGCCGAAATCGCGGCCGTCGTCGAGCATGGCGGCGGTCATGATCTTGCCGCGGTCGTAAAGCTTTGCGTCGTCCCACTTCAGCGGGCGGGACAGCCGGTGATTCATGCCGATGTCGAGATCGAGCATGACGAAGATCGTCGTCTGCAGCCGGTCGGCGAGGTCGAAGGCCTGGGCCGCCATTTCGAAGGCTTCCGCCGGATCCTCGGGAAACAGCAGCACGTGCTTGGTGTCGCCGTGGGAGGCGTAAGCCGCGCTGATGATGTCGCATTGCTGGGTGCGGGTCGGCATGCCGGTCGAGGGCCCGGCGCGCTGTACGTCCATGATTACGGCCGGGATTTCGGCGAAATAGGACAGCCCGATGAACTCCTGCATCAGCGAAATGCCGGGGCCGGAGGTCGCGGTGAAGGCACGCGCCCCGTTCCAGGCCGCGCCGATGACGATGCCGATCGAGGCCAGCTCGTCCTCGCCCTGGACGATGGCGTATTTCGCCTTCTTGGTCTCAGGATCGTGGCGCAGCCGTTTGCAATGGCTGGTGAACGCGTCGGCCAAGGACGACGACGGCGTGATCGGATACCAGGCGCAGACAGTTGCGCCGCCATAGACCGCGCCCAGCGCGGCGGCCGAATTGCCTTCGATAAAAATGCGGTCGCCGACCTTGTCGGCCTTCAGCACCTGCAGTCCGATCGGGCATTTCAGGTTGGTCAGCGCGTAATCGCGGCCCAGATGCAGCGCGTGGACGTTGGAGGACAGGAGCTTTTCCTTGCCCTTGTACTGCTCGGCGATCAGCCCCTCGATGACCTTGGGGTCGATGTCGAGCAGCGCGGAGAGCGCGCCGAGATAGATGATGTTCTTGAACAGCTGGCGCTGGCGCGGATCGGTATAGGTGGAATTGGTGATGGCGGTGAGCGGCACGCCGATGACGGTGATGTCGTCGCGGAATTTCGACTTCGGCATCGGCTTGGTCGAATCGTAGAGCAGATAGCCGCCGGGCTCGATGGACGCCACGTCCTTGTCCCAGGTCTGCGGGTTCATCGCCACCATCATGTCGGTGCCGCCGCGGGCGCCGAGATGGCCGGCTTCGGAGACGCGCACCTCGTACCAGGTCGGCAGGCCCTGGATGTTCGATGGAAAGATGTTGCGCGGCGACACCGGCACGCCCATGCGCAGGATGGCACGAGCGAACAGCTCGTTGGCGCTGGCCGAACCGGAGCCGTTGACGTTGGCGAAGCGGACGACGAAGTCGTTTACGCTGCTGATTGGGTTCGCTGCTGGCATGCTTGTTCCGCGTGAGTCATGTCGATGAGATATTTCTGCATGTCCCAGGCGCCGGTGGGACAGCGCTCGGCGCACAGCCCGCAGTGCAGGCAGACGTCCTCGTCCTTCACCATGACGCGTCCGGTCTTGAGGTTGTTGGCGACATAAAGGTCTTGGGTGTGGTTGTTGGCCGGCGCCTGCAGCCGGGTGCGCAGATCGGCTTCTTCGCCGTTCTCGGTAAAGGTGATGCAGTCCATCGGGCAGATGTCGACGCAGGCGTCGCATTCGATGCAGAGCTGGCCGGTGAACACCGTCTGCACGTCGCAATTGAGGCAGCGCTCGGATTCCTTGAGCGCCAGTTCGAGGTCGTAGCCGAGCTCGACCTCGGCCTTGATGTCGCGCAGCGCCACCACCTTCTCGCGATGCGGCACCTTATAGCGCTTATCCGGTGCGATCTCGTTGTCGTAAGACCATTCGTGGATGCCCATCTTCTGGCTGGTCACGCCGACCTGCGGCGCCGGGCGGACATTGACGTCCTCGCCGCGGCAGAAGCGGTCGATCGAGATCGCCGCCTCGTGGCCGTGCGCCACCGCCCAGATGATGTTCTTCGGCCCGAACGCAGCGTCGCCGCCGAAGAACACTTTCGGATTGGTCGAGGCCATGGTCGTGGGATCGACCTTGGGCATATTCCACTTGTCGAATTCGATGCCGCAATCGCGCTCGATCCAGGGGAAGGAGTTCTCTTGCCCGACGGCGACCAGCACATCGTCGCAGGGAAAGTGTTCATCCGGCTCGCCGGTTGGAACGAGATCGCGGCGGCCTTTGGCGTCGCGCACCGCCTTGACCTTCTCGAACACGACGCCGGTCAGCTTGCCGTTGTCGTGGGTGAATTCCTTGGGCACCAGGAAATTGAAGATCGGGATGTCCTCGTGCATGGCGTCCTCCTTTTCCCAGGGGGACGCCTTCATCTCCTCGAAGCCGGAGCGCACGATCACCTTGACGTCCTCGCCGCCGAGCCGGCGCGAGGAGCGGCAGCAATCCATTGCCGTGTTGCCGCCGCCGAGCACGATGACGCGCTTGCCGATCGAGGTGATGTGGCCGAACGAAACGCTGGACAGCCAGTCGATGCCGATATGGATGTTCTTGACCGCTTCCTTGCGGCCGGGAATGTCGAGGTCGCGGCCACGTGGCGCGCCGCAGCCGACGAAGACGGCGTCGAAATCTTCCGCCAGCAGCGCCTTCAGGCTGTCGATGCGTTTTGAGCCGATGAACTCGATGCCGATATCGAGGATGTAATTGCATTCCTCGTCGATGACGCTTTCCGGCAGACGGAATTTCGGAATCTGCGTGCGCATCATGCCGCCGGATTTCGGATCCTGGTCGAACACGACGCATTGGTAGCCCATCGGGGCCAAGTCCCGCGCCACCGCGAGCGAGGCTGGGCCGCCGCCCACGAGCGCGATGCGCTTGCCGTTCTTGATCTTGGGCGCCTTGGGCAGGCGGTCTTTGATGTCGTCCTTGAAGTCGGCGGCGACACGTTTCAATCGGCAGATCGCCACCGGTTCTTTCTCGACCCGGCCGCGGCGGCAGGCCGGTTCGCACGGCCGGTCGCAGGTGCGGCCCAAAATCCCCGGAAACACGTTGGAGTCCCAATTGATAATGTAGGCGTCGCTGTAACGGCCAGCGGCGATCAATCGGATGTATTCGGGCACCGGCGTGTGCGCCGGGCAAGCCCATTGGCAATCCACGACTTTGTGGAAGTAATCCGGGACCGAAATGTCGGTTGGTTTCATTTATTCCTCTTGCCCGCAGCACCCGCTCTTACAGGCGGTAAGCACGCTGCTGCGTGGATCAGGCTCCCTCTACGACGGCCCCCGTAGCCGAATCCGGCGCGGGATACTAGTCGAGGGGGGTAGGGATTACTACCGCTTCTGCTTGTTATAACAAGGTTTTGTGGCTTGCGGTCCTTAACAAGCACGCGGCCGAATGGCGCTCCCGGACGGTACTTGGATGGCGCCGCGAAAGCCATCCTTTTCTACAATGTAACTCGTTGAAAATACGTGAGAAATTGTGCCGCACCTCGACTTGCGCCTTGCCGCCTGTCGTGATTTGAGGGGGCTATGCGCGAACTGTTCGAGATCACGCCGCCAGACGATCCCATAGAGGCGACGCGCCGCAGCTTGCGGACCGCGCTGCCGCGCCGTTTCTACGCAACGGCGACCACAGCCGCGGAGGCAGGCGGCTATGCCGTGCGCCTCGACGACAAGCCCATACGCACGCCGGCGCGCCGCGTGCTGGCGGCGCCAACGCTGGCGCTGGCCGAGGCCATCGCCGCAGAATGGCAAGCCCAAAAGGACGTCATCGATCCGGCAAAGATGCCGCTGACGCGCCTTGCCAACGCGATCATCGACGGTGTCGCCGACGCGCCGCTCCCGGTCGCCGCCGAGATCGCCAAGTACCTTGGGTCCGATCTGCTGCTTTATCGCGCCGGCGCGCCGCCCGGGCTCGTCGAGCGCCAAGCACACCATTGGGATCCGATCCTCGACTGGGCGCGCCACGCGCTCGGCGCCGATTTCAAGCTGGGCGAGGGGGTCGTCCATGTCGCGCAACCGCAAGCCGCGCTCGTCGCCGCCCGCACCGCGATCCCCGAGGAGCTGTGGCGGCTCGGTGCCGTGCATTCCATCACGACGCTCACCGGCTCGGCGCTGATCGCGCTCGCCATGGCGCGCGGCGCGCTTGCAGCCGACGTCGCCTGGGCGGCGGCCAATGTGGACGAGGACTGGAATATGGCGCAGTGGGGCCGCGACGAGATGGCGATGGCGCGCCGGGACTTCCGTTTCGCCGAATTTCAAGCCGCGGCGACGGTGCTTTCCGGTAGCCCGGGGTGAGCCAACGGGGCCGGCCACTTCGGGCCGGACCCGTTGGCTCAATCCGGGCTACGGGCCGCTGCCCCATATCGAGACAATTTTAGGGAATGCCGCGCGTTAATTTTAGAAAATTTGCGCGATCCTCTTCCGATCATGCTCCGGCTAAAACCCCGGCTTTCCGGACTTGGCGAGGCATCGATCGGAGACCGCCATGGTCGATTTCTGGGCCAATTGGATCGAGGCCGTTCGCTTCACGTGCGAGGCGCAAGGCGTGATCTCGGCGCGGCTCATGCTGTTTGCCAGCCAAGCCCCCAACGCAGCAGTCGAAGCCGAGCGGATGATTTCTGAAAAAATCGTTGCGTTCTCCGCCGCCCATGATGCCGCCGAACGGGCGCTGGCCGAAGGACTCGGCATCTATGGCGCCGCCGAGCGGGCCTATCAGCCGCTGCGGCGTTGCGTAAGCGCCAATTCCAGCCGGCTTGGCCTGGAGCAACACTGAAATCCGCCGGATTGGCTGGGCGAGGCCGACCCGACGCCGGTTTGATGCAGAAAAGACACACCCAGCGAGAATCATTGTGGCGTCGTGTGTCTTCACTTGCTTGCCCGAATTTCGCCTTTAGTAATCGAGCCTAGGTGGGAAATCCCGTTGCGACGGACTCTACCGATGGGTGCGACGATCGATCATCAGGACGCGGGCGCCGGATCAGCCGATGAGCTGAAGGGGCTCGATATCCTATTGGTCGAAGACTCGCGCGATGTCGGCCACGCGGTAAAAATGCTCCTTGAGCTGTGCGGAGCGCGCGTGGACGGGCCGGCAGCGAACACCGCCGAGGCCGAGAGCCTGTTCGCCGCGCACCGGCCCGACGTCGCCCTGGTCGATTTCCATCTGCGTGGCGGCGAAGAGTCTTCGGGCCTGATCACGCGGCTGCGCCAGCAGGGTGTGCCCGTTATCGTGTTGTCCGGATCGTTCGGATTTGGGCCGGTGCCGTCGGTCGAGGGCGCGACCTTCCTGGAGAAGCCGGTCGCCGAAGCCGACCTGCTCGCCCATTTGACTCCGTTCATCGCCAAAAAGACGGCCCAGTAAACGGCTCAGTAAGCGACTGCCGCAATAGCGGTAGAAAGCTCAGCCGCCGGTCACGCTCATGTGGCGCGCCAGCGCCGGCCGCCGGTGCCGGCGGTCGATGACAAAATCGTGGCCCTTGGGCTTGCGCGAAATCGCCTCATCCATGGCGGCAAACAACAGATCGTCGCTCTCGGAGGCGCGTAGCGGCTTGCGCAAATCGGCGGCGTCCTCCTGGCCGAGGCACATATAGAGCGTGCCGGTACAGGTGACGCGCACGCGATTGCACGATTCGCAGAAATTGTGCGTCATCGGCGTGATGAAGCCGAGCAGTCCGCCGGTCTCGGCGACACGGACATAGCGCGCCGGCCCGCCGGTGCGATAGTCGATATCGGCGAGCGAAAAGCGTTCGGAAAGCCGCGCGCGTGCGATCGAGAGCGGCAGATATTGCTCGAGCCGGCCTTCGCCGATCTCGCCGAGCGGCATGACTTCGATCAGCGTCAAATCCATGCCGCGGCCGTGCGCCCATTCGATCAGGTTTGGGAATTCGTCGTCGTTGACGCCTTTGAGCGCGACCGCGTTGATCTTGATCTTCAGGCCCGCGGCCAGCGCCGCGTCGATGCCGGCCAGCACCTGGTCCAAGGAACCCCAGCGCGTGATGGCGCGGAATTTCTCGGCATCGAGCGTGTCGAGCGAGACGTTGAGGCGCCGCACGCCGGCCGCCTTGATCTCTTGCGCGTATTTGGCGAGCTGCGAGCCGTTGGTGGTGAGCGTCAGTTCGTCGAGCGCGCCGGTGTGCAGGTGCCGCGACAGCGAGTTGACGAGGGTCATGATGCCGCGCCGGACCAGCGGCTCGCCGCCGGTGAGGCGAAGCTTGCGCACGCCGCGGGCGATGAAGGCGGAGCACAGCCGGTCGAGCTCTTCCAATGTCAGAACGTCAGCCTTGGGCAGGAAGGCCATGTTCTCGGACATGCAGTAGACGCAGCGGAAGTCGCAGCGGTCGGTGACCGAAACGCGCAAATAGGAGATGTCGCGGCCGAACGGATCGACCAGCGCCGGCCCTCCGGCGGCGCCATCGAATTTCCGCGTCTCTGTACCGTTCATCGTCATGCAAGTTGCTTCCACGCAGCCCGTCGGCACGCGCTGCCGCAGCGCTTCCCTACCATCAAACCCAATGTTCTTCAGGCTTTAGATAATCAGCAATTGTGCCGGATAAAGCCCTGACGGTCCAGGACGTCTTGCCCCGGAGCGGCTGCCGCAGTCGGCGCACTCGCTAGCGCTGCGCGGGCGGCGGTGGGAAGGGCGATCCCCCGGAGGGCGGCGGGGGCGGCGGCGCGCCGGCCCGCGCGGCGGTGTGATGCGGCCTCGGCCTGGGCGCCATCCGGTGCGGCGGTGGAGCCGGCTGCAGCACCACGGCGACCGGATTGGGTTGAATATCCGGTGGCGGGTTATCGAACATGCCGTGTTCCGGCATCCGCACCGTGACTTGCACGGTCTGCGGCAGGAAGCCGTTCTTGGCGAACGACACCGACTGGTTTTCCGGCGGTACCGTGAGCGAGCAGGGCGTCAGGCAGGTCTGGCCTTGCGCCGTGCGCACATCGGCGCCCGGCGGATCGGACTCGAACTGCAAGGCGGCCGGCGGTGGTGGTGACGAATGAAACGACATCCAGTCGGGCATCGACAATGACGAACTCGAGCACCCGGCCAGTGCGGTGGCCAAAGCGACAACGCTCGCTGTGACGATAAGGCGTACGCGCAACATGAACACACCCGTCCTCATTCAAACCTAGGCCGCTCGGTCGTTTTGGTAAAGACCAATTGACGCAGGCGGAAACGGTCGCGTGCCGAGTGTTGTGACGCGGCCACGCTGGTTCCAATATTAGGCGTTCGCTGCACCGGGCCGATAAAACAAGGGATTAGAGATATATAGGAACGGGCAACTGGTGGCGGCATCAAGGCCGCCGTCCGGGCGGGTTTCGTTAAGGTTAATCGGCGTCGGCTCGCGCGCTACGGCCGCTCGGCAACGACACCCGCAATAGCCGTTGGCAGTTCGCCATACGAACTGATGATGCGGTCCGGCTGCAAGGTTGCGATCGGCACTTCGCTGTAGCCGAAGTCGACCGCGATCACCGGTACTTGCGCGGCGCGGGCGGTGCGCACGTCGGTGCCGGAATCGCCGACCATGATCGCGTCTTTAGGCTCGCCGCCTGCGCGCAGGATGGTTTTGTACAAAATTTCCGGATGCGGCTTCATCACGCCGAACGTGTCCTGGCCGCAGATCGCGGCGAAAAACGGCGTCAGCTTCAGCTTCGTCAGCAAACGCCGCGCCAGCCATTCCAGCTTGTTGGTGCACACCGCCAGGCGGTGACCCTCGGCAGCTAGCCGGTCGAGCGTCGCCTCGAGCTGCGGGAACGGCCGCGAGCGGTCGGCGATGTGTTCGGAATAGTGCGCGATATAGGCGGCAAACAGCCGGTCCATTTCCGCCTTGGTGGTTGGGCGTCCATCTTCGGCAAGCGCTCGCTCCAGCATGCCGCGCGAGCCGCCGCCGATCAGCCGGCGGGCTGCCGCGAACGGCATGGCGGGGAGACCTTCGCGAGCCAGGATCAGGTT